>AATN01000090.1_pt1 | contig 23948 bp, 18 predicted proteins | sample 270648 | NCBI WGS metagenome assembly AATN01 (sample SAMN02954269, study PRJNA17659) | bioreactor sludge metagenome | biome: terrestrial; feature: bioreactor; material: sludge; isolation source: Enhanced Biological Phosphorus Removal (EBPR) bioreactor sludge | place: Australia: Brisbane, Queensland
CTAAAGGCATTTCTGGCACTGCACCACGCCCTAAACGCTCCTCAGGCACAAAGCGTAAACCTAAGCTGCGACGTCCTGCAGCATCTAGTTGACCGGCGTCCTGTCCTTTTATTAAAACCTCTTCACGCCGCCCCGGCTGCTCGCCACTTAAAGCATACAAGAGTTCTTGCTGACCATTGCCGGAAACACCTGCAATACCCACAATTTCACCCGCATGTACACTCAATTGAATATGCTTTAATGAAGTACCAAAAGGATCGGTAGTCGCACGGCTGAGATCATTAATGACCAAACTTGGCTCACCCAAAGCCCGTGTACTCGCTCGCCGATAAGCTGGTAGTTCTTTACCAATCATTAATTCTGCCAAGCTCTTGGAGCTTTCTAGTTGCGGATTAGCCGTACCAGTCACCTTACCCCCACGTAACACCGTGGCAGTATGACAGAGCTCACGAATCTCATCTAATTTGTGGCTGATGTAGAGAATACTGCAGCCTTCAGCAGCTAAGCGTCGCAAGGTTTCAAATAATTTACGGACGGCTTGTGGAGTGAGTACTGAAGTCGGTTCATCCATAATCAGCAATTGTGGCTCTTGCAATAGACAACGCACAATTTCCACACGCTGCCGCTCACCCACCGACAATAAATGCACTAAACGATCCGGCTCTAGCGGTAAACCATAACGATTCGATACTTCAACAATGCGTGCAGAAAGTGCTTGCATATCCTGTTTTTGATCCAGTGCTAAAGCGATATTTTGGGCAACCGTTAAAGTATCAAACAGTGAAAAATGTTGGAATACCATCCCAATGCCTAGAGCACGTGCCTGAGCAGGGCTGCGGATTTGCACCGCTTGTCCATTCCAAAAAATACTGCCTGTATCGGGTTTCACTACTCCATATACAATCTTCATTAAGGTGCTTTTGCCTGCACCATTTTCACCCAAGAGTGCATGAATCTCACTGGGCTGCACGACTAAATCAATATCTTGATTCGCCACCACTGAGGGGTAACGCTTAGTAATGCCACGCAGCTCTAAGCGCGGTGGAGCAGCAATAAGACTCATGTATGTTCTCCTGAAGCAGCTAGGCTCTCTTCACGCAACTGCAATAACTGTGCCGCTATACTAATTGCAATCGCTGCGGGCTGTTTGGCTCGAATACCACTGATACCAATCGGACAGACTAATTTAGCAACTTGCTCAGAGCTTATACCTTGATCCAGCAAACGCTTACGAAAACGCGCTGCTTTGGTGGCTGAACCAATCAAACCCACATAAGCTAAATCCGAGCGCACTAATAATGCAGCACAAAGCTCTAAATCAAGACTGTGCTCATGGGTCATAACTAAGCAAAAACTATTGGGCGGTACCTGGTCAACAGCGAATACAGCAGGGTCTATGCTTAAACAACTGAGGCTAGCTTGTCCCTCTGGTAAATGAGGAAATAATTCAGCCCGATTATCCACCCAGTGAATATGCCAATCTAAGGGCAATAAGACCTGCACTAGCGCTTGAGCCACATGCCCTGCGCCGAAAATAACTAAGTGGGCTGGGGATGGCACGAAACTTTCAATTAAAAAGAACTCTCCCGCGACTGGTTCCAGCAATTGAATGCCATGATTAGAGGAGGCTTCAACTAGATCTCTGCCTTGCCCTGTATGCGGCCATAAGTGCGGATAGGAGCGCAAGGTGGTACTTAGACCTTGTTGCCAACGCTCTAGCAAAGTCTCAAACCATACTACATTAGCTAGTGGAAAATACTCGTAATGCACGCTTGCTACCCCACCGCAACACTGATCCAAGTGAGACCCAAGAATGAAAATCTCCAGACTACTAATCGCTTCTGGCTGTGCCAAAAGACTACGAGCACGTTTGCTAGCTTGCCATTCTAAACGGCCACCACCAATCGTTCCGAAACAGCCTCGTGCAGTCATTAACATACGCGCACCCGCTTCACGTGGCACAGAGCCTTGTGTTTTCACCAAAGTAATTAGCACACAAGGCTGTTGATCATAGATAGCCGCTTGCAGACCGCGCAGCCAATCAGGTAGACCAATGATAGAACGTATAACGGTTGGCATCGTATCGAGTGCACTTATACAGCGGAAGGGTTGCCTGCAGATTATTACAGCTAAGCCTTGTATTCAATGGATTTCTAGCGAATCACTAAGCTTGTTGGGTTGAGGTGTTTACCTTCATTAGCAGATACTCCACCAAGGGCAGCTTGTAGAGTCTGCCTTGTGGCATTGCTCCAGAAGGATTCATCCAGTGGAGAATGACTGGCTTAAATGTGAACGTTTTAATGATGAGCAATGCTTTGTGTTAGAATCCATTGATCTTGAAAGTAGCATTGACGATCTTTATTACTCTCTACTGAATAACCAATAATGGCGGCTTATTCGCCGCTGACATCTAGCCCAACCTCTTTGCGCACACGCCGGTAGATGTATTGCACAGGCACGTCTAAGTCGATGGATTCTAAGTGAAAGGAATCATCAGCGCGGTAGGTTTCTTGTTCCCATGCGGTGCGTCGCCGCCACAGGCGTACCAGTGGTACATTTTGCGAAACAACGACATATTCCAAAAGACTGGGGATGCTGATGTAGTTGTCGAACTTTTCTTTTAAATCAGTCCGTTCAGTGCTATCCGATAACACTTCGACAATGAATAACGGGTTGGTGCAAATGTATTCATCTTCATCCCGAATGCTGCACGTTGCCATAATGTCAGGGTAATAGGCGAAACTTTGCCCTTTGTTCTGGATGACCGTTTTCATGTCCGCTGACCAGACTCTGCATTCGGCCTTTAGCTGAGTTTCGATCAAAGCAAGGAATGAACTGGTAATGCTGTTGTGTGTGCGACTCGCGCCTGCCATTGCGTAGACAAGCCCATTGACGTATTCACTGCGGATTGTTGCCTCACGTTCACCCGCTAGATAATCTGCTAGGGCAATAAAGTCGTATTGTGGTGCAAGTGCCATTGCGTGCTCCGGCGTTAGGGTATCAGTAGAAGGTTAGCAAGGAGACTTTAACGCTGCAATGTGCTGCTACGTCATTAACCAAGCGCATTGACCGTATCAAAGGAGTCAACGCACGCATCCCCACCGTTTACTTAATGATGCACGGCTCATCATCCGTGCCTTAAGGCTGTCTGGAAATCATCCACAACTAAGGCATGAAAAGCATTTGTGTAGCACGTTATCAACCAAAAGCTCATCCAAACTACTTGTTTTACCCAGATTATCCCCTACATTAGACCCTATACAAACGATAAGGCTAGGGTATGAATTGGTCTGAACGCATCGCGGCTTGGGCGAATCCGAGCAAAAATCTAGAGCTGGAACAGGTGTTTGCTCAACAAGCACAAGCTTTACCAATTTTGTGGTTACTAGGCAAAACCGGTGCTGGTAAATCCTCCTTGATTCAAGCACTCACTGGCGATAGTAAGATAGATATTGGCAATGGCTTTCAGCCCTGCACTAAAACTGCCAATGTTTATGATTACCCACAAGATAAGCCCTTATTACGCTTTTTAGATACCCGTGGTTTGTCAGAAGCTGAGTATGATGCACGTGAAGATATAGCGGCTTGCGAAGACCGCAGCCATGCCCTCTTGATTGTGATGAAAGCCGATGACCCTGAACAAAGCGATGTCATTAAAGCGTTAAAACAAATTCGTGCTTCTAGCAAAATTAAAAATTATTTGCTGGTGCATACTGGCATTCTACAAATTCCCGACTTGATTCAACGTCAACAAGCCATTACCTATAATCAAGCTCAAGTTGAAAAAATCTTAGACCAGCCACTTGATCACGTCGCGGTTGATTTCATTGCAGATAACCCTGCTCAATCAGGGGTTTCTGAATTAAAACAAGCTTTAGCCGACTTACTGCCGATTTTGGCGCAATTCAATGATGAACAATTACAGGCGACTCAAGAGGAGAAAAATTTCGCGCATTTGAAAAAGGAAGTGCTGTGGTATGCCGGAGTAGCGGCTGCAAGTGACGTACTGCCAGCAGTTGGTTTAGTTGCGGTTCCTAGCATTCAAGGCAAAATGTTGCATAGCCTCGCGAATCAATATGGAGTGGAGTGGAATAAAAAACTATTAGGCGAATTAGCCGCAGCCTTAGGAGCAAGTTTTGGAATTAAATATGCAACCCACTTAGGTTTACGCCAATTGGCCAAGTTGATTCCAGTGTATGGGCAAACTCTTGGGGCGGCAACCGTTGCTAGTATAAGTTTTGCTACCACTTATGCTTTAGGGCGTGCAGCAAATAAATATCTCTACCAGCACACTCAAGGCGAAACGGTTGATCAAGTCGAATTACAGAGATTATATGAAGAAACCATGAGCACGCTATTGCCTAAATTAAACAAGGATAAAGACGAGCAAGATGCGTCAAACTCAGACCAGTCTTAGTAGTTTCCTGCGCTTGTCTGAGCGCATTGCACCCTTTTTAGCCCTCTTGATTGGCATTCCCATTCTAGTAGTTTTCGGTTTTGGGATCGTGTCAATTTATCGCGAAGGCTATTTGCTGGCATTGGTAATCTTAATTACTGTCCTCACTTTTTTAGCTGCCGTACCACTATTTTTCCTGCGCCGCCAAGTCAAAAAAGGCATTGATACTAAAGATTTGAGTGGTGAAACTTGGGTCAAAGCCTCACAAGACTGGACGCCGTTTGATCTGCACGTCTGGGCTATTTTAAATAAAAGCCTTGAAGATAAGCTCGCAGACAATGCCGATTGGTCTATGCTACGGCCTTATAGTTTAGAACTAGCCTCAATAGCTGCCGCACAGTATCACCCTACTCGCTCACGGCGTGAATTAGCTTTTACGATTCCCGAAGCCTTGCGTATGACTGAGGAAGTGAGTCGGCGGTATCGGGTTTTGATCATGCAGCATGTGCCCTTGGTGGAAAAGCTGAATCTGTCGATGATGCGAATGGTTTACGATCATCGGGATAAGCAGGAAACCCTTCAAAATGTCTGGACTATTTATCGCCTTATTCGCGCCTTCACACCCGCTGGTTTAATTGCCGAAGCACGTGGGCAACTCTTAGATCATGTTTTCACTGGTCTAAAAGATGAAGTCCAAGCCAAACTTAAACAAGCGCTGCTCCAAGAAGTGGCGAGTATCGTGATTGACCTTTACAGCGGTCGCTTCAAGGTTAGCAATGAAGAATTAAGTGCAAGTGCGACTTTAAAAGCGGATCAAGAGCGCTTAGCCGTACCACTTGAGCCACTGCGTGTTTGCTTAATTGGACAAGTGAGCGCTGGCAAATCCTCAATTATCAATGCTTTAATTGGCTCAATGGTGGCGGAAGTAAATCAACTGCCCTCCACACGCACCGCGACGGTCTACCAAGCTAAATTAGACAATGACGTGGATGCGATGCATTTGGTGGATCTGCCCGGTTTAGATGGTCAACCTGAAAATGATGAATATTTGCTTGAGCAAATGATGCAAAGCGATGTGGTACTTTGGGTACTCAAAGCTAATCAACCCGCGCGTGCTTTGGATACTCAATTCAAAGCCCAATGGCAAGCTTGGCTAGATGCGCCCAAACAACGTGCACGTCGCCAACCGATTTTGCTCGGTGTGCTCAATCAAGTGGATCGCTTAGCACCACAAAATGAATGGCAACCGCCTTATGATTTAACTAATCCAAACAGCCCCAAAGCCAAAAATATTCGGGATGCTTTAGACTATAACCAAAAACTTCTTAAGTTCCAGTCGATCATTCCGCTGTCAGTCAGTGAAGATAAGCCCCCTTATAATTTGGATGAACTAGAAAAACTCTTAGACCAGTATTACGAGCAAGGCATGCAAGTGCAGCTCAATCGCCGACGCATTGAAGCGAGTGATAATTTTTCGGTGCAGGAACAGTTTAAGCGGGCTTATCGACTGGGGAAGTCGTTGTTTAGCTCAAAATTAAATAAAAATAATACTCTATAAATTTTTAATATTTACTTCTTAAGTTTTTATTTCAAAAAAAGAATAAAAATTAATCATAAATTAATCTTTAATTCATTTTTTCAGTTGATTATTTTTTGAATAGACCTTAGTCTGCTTAAGACTTATTTTAAAAGATCTAACGCCTGTTTACCTCACTCAAACATAAGGAGTGTCGGCAATGAGTATTAGAAAAATTAAAGCAAATACGGCAGAAATAGAGGGTGACTATGTGAAGGTTGAGACACACTCCCAACGTCTGATTAGTTTCTTAAAAACCTTCCTGATTCTTGCTATAGTTTGTATCTTGATATCCGTATACGATCTTTTTCCGAACTTTGACATAGTTTTCGGCCTTGTCATAACGATTAGTATATCAGCTTTAGCAGCAGCTTTTGCTCCCGGTCAAATATTACGAGACATTCCTTTAGTGGATTTAGTTGAAATAAAACGCTATCAAGGAAAAGATAAAGTTACTGTTGTTTTAGATGATGAACGAGTTAAACGTAATCAAAGCAACAAAAAAATGGGGCAATAAATTTTCAAGAGTTTGGTAATGAAATGATGTCAGAACCAAGCTCTAAAATTCAAACCAATTTAGAAGTGATACGTTCAGTCCTCTTACCACCGATACCTTAACCCCAAAGCTCCACTCCAAACACTACTCCGCTCGATAATCGGGCTATCACTAATCTCTGCATCGTAAGCCGTAACAGCCACATCACCAACTAGCGTTAATTTAGGACTTAAAGGTTGTTCGACACCTACCCCCGCTTTAAAAGCAAAGGCAGCATCGGCTTGATACGCGGGGCGACCAGCTTTAGCTTCATCCGCATTCACCCCGACATAATAATCAGTGACTTTATCAGACAACCATTGCACTTCCCCGTAAGGGCGGAAAATAGCTTGATAGGGTTCAGGGTTAAACGTATAGCGGGCTTTTAATTGTGTGCCTTTATGCGCTGTCATATCTTGAGCGATATCGAATAAAGTCACACCATTCAGCACTTTCCATGCACCACCGACGCGCAAATTAATCGCCCGATCTAACTCATGCATATCTTTCAATTGCGCACTGTCACCACGTTCGTGATCCCACTCATCTAAGCCCACACCCACATAATACTGGGCATGGGGCGTTTTAATTAAACTAAGAGCTGGACCAGCAATATCAAAACCTGAGGTATCTAAAATCACTGGTTTTACCCCCAATTGCGCATCCCCGCCTACAAACGGTGCTTGGCGTGCCGTGACGGCTAACCCTAAATCCCATTGTTGTGAAGGCCCTTCGGCGACCGCTAAACAAGGGAGTAGTACTAAACTGAGTAGAGCAAATTTATTCATTTATTTAACCTTTATCCTTAAAGACTCAATTGCCATTAATACCGCTTCCGGCGTAGCAGGTGCATTTAAACCACTACTATGTTGATAATTCCCGACGCTTTCAACCGCATCTTTCAGCGCAAAAAATACCGACATGGCGAGCATCAATGGCGGTTCGCCCACTGCTTTTGAGCGATAAATAGTGGCTTCCCGATTCGGCTTTTTATCCACTAAACGCACTTTAAAACGCTCCGGTACATCCCCTGCAACGGGAATTTTATAAGTAGAAGGTGCATGGGTGCGTAAACGTCCCTCCTGATCCCACCATAGCTCTTCCGTAGTAAGCCAGCCCATACCTTGCACAAAACCACCTTCAATCTGGCCTATATCAAGTGCTGGATTTAAGGACTCGCCCACATCATGCAGAATATCCACTTGCTGCACCCGATATTCACCGGTCAAAGTATCAACTTCGACCTCCGATACTGCTGCGCCATAAGCAAAATAATAGAAGGGTCGCCCGCTCATAGTTTGTGGGTCATAATGAATTTTCGGAGTTTTATAAAACCCCGTTGCTGACAGCGAAATCCGATTAAACCACGCTAAATGCGCAAGCTCTGCAAAACTCATTTCTGTTTGAGTACCTACGTGTACCTGCCCCGACTTGAAACTAATCTCAGCAGTAGGCACTTGATAACGCTCGGCCAGAAACTCCACTAAGCGCTGCTTCAAAATCTGCGCCGCTGCCTGTGCGGCCATCCCATTCATATCCGAACCAGAAGAAGCTGCCGTCGCCGAAGCATTGGGAACTTTTTCGGTGCTGGAAGCGGTACAGCGAATCTGCTCTACAGGAATCTGCAACTCTTCAGCCACGACTTGGGCGACTTTAGTGAATAAGCCTTGCCCCATTTCCGTACCACCATGATTAAGCTGTACCGTGCCATCATTATAAATATGCAGGAGCGCACCCGCCTGATTCAAAAAGGTAGCGGTAAACGAAATACCAAACTTCACTGGAGTAAGCGCAATGCCTTTTTTCACCCACTGATGCGATTGATTAAAAACGCGAATCGCAGCGCGGCGCTCTTGATACTGCGCAGTCTCTGCTAACTCTGTGACTAGCTCATGGATAATATTATCCTCAATCTGCATCCCGTATGGGGTGAGATCGCGTACTCCCTCCTTGCCATAGAAGTTAGCTTGACGTACCTCTAAAGGGTCAACTTGCAAATGACGGGCAATCTCATCCATCACATACTCAATCCCCATCATGCCCTGTGGGCCACCAAAGCCACGAAACGCGGTATTCGATTGCGAATTGGTTTTGCAGCGGTAAGAAACAATCGCAATATTTTCAAGGAAATAAGCATTATCGGCATGAAACATGGTGCGGTCATTCACTGGCCCTGATAAATCCGCCGAAATTCCACAGCGTGAAGCATAGTCCAACTCAATCCCGTGAATGACACCCTGCGCATTGAAGCCCACTCGATAGCCAATATCAAAACAATGACGCTTGCCAGTGATCATAATATCATCATCACGATCCACTCGATATTTCACCGGTTTACCCGTTTTCTGGGCTAACAAACCTGCTACACCAGCAAAAAAACTCGGCTGACTTTCCTTACCGCCAAAACCGCCCCCCATGCGCCGACATTCAATCACAATATCTTTTTGTGTGAGCTTAAGCATGCTCGCAACAATTTCTTGCACATGATGTGGATGCTGAGTACTGCTATGAATCAACAAATGCCCGTCTTCTTGCGGTAAAGCAAAAGCGATTTGCCCTTCTAAATAAAACTGCTCTTGTCCGCCTAACTCAAAGCTCCCACTTAATTGATGAGGCGCGTGTTCGATGGCAGGCTTTGCACTGCCACGTTCTAAGCGTTTGGTCGGTAAAACAAATTGCGAAGCGGCAACAGCCGCCCGAATATCCACATTATGTGGCAAAACCTCATAATCGATGTCTGCCAGCAGCACCGCACGCCGTGCAGCTTCAACCGAAGTAGCGGCGACTGCAAAGATAGCTTGGCCAATATATTCAACTTTATCCACGGCCAAAACTGGCTCATCCTTTAAAGCGCCACCTAAATGATTTTCGCCCGGAATATCCTTGGCAGTCATGACCGCTACAACGCCTGCCGCTTGACGGACTCGGGTTAAATCGACCCGCTTTAACAGGGCGTGAGCTTTTTTGCTCATCCCTATCGCAGCATAGAGCGTCCCTTTCGGCTCCGGCAAATCATCGATATAACGCGCCTCACCACTGACATGCAGATGCGCGCTTTCATGTGGCTGCTCTTTACCGACATATTGAGGACTCATAAGCTAGCCTCCACATCTAAGAAAAACTTCCGCAGTAAATTTGCAGCCACCAAAGAGCGATACTCCGCACTAGCCCGCATATCCGTTAGCGCTTGAAAATCCTGCTGCAAGGCTTGAACTGCCTGCTCAATAGCGCTTTCATTCCAGATTTGCCCGAATAAAGCTTGCTCAGCTTGCAAAGCGCGCTTAGGGGTCGCGGCCATGCCACCGAATGCAATACGAATTTTAGTCACTTGGTTCTGCTCCAACTCCACGGCAAAAGCAGCACATACGGCTGAAATATCCTGTCCGAAGCGTTTGGAGATTTTCCAAGTGCGGAAGTATTGCTTGGGCTGAGCTAAAGGTATACGCAGCGCCTGTACAAACTCACCCGCCTGCAAATCTTTCTGTTGATAGCCAAGATAAAAATCCTCTAAAGCGAAGCTTCGGGTTTGCGCTCCTTGCTGTAAAACAATTTGCGCACCCAAAGCTATCAAGGCTGGCATGGAGTCACCAATCGGTGAGCCATTCGCTATGTTCCCAACTAAAGTACCTGCATTGCGAATGGGTAAAGAAGCAAAGCGCTCATATAAATCTTTTAGCTCTGGATACTCCGCAACCAAAGCTTGATAAGCATCTTCTAAACTAACGGCTGCACCCATTTCTAAATAATCAGTTGTTTTGGCAATTTTATTTAGCTCTGCAACTGCTCCCAAATAAACCAATTGCTTTAAGTCACGATGCTGTTTAGTGACCCATAAACCTATATCCGTGCCACCAGCCAAAAGACGCGCCTCTGGGTTTGCCAATAAATACTCCGCCAGCTCTTGCAGCGCTGTTGGTGCATAAAAACTAGTATCCTGATACTCAAAATAAAGACTTTGTGGGGAATTGAGCGTTTGTAGTTGCTGAATTAACTCAGCATCCCCTAATGAATTACCAAAGGCGGCTGAAACGGCTGTTTGCTGTTCACTAGGGATGTGCTCGGCATAGACATGCATCCTTTGCCCTGCTTCTAAAATTGGACGATACCCTGTGCAACGGCATAAATTCCCAGAAAGCGCCGTACACAAACGCTCTCGGCTTGGCGGTGCTTCAGTTTTATACAAGGCAAATAAAGACATGACAAAACCGGGGGTACAAAAACCGCACTGGGCGGCATGGCAAGCAATCATCGCTTGTTGAATAGGATGTAAACCTTGCAGCGTTTTGAGGCTTTCGACGGTAAATAAAATCTTCCCGTCTAGCACTGGCAAGAATTGGATACAGGCATTCACCGCTCGATAGCGTAATTGACCCTGCTGCAAATCAGCGATTACCACGGTACAAGCACCACAATCACCTTCTGCACAGCCTTCTTTTGTACCCGTCCGATTCAAGTGCTCACGCAAAAAATTCAGTACAGTCGTGGTCGGCGTAATATGCGTTAAATCAAAACGCTCACCATCGAGCATAAAACTTAAGGTATTTCGAGTCGCGGATGCTTGCATCATTTAGCTCCCCCGATAAGTTGAGTAACTCCACGGTGAAGCCAACAATGGCACATGATAATGCGCATGTGGGTCTGCAATTCCAAAACGTAGTGGGATTACATCCAAAAATGGAGGGTCAGCTAGCATGCCTGTTTTAGACCAGAAATAATTGCCCATTTGAAACTCTAACTCCCAAATGCCAACCTCTAGCTCTGTATCGACCAATAAGGGCTGATCACAACGACCATCATGGTTGGTGATTGCGGTTTTGATGAGACACCGTGTGCCATCAGCAGCACAACGATATAAGTGAATTTGGACTCCAACCGCTGGGCAACCATGCGCGGTGTCCAAAATATGAGTCGTTAGTTTGCCCATGCAGAGACTCCCTATCGTATTGAGGTGCTTTGCAGTATACCGTTTATTTTTGCTTTAAAACTATTGGGAGGAAATTACTTAGGCTTATACAAGGTTAAAAATCTAAGAGCGCCCTAGAGCGCTCTTAGATTTTAGGCTTAATTCGAGGGTGAAATCGTGAACGTATATTCAGTAGGCTGATCTGGCAGGACATTAATCACTTCAGTGCCATTCATGCTTTGATAATTTATACGTACCTGCACAGGTTGAGGCGGTACGCGAAGCTCTGCTGAAGAGACATTATTAAAGGACTGAATCGGTTGGCCTTGCATGGTCATGACCGTGAAATTCACACGCATCGGCTTACGATCTACACCAGAAATTGCATATAAATTCAAACGACCACCATTTTGTTGAGCCGGTGCTTGCTGCTGCGGAACTTGTTGAGCAGGGACTTGTTGTTGTGGAACTTGGCCGCCTTGTTGAAGCGGCTCTACGGATGGGGGAACGGGTACTGGCATTGGATTCTGACCAATAATTTCAGTCGCAGCGAAAACAAGCTCACTCACACGCCCATTGCCAATTTCGATCATCCGACTTTGGCGTAAACCTTGAATACCCGCAGTGACTTCATAAGTACCAGCGGGCAAATTGATTTCACCATTCGGGGCTGGCCCTACAGTAGCCACCCGCTCACCCGCACGATTGCGAATCACAAAGCGCGCTTGATCCGGTAAACCTTCGCCAGTATTTAAACGTAAGCGTAATAGACCTTGCTGTATTTGTTGAGGCGCGGGTTGTGGCTGGACAGTTGGTTGAGCTTGTTGTGGTGGAATCGGCGCATTCCCTACTGCATTGAGAATAATAGTTTCGCGCACAATACCATTAGCCGACACTTGAATAGTTCGGGTAGCCTCTTGGCGGCCTTCTGATTTAACGGTGATCTTGTAAGCGCCCGGTTCCAGTGAAAACTCCGCACCGTCTACATAATTACTCTTAGCTACATGCTGGCCGTTTTGTTTTTGCACATAAATATTCGAGCGAATGGAACGATTACCTTCCGCAGCACGCACTGCAATAAAAACCTGCCCATTGGCATTGGTAGCCACGGGATTAGCCTGTGTTTGCGGTTGAGGCACTGTAGTGGTCGCTGTACTGACAGGCGAGGTAGGCATTTCAAAGCGTGCATTAGTTAATTTATCGGCATAGACCTCTAATAAGCGTGAAGCTTCTTTACCGTTAGCTTTGACCTTAGCTAAATACTTACCCGGTGGCAGAGAGAAATTCGTGGTTTCACTCCCTGAATAGGAAGCTACCTGCACACCATCAGTATCATAGACTAAGAACTCGCCATCAATTTCACCATTAGGGCTAGAAATATCTACAATTGTTAAACCTAATTTACCGAAAGCCGTCGGCGTCGGCTCAGTCATAGCTGTAGCAGTTGTAGTATCCGTCTGCACCGTTGTGGTGCTAGCAGTTTGAGCAGTCGAGTTAGTCGGTGTAGTCGTAGTGGTAGGGTTGCTTACATTCGTGTCACTACTGGTTAGTGCGCTGCTGCTCGTCCCCGCAGTCAGTTGCTCAGCAGGTACTTGCGCCGTACTCCCATTTGGAGTTGTTGGCGTTTCTTGCTGTTCGCCTTCTAGCGTAATCGCCTCCGAAGGATTCGTGGTATTACTTGGTAGGGTAATATCCTGTGTAGTTAGATTGGGGTTAGTCGAAGGCGAAGTGCTGCTAGGCAAAGTGCCAGTACCTGTTTCTGTGCCTGCAATGGGAGTACCGGTTCCTTCTGGCAGAATAGGAGCATAACCAGTATCTTGAGTCACCAATTTACGGTCACTCAGCATGCTTTTCACCCCAATGAAAGCAAAAATCGCCAGTATTCCGAATACCACCCCTGCAATAAGCAGTTTGCCTTTACCCATGTTCCTAATCACTCCTGCAATTTTGTTTATTCGGCTATGATAGCCGAAATTCGTAGTCACACACAGAATGCTCACAGATGAATAACAGTTTTCTCGACCGCTTCTCGCCCTATCTTCTTTTGGTACTCGCAGCCAGCTTCTGGGGCGGCAACTTCAATATTGCGCGTGCTTTCAATATGGAAATTCCGCCAATGGGCTTATCCTTCTGGCGTTGGACAGTGGCGGGCTTAGTGCTATTACCCTTTGTTTGGCAACCAATGCGCAAGCAATGGTCTGCTTTTAAGCAGCATTTTGGCTTAGTACTGGCCTTGGGCATTTTAGGCGTAACAGGGTTTAATACCCTAGTTTATTTAGGTTTACAGACCACCACTGCGACCAACGGTGTATTAATGCAGTCGGTCAATCCTATTTTTATTATTGCTCTTTCCAGTCTACTGTTAGGCGAATTTGCTACCAAACGCCAATGGATTGGGATTATTTTATCTTTGCTCGGTGTATTGGTCATTCTGATTCAAGGCCAAATCACTAATCTATTCAAGCTCAATTTTCATGCGGGTGATTTAATTATTTTGCTTGCTGTCGTGGATTGGGCTTTATATACCGTGCTGTTACGCAAGTTGCCTAATGAACTCAAAGGTTTGCCTATTTTAGGTTATACGATTGCCATTGGTTTACTAGGCATCCTGCCTTTGTACTTAGCTGAAATGATATTGACCAGTCGGGTGATGCCTTTTAATTGGATTAGCATTAGCAGCGTACTTTATGTGGCGATTTTCCCTTCTGTTCTGTCTTATTTATTCTGGAATCACGGTACCCAGCGAATAGGCGCGAATCGAGCAGGTCAATTTGCACACGTGGTGCCGATTTCAGGAATTTTAATAGCGGTTTTATTGCTTAGCGAACAACTCCATCTTTACCATTTGCTAGGGATTGCCCTAGTAGTAGCAGGGATTGTACTTGCTAACTATCGGCAAAAAACCGCTAAACTATTTAAATCAGCCTAATTACTATCCAGCGAGGAGAACCCCATGTGTGATTTGAAAGGTTGTGGAACTCAAGCCAATTTGCCACCGATTCAGCTCGACTCCCAACAGCGACGCTTATTTTTACAAGGCTTAGCGTGTTTACCTTTAGCCACAGTCTTGTCTTATCCAGAACTCGCTCAAGCGGCTGCGGCCAAAACTGAAGAGGTATCGATCACTCTAGAGATGGATAACAAGGTTAATGCATCGCTCGCCCTACCCGCCGCTGACAAAGCGCCTGCTATTATTCTGATTCATGAATGGTGGGGGCTAAACGATCAAATCAAAGCGGTAGCTGCTGAATTAGCCAATTTAGGTTATATCGCCTTAGCTGTAGATTTATATGGTGGCAAAGTCGCAAAAACCCCAGAAGAAGCTAAAGCTTTAATGGGTGACTTAGATCCCGAAATTGCTAAAGAAACCATGGTTGGCTGGGTTGATTATCTGAAAAAGCATGAACGCGCTAATGGCAAAGTGGCAACCTTAGGCTGGTGTTTTGGTGGTGGCTGGTCTTTGAATACCTCAATCGCTACCCCAGTAGACGCCACCGTTATCTACTATGGCAATGTCGCAAAAGGGTCTGAGGATCTAAAAACTTTAAAAGGTCCTGTTCAAGGACATTTCGGTAAGCTTGATAAAAATATCAATCAAGAAATGGTCAGTGGCTTTGAGCAAGCGATGGAAAAAGCTGGCAAAAAAGATAGCCTCACTGTGTATTGGTATGAAGCGGATCATGCTTTCGCTAACCCAACTGGTGCACGATATGACGAAGCAAATGCCAAACTTGCTTGGGAGCGCACTCTTGATTTTCTAAAGACCAACTTAGCGAGCTAAACCTTTAAACTAGCCTGCATGCACACTGAACTATGGGCAGGCTAGTGACTTTAATCTTCTTCAGCTTGTTTGAGCACACTACTAATCGCCTCCAGCAACTGGATGCCTTGTTGAGCTAAATCACGTGGTGTTTGCCCATCTTCATTTTTAATTTTCGGATCAGCCCCACGCTCTACTAATAACTCGGTCACATCCACATAGCCTGAACGTACCGCTAGATGTAATAAAGTATCTTGGGTCTCACCCGTGAGTAAATTAGGACTTTTCCCCCGATCCAAGAACATCGCAGCAATTTCAGCATGACCATTCGCCACCGCGCTTATCAGACAACTATCCAAAAGCTTGGCTCCATGATCTATTAAAACTTTCACAGCATTGGCTTTACCTAGCATACTTGCTGCACACAGGATAGTTTGCCCCGTACCAGTGACTTGATTAACATCAGCCCCTGTTTGCAAAAGCTCCAGAATGGGTTCTGTTTGATCGGCTAACACCGTTTTAATGAAGGCTTCTGCACGCGCACGCTGCTCTTCTGTGCCTGACTGGGAAAAAACTGCCCCAGAAAGAATCAACAAGAACAAAAATGCCGAACGGATCGCTGCCATCATCATCAACCCTCTTCCTTTTGAGTTATGCTGCTTAAAAAACTTCCTTATCTTTTTAGCATAGATGGATAATTCCAAAATACGGGAGTTATTCAGGTAAAAAGCAGGAAAAACGGGATGAATGGAAGCTACTCTCTTCCACCTTAACAGGCTTGCTTGACAATCAGGCAACAACCAATTATGTAACTGATTTTAAATACATAAAACTCTTATAAGTTTATTGACTAACAAAACTATAAACAGTCAAGCACTAAAAAATTCAGTGTGAATATTACCAAAAAACTGGATTAAATCGATGGACGCCCCTTTTTTACAAATTTGCAGCAGCTAACCTGACAATGACCCAAGTTTAATACTTTAGACGAGCATAAAAAGTTTTTTGGGCAGCCGCACGTGCCTCTCCCAGCGTATGAATACCCTTCTCGGCCAATAAGGGAATCATTTTCATGAAAATTTCTGCAGTTACCATTGCATCACCCATGGCGGTATGCCGGCCAATAATATTCACATTAAAACGTTCAGCGATGGCCTCTAAACGATGTGACTCTTGATTGGGATGCACAACGGCTGATAGCAATAAAGTATCCAGTACAGGATGATCAAAAACCACCCCCGTTGCCTGCTCTTTTACTTGAAAACAACGCATATCAAAGGCTGCATTATGCGCAACCAATACTGTTTCTTGAGCAAAAGTGTGAAATGCGGGCAGAACCGATTCAATGGTAGGTTGTCCTTTGACCATTTCTGGAGTTATTCCATGAATTGGAATCGTTTCTGGTGGAATCGGTCGTTTTGGATCAATCAACTGCTCGAAAAACTCATTATGCAACAGCTTGTTGTTTACAATGCGCACGGCACCAATCTGAATCGTTTCATCCCCACCGGCTGGATTAAGCCCAGTAGCTTCAGTATCAAAGACGGTGTAAGTCAATTCAGTCAGGCGACTGTCATCCAGAGAGCGCGAATGCTCTGAACTTTTAAATAGGTCAAAATCATAATATTCCGGACGACTTTCGCTGCGTAGATAAGTACCAGAAGATAACTCCTCCTGTGGAGCCGCTAAAGGCAATAATAAGCGGAAGAAAGCTCGGCCTGTTTCAGGCTCACGCTCAACCCAAGAATCCCCACTGTGCCGAGTCAAAACATCTTGCACGGTGAGAGACATGGTTTCAGTACCGACTTTAATCTGCTCCATCTCCCAACCAATCACTGCTTTAGTGCCTTCACCCAAGGGAGACCAGAGCATATCTAAACAAGCCCGCTGACCATTACTTTGCAAACGTAGTTGTACCGCTTGAACTTGGCATTCTGCTTGTAATTTACCAGCTAAATGCACCAAAGCCTGTAACAGAGAGAAGCTTTCTACTTTTAACCATAAATTGGTGTCAACATTATCGGCCTCAGCTTTTACCGGCAAAGATGCCACGATTCGGCGGGTAGCAGCTTCAATTAAGTCAGCACCATGCATTTCCTCTAAAGGCCAACGCGAACGCAAAGTATTCGCAGAAGAAGTTTGCATTTCTTCAATACGTTTACCGAGGCTATGGATTTCATCACGTACCACACTCAAGAGACGTTCACGCATCTCTGGCTCTAAATCCGGATATTCCAAAACTTCTACTGCGGCTTGTGCATTAGCAATCGCTGCACGACTGCCCTCTGTTAAGGAATACAGCACTCGATCCTTTTCTGAATCATCTTCAAAATCACGAGTGATGTTATCCAGCATTAATACAAACCCAGTAAGCTCATTAGTTTGAGTAGGTGCATCATCTGAACCTTCGGCTGGCATTTTCACAGCACGCACCGGCGTCATTTGTACCCGCAATAATTGCCCTGCTTGAGTGGTCGTCACAAATTGCGCAGATGGCATGGCAGCCCCGCGTTGTAAACGATGTTGGATATTTTCCAAGGCATGTGCGACTAGCTTGCGATCAAATACACTATAAATTGAGCGCCCTAAGCCAATTAACTCAACGCCACCCGCCACCGAAGGGGCTTTAGATAAAGCCCGAAACTGAGTACGCGCACGATTGTTATACAGCAGAATTCGCCCATCTAAATTACACACCACTACACTTTGGGTTAGCTCAGACATTAACGCGGCTAAACGATTCTTTTCTAATTCTGTATTACGACTGGCTTCTTGCACACGTTGATCCATTTCTTCGCGTAAGCTTTCGCGTTGATCAACTAGCTGATTAATTAATTCGGTGAGTTTCTTATTTTCTGGGCTACCATCCGGTACTAATTTACGCTTAACATCGGTTCCTAATAAGACTTGCGCATTTTCTAATAAGCGTGCTGGTGCCGTCATAAAATAGCGGACTAAGTAACCTAGTATGACCCAGACTGCAATTAAAGAAGCTGCCCACATCACAAATAAAAGAGCGATTCGTGGCCCAATCGCCGCGACCGCAGCAGCCCGCTCATTTTCCTCTAAAGCAGCCCAAATCAGGCCACCTGAAACGAATAACCAAATCAAACAGACTAAGCCAACAATGGCTGTGCCCGCTACAATACGCCAATCCGTTTTTCTCATGCCACAGCACCCAATAACTCTCGAACTTTCTGTGCTAATTCTTTAGTAGAAAAAGGTTTAACCATATAAGCATTAGCGCCCAACGCGATCCCTTTTGCCATATCGGTATCGCGGCCTTTGGCAGTTAGCATTAAAATAATAATGTCCGCATTGTCAGGATTAGCTCGAATTTCTTGGCAGACTTCAAAGCCGGTTTTCTTTGGCATCATCGCATCTAATAGCATTAAATTAGGCTTTTCCTGAGCCACCGCATCCACAGCTTCTTGACCATCATGCGCCACACGCACTTGATAACCTTCACGCTTCATTAAAAATTCTAGGGAAATTAAAATATTTTGCTCATCATCGGCAATTAATACCTTTGCACTCATGCACGCTCCTCCTCTGTTAGCGCCAACTCCTGAGTATCCTTTAAGCGAGGCAAGAAAAAGCTAAACCGTGCTCCTGCCCCTAACTCAGAATCCAACCACATCCTTCCACCAAAATGCTCAACAATTTGGCGACTAATCGGCAAGCCTAAACCTGTCCCTTGCGGACGATCCGAAAACTCGCCAGCTTGCCGGAATTTTTCAAATACTTGCTCTTGCTCATGCTTGGCAATACCTTTGCCATTATCTTGGACTGCAACGGTTACGCCATCCACTGCATCAGTGATATATACATCCACTTTACCACCGGGGTGCGGAACAAATTTAGCTGCATTGGATAATAAATTTAGCATCACTTGCATTAAACGATCAGGATCAGCCCGAATTGGGGCGATCACTGCATGACTATCATGCAAATTTAAACTTAAACCATTTTCTAAATAAGTTCCGGAGATGCTATTAACCGCCTGCCGCACTACCGCCTGAATATCTACATCGCTGTTATGCCACTCCGCATGCCCCGCCTCAATTTTAGCCATATCCAGCACTTGGTTTACTAAGCGTCCTAAGCGCTCTGCCTCACCGACCACGATTTCTAGAAACTGCCGCCGCTGCTCAGCTTCCATCTCGTCATCGTCAAGCATCATTTCAGTGAAAGCACGAATTGAGGTTAAAGGCGTGCGTAATTCGTGGGTGACGGAGGACATAAAGTCGTCTTTAAGCTTGTCAAGGCTCTTGAGTTGCTCATTGGCGGCCCGTAGCTCACTGGTAGCCTTTTCTAAAGATAACGATTTTTCTTCTAACGCTTTGGAGTAAGCACGAAGTTGTGAGGCTTCTTCTAAGATACGCATTACATCATCTAAGTCGAGCTGCTCTTCTTCCACGACTGAAGCGACCATCATGCGTGCCGAACCAGTACCAATGGCTCCAGCTAATTGCGTTTCTACATATTGAACGAGCTGCGCGTTTGCTGGGATATCCTTAGTCTGACTTAAACCTAAACGGCGCGCATAATCAGTAAATACGCGCTCAGCTTTATCTAAACCTAAAAAGCGCTCTGTGAGATTAAGTAAATCAGCTAGTTTAGCGCGTCCTTGCCAGAAGACCGGATGCGTACTCGCAGTCCGCTCAAACACGTCAACAAATAATAAAGCTTGGCTAGCCTCCCGCGCCTCCGGCCTTGTCCATAAAGAGACTAGAACATAAGCGCTGATATTCGCAAACAAGCTCCAGAACAAAGCATGCGTGAGATTATCTAAACCTTCTAAGCCAAACAATTGCTCAGGACGCAACCAAACTAAGCCAAATAAGCCTTCATGCATGAAACCCGAGTCAATCCAGCCAGACTTGACTAAAGAAGGTAGCAATAAGGTGTAAATCCACAAGGCAAAGCCCAGCATTAAACCAACCAAAGCACCTTGGCGATTGCCGACTTTCCAATACATGCCACCCAACATCGCAGGCGCAAACTGCGCGACGGCAGCGAAACTAATCAATCCGATGCTAACTAAGGCATAAGCCTCACCTGCCATCCGGAAATACAAATAACCGAGGAGCAAAATACCTAAAATAGCCACGCGTCGAATCATTAATAGTAAGCCAGTTAAATCTCCACTAGCACGACTACCAAAACGCTCTGTACGTAATAAAAAGGGCATCACTAAGTCATTACACACCATCGTCGAGACAGCAATCGCCTCTACAATCACCATGCCAGTCGCGGCAGATAATCCCCCCACAAACACAAATAAAGCTAGCCCTTCATAGCCATGCGCTAGTGGCAAGGACAAAACGAAATAATCAGGATCCGCTTGGCCTTGACCAAAAAATAACAAGCCGCCAATGGCAATCGGTAACACAAAAATATTAATCAGCAATAAATACAGCGGAAATACCCAACTGGCGCGTTTGAGATGACGTTCATCCACATTTTCCACCACCATCACTTGGAATTGCCGTGGTAAAAAAATCACTGAAAGCATGGCAAGTAGAATTAAGGCAAACCACTGCGGATAGGCAAAATCATATTCACCTTGGCCTAGCAGTAATAAAGGTTTGAGCTTTTCATCGGCTAAAGCTTGAGCAAATAAATCCCCCATGCCATTAAATACACCATAAACGACAAAAATACCCACAGCTAAAAACGCAACTAGTTTCACAATCGATTCAAACGCAATCGCGGCCACCATACCCTCATGGCGCTCTGTAGTATCTAAATGACGAGTACCAAACATAATCGTGAAGCCGGCTAGTGCTAGTGCAATATATAAAGTGCTATCACCTAGCCATAGACCCATTTCTGGTCGGGGCTGACCTAAGGGCGTGGTGAGCATTGCATAGCCACTCGAAATCGCTTTGAGCTGCAAAGCAATATAAGGGACAATACCAACGACCGTGATGAGGGTGACTAAACTAGCCAGTGTGCGGCTTTTGCCATAACGACTGGCAATAAAATCAGCGATGGAAGTAATCCGATAGGTTTTAGCAATGCGGATCATTTTACGCAGCACCAGCCACGCTAAGATCATCGCAAGCATTGGGCCTAAATAAATAGGTAAAAACCACAAGCCTGTATTCGCAGCGCGTCCGACACTACCGAAATAAGTCCAAGCCGTACAATACACCGCCATCGACAAGGCATAGACCCAAGGGCTTGCAATAATCGAACGCCCTTCAGCGGCGCGTTTATCCCCAAACCATGCCACTGCAAATAGAATCAAAACATAGAGAAAGGAAGCTGCAATTACCAGACTACTTGAAATCATCCTTAGCCCTCCTCATCTCTCATCGGTTTCCATTAACCACGCTAAAACTGCAATCATGCCTGCCCAGATAATAAATAAAGCCGCAGGAAATAAAGGTATTCCAAGAATAGTGATATCTTTATCCCATAGTGCCAACAGCGGAAAATTTAACAAGGCACAGCCAAAAGTAAACAGCGCGACTAATCGTGCTGAGGTCATTCCGCGTAACATAAAACCGCCCTCCACTCTTTACTTGCTTAACGCAGCGCATTAGCTTGATAGCGCTGAGCAAGCGCATCTTGAAAATGACTAGCCACTTCAAAGGCATTTTTTAAATGCCGTTGCTCGAAATCTGACAACTCATCCGGCGAAACTTGATTATCTGCTAATTGCCCCGCTTCAATCTGCCGTGCTTGATGGCGCAAGCGTGTCAAACTAATAAACTCAAAGGCATCCAAGACATTCGCCAATACATCATTATTCACTTGATTTGCTTGCCCTAAAGCTTGCAAGCGTTCACGTGTATTAGTGACTGGCAAACCTGCTGCTAGGGTATGAACTCGCGCCACATCAATGATCGGCACTACGCCCCGCTTTTTCATATCTAAGGTTTTTTCGCCATTCGCTTGCTTCTCCAGCACAAAGCCTTTGAAAAAACCTAAAGGTGGGCGGAAATTTAAGGCATTCGCTGCCATATGCGTCAAGAACAAAGTGCTTTTTTGCGTGCGGCGTAGAATGCTCTGATGCAAATCTTCAAATAAAGCCGCATCACCGTATAAACAACGCAAATCAAAGAAAATAGTCGAATATAACAAGGCTTGCGGATCAGGAGTTTCAATCCATTTAGCGAAATAATTGCGCCAGACGGATAAAGGCTGCCGCCATTGCGGATTGGAAGCCATAATGCCGCCCTTACAGTATTCATAACCGCAAGCATCTAAACCATCACAAACAAAATCAGCCAACTTACGGAAATATTCGCCATGTTCAGCTTCTTGATAATCATTGGCAAGGATTAAGCCATTATCCTGATCCGAATAAGCGGTTTGCTCAAAGCGGGCTAAAGAACCAGCGACTAGAAAAGCATAGGGTATAGGTGGAGCACCTAATGTCTGTTCAGCTAATTGCAGAAGGCGGCGCGTAATCGCTTGCCCAATTGAACTAATCGCATGTGAAACATGATAACTAGTGAGGCTTTTGACCATACTCACCAAAGCTTTAGGCCGATGTAGGCTCAGTTGCTTTAAAGTCTCAACATCCTTAGCGAGATAAATATCGCCGATTAAATAAATAGCATTATGACTATGGCTACGCAGTAAATCCGTACCACCAATCACACCCAAAATTGTCTGTTTATGTGGATCGACCACGGGAATATGCCGAATATTATGATGAGCCATTAAGAGCATGGCTTCCGTTGCGGGTGCTTGCGGGGGCAGCGTCATCGGCTGGGGACTCATGATACTGGCAATCCGATCTTGAGGATCATGTTGACTCGCGACCACACGCACTCGAAAGTTTTGATCGGTGACAATGCCGGTGAGTTTATGGTCACGCACGACTAGAGCTGTATGGCTATTGGCTGCGGTCATCTGTGCAGCAGTGGCCTGAATACTAGTTTCTTCATCCACAGTGACAGTAGGACGCACCAAATCCTGAACTTGCACAGTTAATAAAGAATAATCAGCTGCACGCTTTTCAGCATCCATCTTCTCCTCCTCAGATGTCCGCTTATCGAAATAGGTTTATGCTGTGGTGCTTTCGCGCTACTTCGGGCGCTTTGCTAAAATAAAAAAGCGCGACATAAACTTAGTTATTTTACGCTGACTAAGTACATGCTGGCTTTGATGTTTAGCAAGATAAACCCTGTCAGTAAGTCTAAGTATTTGTTGTCTAAATAGTTTCGCTAAAAATCAATGCTTTTAGTCGCTGTTATTAAGTTTAACAGTATAAGCTTTTTTTAACAGTGAATCCTACCTGATTGGGTAGAACTTTCTAATAAGTGGAGGCTGATTAATGCCAATAGCTTTTAATGTTCAATTCCAAACCCTTGACCCTTCGTGGCAAATTGCGTTAGCGACTGAATTTAACAAACCCTATTTGCGCGAGTTAGAAGCTTTTCTAGAAACTGAAACTGCAGCAGGCAAAATAATTCTACCCCCGGCTGAACTACGTTTTTTAGCACTCGAAGCTACACCCTTACATGCCGTTAAAGTCGTCATTCTCGGTCAAGACCCCTATCCGACTTTAGGGCATGCACATGGTTTGTCCTTCTCTGTACGCCCTAGCGTTAAACCCCTACCACGCTCCTTAAATAATATTCACAAGGAAATGTTCACAGATCTAGAGATTGACAATAAAAATGTGGGCTATTTATTAGCTTGGGCCGAGCCAGGTGTGTTATTACTCAATACGGTGTTAACTGTAGAAGCAGGTAAGGCTGGGAGCCATCAGAAAAAAGGCTGGGAGCCATTGACTGATGCAGTGATTCAAGCAGT
>AATN01000091.1_pt1 | contig 23821 bp, 3 predicted proteins | sample 270648 | NCBI WGS metagenome assembly AATN01 (sample SAMN02954269, study PRJNA17659) | bioreactor sludge metagenome | biome: terrestrial; feature: bioreactor; material: sludge; isolation source: Enhanced Biological Phosphorus Removal (EBPR) bioreactor sludge | place: Australia: Brisbane, Queensland
AGTTAGCCTTATAAGTAAAAATTATTTTAGCTGTAATTGCCCTAGTTTCTAACAATAATTTTTCAATAGCAATAGTAGGCTGCTCATGGAGATTAGCGAAGATGATCAAGGTAGTGCCTGTTACTAACGCTGCTAGTCTCACATCATTAGTTTTTATAGCTACTCTGCTGCTTTCGAGCCTAACGCTTAGCGCTGGCGAGCCTCTTAAAAGTATGCAAATTGGCATTAATCTACAAGTGCGTGCCTATTTACAAGGCCCGTATGATATGAGCACAGGTCTAATGAAAGACCATTTACGTGCCCAGGGTTTGCTTCCATTACAACAACCTTATAGTAGCTCTCCATTTTTCTACACAGGGACTGAGAGTTTGAATCGCTCGCTAACAAGTGTTTCATTAGGCGGGGATCAAGATGCTTTGATTGATTGGGTCTTACTAGAGGTACGCAGTGCTACTAATCCAGATCTCATCCTTGCACAAAAAGCGTGCGGTCTGCAAGCAGATGGCGATCTGATGGATGTACAAACTGGCTCAACAACCCTATTGTTTCCGAGCTTAAATGTGGGTAATTACTATGTTTCTTTGCGGCATCGTAATCATTTAGGGGTAGTGAGCGCACAGGCACTAGCCTTGAGCTTTACCAGCAGTGGGCTTGATTTTAGTAATCCTAACTTTGCCGTGACCGGTCAACATAGTCGCTATTTGTATAAAACCAAAGCGCTACTGTGGACAGGTGATGTCAATCAAGATAGGAAAATTATTGCGCAAGGTATCAGCAGCGATAATACAGCTCTCTTGACGGTAGTTCTCAGTGCTAATGCGAATACAGCTTTCAATACCAGTTATCGCCTCATCGGCTATGCAGCCACTGATTTGAATTTAGATGGAGCAACGCTAGCCGCTGGCCCTGGGCATGATGGTAATTTGATTTATAGCAATATACTAAACTATCCCAGTAACAGCTCTTTTGCGGGCAACTACATCGTGCGCGGCAATGCTTATTGAAAAGCTTATTGCAAAGCTAGAGTTTTCAAGATAAGCGGCAATCCTGTCCTAACTAACGCGGCTCTTCAACCGTCGAGGGTTTGAGACTAAGCTTGATATTAATTTAATTGATGTAGTATCATCTAAGATAATTTTAAGTTTTGTTGGCTAAGCAAAAAAAGCTGCTACCTAAAGCTTTCTGGGTTAGTGCTGACAATTCAAGCTGAAATACGCTGAATAATCATAAAAACAATGGAGCGAATAGCATGGCCTTCTCACGTGCACTTCCAAATAGTGTTCTAGTACGGTTCTTATGCAGCTTAATCTTGTGGTTTGCAAGTGAACAGGTCTTGGCGCTTGGTTGTACAGCAAGTTATACCTATACCAACAATGGTACTAGTACTAACTATTCACTCACTTCCGGTCAGTCACTAAAAATTAATAGTGGTACTTATACGGGAAACATTAATAGTTTTCCGAGTAACACGACCATTTGTGTCGAGACTGGAGCAACTTTTAGGCCTAATAGTTTAAATAGTCCTGCGGGTAGTTTAATCAATTATGGCACTACTAATTTAGCAACCTTTTCTTATGGTGCAGGCGCATTAATTGATAACTACGGATTGCTAAATTTTATAGGGGGAGTGAATTTTAATGGAGCAACCACCATTAGGAATCGTAGCGCTGCAACGACCCTGATAGAGAATAGCTTTACTTTAGATAGTGGATCTCTACTAGAAAATAATGGCTTGCTGATTGCTAAGCAAGATTTTAATACCAGCTCTGGTACAACAGTAAATAATAACTATCGATTTGAAATTGAGGGGAATTTTAACCCTTCAGGAATTCTCACTAACTATGGAAGGCTCTATGTAAAAAAGTTTATTAATGCCAACTCGGATTTTTCTTTTAATAATTATTGTACCTTAGTCTCTTATGATGGGTTTAATAATAATTCTTTATTTTTTTCTAACTGGGGAACAATTCTTGTTACTTCTGCTAGTGGGGCACCGGGCGGTCTTTGGCAAAATAATCAAAGTTTTTATAATGGTGATGGGGCTAAGGTTGCGGGGGGGAATTTTACCAATAATGGGGTAGTCAGTGGTTATGGTGCTTTAGTTTTTTCTGGAGAAACCCGCAATCAAGGTACTTTCACTGGTTCTAGCGCGGTAAATCCCATCAATTTTTATGATGAAACGCAGACAGGCTCCTTATTATTTGATTTCTATAATCTGCCGGCTACGAATACGATTCGTTCACTTTTTGCGCGTCCTACTGAGTTAGATGCACCAACGACTTGCAATAACACTTATAAATCATTTGCAGCCTTAAATGCTTGTCCTGCAAGCGGGGTGGTTCAAAATCAAACAGGCACAGTCACCCAAGCGAGTGGTAATGGTGCTTTAGTCGAGAATGTGAGCCAAGCTATTGGGGCTTTACAAGCTTTAGGTACAACCGCTACGGCAAGCAATGCTGCAAAAATTATTGCAGGTGGTGTACTCACTTTGGATTTAGGTCAAGTTGTTCCAGCGGATGCACCGATTTCAATTTCCTTAGCTCGGGTCGATACCGCGAGAGTAAGAGTCGAAGTTTCCTTAGATGGTGTCGTTTTCAGTAATAAAGGTACTTTTGGTAGCAGTGGTACTTTAGGTACTTCTCCGTTGAATGTCTTGGCGCGTTTGGTGGTTAATGCTAATCCGGGTGGTACACAATATATCCGTCTGACGCGTGAAGCCGGTTCCATGTGGGTTGATGGCGCTGAGTATTCACAAGTTTGTGTTGAGAGTCGTGATTATGGTGATGCACCTGCCAGCTATGGTGTGGCTGGTCACAAATTAGTGTCGACTAATCTGTATTTAGGAGACACCGTTCCTGATGCGGAAAGTGCTAGTAGCTATTCGGTTCGTGCGAATGGTGATGGCAATGATGAAGATGGTCCTCCCCCCCAAGCAGTCGGTGCAGTGATTCCTAGTTTTGCTGTTCTGCAAATGACGGATATGAGTTACAGCACCACAATCCGTACCACTAATCAGACAGGTATGGTGGCTAAGCTAACGGGCTGGATTGATTTCGATAAAAATGGCAGTTTTGATGCTGATGAGCGCGCCTCAGTAGATGTACCCACAGGTTCAAATAACACTAACACCACGCTTACCTGGTCGAGTATTCCCACTGATATTAGCCTCGGGACAACCTATGTGCGTTTACGTTTCACCACCGATGCGACTGCTGCCTCGCAAGCCACAGGTATTGCGCCTAATGGTGAGGTTGAAGATTTCATTTTACCGATTCACATGGATATTCCACCGAATAGTCCGAGTATTTCAATTGCTAGTGCTGCAACTTCCTTGGCCTGTCAGCCCGTTGTTTTCCAAGACGATTTTAATGATCTGACGCCAGCGGATACTAATTATTGGGGAGTAAATCGTGCGGGTGCTTTGCCGGTACGTTCTTGGACAGCCTCAGGGGGAGGCGTAGATACGTATGCACGCTTTATTGATTGGGGTCTAGGTTATGGCACTTCTATTTATTTTGGGAATGGTGATGTCCGTAGTGTTAGTCCAAGTTTAGGTAATGGTTTTAGTTTTGATGCGCAAGGCAAGCTGTTAACGATAATTGATGCACTTGCCTTACGGGATTCCATTGATGATCTAGAAGCTACAGGGGCTATTCGTGAAAGTCATTGGGGTGTCATGCCAGTGACCTTATCAAGGTCGTTCGCTACCACGGCGGGTAAAACCTATCGCTTATATTTCTCAGCCTTACGTGAAACTGGTGACTTTTTACCCGGTATTATGCGTGTGGATGCACCCGGTGGATCGATTCATTTTAAAGCACCGGGAGGTACGGAAGGTGTTTTAGATTATGCGATTGATTTTACTGCCACTAGCTCAAATTCTTCGATTAGTTTTGTGAACTATGGTCACTTTGGCCCAAATAGTGGTGACTATTGTAATGTGGTGAATAATGCTTGGTGTACGGTTGGTGGTTTAGATAATAACGGTAAATCAGCGAATGAGCTAAGCATCGATAATGTAAAGCTGGTTGAGGCTGCCTGTACTACGGGTGGGATCGGTGGTTATGTCTATCAGGATAACAATCTGAACAATACCTATGACATGGGAACTGAGACGACTATCCCTGCGATGACTGTGAAAATCTATGATGAAAAAGGTAGTTCTACTGATTTTACGGATGATCGCTTGGTCGCCACGCAATCTAGTTTTGCGGATGGACATTACCTATTTGAGCATCTAGATGCGAGTGCAAGTTATCGGGTGGAAGTGGATGCAGCCGACCCCGATTTGCCCAATGGTTTAACTATAGGGACACCCAATCCATCTAGAGGCTTAGTGCCCCTAGTCAATAATATTAAAACTGTAAACTTTGGATTTGATCCAGCGGGTGCGGGTGGTACTAAAGATTATGGTGATGCCCCAGCCACCTATGGTAATGCTAGTCATGTCTTAGTGAGTGGTTTGCAGTTAGGTATTAACGCACCCGATGCAGAGTCAAGCAGCCAACCTAGTTTCAATGCGCTGGGCGATGGCTATGATGAAGATGGTGCTCCCCATATATTAGCACCTAGTGGTCCTGCTGAAGCAGCGCGTTTTCCGGTATTGAAGCTTACGGATACTAGCTACACCTTGCCGTATACCGTAACTAACAGTACCGGCTCACTCGCGCAACTCTATGCTTGGATTGACTTCGATAAAAATGGTAGTTTTGAAGCAGATGAGGCCACTTCGGTAGCGGTTCCCACAGGCTCAGTTAATTCTGTCTTGAATCTTACTTGGAGCAGTATACCTAGTGATATTAAGCTAGGTACTAGTTTTATTCGGGTGCGTTTAACCACTGATTCTGGCATTAGTATTAATACCCCAACTGGCTCTGCCGATAGTGGGGAGGTTGAAGATTATCCGCTTGCTATTTATCAGCCAATTGCGCCTGATAGCCAAAGTATTAGCATTGTCAATAATGCAAGCCCCTTAGCCTGTCAGCAGACAGTCTTTCAAGATAATTTTAATGATATTTCAGGCACATTTAATTGGGGCTTTTATGTTCCAGGTAGTCAAGACATTCGTAATTGGGTGCGTTCAGGCGGTGGACCAGATACTTATGCCGATGTAAAAACGGTGATTCCTGCTCAGCAGGCCTCTGTTTATTTTGGTAATGGTGCAGTGCGCGGCATTGCACCTAATTTCTTCAATGGTTTTAGTTTTGATAGCTCCGGCCATTTAGTTTCTCCGATTGAAGCAATCGCGCTACGCGATGTTCCCGATGATTTTAATTTAGGGGTGGGGATGTCGCAGTGGGGACCCGAGCCAATGCGGTTAACGCGCTCATTTAATACTCAAGCCGGTAAAACCTATCGCTTGTATTTTAAAGCTATTCCTGAGCAGGGGAGTTTTGTGTCCGGTGTGATGCGTGTCGATGCACCCGGAGGCTCGATTCACTTTAAAGCTCCCGGAGGTACAGAGGCTATTCAAAGTTATGCCATTGAATTTACGGCAACAGCTAGCACCTCCACAATTGCGTTTGTTAACTATGGGCATGTAGCAAGCGACTGGTGTGACCCACAGACTTTTGATTGGTGTACGACTGGTGGGACACAGAATGGTACTACTCAGAACGAGTTAATTATTGATGATGTGGTATTGGCAGAGGCTGCTTGTAGTACAGGCACTATCGGTGGCCGTGTGTATCTGGATGCGAATAAGAATGATAGTTATGACCCAACTGAAACGGGGATTAATGCTATTAAGGTTAGTTTGTATGATCAAAACGGCACGGTGAATGACCCGAATGACGATCGACTCGTGTATACCACGAATAGCGATAGCTCTGGTGTTTATTCTTTCAGTACGGTCGATACAACAAGGACTTATCGTCTTGAAGTTGACTCTAGTGATACAGATTTACCTAGTGGTACTGCGCTTGGCACACCAAATCCCTTGTTGAGTGTTGCTGTAGCAGCGAATGCAACCACTGCGAATCAAAATTTTGGTTTTGATGTTAACACGACTAATCCAGCGCTGGGTGTGGTTGGAGAATACCGTTTTGATGACTGTGGTAGTGGAGGCTGGCAGCTAGATTCTTCGGGAAATAACAACTCAGCGATTGGTACGGCTCAAATCCAAACGGACAACTACAAAAACTATGCTTGTACTGCCGTAAGTAACGTGAACTGGAATATGGAAGTGCCAGATCAAGCTAACTATGCGCTTGCTAGTGGAGCTGTCTCAATTCTGTTCTATGACCATAAAGGGGTGTGGGCTTCTGCACGTTTACTGGAGAAAGGTTGGACGGCAGATCAGAAACTGTCCCTAGAGATGAAACCTTCGACTGATTGGCAGCATGGGACAGTGTCGGTCAATTTGAATGGTAATGTCATTGATACGGGTGAAACCTATTACACCAGTTTAGGCAATGGTAGCTTGAATGATACCCAGTGGGTTCATGCAGTGCTGAGCTTTGGCCCTGCTGGGATGAAGTTGTATATCAATGGGGTGTTAAAAGGTAGCAATGCTTACACTGGTGGCATTACGGGCGTGCTAGGTAATTTTCGTTTGCCGGGGGTAGAAGGCTATTTTGATGAGTTTTATATTTTCAATCAGCAACCGACTGATGCTCAGGTAAGCACCCTGTATAGCAATCTGCTGGCTAATAAGACTTGGGATGGAAACACACGTACTTGTAATTGTTCAGGAGGTGTAAGTGCTGACTATGGCGATGCCCCTGCTAGTTATGGCGAGGTCAGCCATCAGATTGTTAATGGTATTTATTTAGGTGATAACCCACCTGATGCTGAGACGTCCAGTAAATACAGTTTCAATGCACGTGCAGATAATTATGATGATGGTGCACCTCAACAGGCTGCATCAGGTGTCTATATTCCATTATTCCCCGTTTTACAATTGACCGACAGCAGTTATAGCGTCAATTTTAAAGTGACCAATCTAACAGGGACAGCAGGCAAACTTCACGGCTGGATCGATTTTGATAAAAGTGGGACTTTTGAAGCGGATGAGGCTGCTGTTGTTGATGTCCCTAGTGGTGCTAGTAATGCTACCGCTACACTTAATTGGACAAGTATTCCCCTCGATATTCAATTAGGTACCGTTGCGCTACGCCTGCGTTTGAGTACCGATGCTAGTGTTGTAGTCAGTACGCCTACGGGTAGTGCCAATGATGGTGAGGTAGAGGATTATCCGATTGCAATTGCAATGGATATTCCACCCAACAGCCCTTCTTTAGCTATTGTGAATGGTGCAACGCCTGCTGCCTGTGAAGCAGTGGTCTTTCAAGATAATTTTAATGATCTAACCCCCGGTCTGTTTTGGGGCTTTAATCGTCCGGGTAATCAGGCTGTCCGTGATTGGGATCGGTCTGGTGGTGGTAATGATACCTATGCTCATATCACCTCCAGTTCTGCTACAGATCGTAGTATCTATTTTGGGAATGGTGGTGTTCGGCAGATTAGTCCATCGATTGGTACGGGCTTTAGTTTTGATGCTAATGGCAAGCTGCTCACGGTGATTGATGCAATTGCTCTGCGTGATGATATGGATGACATCATTAGCCCCGGAACAACCGTGAATGAATATGGCAGCAAAGCTGATTGGGGGCCTGAACCCGTCAAGTTTTCGCGTAGCTTTGCAACCGTAGAAGGCAAGACTTACCGCCTCTATTTCAAGGCAAAGCCCGAGGATCCGGCTGGGACTTATGAATCTGGTATTATGCGCTTGGATATGCCGGGTGGTTCGCTGCATTTTAAAGCCCCCGGTAGTGCGGAGGGTGTGCAAAGTTATGCGGTTGAATTTACCGCAACCAGTAATAGCTCAGTCATTAGTTTCATTAACTATGGCCATGTAGAGAATGATAATAATAAATATTGTGACCCTAATAGTGTATTTGGGAACAATGTTTGGTGTACGGTGGGTGGGCGTACAGATGGCAAGGTGGCTAATGAATTAATCATTGATGATGTGGTACTGACAGAAGCAGCCTGTGCAACGGGCAGTATTAGGGGGCGTGTATACCTCGATAGTGATCAGGATAATAACTACGATGCGGGTATAGAGGCCGGTCTCAGTGCAATCACGGTAAGCTTGTATGATGAGAATGGTACTACGGGTGACTATAGTGATGACCGATTAGTTAACACCCAGAGTACTTATGTGAACGGCGAATATTATTTCACTGAAGTCAATACGAGTCGCAGCTATCGCCTTGAGGTTGATACGAATGACAACGATTTGCCAGCTCACACGGTGATTGGTACCACCAATCCACTAACTAACCGCACTGTAGCCGCGAATACTTTGCTAGATCATCAGCATTTTGGTTTTGATTTGATGAACCCTAGCAAGATCGCTGGTACGGTGTACTTGGATAATAATACAAATGACAGCTTTAATCCGGGCATAGACTACGGTCTTGGTAATATCACTGTCTCTTTACATACGATGGCGGGTGCACTAGTTGCAAGCACCCAAACAGCAATCAATGGTACATACCAGTTTGCTAATCTAGATCATAATCTGAGCTACCGAATAACGGTTGATGGCACTGATACTGATCTTCCTCCGGGGGCGACACTGGGTACCGTCAATCCAATACCGAATATAAGCGTTCCACAGAATAGCACGGTAACTAAAGATGTTGGTTTTGATCAGGCGGCCAGTGGTATTACGGGTAAAGTTTTCCTTGATTACAATTTGAATGGGCAGCTCGATAGCCAGTCGGCGATGAGTAATTTCGCCAATACTATGAATATTGGCCTCGCCTTTGATAAGGGGATTGCAAATGCACAAATCAAGGCAGAATGCGTCGGTGCAGCCGGTAAGCTGAGCTTCGGTCCAGTGACCAGTGATGTGAATGGACAGTATTATCTAGCAACCCCAGGGGCCGTTACTGGCAATTACAACTGTATTTTGCAACTGACGACGATACCTAGTGGCTATACGGTAGCGACCCAATCAGGTTCAGGTCAGCAGGTCTTAACGCAAGTCGTTAGCCCTAATGCGGTCAATACTTATTTTGCCTTACAACAAGAGATGAGTTATTGCCAGAATAATCCTGATTTGGCAGTCAATCGTTTTGCATATGGTCAACAGACCGCCAATGCACCATTTGCAGGCAATAACGATGTGGCAAATATCTTTGCTTTCCCCTATAACAGTGGTACTGCAGGTGTTCCTAACACCCTTCCGGCTGGCTACAACCATCCACTAGAAACCGATAATGCGTTTAAAGATTTAGCGTTGGCGAACCAAGTGGGGAGTGTGTTTGGCCTAGGCTGGCATCCTAGTTCACATAGTCTCTTTGCTTCTGCTTATATGAAAGCATGGACAGGGTTTGGCTCAGGTGGTACGGGTGGTATCTATCGGGTTGACTTGAGTAATCCAAGTAGCCCGGTCAGTAGCCTCTACGCTAACTTGAATCAGATTTTTCCAGCTACACCACCCACAGTCGGTAGTGACCCCTATTTAACGGGTATTTTCTCAAGCGCTAATCCGGGTTATGTACAAATTGCGGATGGTAGCAGTGCTCCAGATGGGTCTTATGTGGCCTCTGGTAATGCGACTCGTGATAATCAAGACGGGCAGATCGCTGCGGCTGTTGGTAAGACAGCTTTCGGTGATTTAGATGTCTCAGCCGATGGTAAAGCCTTATTTGTCGTTAATATGGCAAATAACAAGTTATACATCCTACCAGTGCGTTCTGCCCCATTGACGGCTGCTGATGCTGGCTTGATCAGTAGTTATAGCATTCCGTTTGCTGCCAATTGCCGAGTGAATGGTACTAAGCGAGCTTTTGGTTTAGGGGAGTATGAAGGAGGGCTTTATGTTGCGACGGAGTGCGGTGCAGAATATGGGTATACATGGGAAGTGCCTGAGCATTCGGTATTTCGCTTTGATTTACAGAGTAAAACCTTCTCAACAACTCCAAGTCTAGTGTATGCGCGTCCTAGTGAAGATACCTATGGCATCAGTTTCTCACTAATCACTGATCTCGTGTTTGACCCTGCAGGGCAGATGATATTGACCTTCCGTAATAATTTATCATCCTCTACTGATACGACGGCTGATGACGGTAAAGGGTCAGCCTATAGCGTGATTCGTCGTGCTTGCATTCAAGATAAAGCGGCTTATCGTTGGGAGAAAGAAAATAATGCGAGCTGCGGAGGGGTAACCACGCCGGGCAAAGATGCAGGTTATGGTACGGGGCCTAGTTCTGGTACCTTCTTCTACCAAGAATATCCGGCTGATAATGGGCCAGCTTTGCGTGCTGCTAGCTATGGTGGCGCTGCCCAAATTCCGGGCTTTATGGAAGCAGCTTACACCATTGCAGAACCCTTCGAGTTTTATAGTGTGGGTGTGTCTTGGGTAGATACTGGTCTTGGCAACCCTGCAACCGCTGGGCAACGTAACCGTGCTTACAGTTTTTATAAGGGAACAGGTGCGTTTGACTACCCTGACAATCGTCCAATCAACGGCAAAAATGCTGCGATTGGTGATCTTGAAGTCCTGTGCGATACACCCTCCCTCGAAATCGGTAACCGCGTCTGGCAGGACAGTGACAGTGATGGAGTACAGGATGCGGGTGAACTCCCTGTAGCAGGTGTTAAAGTTGAACTGTTCGCGAACGGTGCAAATCTGGCTTCTGCCACTCCATTGGCCACTGCTGTCACCGATGCCAATGGTTATTATGTCTTCTCCAGCGACATGCGCGGTTATCCAGCTACTGGCAACAATGCGCCTAATGATACAACTGGAGCCAATGGCGGGTTCAATGCTGCCGATATTCAGGGTGGTCGAGCCAGCACTGCCAGCCACAAATACGGCCTGCTATCACTAACACCTAACACCCAGTATCAGGTTGTAATCCGTAATGTGAGCGGTGCAAGCAAACAGGCATCACTTGGTAGCATGACCCTAAGTACCGTTGCACAGGGAACAGACCCTGAGCTTGACTCGGATGCAGGTGCTGTGGGTGATCATGCGGTTGCCAACGTCTCCATGCTAGGTTATGGCAACCATTACCATGCGTTAGATTTCGGTTTCAAAGCGGGAGTCATCCTTGCTGATTATGGTGATGCACCCGCTAGCTATGGCACTCCGTACCATACCATTGTCTCAGGCATCCGTTTGGGGGCAACTGCGCCTGATGGCGAAACTGTCGCACAACCCAGTACTGGTGCAAACCTCGACGACACCACCGGCACAGATGATGAGGATGGTGTTATTCTTCCTTCTCTAACCCAAGGGCAAACTGCAACCTTCACTACCACCGTTGCAGGTGCAGGCGGTTACTTACAAGGGTGGATCGACTGGAATGGCGATGGTGACTTTGCCGACAGTGGAGAACAAGTTGCTACCAATATTCAAGATAATTTAGTGGGTGATACTAATAATGCCTTGGGCACAATTGCTTTTAGTGTGGCTGTACCTGCCAATGCAGTAACAACTCCAACCTATGCTCGTTTCCGCTGGTCAACTACTATAAGCCTTAATGCAATCACAGCAGCGGTGAATGGTGAGGTGGAGGATTATACACTGACAGTTGCGTTAGCACCTGCATCTGCAGTTATCTACACACCTCCACCGACGTATCAAGTCTGCAAATCCACCAGTGTTGAGCAATTGGATGCTTTCCAGTATGCAGTTGCAACAGGTAGTGGTGTAACAGGTACTCCTAGTCTGACTTACACTGCACCAACCGGCTCGAACCGCTTTATGGTAGCTGTACTGAGTGTGGAGCGTGACCACTCCCCAATGGCAACGCGTGGCGACAACTATGAAACTAATCCAGGGGTAACCTTCCCCACGGTCAGTTTTGGTGGTGTACCGATGCAAATGTTGGCGCATTCAGTGGATTCAGCAGGTACTAGCAATACTTTCGCAGCTGGCGAAATCTCACGTAGTTATTATTTTTATGGTTTGTATGACCTGAGCCTACCTAATGGCGCACAAACCGTACAAGTTAGTGGTATCAATGCTCCCAGTAATGCTGGGGATGAATCCATGCTAGCAGTGGCTACCTTTGCCAATGTGGCCAGCGCCAACCCCATCAGTACCCTAGACAATGAGAACAGCCAAATTGACCGTAGTGCTCCCTTTAATATTGCTTTAGTGTCATCGCCCACCCCCCCCACGGCTGCTGACCAGCCACCGGGTACAACTAGTGCGGATAACCTACTGCTGGCGTTTGGTACCTCTTCCAAACCAGAAAGCCTCACCACTGGCGCTAGCTGGACGAAACTGGCAGAAATCGCAGTTAACAATGCAAATGGTAGTTATGCCACTGCAGCAGGGCGTGCTAGCGGTGCGTTTACTGAAAATGACGGATATACCTTGCTAATCCAAGCAATCAAAGGTGTCTCAACCAACCAAACAGCCACCATGAGCAGTAGCAGTAATAACCTGCAAAGCCTTTCCATGCATGTGTTCCGGTTAGTAGCTCACGGTTGTGATTATGGTGATGCGCCTGCTAGTTACGGTGATGCTTTCCATTCCCAAAGCTGGAGCCGTCGCATCGGTGCACAGCGCGGTGATGCGGAAGTGCTAACCCCTACTACTGCCAATGCATTAGGTGATGACAACAGCGGATTAGATGATGAGGATGGTGCGTCTCTTCCTAGTCTGACGACGGGTCAGACTGCCACTATTAACGTAGCAGTAACGGGGGCGGCTTATCTGAGTGCTTGGATTGACTGGAATAGTGATGGGGACTTCAATGATTCACTTGAAAAGATCGCCACTGATTTGCAGGATACGGATGCGAATGGCATCATTCCGATCAGTGTTACTGTCCCTACGACTGCTAGTGGTACACAAACTTACGCCCGTTTCCGGTGGGCGATTAATCCCGGAGCAGCCTCAACTGGATGGGCTTCTTATGGAGAGGTAGAAGATTATGCCTTAACGATTACCAATCCTTCTGGTCAAAGCAGCCTATCTGGTAAGGTTTGGTTTGACAGCAACAATGATGGCATCCAAAACGATGGTACAACTGCTTATATTGGCGGAGCTAAAGTTGAACTGTATAACCCAGTTACCAGCACTATCGTAACCACTACGACTACGGATGCTAATGGCAATTACCAGTTTAGCAGCGCAGCGGGTTTCCTGCCTTCTACCAGTTACCAATTACGTATTCGCCGTTTGGATACTCAAAAACCGTTCAGTGAATGGAACCTAAGCACTGCAAATTTAGGGGGTGATGATAACCTTGATTCAGATGCTATTTTAAATGGCAATTACTGGATCATCAGTTTCACTAGCCCTAATAGTGGCAATAGCGCCACTGGCTATGGGTTTGGCTTTGTAACTAATAATGCGCAAGGCTGTCTTGATGTAGGCAGCACTGGGATAGCCAATGACACCCTCAGTAATGGCCATGCACATGCTTATGATTTCGTTTTTGCAGGAAAACAGGTGACTGGTTTTTGTGCCGAACCTTCTGAACCATCGCCCCAACTGAATGATAGTTATCAGGTCTATAGCGCTGACCGCCTTGGTTTCAGTACTGCACAAAAATCCAAGTTACGCCGTTTGTATTCTGCCATCCAAGATCCTGATGTGCTGTTCAGTATCGCCCGTGTTTCTCCTCCCGGAGGATCACAAGCCTTTAACCAACAGATGCTATTGGATCATGTCATGTCCTATATGTCATGGTACTACCTCCATTACAACGAAAACATGACAACCATCATTAGCACTTTCTTTGAAAGTAATGGTGACTATACGGCAGAACAACTTACCATGATCAGGGATCTTCTGCCGTTAATTGCTGATAGGGTTGCGGGGACGAATGGTCAGGTGCAGTACCCTGAGCAGAATATGTTCTGGTTATGGAACATGACCACCACTACTCGTCAAGACATTATTATCCCGTCTTTATACGCGACTGAAGCTAGTTGCGTGGCTAATACCAGTCTATCGGGTAAAGTCTGGTTTGACAGCAACAATGATGGCATCCAGAACGATGGCGTAGGGGCAGGTGTGGAAGGCGTTAAACTGGAGTTATTCAACCCAGTGACTAATACTATTGTTGCCACCACTACGACTACTGCAACGGGGGCTTATGTATTCGATACTACCAATGGTTTAATGCCCAATATTAGCTATCAGGTGCGCATGCTGAAACCGGATAATGATTTCCCCTTATCGGACTGGGGGGTAACGGCTAAGAATGTGGGGGGAGATCCGAACCAAGATTCTGATGCAGTTGTTAATGGCAGCTATTGGCAAATTAATCTAGTAAGCCCTAATAGCGGACAAACGATGGGTGGATACGATATTGGTTTGGTGAATACTATTCCACAAGGTTGTTTGGACAATGGGGCGACAGGTGTGGCTTATGTTGCGCCATCTCCTTTCTATGCGTATAACTTCCTATTTAATGGCAAACAGGTATCGGGTTATTGCTTGGAGGTTGCAGACCCCTCCCCACAAGCTAATGACAGTTTTCAAGTTAATCCAATTGACAGGAGAGGCTTAAGTGCTAGCCAACGCAGCCAGTTGGCACGTCTATATTCTGCATTGCATGATCCTGATATTGTCTTCCCAATCATCAGTGTGTCCACCCCCAACACTATGCAAGACAACTTGGATGCTTTGTTAAAGTACATGACGTGGTATTACTCTGATTACAATGAAAATATCACCAGTGTTAACAACAATATTACTGACAATAACTCTCTGACTGCGGCGCAAAAAGATTTGTACAAAATCTTAGCTGTCAAGATTATTGACCGGGTTGCAGGCAGTAATGGTGAAACACAATATCCTGAACAAAAACTCTATTGGTTATGGAACCTAACCACTACCGCTCGGCAAGATATAGTAGTACCTGCCCGCTATATTATTGGTGGTGTTTGTACTGCAAACTATGTTATCTCGGGAAAAGTCTTCGAGGACGTAAATTACGGCGGCGGTGCGGGGCGTAACGCAAGTGTCACAGGCACAGCAGGTATTACTGGCACTCAGGTAGAACTGTACAATTCAACCGGCAGCTTTGTTAGCACCACCACCACTGCTGCAAATGGCTCTTACAGTTTCAGTGCTGTGCCAGCGGGTAACTATTTTGTGCGTGTGGTCAATGCCAGTGTCAATTCTACTCGCCCTGGCTCTAATGGTAGTGAGCTGGGTGTGCAGACTTTCCGCACTAACGGCACAGTAGCCACCACCAATGAAGTCGGTGGTCGTAAGCCTGATGCGAGTGATGCTGAAGCACATGACGGTACGGCTACCTTAAATACCACGACCTTCGTCTTTAGCGGTGGAGCACTGAATGGTAAGCAGGCACAATCCGTAACCCCAGTCACTGTTGCAGGTGCACTCAGCGGAGTGGATTTTGGCTTCAACTTTGACACAGTTGTGAATACCAACGACAGTGGCCAAGGCTCACTCCGCCAATTTATTCTCAATGCTAATTTATTAGGGGGAGAGGCGAGTTTAGCTCAAGTGGGGCTAGTGGCTGGTAAGGAGCGATCTATTTTTATGCTGCCGCTTACCGACCCACGCTATATCAATTCTGACGGGGTTGCTAACAATGGTGATGAATTTTGGCGCATTCCACTCCTGAATGGCTTGCCAGAAACTACGGGTGTGGAAACGGTTCTCGATGCATCAACACAAGCAGGTTCTCAATGTAACCCAGTGGTAGGACGTAGACTGGTTGTCGAGTTAGATGGCAGTAATGTAAGCAATTCAACAGCTACGGCCATTACCTTAGCTGGCCCTTACAATGGTGTACGCGGTTTTGCGATTGGTAGTAACAGTGGCAACCCATTCACCTTCGGTATTTATTTGCGTAAGAGAACTGTCTTTGAATCACAGACACCTGCACATGACTCAGTCATTGCTTGTAATAACATTGGTGCAACGCCTAGCGGACAAGCCTATCCAGTAAGATTCTATACTGATGCAGTAGGCATTTTTGCCGATAATGTAACAGTGGGGGGGAGTGACCCAGCAGACCGTAATATTATCGGTAGTGCCGATGATGATGGCGTAGAGTCAGAAGGTAACGCAACTATCATTCGCAATAATTATATTGGTCTAGCTGCTGATGGCGTTAGCAAGCTACCGCTTAATGACCATGTAGTTGCTTTATGGCCGCCTGGTAGCAATATGACGGTTATAGATAATAAGCTAGCAGTCACAAGGTTTGGTATTTTTAGCCAAAGTTCAGGTACTACTGTACGTAATAATACGATTGGTTTAACTGCGAATGGACAAAACGTAGTTGCTGGGGGCGAATATCTACTCCAATTCCAAGCTGGCAATGCTTTGGCAGAAAATAACGTATTTGCTAGTGGTGGGGCAGGAGGGCAGCCTGCTGTCATTTTGATGGATGGTTCGACTTTCCAAAACAATACTATCGGTTTCAATAGCGCTGGGATAAGTGTTGCAGGTTCTGGTAGTGCTCATGTGGGCATTTCATTGAGAAATGCGGCCGGTACAGCGAACACGCCAATTGTAATTAACAATAACACCATCGGTAATGCAGGTAGTGCTGGGATTGGTTTTAACAGCGATGTTGATGTGCCTATCAGTATTACCCGCAACCGGATCGGTGTTGCCCCGAATGGGATCACACCAGCGAGCAATGCATGGGGTGGGATTGTGGTTAATAATAATGCTTCGAGTCCTGTGACAATTGGTGGTGCTAATCTTGGAAATATTATTGCTAATAATATGAAGGCAGCGATTGCCCATACGGGGACAGGGATTGTCACTGTTAACCAAAATAGTATTTATAACAACACTGGTTTAGGTATTGATCTAAATGATGATGCGGTCACCACCAATGATGCAGGTGATATGGATGTTGGCCCCAACAGCAAACTTAATTTCCCTCTATTGCAACAGCTTGTATTTACCAATGGAAATTTGATTGTGCGTGGCTGCGCGCCCGCTGGATCAGTGGTTGAGTTATTTGAAGCGGACGTCAGCCAAGGGGGTACAGCAGCAGTAGGTGCGAATCGTTTTGGACACCTGTTTGATTATGGTGAGGGGCAGAGCTATCTAGGCAGCTTTGTGGAGGGGACTGTTGTAGATGCTGATACAGGTAGTTGTGCAATACCTGCAGCGGATGGCAACGATAATACAGGAATGAAAGCTTTCCAATTTTCAATTCCAGTACCCGCTAGTGTGGTTAGTGGAGACTATTTGACAGCAACAGCTACTTTGGCGGCAGTGGGGACATCAGAGTTCAGCCCGACAGTGGCCGTGATTGATGGTCCGCCTCCTGTTGGCTCGGGTAGTTGTGCAGCAACAGGTGGTACAGATATTTTATTCATTGTGGATAATTCGGGGTCAATTACTGAATTAGAGTATGCTGATTTTGCCCAAACGATTCAAACTGTGGGTAGTCAGTTATTGGTGAATAATCCAAAAAATCGCATAGCAATAGCTCATTTTGGTGGCCCTTCCGACTCTTTAATTAGTGGGGGGCAATATGTGTATATCGAGCGTGATTTCTCAAGTACCGCTATGCTCGCACCCGTAAGGCAGTTTGCTTGGGGTGGTGCTTATAATCCAACTTGGACTGCAGATCACTTGGCGGGTGCTCTGCAACAAATGCGCTATGCCTTAGATGGTCAAGCCAGTACTACTTCGAGTTATATTCTTAGCCCACTTAAAGAAACATCACGGAATACAGCTTCACCATTGCAGATTGTGTTAATGACGGATGCAACGCGTTATGTAGATCTTGTTCCTAACGATATTTCTATGTTGATTGATCCACCCGGCTCCGGTGCAGAGCCTGATGATGGTTCTGCTTTCACCATATATAACCAAATGAAAGCCGAGGGGGTATTATTTTCAGTGGCTAGCTTTAATGCAGATCCACTGGATATTGCTGCATCGGCTGCGATTGCGTCAGTGGGCGGCACTTATACTGGAGATATTGAAGCTAATGCACATGATCCACAAGGATCGCAGGTGACTCCACGTCGCTATGTCTCAGTGACAGCAGGGTTCCAATTAACGACGACTCAGTTAGAGGAGTTGGTAGAAGGTACGGCTATTTGTGGTAGTTCTATCCAAGGCAGGGTGTTTGAAGATCCAAATTACGGCGGAGGAGCAGGACGACCCTTTGGTACTCTTGGTACAGTCGGAGTCACAGGGGCAAGCATTGAAGTCTATGATCAAACAGGTAACTATGTAGCCAGTGTAGTGAGTACGACTGATGGCAAGTATAGCCTACCCAACCTTCCGGATGCTCCTTATTATGTGCGCGTAGTGGATGCAACGGTTAAGTCCAGCCGCCTAGGCTCTAATGGCTCTGAAATACCCGTGTTAACTTATCGGACAGATGGTTTAGTCGCGACAGCTAACCAGATTGGTGGCAATAAACCTATGTTAGCCGATGCAGGAGTGAATTTAGGTACAGCAACCTTAAATACTACGACCTTCCTGTTTACTGGCGGTGGTTTGACTGGTAAGCCTGCACAATCAGTACAGCTAGTTAACCTGTCAGGTGGGGATTTGAAAGGAGTTGATTTTGGCTTCAACTTTAGTACCGTAGTCAACACTAATGACAGCGGACAAGGCTCATTACGGCAGTTCTTATTAAATAATAAACAACTCGCTACCGATGGTTTGGCTCAAGTCTTACCGGCTTCTTTAGCGGCTGAATATCCCGCCGGTACTGAAACCAGTATCTTCATGATCCCAGCTACTCAGTTGACGGCAGGTCAAGCCATAATCACTTTAACCAGTGGTGCGCTAAGTTTAGAGCGTATGCATACGGCGATTGATGGACGTACCCAAATCGCTAATATTGGGAGTGGCACGATTGTCTTAAACAACAGTATTAGTAACGGCTTAAACTTACTTGCCAGTGCAACCGGTTCAGCCGTGCGGGATATTACAGTTAGCCATGCTGCAGGGAGTGGAGTGTTGCTGGATGATACTGATAATGCAGTGATTGAGCGCGTTACTATTCTTAATAACAGCCAATACGGTGTCAGTCTCACCAATGACGCTCTCAATAACCGGATAGTGACTAATACGATTGCGCATAATGCTTGGGCAGGCATCGCCCATATTGGGAGTGGTCTTGGCAATACCTATAGTCAAAATAGTATTCATGATAACGGTGGTTTAGGAATCGACCTAGGCGTGGACGGGGTGACTGCTAATGATGATCTAGATGTGGACACAGGGCCGAATAAGCTCTTGAACTATCCAGTCGTAGAGGCAGGCTCATCGATCAGCTCAAATGGTACCAAAGTTGTTGCCTATGATTTTGATCTGGATGTACCAACTAATACTCATGGTTACCGTCTAGAGTTTTTCCGCAATACTGCAGTAGATAGTTCAAGTCATGGGGAAGGTGAAGTTTACCTAGGTTATGTAGATATTAATCATGCAGGTGGTGGGCTACTGAACTTTAAAGGATCACTGAATGCCAACCAAACAGTACCTGCGAATGCAAATATTGCGGTGACTCTCACGGAGAAAACTAGCCCTACCAGTTTGGGGAGTACGTCTGAGTTTTCTGGAGTGAAGAACGGTTCAGTCTCTATTTGTACCGATTTAATTAATGGTACAGGCGCGGATATAACGGTGAATGAAAACGCACCAGTCATCACCTATCTTGAGTCAACGGATGACAGTGGCAATCCGATTACCTATGTTATTAGTGGTGGCGCAGATAGTAATCAATTTATTGTCCAAGGCCCTGAGCCAGGTGCAACACTAGATTGCCAACTCATTGTCTTCTATAAACCTAATGTAATCGGTGCTCGCTCAAATGCTCTGACCAAAGCCTTACCCTTGATAAAACCCGGGGATTACGAGGCTCCAACCGATAATGGTGGGGATAATACCTATAATCTAACAATTACTGCGACCGTTAATGGGCAAGCTTATGAGCGTCCAGTTACTGTAGGGGTCAAGGATATTAATGAAGCACCTGAAATTATCAATGAAACCCAAACTGAGTTTTTAGAGGGTAAGATGGGCGTTGCGTTGGATCTTGAATCCTTCGATCCAGATGCGGGTGATGCAGAAGGAGCGGGTATTAGCTATGCACTTTCTGGCGGAGCCGATCGGGCGCGCTTTAAACTTAATTCTCAAACGGGTGAGCTGAGCTTTATAGTAACCCCCGACTTTGAGCAGCCTGTAGATGCGGGCAATGACAATATCTATGATATTGATCTGCGTGTTATGGATGATCAGGGGCTTAGTAGCGTGAGTAGCTTAAAAATTGCTGTCACCGACGATAAACTCAATGATGGAATTTACCTGCAAACTAAGGTCTTACTCCAAGGCCCCTATATTGCCTCGAGCGGCTTAATGCAGGACAGCTTAAGAGCTACAGGTATATTGCCCATTAGCCAGCCCTATCAAGCAAGTCCCTTTAACTACTTGGGTACTGAGCAGTTGAATTTAGACTTAGCAACAGTGACTGGTAAAGAGGCCGTGGTAGATTGGGTATTGATTGAACTACGTGATGCCGCCAATCCAAAAACTATCGTAGCGAGTAAAGCAGCATTGGTACAACGAGATGGTGATGTGATTGACGCACTCACTGGATCTGCGGTACTCAACTTCCCCGTAGCAACGGGAAGTTACTTAGTGAGTGTGCGCCATCGTAATCACTTGGGAGTTAGAACTGCGACTGCAGTAGCCTTTGGGAGCCAATCAGTGATGATCGACTTTAGCCAAACGGCCACCAAAGTTGCGGGTGTACATGCACGCCTGGAAGCTACTAATTTAGCTTTACTCTGGGCGGGTGATGCCAATAACGACGAACGCTTAATCGCAACTGGCATTGGCAGTGATGCGAGTGAAATTCTCAATGTGATACTCAAAACACCTAGCAATATTAATCTTAATAGTAGTTATCGCTTGTTGGGTTATTTGGATAGCGACCTCAATATGGACGGTGTCACTCTATTCATGGGGCCGAGCAATGATGCTAATGTATTGTTAGGAAACTTGTTTTTATTCCCAAGTAATACGGGTCATAACAGTAATTATATAGTGGTAGGTGGTTTAGTTAAATAATGCAGTTGGTTGTCTACATGACATGCCACCCTATAATCCGTCTATCCGTAAAATAAACAGTTGGTTGTAGCTTATCGGTACAATCAACTGTTAAGAAGAATAATAACTTTAGGAATTTCCTTCATGCACATTCAAAACAAGACTTCTTATTTAGGTTTATTATTAGGCCTAGGCCTAAGTCTAGCTGCGAATTCTGTATTCGCCGAACCTGTCCTAGAATATAAGGTCGCCTTGTCTGATGATGGTAACAGCTATGAGGTTTGGATGAGGCCTTCAGCAACGCCCAAACCTAATATCAGCTTAACAGGGCAGCTAACTCTCAAAGTCCCGCATGAGGCTCAATTTAAACCAACTAAAGTGGTAGCGGGTGTTGAGGGTGCTGATTGGATTGAAGCCTCACGAGTGGATGCTCCTAAAGAAGATCCTAAGCACGATTATATTTCTTTTTCTTATATCGGTGCGCAAGGTAATAGTTCGCAAAATTATGAATGGACAGCTAATGAAGAGTTATTAGTCTTTTCATTCGTGAATGAAAAAGGTTGTGTAAATGGCGTCAGTATTATGGCTGATACAGATCCTTTTAATGTAGCGAATAACTCTCAGCAAACTAATCCAGGTAATCAATTTACGAATCTAGGTTGGGGCGCTGTGGGGGAAAATAATTTTAAGGGTGTTTATGGTGATCAGCCTAAGTGTTTGAAAAAATAGGATTTTATTTTTTAACTAATGCTTATAGCGTCAGGTTAAAAAAGCTTAAAGCTCTCTAAAAAATGAAACCTAAGGGCAGTTTCATTTAGACCGAGAGTTTGACTGATAAAATGATTTATAGGGTATTTAAAGCGATTCACCCAAGTGTTTGAGTAAAAGCATTTTAAAGTAATCAAACGTTGTTCAGGGTAGGCCATCAGTCTGCCCTAGGGCCTTTGCGTCAATATAAAAAGAGATAAAGCAAATGCGTACCCGTAACTTCACTTTGCGTAAGTATCTAGGGCTAACTGTTTCTGTTTTCTTACTCGCAACTAGTAGTAATGCGGCATGGGCGACTCCCAATGTTGAGTTTGCAATCCGTTGGAGCACGGTTGATGATCGTTATCATATTTATATGAAGCCAAGTGTTACGCCTGTACCAGATGCACATTTAAATGGCCAAGTGACCGTGGTTGTACCGAATTCTCCAGAAATAAGCTCTGCTTTTAAGGTGAGTGGTTTAGTTTCTACTGTAGATAATACGGTTTGGTCTCCTAGTTCACGGGTGAATGCTCCACCTGAAACCAAAGGAGCTTATGACTACCTTTCCTTTACTTTAAGAGCTGATCAGGTCAATGCCTTTGCTTGGCAAGCTAACAAAGAAATTGAGGTCTTCAATTTCGCAAATATCGGTAAGTGCTTAGGGCCGGTATTTTTAATGGAGAACACAGACCCCTTTAATAGTGGGAATAATGCAGCACAAACTAATCCCGGTAATGAGTTGAGTAATCTTGGTTGGGACATGGGGGAAAATGCCTATTTAGGTACTTATGGTGGTGCGGCTAATTGCTCGGATAGTTTAGATTCAGATGGTGATGGTTTAAAAAACGGCTTAGAGAAACAATTAGGTACTAATCCTAACAGCTCAGACACCGATGGCGATGGTTTGAGTGATGGAGTTGAAATCAATACGACTAAAACTAATCCACTGAAAGCAGATACGGATGGTGATGGTTTAGCGGATGGGGTAGAAGTGAATACCACTAAAACCGATCCTCTCAAGGCAGATAGTGATGGTGACGGTCTCAGTGATAGCGTGGAGGTCAATACGACTAAAACTGATCCGTTGAAAGCGGATAGTGATGGTGATGGTTTAGCGGATGGGGTAGAAGTGAACACTACTAAAACCGACCCTCTCAAGGCAGATAGTGATGGCGACGGCCTCAGTGACAGCGTGGAGGTCAATACGACTAAAACCAATCCACTGAAAGCAGATACGGATGGTGATGGTTTAGCGGATGGTGTGGAGGTGAATACCACTAAAACCGACCCTCTCAAGGCAGATAGTGATGGCGACGGCCTCAGTGACAGCGTGGAGGTCAATACGACTAAAACCGACCCGTTAAAAGTGGATACGGATGGTGATGGTTTAGCGGATGGGGTAGAAGTGAATACCACTAAAACTGACCCTCTCAAGGCAGACAGTGATGGCGACGGCTTGAGTGATAGTACAGAGGTCAACACGACCAAGACTGATCCGTTGAAAGCGGATAGTGATAGCGATGGCTTGGTGGATGGTGTGGAAGTGAATACCACTAAAACTGATCCTCTCAAGGCGGATAGCGATGGGGACGGACTTAGCGATGGTGTTGAAATAAACACCACGAAGACTGATCCACTGAAAGCAGATACGGATGGTGATGGCTTAACTGATGGGATGGAGGTCAATACGACTAAAACCAATCCCCTAAAAGTAGATACGGATGGCGATGGCTTGAGTGATGGGGTTGAGGTGAATGTAAATAAGACAGACCCCTTAGTGTCAGACTCGGATGGCGATGGTTTGTTGGATAGCTATGAGCTTAATGTTTCTAAAACTGATCCCTTGAAAGCAGATACGGATGGCGATGGTCTTAGCGATAGTAATGAAATAAATATCACTAAAAGCAACCCACTGAAAGCAGATACGGATGGCGATGGTTTAAGTGATGGTAGTGAGGTCAATCTCACCAAAACCGAGCCATTAAAGACAGATACCGATAGTGATGGGGTAAGTGACGGAATTGAGGTTGGCGCAGATCCAGCTAAGCCATTGGATACGGATCTAGATGGGAA
>AATN01000094.1_pt1 | contig 23414 bp, 27 predicted proteins | sample 270648 | NCBI WGS metagenome assembly AATN01 (sample SAMN02954269, study PRJNA17659) | bioreactor sludge metagenome | biome: terrestrial; feature: bioreactor; material: sludge; isolation source: Enhanced Biological Phosphorus Removal (EBPR) bioreactor sludge | place: Australia: Brisbane, Queensland
CGGACAGCAGGTGGGTGCCGGTCGACAGGTAGCGAGTCGGGTCGATGCCGTGCATCAGCGAGGCGAGCAGGGCGAGCGTCGCCAGCATGGCGAACGGGATGTGCCAGGTGATCAGGCGCAAGCCGAGCAACAGCAGGCCGCCGGCAGCAAGCAGCAGCGACGCCGTCTCGCCCAGGCTGCCGGCGCGCTCGCCGACGAGGCTGAGCGTCGGTGCCTGCGTCGCGGCCAGCGACTGCAACAGATCGACGCCGCGCGACAGCTCGCTGCGGGCGTAGCCGAAGAGGGTCGCGCTGCTCATCGCATCGAGCGTTGCCGGCAGCGTGCCGAAGGTGATGCGCAGGCCATCGACAAATCCCGGCGCGTTCGCCGAGAGCAGCGGCACTGGCGCCGTCCACAGGGTCATCGGCACCGGGAAGGAAATCAGCAGCATCACCCGCGCCACCATCGCCGGATTGAAGAGATTCTGCCCGAGGCCGCCAAAAACCTGCTTGCCGATGACGGTGGCGAACAGCCCGCCGACGACGCCCACCCACCACGGTGCCCAGGGCGGCAGCGAGAGCGCCAGCAACCAGCCGGTGAGCAGCGCCGAACCATCACGGAGCACCGGCGCCACCGGTTCCTGCCGCAGGCGCAGGCAGAACGCCTCGCCGAGAATCGCCGAAGCGGTGGTGATCCACCACAGATGAATGGCCGGCCAGCCGTACAGCCAGAAGCCGAAAAGCGTCGCCGGCAGCAGGGCGGCAGAAACCCACAGCATGACCCGCGTGACGTTGTTCGCGCCGGCGGCATGCGGCGCCGCGACGGGAGCCGCGTGGCGCGGCGGGATCACGTCGCCGCCTCGCTGGCGGGGTTGACGACGCGCACGGGCGGTGGCCGCACGCCTGCTCCGGCGGCTGCCTTGGCGGCGTCGCGCTCGGCCTTGCGCCTGGCCGCGGCAGCCGCCTTGTCGCGCGCCTCACGTTCCAGCCGCGCGACACGCTCGTCGGCCAGGCGCCGTGTCGCGTCGTTGCGCAGCTTGCTGCGCTCGCGCGCCGACAGCTCGCCCTTGGCGTAACTGAAATACTGCACCAGCGGAATGTGCGACGGGCAGACGTAGGCGCAGCAGCCACAACCGATGCAGTCGGATAGGCCGAAGCCGGTAGCGCCATCGAGATCGTCGACGCCGATGCGGCTGGCCATCTCCAGCGGCAACAGGCCCATCGGGCACGCGCGCGTGCAACTGCCGCAACGGATGCACGGGCCGGCCGCCGGCGTCCGTGCTTCGGCGGCGTCGAAGGCGAGGATTCCCGACGCCCCCTTGACGATGGGCACCCGGGCGTGCGGCAGGACGATTCCCATCATCGGTCCGCCGAGCACCAGCCGCGCCGGCCGGCCACTGACACCGGCGAAGCGCAGGAGATCGACCACCGGCGTGCCGATCGGTGCCAGCACGTTGCCGGGCCGCGTCAGGGCGCCGCCGTTCAGCGTGACGATGCGCTCGACCAGCGGTTCGCCGCGGCGCAGGGCGCGATGCACGGCGGCACAGGTGGAGACGTTGTGCACCAGCACGCCCACCTCGGCGGCACGCGCGTCGGCCGGCACTTCCTTGCCGGTCAGGGTCTGGATCAGTTGCTTGTCCGAGCCCATCGGATAGCGCGCCGGCACCGGCCGCACGTGCACGTTGCCGAAAGCGGCGGCGGCCACCCGCATGGCAGCGATCGCCTGCGGCTTGTTGTCCTCGATGCCGACCAGGGCCTCGCCGGCGCCGATGGCGTACATGACGATGCGCAGGCCGTCGACCACCTCATCGGCACGATCGCGCATGATTCGATCGTCGGAAGAGAGGTAAGGCTCGCATTCGCCGCCGTTGACGATCAGCGTGCTCACCTTCAGGCGGCGGCCGAGATTGAACTTCACCGCCGCCGGAAAGGTCGCGCCGCCGAGTCCGACGACACCGGCCGCCGCCGTTCGCCGGGCGATCTCCGCGGGCGCCAGCGCGAACGGATCGGCCACCGGCAGGCGTTCGCACCAGGCGTCGGCGCCGTCGGCGGCAATCGTGATGGCCAGTTGCGCGAGGCCGGAAGGATGCGGCGCGGTGATCTCGCCGATGGCGCTCACCTCCCCCGAGGTGGGCGCATGCACCGGCGCCGAGACGTTGCCCTGGGGCTCGGCGATCAACTGGCCCTTCAGGACGTGCTGCCCAACCAGGACGATCGGCCGCGCCGGACCGCCGACATGCTGCTGCATCGGCACGTAGAGCCGTTCCGGCAGCGGCAAGGCGCGCAGCGGCACGTCGGCCGCCGGCAGCTTGTGGTCGTCCGGGTGCACGCCCCAGTGCGGGTGGCGGCGGAAGATTTTCTCGAAGATGCCCACTCTAAGCCTCGTTTCCGGTCGGTTCCTGTCGCTCGCCGGCTAGGCCGCGAGCGCCACCGGCGTCATTGCCGGTTTCGGCCACACCCAGTGCTGCACGGTGACCGGCAAGGGCTGCAGCAGCAGCGCCTCGGTCGGGCAGCGGTCGATGCAGTTGCCGCAACCGGTGCACGCTTCGCGAATCACTTTGTGTATCTGCTTGGCCGCGCCGACGATCGCATCGGTCGGGCAGACCTTGCTGCAACGGCAGCAGCCGATGCAGATCTCCTCGGCGACGCTGGCAATCTGGGGTCCCTGATCGGTGATGGCGTCCAGATCGATGCTGATCCCCAGCTTGGCCGCCAGCGCCTGCGCCAGCGCCTTGCCGCCCGGAGGGCAGAGCGTCACCGGTGCGCTGCCCTCGGCGATTGCCGCGGCCGCGCGCGGGCAACCGGCAAAGCCGCACTGACCGCAGTTCGAGCCCGGCATCAGGGCCTCGATCTCGGCGGCGAGCGAATTACCCTCGACATGAAAATGCTTCGCTGCGACGCCGAGGACCAGACCAAGCAGGGTGCCCAGCACGGTCAGCGAGAAAATGGCGAGCCACATGGCAGTCTCCTAGGAAAAGCTGAGGCCGGCAAAGCCCATGAATGCCAGCGACAGCAGGCTGGCAAGGATGAAGCTCACCGGCGCCCCGGCAAAGGCGGCCGGCACGCGCGCCAACGCGAGGCGTTCGCGCAGGCCGGCAAAGATCAGCAGCACCAGGGTAAAGCCCAGCGCCGAACCGAAGCCGTACACGAGGCTCTTGAGAAAACCCATCTTCTCCTGGGCGGTGAGCAGCGCCAGGCCGAGCACCGCGCAGTTGGTGGTGATCAGCGGCAGATAGATGCCGAGTGCCTGATAGAGCGCCGGCGCCGACTTCTTGACGACCATTTCGACGAACTGCACGGTCGCCGCGATGACCAGGATGAAGGTGAGAATCCGCAGGTAGCCGAGGTCGAAGGGCGCCAGCAGCCAGTGCTCGAGCATCCAGGTGGCGGCACACGCCAGGGTGATGACGAAGGTGGTGGCGAGCCCCATCCCCAAGGCGCTGTCCATGTTGCGGGAGACTCCCATGAACGGACAGAGCCCGAGAAATTTCACCAGCACCACGTTGTTCACCAGCGCGGTCGAAAGCAGCAGCAGGAAATAGGCGGTCATTGTCGGCAAGCTCCTCGACCATCGCTTTGCACGAAGCGTGCCATCGCCTGCTGCACTGCACACCAAAGCCGTGCCGGTGTTGCCAAGTGCGCACCAGCATGGCGTTTTTTGTTCGCCGGCGAGTCCGGACGGGCTGCCGTCGGCAGCCTCCGTTCCTGTCGCGAATCCGACAAAACGCCACAAGAACCGCCGCAAACGGCAGCCGAATCAAGGGCGGCACGAAAACTGCTCCACTGCAGGGAAACACGTCGACAGGGAGACGCGCAATGACCAGCCAGCAACTCAGAGCAGCGACCGAAGGCGAGCAACGAGCAGGGGATGCGCTGCCGCCGAGCATTCACCCACAGGTCTTCCAGCACACGGTCAATCAGGCCGACGTGGCGATCTCGATCACCGATGGGCGGGGAAACATCCTCTATATCAATCCGGCGTTTACGCGCCTCACCGGTTACGCGGGCGAGGAAGCCGTCGGCCAGAACCAGTCGCTCGTCTCGAACCACAGCATGCCGCGCGAGTTCTACCAGGATCTGTGGCAAACGATTTCCCAAGGCGAGCCGTGGACTGGCCGCCTGATCAATCGCCGCAAGGACGGCAGCACGTACCTTGCCGAACTGAGCATCTCGCCGGTGGCCAACGCCGGCGGCGAGATCCTCAACTATCTCGGCATGCATCGCGACATTACCGAACTCCACCGCCTGGAATCGCAGGTGCAGAATCAGAAGGCGCTGATCGAGTCGGTGGTCGATGCCGCGCCGATGGTCATCGCCCTGCTCGACGTCGACGACCGGGTCGTTCTCGACAACCATGAATACAAAAAGCTGCAGGCCGATCTGGGAATGGCCGAGCCGGCGCCGATGCTGATGTCGGCGGTACGCGCCGGCCTCGAACTCGACTCGGCACGCGGTCGGCGCACGTCGGGCTACCTGTTCCTCGATCGCGAAGTGCGGCTCGACCCTCCCGGCGGCCGCTCACCACGCTGGTTTTCGTGCTCGGGAAGCCGCGTGCGCGAGGACGATACCTCGGCCGACGCCTTCCTCGCCGGCCAGGGGCGCGACTATCTGCTGCTGGTCGCCAAGGAGATCACCAGCCTGCGCACGCAGCAGGAAAAGGTTCGCGTCGCCGCGCTGCAGGTGCTGATGGCCGACCAAGACCGCGTCTCCGGCTTGCGCGAGAGCCTCGCGGCGGCCACTTTCCGGCTCGAGGGACCGCTCAACATGATGGCTTCGGTGGTCGGCATGCTGGCACGGCGCCAGGGCGAGACGGACCCGATGTCGGTCGCCCTCGCCGAGGCCATCGGCGCCGGCCAGCAGGCGCTTGCCGATCTGCGCTCGATGATCCCGGGCGAAACCCGCGAAGCGATCGGCGCCGTCAACCTCAACGAGTTGCTGCGCGATGTGCTCGACCTGTCCACCGGCCGCCTGCTCGCCGCCGGCATCACCGTGATCTGGCAACCGCAGGCGATGCTGCCGGCGCTGCAGGGTGCTCCGAACAAGCTGCGCTCGCTGTTCAAGGCGCTCATCGACAATGCCATCGAGGCGATGAACACGCGTGGCTGCCGCGAGCGCGAGCTGACGGTGGCCAGCAAGGCGCGCCTCGGCGGCATCGAAGTCGATATCGCCGACAGCGGACCAGGAATCGCCAGCGCCCAGCTGCTCAAAGTGTTCGAGCCCTTCCATACCACCAAGCGCGGCGGCGGCCATCTCGGCACCGGCCTGTCGGCGGCACAGCAGGTCGCCGCCGAGCATGGCGGCTTCCTCGAGATCGAACCGACGAAGACGCGCGGCTGCCGTGTGCGCGTGCTCCTGCCGCTGCACCGACGACCATGAACGAGAATCCCTCGGCGTCCTTGCTGCCCTTCCAGTTCGAAGTCCTCGCGCGCATCGGACAGCTACTCGCGCGCTCGCTCGATGCGCCGCAGAGCCTGCGCGAAGTGCTGCGCACGCTGGAGATCAGCGGCCATCTGAGCCGGGGCATGATCGCCGTTGTCGATCCCGACAGCGGCGACCTCAATGTTTACGCCGTGCATGGCCTCGATCACGACGATTTCCAGGCGGTCTGCTACCGGGCCGGCGAGGGTCTGCTCGGCCGCATCCTCGAAAGCGGCCGACCCTGCGCGGTCGCGCGACTGGGCGAGGATCCACGCTTCCTCAACCGGCTCGGCCTGTACGAGCGGGATCTGCCCTTCATCGCCGTGCCCATCCATTTCAGCGGGACACTGCAGGGCGTGCTGGCGGTGCAGCCCGATGCGCAGGACGACGGTCTGCTCGACGAGCGCGTGCGCTTTGTCGAGCTGCTCGCCAATCTGGTCGGCCAGAGCGTCCGCTTGTCGCTCGAAGCCGCGCAGGAGCGCCGGTCGCTCGACCAGGAGCGCGATCCGCAGCGCCGCACCGTTCGCCACCGCCCCGGCTTCGGCAACCTCGTTGGCCATTCGCCGGCCATGCTGCGCGTCTTCGACCAGATCCGCATGGTCGCCAAATGGTCGACAACAGTCCTGATCCGCGGTGAAACCGGCACCGGCAAGGAGTTGATCGCCAACGCCATCCACTACAACTCGCCGCGCGCGCGTGGGCCCTACGTGCGCCTCAACTGTGCCTCGCTGCCCGAGAACCTGCTCGAGTCGGAACTTTTCGGGCACGAGAAGGGCGCCTTCACCGGCGCCGTCAACTCACGCAAGGGGCGCTTCGAAATGGCCGACGGCGGCACGCTCTTTCTCGACGAAATCGGCGACATCTCGCCGGCCTTTCAGGCCAAGCTGCTGCGCGTGCTGCAGGAGGGCGAACTGGAGCGGGTCGGCGGCGGCCGCACGCTCAAGCTCGACGTGCGGCTGATCGCCGCCACGCATCGCGACCTCGAATCCGCGGTCGATAGCGGTGACTTCCGCGAGGATCTCTACTACCGCCTCAACGTCATGCCCATCGTGTTGCCGCCGCTGCGCGAACGGCTCGAAGACCTGCCGAAAATCGCCGGCCACCTGCTCGAGCGCCTCGGCGGCATGCAGCGTCGGCCGCTGCGCCTCACCGCCGGCGCACAGCGACGCCTGGTGCAGCACCACTGGCCGGGCAACGTGCGCGAACTGGAAAACTGCCTCGAACGCGCGGCAGTGATGTCGGAAAACGGCGAAATCGACGCCGAACTGATTCGTATCGACAAGGCGCGCGAGCGCAGCGGCAGACGCCCGGCTGGCGCGGCGCCGGCGCCTCTGCCCAGTCACCCGGGCAGCACCGTCGCGCTACCGAGTGCCGGCACCCTGGCGGCTGCTGGGGCCGACGACGACAGCGAGCCCGCCGCCGAACCCAGCGAACGCGAGCGCGTGATCGCTGCCCTCGAACGCGCCGGCTGGGTGCAGGCACGCGCCGCCCGCCTGCTGGGCATGACGCCACGGCAGATCGCCTACCGGGTGCAGATCCTCAACATCGAGATGAAGCAGATCTGATAGTCAGGATCAACATCCATTGCGTGCCCAAATGCCTGGGAAACCAGGGACAAGGTCTCGGCGTTCCGACGCCTCCAGCGGCGCCATGTAACGAACAGTGCGAACGCCTCAGTCGCCGTCAAGAACCGGGCCTTCTTTTCCCTCGCCCTTTCCTGTCACGCGGGCTTTGCCACGCCTTTGATCGATCAGCCCTACGTTCTTGCGTTTGTCCAGATGTTGCTCGAAACAATCGGCCGTGCCGGCCTGGATCATCTGGTCTTCGGAATAGGCGAATAGGCGTTGGCGTTCATGAACGCCCCAAGGTGTCTCGAGCCTGCTTCAGTCGCTCGAATATCGTGCTGGCCAAGTTTTCAGGGAAGTTTGCGGGTAGATCGTCAGCCACCTCCGCGATGGCTTGGGGGGTTCTGGCGACCAGCTCGTCAATCAGTGCCGGCGCATCCGGCAGCCGACAGTCGAGAGCGGTTTGCTCAAAGTGCTCGCGTCGGATTTCAGCCCATTGGTAATGCCGGTTCTTGCCATCGATGGCCATGGCCATTTTGACGTTGGCGCAAAAAGGCGACCGGCCCCGTGGCCCATCACCGGATGCGCGGAAAGCACGTCGTAGCGCGGCGTCAGTCGGTAAAAGCCTCTGGGTTCGATGAAAACACTGAAATTCTTGGCGTGCCCATCGATGGCGGCGAGCATCCAGAACAAAGCCTGAGTGCGAAAAAAGTCCCGGCGGTCGACTGGCGCCTGGCTGGATCCGCTCAGTTGATCGAGGATAGGCCGAATGCCGGGGCCACCCTGGCTTTCATATTTGGTGTCCGGCGGTACACCAAGAACCTGGGCAAAATCCTCCTGCGGCAAACGGAGCAGGCGACCATCGGCCATCCAGCGGCGGTCGAAGCGTTCGACGCAGAGCGCCTTCATTGTCCCAAACTGAACGATCCCGGCCCTGGCGACGGGAATGTCGAAAGCCTGCAACAGGCGGTGGCAAAGCCACTCGTTCTCCACCGAGGTCGACAGATCGATGCCGCCCGGCATCTGGCCCATCGGCAATTTGAAAATATGGGTCGTCGGCGTGGCACCGAGCGGGCGACACCAACTGCCCTGGTGCCAAAGGAGGGCTGTCTTTTCCTGCGCGCCGGCAATGGCAATCCGGAAGCTGTCGTCGGTCTCGGTAAAGGCGGGGGCGGTCAGCGTGCCGGCCAGATGTTCAGCCACCTGTTCGTCGGAAAGCGGCTCGAACTGGATGCTCTCCGTTGCTGGCGGGCTTTCGCCAGCGGGCAGAAGCTGCAGGGCGCCGACACAGTCCCGGCCGATTTCAGCGAGCAGGCGGAAGGCTTCGGTACCTGTTGAAAAGCGCCTGGCCAGGCGCTGTCGAATGTTGTCGTTGTCTGGCAGCAGATTCTCGAAGTAATTGCGGACCCGTTCGCCCTTGTAGGGCGCGCCGGCTGGCCGCAGCGACATGGACAGCGAAATCGGCCGCCCGAGCGGTGAGGCGAGCCAGGTTTCACCGTAATGCAGTTGATGCTCCTCGCCCTGCGCGGTGACCACCCAGGATCCGACCGGTTGGCCGTTCATCCACAGGCCAAGCGCGCCGGATTTCCGGGTGTGCCGCATCACCACGCCTCGTTACCGCTGCCGCGCAGAGTGGCAATAAGGTCGAGGCTGATGGCGACGTCGACCGCCGACAGATAGCGCAAGAGGCTGTCCACGCTACAGCGCCAGGGCTCGGTTTCCAGCAGGGAGATGGTCTTTTGGCCAAGCCCGCTCTGCCTGGCCATTTGAACCTGCGTCAGGCCTGTTTGCTTGCGCAAGCCTTTCAAGGTAGGGCCAAGCTGTTGCGGATTGGCAATGACGAAGGGCACGGGAGGCTCCGTAAGAACGTCGTATAGGGGATATTACGCAAAGATACCCTTTGGGGTGTATTCGTCGTTTATGCCTTGGGGGGTGCAAGTCACAAACGGAGCTGACCGGAGATCAGGCGGGATCAGGCGGGGGAGGAGCCGGTCGCGGGCTTGGCGGAGTTGGGTGACTTGTTTCTTCGCGTGTGGATCTGCTCGAACATCGGGCCGACGGCTTTCGCGAAGCTTTCGCGGATACCTCAATGGACACGGCTTGGACTTGGTGAATTACCCCTTGCCTGCTATTCTCGGCCAGTATAGGTCAGCGAGATCCTCAGGTTGCTCGCGGAGGCTGGGGGGTTTCTCGTCGCTCCCCGGGGTAGCCACCGCCAGGTCAGGCACTCTGCAAAGCTTGGCCGCGTGACCGTTGCCGGCAGGCCGAGTGATGATCTTGCGCCTGGCACGCTGGGCAGCATCCTGAGGCAGGCAGGATTGGGAAAGTGAGGATTTGATGCGCTACGCAATAGACATCGAGAGAGCTGTAGGCAAGCATTCCGCCTCCCTCCCAGACGTTCCCGGAGGCGTGGCAACCGGGGACACTTTCCAGGAAGTTGGAGGTGCAGTTGGCGATGGCATAGCATTTCACCTCAATGGGCTTCGCGAAGACCGGGCTCCATTAGCGCAACCCTCAGCGTTGTTGAGTGTAGGGAGGTCGCCACGTGACGTGTCGGCGAAGCGGAGCGTCGATTGGTTACGGGTGAACACATTTGAGGGCCGTTGTTTTTTCCCAGGGCCCCGAAGCAGGTGCAATCACTGGCAACACCCGCACCGAGACAAGAGGAATGATCTGACCCCGCCGCGTAGGCCGTATGCTTTTGGAGAGTTCTTCAAGGAGCCCTCTTGGCGGCCGCGCAACGCCGTTGGCATTGACGCAATTGTCGGAATTTTAGTGATCGTGCCCATGCCCTACCTTCCTGTTTTCGTTAGAACTTCATCCATGCATGTGCATGCATCCAGCATGCTGACGCAAAACTCTGCGTCAATTAGGTGTGCTACATCACGTTAGCCACCACAAAACAGGGATTGCCACATGGCAAAGCAACTATCACCGGCTGGTATTATGGCGCTCAAGGAAGCGCTCTGTTCTGTCTATTGGTACAAATCCGAGCTTCGAGGCTTTCTGCAACTGTGCTTATCCAACCCGGGAATACTGAACAAATTCAATTGGGAAAACTACAAGCGTCAGATTGCATCCGACATCGTCGACTACCTCGTTATCGATCCTGCTGCGCATCTGGGAGATCTAACGAAGGTCTGCTACGAACTTTGCAAACTAACTGATTTTTCGCATCTAAAGCCTCTTGATGATGGCCCGCAAAAGGTCGAAAAGGCTAGGAACGCGGTTAACCAACTAAAGCAACTCGTCGAGCCACACCAAGACGTCAAGAAAGAACAAGACGACATCAAACGTCGGCAAGAACTTGCGGCCAAAAAGCTACGAGAGAACGCAGCAGTTCGTCAAAAGTTAGAAGCAATCAAAGCTCGGTATATGGCGCTGGTAGGCTTCGACAATGCACAAAGCAGAGGTTTTGAACTGGAGCGCGTAATGTACGAACTCTTTGAGCTATTCGACCTTGATCCAAAAGCATCATTCAAGAACCTCGGCGAGCAGATCGACGGGGCATTTTCTCTTGAAGGCACTGAGTACCTGTTTGAAGCCAAGTGGCAAAAAGAGTTGGTCAATAAAGCGGACCTGGCAGTGTTCTCCGACAAAGTCAGGACAAAGCTTGAAAACACCCTAGGTATCTTTCTCTCGATCAATGGTTTTTCACAAGATGGAGTCACTGCACACCAAGCTGGCGGAGCGTCACTACTGCTTGTGGATGGGGGCGATCTAATGGCTGTCTTTGAAGAACGAATCGACTTCATAAGCCTATTACTACGGAAAAAGCGCCATGCTGCCCAAACAGGCCAAATCTATCTCAGCTACTACCAAATGGTTACCGCTGGTGGTGGCTAACCCTGCGCTCCAGGCGACCGGCCGCATAAAGCCGCGGCCGTCGCCTGAGCTTCGACGTTAGCCCGCACGCATTGCTATGCGCACCTTCTCCGACTTCTTCGCCTACCTCGGTTGTCCTCTGAGGAACACGCGCTGGTCGTGGTCCGCCGTGTCCGCTGACGGTCGGCGCGCGCTATTCACCCTCTGGAGTGACGAAGTCAAGAATAGGCAGTACGTGCTGTATCCCACGTCGCTCCGCCGGCCTCGCGAGATTCCTGAGGAGGCTGATTCTCGCCTCGGTGCGGAAGAGATCGCGCGAAATGCCCACTACGCGGCGTCCACGCCTGGTGTCGAGGCATTCGGCGTGCTCACCATCGCCAAAGACACGAATGCCACTACTCGCGAGCGCGCCACGTACGATGACAGCACGGTCTTTCGACTGCGCATTGAGGTCGTCGATGGTGTCTACATTGCGCATCTCGTCGAGCGCCCATCAGTTCGCTCACTTGTCGAGGCCAACAGTGCGGGCTAACCAGTTGTTCGAGCCGACGGCCACATGCACGCTTCGCGTGCTTGCGTCCGCAGCTCAACTCCAACGTTAGGCCACAACAACGGGGATCCCAATGGGAGTCACTCAGACGACCTTTCTACTTGAGTTTGGAGATGCATTTCGCAAGGTCTTCGGAGATGGAACGGCTTGGGCTGGCGGACAGGCGAAGAACAATACAGGGAGCTTACTAACACACCAAGCCGGAAGGCGTGATGGGAAGTACAATAAAGCTGAACGCTTCGAGCTTGGTGACCTGACTACGGTTCTTCATGGCCGAAAAATCATCATTGAGTTTGAAAGCAAGCAGGTTCCCATCTCAAATCTGCTCAAGTACTGGCCATATCTCCGTGGCGAGCTAAGTACAAAGCCTCATATGCCTGTTCTGTTATGCCACTTCTCAGATTGGTGGAGCTACGGCATATACCGCGACCTCTGGCAGTGGACTCTTCACCGCATGCAGGAAGACACAACGTGTTTGTACCCAATCGTCGGCAGCCAATTTGACCACGGAGGAAATGACGATGATCTCCGCAAACAATCCATCACCGAGGCACTACATTGGCTGCAAGAGCAACTCAACAACGCGCGATAGACCGGGCAACTTTGTGGCCTAACATCCCGGTCAAGGCGCAGCCTTCGGCTGCTGGGACGGCCGGCAAGCCGGCTGCCCCTTACCTAAAACGTTAGATTTCCATGTGGCCATCCCAATACGCTTCGTTCTTGAGCTTCCTCGAAGAAACGCTTGAGGGGCATCACCTCATCGACTCAACGGCTTTCACCTTAGCTTTCCCCACCTATGATCTGATGCCTTTCGACTATCTTGACTTCGCGGAAGCGGAGCTTGAGAAGAACACATCTGCCGCGCGCATTAACTGCATCGCACACCTGAAGCGAGCCATTGAATGCGAACTCGATACTTTTCTACAGGTCTTTGGTCTTGGATCGGTAGCTAAGAATTTGCCACAAAAACTTCAGTTCGCCTCTGATGCAGGACTCTTCTCGTCTCGCTCGATTGGAAAACTCAACAAAGCTAGAAACAAGCTTGAGCATGAGTATGCGGTCCCGGAATCACTGGAGCTTGAAAGCTACTTCGATATTGCTACCGGCTTTGTTCACTCCGTCGAAGGTAGCCTCTACTTGCTTTCTCAGCACAACGAAATGCACTGGGGCAACTTAGCTGAACTAAACCACGTATTTGGTGGAGAGTTCTCCAGCGAGAAACGCGAAATCAGCTTCTATTGGCAGTCTGAGGGTCAGAATCTCAGCGTTGTATTTTCTAGCGCCACTAACGTCAAACAAATGGCATATGGCCTGCATGTGTATCTCTTACTATGCCGGGCATCCACACTTCTATCGGCTGACTACGTTGTCAGCAAGCTCAAGCAAATTCATACAAAGAGCTAAGCTATGCGACGCGGAAATCTAACTCATCATTCCACCGGACCTGCGCGAAAAGCCGCGCAGTCCGGTGAATTCAAACGTTCGGCGTCACCATAACCGGGGCGCATACGATGATTGGATCAAGAACCCGCCATTCGCTTGCACAGTTTCTCGCACTCCATGAAACAGATTTTGTCGTGGTGCTGGTGAGCAAACATGGCATGCGTATTTCTGTTGAAAATGGAAGCGTGCTCTTTGACCTCAACAATTGCTTGCGCTCTGCAAGCGATGAGCACTTGCTGGCTCTTGTTGAGGAAATCGCCCGAACGAGTGGAGACCTTCGTTCTCGCGTGAATCCTAAGTACCGGCACGACGAGCGATTTTCCGACCTGTGCCGTTGCCTTCAACTTGATGGGTATCTTCTGGAAGCCAAGACACTCACGCAGACTGATCCATCCATTAATGACGCGCCACCGCTCGATGATGATCTTCTCAAAGAGCTAAAGACTTCTGGCCTCCCAGCCGCAGAAGAAATTGCCGGGAAGATCAATGCCTCGTCTGAGTCATTTCGGTCATCCCCGCCAAACTACAACGCCTGCCTCAATGACGTTCGGGTCGCTCTCGAAACACTGGCCCGCGCTATCGCCGCTACGCAAGTGAAGGCTGATTCTCCGCCCTACGAAAGTTCGAAATGGGGCTCGGTGCTCACGTTTCTGAAGTTGGTTGAGTTCATCACCCAGGAGGAGGAAAAGGGTCTCGCTGGTGTCTACGGTTTTGTTAGCCCTGGGTCACATCGACCAGTCGGTATCTCCGAAGAGGAGATGGCTCGCCTTGGTCGATCGCTTGCGCTTGGCATGTGCTGGTTCTTGGTCAAATGCTATCGGGCCGCATCGTGAGGCGACGCCGAACCCATCATTCCACCGGCGCTGCGCGAAAAGTCGCGCAGCGCCGGTTAGCTCTACGTGTGCGCCGGGCATGGCGCGTTACTTCATAGGTGGAAGTCCTATGGCCAGGTTTTGCCGCACCTGCGGTGCGTCCAACCCCGCTACGCAGAGCCGAAGGCAAGGAGAAGGGCAAGGGCGTCGCCGCGAGGCGGGGTCTGAAGGAAGCCCAATCCAAAGCTGCAGGGCGATGAACGAAAGCCGGATATCAGGCGTGATGTACTCGGGACGAGCGGGCACGTGACCGCGAAGTCCTCCATCTGCGGTTGGGGTGCATTTTCTAAATCCGGCGTCTATGCAGCGAAGGTAACGAGTCTTACCCTGGGAGATCTCTCCGGTGCCTCAGAAGACCGAGGCTGGGCGTTCGGTAACTGGCGCTGAATGCCGTGGAGAAGTCAGCAGAGGGCATAGTAGGGTAGGCGACGGCGAGGAGTCAGAGAGCCAACCGAAGGCCCGAACGGTGTTCCGAGAGGAACTCGAAAGAGAGGAGTGATCGTTGTCCAATGAAGACTGTGACTGCATCCGACCGGATGAACATGGGCTTGGAGCGGACAGAGATGAGGCTCCGGTTGGCGGGTCGCGAACCCTGGGGCTGCTTCAGCACGAGGCCACTCGACTTGCCGACTCAATCTGCCGAACCGCCGTGTACGTGACCCGTCCGCACGGTGGTGTGGGAGGGGGGAGCCGTGAGGCTTCTCCCTATCCCGATTCGGCCCCATAGAAGAGCGCGCACCATCGCTCGTTTGACAAGCGCAATTATTGTAGCTACAGTAATGAATGCGTATCGAATTCGATCCAGCCAAGGATGAGGCAAACCATGCGAAACACGGCGTTTCCTTGCGCATGGCGTTCGACCTCGATTGGGAAGCCGCGCTGGTGTGGGTTGATGAACGGTTTGAGTACCACGAGATGCGAATGATCGCGCTCGCGCCAAATACCGAAATCCTGTACTACGTGGCCTTTGTAGATCGTGGCAATGTGCGAAGGATCATCAGCCTTCGCCGCGCCAATCGTCGTGAGGTACACCACTATGTCGAAAGTCTCTAAACGAGCTACCGTTCGCATGCCGACCGCGGCCGAAGACAAGGCCATTACCGCGGCGGCCAAGAGCGATCCCGATGCGCAGCCGCTCACACCTGCTCAGCTTAAGGCAATGGTCCCCTTGCGGTCGTTGCGCGGGCGGCCGAAGTCCGAGAACAAGAAGCTGCTGGTATCGGTGCGCTACAGCCCCGAGGTCGTTGCCTACTTCAAGTCAACGGGCGAAGGCTGGCAATCGCGCATGGATGGTGTGCTGCGTCAGTACGTCTTGCGCCATTCCCGTAGCGCATAAGTATGTGGCCGACCCGTCGTTCCAGAGGACGCTGCGCGATAAAGCCGCACAGCGCCTCTGAACTTGGACGTTGGGCGTCATGTAGTCATGCTTGAGGTGTTGTTCGATTTTTTGGCCCGGTTCGTAGTGGAGTTCGTCTTCTATACAGTTCTCTATGGCACTGGCTGGCTCATGCTCAAAGCAATTTCGCTCGGACACTACCCCCCGCCACGAACTGAAAGGCATAGTCGGGAGCTTGTCGCTCTATTTCCAGTCGCAACTCTTTTTGTCGGGCTCACGCTCGCCTTCTCATAGACTCGGTCCGCCATGCTCGCCTTCGACCAAGGTTTCCCCTTCGCCCCCACGACAAAGGGGCCAGGGTCGATTAAAAGGAATCCGAGGAAGCCGGGGACAGACCGCGGTTTTCTGGCCTAACTTCTCATTCAATTCAGACGTTGGGCCACACCACAAGCATACTGTGAGGTGATTATATGCAGAGCGTAACCAAATTGGTAGTGTCCAATCCAACAGTCATGATGGGCAAGCCGGTAATCGCAGGAACCCGCATCACCGTAGAACTTGTCTTGGACAAGCTGGCAGCTGGTGAAACTGTGGAACAGATTCTCGATGCACATCCGCGACTCACCCGCGAAGGTATTCAAGCCGCACTAGCATTCGCATCTGAAGCCCTACGCGCTGACATCGTCTATCCCATTGATGAGGCAGTCCAGTGAAGTTTGTGGCTGACGAAAACCTTGATCGTCAAGTCGTAGAACGTTTGCGTGGAGACGGCCATGTGGTCTGGTATGTCGCAGAGATGGCCCCAGGGGTCAGTGACCAAGATGTGCTCAATCTGGCCAACCATGAACAAGCGGTGCTAGTAACGGCTGACAAGGACTTTGGTGAACTGGTTTTCCGCCAGCATCTTCTCAGTCCCGGCGTCATTTTGCTTCGTTTGACTGGGTTGCTACCGACTGTCAAGGCCGAAGTACTTGCAAGGGCTATAACTGGGCACATGAAGGAGATGGCAGGCAACTTTGTGGTAGTTTCTCACCGGGCGATTCGCATACGACAATCAAGAACGTGAGATCCTTGGTTTGGCTGAAATGGCCCAACCAGTCATTCAACCGGACGCCGGTGCAGCGTGGCGGCGTGGCGGCTTGTCCTGCGGCGCCATCACCGGCGCCGGTTAATTCTTCGTTGGACCCCACATGAGCATATTCGCACTAAGTCGCCGTCTTGCCAGCGCCGACTTTTAACGCTCCGCATTGGGTTAATTTTATCGCGGAACGGCACATTAACGAAACCGATACAGAGGTGTTGAGATGATCACAGAGGAAGAACGAGCGAAACGAAAGGCAGCGTATGAACTCGCGAAGGAAAACTCTAGGAAACGGGGCGTTGAACTAACGCCAGAAACTGAGAAGCTGATGGCGCAATACATCAATGGTGAGATTAGTGACGAGGCATTCTTTATTGAAATCTGGAAACTGCTGGGTGTTACCCCACTGGTACATTAGCGCTCTTGGGCATTGGCATGTTGCCCAACCCGGCCGGCCACACTGACGCTGCGTTCATAAAACAGAGGCTGGGGTCAGTTAATTGCCCACCTTGTCATTCAACCCAGACTGGCGCGATAAAGCTGCGCCAGCCGTTTAATTCAGACGTTAGGCCGCTTGGTTGCTCAATTCGGTCATACTTTCATCCTAACTCACACAACGACGGAGAGCCCAATGCTTCAGCTCAAACCACTTGATCCGAGTACGCCAATCTTCCAGCAATTCGGCACCGATGTCTCGCCCGTAATTTTGGTCAATTTCTTCCAGGTCGCGGAAGCAGACATTCCCGCGTTACTCAAGGCTTGGGAGGCAGACGCCAATTGGATGAAGCGGCAGCCCGGCTATATCTCGACTCAATTGCATCAGGGTATCGCTGGCAGTACCGCATTCATGAACTATGCGGTATGGGAGTCAGTAGCCCACTTTCGAGCGGCGTTCAATCATCCTGAGTTCAAGGCAGCCCTTGAGCACTACCCGTCTTCAGCGGTAGCGTCGCCCCATCTATTTACGCGTCTTACGGTGCCAAATCTGTGCGTTGGCCCATAGCGCAGCGGTCCAACCGCCGGTTGCAGGAAGCGCGCGAGAAGCCGCGCGCGCCTGAAGCGGAACGTTGGGCTTCACAATTCACTCACCTGCAATAGGAGAAATGTCATGGCTATGAATCAAAACAACCCGGTTGTGTGGTTTGAAATCTACGTTCAGGACATGGAGCGTGCCAAGAAGTTCTACGAAGCCGTACTGGCAATCAGGCTGGAAAAGATGCCTGCCCCTACTTCTGAATTTGGGGATATGGAGATGTGGGCCTTCCCTTCAGACAAGGAAACCAGCCCCACCAGTTATGGCGCTTGCGGCATGCTGGTCAAAATGACAGGCTACCCCTCTGGCGGCAGTGGCACTTTGGTCTATTTCGGTTGCAATGACTGCGCAGTTGAAGCTGCCCGCGTTATCGAAAATGGCGGCAGTATTGTCAGAGAAAAATTCTCCATAGGTGAGCACGGTTTCATCGCCCTCGCCAGTGACACCGAAGGCAATACTATTGGCTTTCACTCGATGTAATGCGTTCGATGCCCGAGGTTTTATTTAGTACCCAAGGATAGATCGTGCGAAGCCACGATCTATCCGTTTGTTGGACGAGCCCGGGCCGCAGCGCTGGGCGCGCCCTCTGCAAGTGTCTTTCTTGGATCTACCCCAAAGCATGAACGCCGGGGTGCCGGGAGCGGGAAGTCCCGAAGTGCGGCTGCCCAGGCGGCAAAGGTTTCGCGAATGAGGCAATTCTCGCGTCCCGGGTCCGAAAGTCCGAGTGTCCGAACCGCTCAGCTTGGGGAAACTGAAGTCCCAAACACGGCCGGACAGCGCTGAGGTCTCGGCTTACATGATCGGATGGCGAGCGCAACGACGGGCGTGACGGCGCTGACTCCGGACGCTGGCGATCGGATCCGCGTCCTGACGATCGCCATCGCGGCGCTACAGGAGGGGCAAAGCATCGGTGGCCGCTCTTTGCGCGGTGGCTCGAAGCGGCTGGGATCGAACTTCAGCAAGCGGTGCAGCAAGGCGATCAGGCGCTTGCCGTTGGCGTGCAGGGGGCCGAAATTGCGCGCGCGGCGAAAGCCCTTGGGCAGCAGGTGCCGGGGAATCCGCCAGAGGAACTCAGCGCCCGTGAGCGAGCGCTTTTCCGACTTGCCGGTTTCAGCGCGGCGATAGCGAAAGCTCACCCGACCATTCGCGCAGGCGAGGATGCCCTGTTCACGGATGACGCCGCGGTAGCGGTAAGGACCGCGCGCAGGCGACGCGGGTCGCCGCCACCGGTCGTCATTCCGCCATTGTCGTGTTTGCAACATCGCTGGCGAATCTGGACGGAACTGGATTTTCAATGACTTAAGCGAGCCGACCGGCCTGGCACGCCAGTTGCTGTATTCCTGGTGCCTCGAAACCCGAGAAATCACCAGGGAAGCTCGCCATGGATCTGCCTGTCATCGAACCCTCGCCGCCCGCGGCCGCTGGCTGCAGCGCCGGTAGTTGCGGCTCCACGGCCCGGCAGATGGACGCTCTGTCGGACGCCGTCCGCGCCCGGGTGCAGGATCACCCCTGCTACTCGGAAGACGCCCACCACTACTTCGCGCGCATGCACGTCGCCGTGGCACCGGCCTGCAACATCCAGTGTCACTACTGCAATCGCAAGTACGACTGTGCCAACGAGTCGCGGCCGGGCGTCGTTTCCGAGGTGCTGACGCCGGACCAGGCGGTCAGGAAGACCCTGGCGGTGGCGGCGACGATCCCGCAGATGAGCGTGCTCGGTATCGCCGGTCCCGGCGATCCGCTCGCCAATCCTGAGCGCACCTTCGAGACCTTTCGGCAGTTGGCGCTGAAGGCACCGGACATCAAGCTCTGCGTGTCGACCAACGGCCTCGTCTTGCCCGACTACGTTGAGGAACTCGCCCGCTACAACATCGACCACGTCACCATCACCATCAACTGCGTGGACCCGGCGATCGGCGCCAGGATCTATCCGTGGATATTCTGGAAGAACCGGCGCGTCTTCGGCCACGAGGCGGCGGCGATCCTCATCGCGCAGCAGCAGAAGGGCCTGGAGATGCTGACCGCGCGCGGCATCCTGGTGAAGGTGAACTCGGTGCTGATTCCCGGCGTCAATGATGCCCATTTGCCGGAGGTGTCGAGGATCGTCAAGGCCAAGGGTGCCTTCCTGCACAACGTCATGCCTTTGATTGCCGAGGCCGAGCACGGCACCTTCTACGGGGTGATGGGCCAGCGCAGCCCGCAGCCGGCCGAACTCAAGGCCCTGCAGGATGCCTGCGCCGGCGACATGAACATGATGCGCCACTGTCGTCAGTGCCGCGCCGATGCGGTCGGCCTGCTCGGCGAGGATCGCGGCGCCGAGTTCACGCTCGACAAGATCGAGGCCATGGAGATCGACTACGAGGCGGCGATGGTCGTGCGTGCCGAGTTGCGCGCGCAGATCGCCGCCGAACTGGCCGAGAAGCGCGCCAGAGCACACGCGCCGGCTGCCGCGACAACACCGCAGGTGATCAGGATCCAGCCGCACGTCGCGAAGTCGGCGCCGCCGGTCGGCCGGCCGGTGCTGATGGCGGTGGCGGCGAAGAACGGCCTGGTCGCCGTGCACTTCGGGCACGCCAGGGAGTTCCTGGTATACGAAGCCTCGGCAGACGGCGCCCGCCTGGTCGGTCACCGCAAGGCGGAGTCCTATTGCGCCGGTGACGAGAGCTGTGGCGATGCCGAGGCGGTGCTGGCAGCGACGATTCGCGCTCTCGCCGACTGCGAAGTCGTCCTCTGCTCGCGCATCGGCTTTGAACCCTGGGGGCAGCTCGAGGCGGCAGGAATTCAGCCGAACGGCGAGTACGCCATGCAAGCGATCGAGGAGGCCGTCATGGCGGTGTGGAACGAGATGCTGGCCGCCGGCAAGTTGGCTGTCGGGCAGATCGCGGCAAAGCGCGCGTGAGGAGGCGAGCATGGCCCTCGAAATCATCGAAAGCTGCGTCAATTGCTGGGCTTGCGAACCGCTCTGCCCGCAGCAGGCCATCCAGGCGGCAACCCCGCACTTTCTGATCGACGCCGACAAATGCACCGAATGCAGCGGCGATTTTGCCGAAGCGCAATGCGCCAGCATCTGCCCGATCGAAGGAGCGATCATCAACGAACTCGGCGAAGCACTGAACCCGCCGGGTTCGCTGACCGGCATCCCGCCGGCGCGCTGGGCGGCGGCGCAGGCCGAGATTGCGGGGCGCTGAGCATGGCCGAGATCATTTTCTACGAGAAGGCCGGCTGTGCGGGCAACGCCCGCCAGAAGGCCCTGCTGGTCGCTTCCGGGCACCAACTGGTGGTCCGCGACCTGCGCGGGCAGTTCTGGAGCAATGTGCGCCTGCTCGAGTTTCTCGCCGACTTGCCGGTCGCCGAGTGGTTCAACCCGGCGGCGCCGGCGATCAAGGCGGGGACCATCGTGCCCCAGCAACTCGATGAGCGGAGCGCACTGGCGCTGTTGCGGCATAACCCCTTGCTGATCCGGCGGCCGCTGCTGCAGGTCGGCGAAGAACGGCGGGTGGGTTTCGACGTCGCGGCAATCGACGCCTGGATCGGCCTGTGCGAGCTGCCGGCCGGCGACCTCGAAGCCTGCCGGCGCGATCGCGGCGAGGTACGTACCTTCCATGTGCAGACGGCGGGTGGCGCCGCCTATCCCTGCCGCTTCAACGACCAACAGGCCGATGCGTCCCGCTGCCGACCTTGAGCGAGCAGTGCCCGTCGCTGCCGGGGTGCACTGGATCGGCGCCTTCGATCCCGACCTGCGCAGCTTCGACATCATCCTGCGCACCGCCAACGGCACCAGCTACAACGCCTATGCGGTGCGCGGCAGCGACGGTGTCGCCATCATCGACACGGTCAAGCTCAATTTCTCCGAGATCTTCTTTCGCCGTCTGGAGTCGATTGCCGACTACGACGAGATCACCACTATCGTCCTCAATCACCTCGAACCCGATCATTCCGGCGCCTTGCCGGAACTGCTGCGGCGGGCGCCCGGCGCGGCGCTGCTGGTCTCGCCGCAGGCCCGTCTGATGTTGAAGGGACTGCTCGATCCGGCCGAACTGGCGGGGCGGATCGCTTTCGTCGGCACCGGCGATCATGCCGATCTCGGCGATCGGCAACTCGAATTCCTCAACACACCGTATCTGCACTGGCCCGACACCCAATGCACCTGGCTGGCGGCCGAAGGCGTGCTGTTCTCGGCCGACTTCCTCGGCTGCCATTACTGCGACAGTCGCCTGTTCAACGATGCGGTCGGCGACTTCCGCTTTTCCTTCGATTACTACTACGCGCACATCATGCGCCCCTTCCGCGCCTACGTGCGCACGGCGCTCGACCTGATCGAACCGCTGCCGCTGCGGATCATCGCCCCCGGGCACGGGCCGATCCTGCGGCGCGATCCACGTGACTATGTTGCCCGCTATCGTGCCTTTGCCGCTCCCGCTCTGCACGGCGCCGCGACGAAGACCCTGCTGGTCTTCTACATCTCGGCCTACGGTGCCACGCGTCGGATGGCCGAAGCCGTGGCGGCCGGCGCCGAATCGGCGTCGAGCGCTGCCGGTGAGGTGCGCGTCTCGCTCTACGACCTCGAAGGCGGCGACGCACAGCCTTTCGTCGACCTGATCGAGGAAGCCGATGCTTTGCTCTTCGGCAGCCCGACGATCAACGGCGACGCGGTCAAGCCGGTATGGGATCTCCTCTCCTCGCTGACCATGGTGGACGTCAAGGGCAAGTTCGCCGCGGCTTTCGGTTCCTACGGCTGGAGCGGCGAGGCGGTGCCGATGATCGAAGACCGCCTGCGCCGCCTGAAGCTGCGCGTCCCCTTGCCCGGCGTCAGGGCCCGCCTGACGCCGACCGGCGACGACTTTGCCGCCTGCCATGATCTCGGTCGCGAGGTCGCCCTGCACCTCCTCGGTCGCGCGACGCCACGCACCATCGACCTTGCCCAACTCGCCTGATTCCCCCTCTTACTTACCGGAGAAACCCGCATGCCCAAGGCCAGCATCACCTTTCAGGATATCGGCGTCACCGTCACCGTGCCGGCGGGTACCCGCCTGATCGAGGTTTCGGAGAAGGTCGGCGCAGGTATCACCTACGGCTGCCGCGAAGGCGAATGCTGTACCTGCCTGACGAGGATCGTCTCCGGCCATGAACACCTGGCCGCGCCGTCGGTACTTGAGCACCAGGTACTGAAGGACAACCTCGCGCCACGCCGACACCGGCTGGCCTGCCAGGCGCAGGTGCTGGGCGGCAGCATCGTCGTCCAGCCCGCTTGAGTCTTCACCCACCCCTTCCATTTACCAGGAGCCTGCCATGCCCAACATCACCTTTTCCAGTTCAATGCACAAGGACAAGACCATTTACGCCGTCGCCGGCAGCCACACCCAGACGATCCTCAAGCTCGCCAAGGAGAACCATGTACCGATCGACTTCTCCTGTGGTGACGGCGAGTGCGGTACCTGTCTGGTCAAGGTCAGCAGCGTCGACAAGAGCAGTCACAACAAGTACGGCCACATGGGCGGTCCGCTCAACGTCCGCGAGGTCGCGGTCCTCAAGGAAATGGGCAAGATCAAGCAGGCGCAGATCGAGCAGATGTACGTCGACGATCTGCCGCCGACGGAATGGCGCCTCGCCTGCCAGTACATCGTCCGCGACGAGGACATCCTGGTCGAGTACCCGAGCCGGTGACGCGGCCGCCGGCCAGCGTTTCCAGCACCATCGCGGCGCGGGCCGAGGCCGCTTATCTCGGCCTGGCGCTCGGTGACGCGCTGGGCGCCACGGTCGAGTTCATGACGCCACGCGAGATCGTCCATCACTTCGGCGTGCATCGCGAGATCGTCGGTGGCGGCTGGCTCAAGCTGAAGTCAGGACAGGTGACCGACGACACGAGCATGTCGCTGGCCCTCGGCGAGGCGATCCTGGCCAGTGGCGGCAGGGTCGACCCGCTCGCCTGCGCCGAGGCCTTCGATGCCTGGATGCGGCGCAAGCCGGTCGATATCGGCAATACCGTCCGCCGCAACCTGCTCACCTTCCGGCGCACCGGCGTTCCCGTCGCGCCGGCCTCCGACCATGACGCCGGCAACGGTGCCGCGATGCGCGTGCTGCCGGTAGCCCTGGCCACCTTCGGTCAAGCGGAAGCCGCCGTCCGCGCGGCCGGGCAGGCGCAGGCGCACGTCACCCACAACAATGTCGTTTCCGACGCGGTGTGCCAGTTCCTGACCCTGGCCGTTCAGGATCTGCTGCGTGGCGGTTCGCTCGAAGAGATGCTCGACAAGCACCTGGGGGCATTGCTGGCGGCACATCCCGAGCTGTCGTTCCGCGACCGCCCTCGCCGCGA
>AATN01000095.1_pt1 | contig 23306 bp, 24 predicted proteins | sample 270648 | NCBI WGS metagenome assembly AATN01 (sample SAMN02954269, study PRJNA17659) | bioreactor sludge metagenome | biome: terrestrial; feature: bioreactor; material: sludge; isolation source: Enhanced Biological Phosphorus Removal (EBPR) bioreactor sludge | place: Australia: Brisbane, Queensland
GGCGCGTTGGCGTGAAAGCCTCCCATTCGCTGTCCGACGTCGCGGCCGTACCAGTGCCCTTGGGCGTGTTCACCCTCACCTCGTGGCTCCTGGTCAGCAAAGGCCAGGCAACGAGCGCGACCCCCAGCAAGGCGACAGCGATCGCCGCCGCCCACAGGCGCGTGCCGCCTTCGCGCAGGATGCGCCAGGCCCACAGCGCAAAGCCAATGCCGAGCAGCGCCAGCAGCAGGCGCACGACGCTGTCGTTGTCGGTCTGCGCCCCGAGCACCCAGACCAGCCAGATCACCGTTGCATAGAGCGGGTAGGCGAGCAATTGCTTGAAGCGGCCGAGCCACGCTCCCGGCCGTGGCAGATGTTGCCGCCAGCCGGGAAAGCAGGCCAGCAGCACATAGGGAAGCGCCATGCCGATGCCCAGCGCGGCAAACACCAGAAGCGTCACCCAGGCCGAGCCGGCGAGCGCAAAACCGAGCGCCGCGCCCATGAAGGGCGTCGTGCACGGCGAGGCAACGACCACCGCGAGCACGCCCGCGGCGAACGCGTCGAGACTGCGTCGGCGGGCGCTCAGCCCGATCAGGCTGGCCGGGGCGAACTGGCCGAATTCGAAGACGCCGGAGAGATTGAGCGCGAGCACGAAGAAGAGGGCGGCGAGTGCCGTCACGACCACCGGCGACTGCAGCTGGAAACCCCAGCCCAGCTGTTCGCCGGCGGCGCGCAGTGCGAGCAAGGCCAGACCGAGGGCGACGAAAGTCAGCACCACGCCGGTCGCGTAGGCGAAAGCCTCCTTGTGCAGCGTCGACGGGCGATCGTGGTGCGTCGAAAAGCTGAGCACCTTGATCGACAGCACCGGAAAGACGCAGGGCATGAGGTTCAGCAGCAAACCCCCGGCGAGCGCCGACAGCGCCGCCAGCCAGAGCGTCAGGGCGGCTGCCGCCGGTGACGGATGGGGGCCGACTGGCGTCCTCGTCGCCAGATCGGGCCTCGCTCCGGGAACGACGTGGCCGGCCAGCGGCAGGTCGAGCGTCGCGGCGGTAATGGCTTCGCCCAGCGTGCCGCTGGCGGTGAGCACACCACTGAGCCGCGGTAGCGGCCCGGCAAGATCGCTGGCCACCGGTAGCGTCAGCAGATAGGTATTGCCCGCGCGCGCCAGTGTCTGTGGTGCCGACGCCTCGATCTGCCGCTCGGCGAAAGGAAAGAAGCGCAGCGTTCCCGGATCGTCGGCGCCTGTCGGAGGCGCAAGCCTCAGCGTGATCGACGTACCCTGGCCGGCGGCGCTTGCCTGCCATCCGGCGAGTGCTCGTGGTAGCGCACGGCGCGTCGCCGCGATGGTCGTGGCCGAGGCCGGGTTGGCCTCGGCCGACGCGGCGGCCGGCAGCGTCAGGCCAAGCTCGACCGATTCGGGGATGCAGGCTTCCTTGCAGACCAGCCAGTCGACGCGCGCCCTCAGTGTCTGCGTGCCGACCGCGGCGAGCGACGCCGGGACAGCGAGTTCGACGAGGTGGAGCACTTCGCCCTCGTAGCCATAGTTGATCAGTGGGCCGGCAGGCAAGGCCCGCGGCGCCTGCCACTGGATGGGTCCAGCGGTGATGCCGGCCGGCAGGTCCCAGGCAATCGTCGTCGGCACGCCCGAGTCCCCGGGGTTCTGCCAGTAGACGTGCCAGCCGGGCGCCATGCGCAGCCGCAGGGCAACGGTCAGCGGCTCGCCGGGTACCAGCGCGGTTCGCTCGGCGAGCAGTTCTGCTTCAACGTGCGGCGTGTGCACCGGCGCGGCTGCCGCAACGGCTGCCCAGGCGAGTGCGACGACGATGACGAGGGGCCCGGTCAGCCGGCGCCACGTACGTTCAGCAAGGGAGTCGGTATGCCGGGCGGAGAAGGAGAGCATGGGAAAACCAGTATAGCGTCGACGCGCAGTCAGAACGCCGCCAGGATGACGATGCTGGTGAGCAGGACTTACGCCGCCGGGATGCTGTACTTGATTGCCGTGTCGCTGAACTCGACGATGCCCCGCTTTTCCAGGCCGCCCATCACCGCCTGAACCGTGGCCGGCGACCTCCCTTGGCCACCGAGCAGGGAGGGAATATGCCGTTCGAGGGCGACGCGATCGGCAGCGCGCCGCGCGTCCCACAACAGCTTGTGCGCGTCAGCGTGCATAGACCGGGCGGCGTTCGGCGTAGACGCGGTCGCGGAAGTACGGGTTATCGAGGCTGCTCTCGGTGACGAGGTCCACTGGCCGATCGAACAGGGATTCGAGGCTTTCCTTCAGCGCAAAATAGGCATCCGCATACTTGGCCGGAGGAAGGTCGTCGAACTCGACGAGAAAATCGAGATCGCTGGATGTCGGGTTGAAGTCCGCACGCACTGCAGAACCGAAAACGTCCAGCCGCTTGGCGCCAGTTCGCCGGCACAGCGTAGCCACTTGGTCACGGTACTGCTCAATCACATTGGTCATGGTCGGTCTCCGCATCCCATTATGCCAAAAGGGTGTCGTCAAGCGACGAGTGGCGTCGCGCGGATGCATGGCGCCGCCGTCGCGTCGCGACCGGCGTCAAGCCGCTTGCGCGTCTGCGCGTGCCTCAAAGATCTGGCGCGTCGTGTTCACCGACTCGATGCACTGGGCGTTCTCATCCACGGACCAAGCATCCTGGAGAGGGCTCGCTCGTCGAATCCGTGCACCAGCCCGTCCTTGCCGACCAGGATGGTCGGGATCCCGCCTCCACCGAGCAAGCGGTTCATTTGCTCCGCGCGGGCATCGCGCTCGATGTCCAGTTCCACATAGCTGATACTGTGCTCGGCGAAGAAGGCGCGCGCCCTGGCGCAATAACCGCACCAGGTGGTGGCATACATGACGACTTCCGGCTGGGTGGTCGCCGAACGGGTCGCGGCGCCCCGCTCGCGCTGCCTGTCCTGCATGGCATACATGCCGCCGGCAGCGAGCAGGACCAGCGCGACCACGAACCACAGCCTCCCGCCGCTGCGCCGGACCGGTCTGGCTCCTTGCGTGGGGAGCGGCCGCACGGAAGCCGCCTCTTCGGCCTTGTTGTAGGCCACTTCACAGGAAGGGCATTGCCAATCGGGGGCCGTATCGCTCGGCTTGCGCTCATAGCGGCAGCGCGGGCAGCGCTTTGGGGTGATGTACATGGCGGGCGGGCTGGTCGGAGTTGGGCAGCGGGTCGAGGACAGTGCCCCGACCCCGTGCCCGACAGTATAGGCAGCGCCGCAAACCGCGGTCAATCCCGGCGGTGGCGCGCCGCTTCGTCACCGTGGCCGGAATCGACCGACGATCAGGCTGGCGCCGCCTGCCTGCGTCGCCCGAATCCGAGTACGCCGATGGCCAGGCCGATCAGCGCCAGCGTTGCCGGTTCAGGGATGCCGGTGACTTCCGGGAGCGCATGCGCATGCGGTGCGAGATTGGCGATGGAGAGGGTGTTGGTGTCGCCGCCGAAGACCTCGCCGACAGGGAAACCCGGTCCGGTACCCACGGTCGTGCGGCCCCGCAGGTCAGGCAGGGCGAAGGTGCTGACTTCGTCGCCGCCGTAGGTCGTGCCGAGGAGCGAAAACAACGCGGTATTCGCGGCGATCGACAGCAACACCCAGGTCGGCCGGCGAAAGGCCCGGCCCGCTGCCGGCACCGACGATTGCGCGGCCGGTTCAGATGCGGTAGCAGTAAAGCCGCGTCTGGCGGGCGTCGTCGACGTCGATCTCACGGGTGGCGTCGACACCGGGAACGGCAAAGCTGTTGCTGACGAACAGGCTCCCCTTCGGCATCTCGCGCTGGATCTTGTCCCACAGGGCAGCCATCGGTGCCGGCGACAGGAAGGCGTACACGACGTTGTAGCCGGCGAAATCGGTTCGCCAGAGATCGCCCCAGCGCCAGTCGCAATTGGCCAGTCCAGCGGTGCGCAGGCGGCCGACGAGCCAGGTCGCGGGGGCGTTTTCCACGCCCGTGAACTGCGCGTCCGGCCGCTGTCGGGCGAGCGGACAGAGCACGCTGCCGACCCCGGCGCCGAGGTCGAGAAAGCGCAGCCCAGGCAGATCCGCGGTCAGTTCGGCAAGCGCGGCGGCAGTCGGGCGATTGGAGAAGTACAGCGGCACTTGCCCGCCGAGCGCACCGCGATAGACGAGCAGCAGCAGCATGAACAGCAGCAGGAACCAGCCCGGGTCGATCGCCAGGCCGGAAACGGCCCAGGCCAGCGGCGCGAAGAGCAGGTGGATCAGTCGCCACCACCAGGCCTGGCGGGTCAGGCTGGCGAGCAGCAGGGCAACGCCGCCGATGGCGAGAGCCGTTTCCGGCCAGGGCAGTTCCTCGTTGCGGATGCCGTAGTAGGGCCAGGCCAGCGACAGGACGGCCAGACCCGCGGCCAACTGCAGCGCCAGTTGACGAAGCTGTGGTCCGATTGCCGGCGGCGGGGTGTCGAGGGGTTCGGGCGAGGGTAAAGCCAATGCGCTGCTCCGGTTTGCCAGGCGTCTCAGGCGGGTGGCGGGCCGATCGCGTCGCGGCAGGCGACGTCGACCGCCTGAGCCCCCGTCATCGCCAGGAGTTCCTGTGGCGACAACGCGAAAACGGCATGCGGATGACCGGCAGCGGCCCAGATTCTGGCGAAGCCAAGCAGATCCTCATCGACCAGCACGAGCGTTTCCCTGAGGTGCCCGATCGGGCAGACGCCGCCGATGGCGTAACCGGTGTGTGTGCGTACGAAGCTGGCGTCGGCCTTGCCGAGCGACCCGACCAGAGCGGCAACCTTCCCTTCGTCGACGCGGTTTGCACCGCTGGCGACGACCATCACCGCGGTATCGTCGGCGAGGCGGCGAAAAATGATCGATTTGGCGATTTCGGCGACGCGGCAGCCGAGGCCGGCGGCGGCTTCGGCGGAAGTCCGGCCGCTCGCCGGCAGCAAGACGACCGGCTGGCCGTGGCCGATCCGTCGCAGCATGTCGGCCACGCGCTGGGCGCTTTCGGGGAGTCTGGTTTCTGGCTTCATGGGCACTTGCGGGTGGTCTGGCGCCGGCACCCGGGGTGGCCGCGGCGCATCGAGGCGGCGTGGGAAAGGCCGGCAGTATGCCACAGCGAAGCTGATCCCTGGGGCGACGCAGCCAGGCATAGTCCGCGAAAATGCCGATTTGCAAAATGCCGCCGCCTTGCTACTCTCCATCCTCCGGCGCGCACAAGGGTGGACTGAACGACCTTGTCGCCACTGACGACCGGCTACCGCCCGAAGAGAAGACCACCATGCGCAACTCCCCCGACGAACACCAGGAAATCCGCGACGCCGTGCGCGACCTGTGTCGCCAGTTTCCGGACGAGTATTTCCGCCGCATCGACGCGCAGCGCGCCTATCCCGAGGACTTCGTCGATGCGCTGATCGGCGCCGGCTGGCTGTCGGCGATGATCCCCGAGGAATACGGCGGATCCGGCCTCGGGCTGACCGCGGCGAGCGTGATCATGGAGGAAATCAACCGCAGCGGCGGCAATTCCGCCGCCGTGCACGGACAGATGTACAACATGGGAACGCTGCTGCGTAACGGCAGCCGGGAGCAGAAGGAACGCTATCTGCCGGGGATCGCCGCTGGCAAGCTGCGCATCCAGTCGATGGCGGTGACCGAGCCGACGACCGGCACCGATACCACGCGAATCAAGACCACCGCCGTGAAGTCCGGCGACCGCTACCGGGTCAGCGGCCAGAAGGTGTGGATCTCGCGCGTGCAGCACTCGGACCTGATGATCCTGCTGGCGCGCACGACGCCGCTCGGCGAAGTGAAGAAGAAATCCGAGGGCATGTCGATCTTCATTGTCGACCTGCATGACGCGGTCGGCAATGGCCTCTCGGTGCGGCCGATCGCCAACATGGTCAACCACGAGACCAACGAACTCTTCTTTGACAACCTGGAGATCCCCGCCGAGAACCTGATCGGTGAGGAAGGGCAGGGCTTCCGCTACCTGCTCGATGGCCTCAACGCCGAGCGCACGCTGATCGCCGCCGAGTGTATCGGCGACGGCTACTGGTTCGTCGAGCGCGCCAGCCGATACGCGAAGGAGCGCATCGTCTTCGACCGGCCGATCGGTCAGAACCAGGGCGTGCAGTTCCCGATTGCCGACGCCTTCATCGAGATCGAGGCGGCCAACCTGATGCGCTTCAAGGCCTGCGCCCTGTTCGACGCGCAACAGCCCTGCGGTGCCGAGGCCAACATGGCCAAGTACCTCGCCGCCAAGGCCTCGTGGGAGGCGGCCAACGTCTGCCTGCAGACGCACGGCGGCTTCGGTTTCGCCAACGAATACGACATCGAGCGCAAGTTCCGCGAGACGCGCCTGTACCAGGTGGCGCCGATCTCGACCAACCTGATCTTCTCCTACGTCGCCGAGCACCTGCTCGGCCTGCCGCGCTCGTTCTGAGATCGCGAGGAGTCCGGCATGCGTCCGCTCGACGGCATCACCGTAGTCACCCTCGAACACGCCATCGCGGCGCCGTTCTGCACGCGCCAACTGGCCGACCTCGGCGCGCGCGTGATCAAGGTCGAGCGCCCGGGGACCGGCGACTTCGCGCGCGCCTACGACGAGCGCGTGCGCGGCCTGGCCTCGCATTTCGTGTGGACCAACCGCTCGAAGGAAAGCCTGACGCTCGACGTCAAGCACGCTGAGGCCGCTGGCATCCTGGCCAGGCTGCTCGAGCAGGCCGACGTGCTGGTGCAGAATCTGGCGCCCGGCGCCGCGGCGCGGCTCGGCCTGTCGTACGAGGTGCTGCGCGAGCAACATCCGCGCCTCATCGTCTGCGACATTTCCGGCTACGGGGCGAGCGGGCCGTATCGCGACAAGAAGGCCTACGACCTCCTGATCCAGAGCGAGTCCGGCTTCCTCTCGATCACCGGTTCGCCTGACACACCGGCCAAGGCCGGTTGCTCGATCGCCGACATCGCGGCCGGCATGTACGCCTACAGCAATATCCTGGCGGCGCTGCTGCAGCGCGGCCGCAGCGGGCGCGGCTGCCACATCGAGGTGTCGATGCTCGAAAGCATGGTCGAATGGATGAGCTATCCGCTGTACTACGCCTTCGACGGTGCGACGCCGCCGCCGCGCGCCGGCGCCGCGCATGCGACGATCACCCCCTACGGTCCGTTCACCGCCGGCGACGGCAAGACGGTGATGCTGGGCCTGCAGAACGAGCGCGAGTGGGAAGTGTTCTGCCGTGCAGTGCTCGAACGGCCGGAACTGGCCGCCGACCCGCGTTTCTCGTCGAGTTCGCGGCGCACGGCGAACCGCCAGGAGCTCGAGGCGCTGATCGTCGCCAGCTTTGCGCCGCTCAGCTCCGAGCAGTTGATCGGCCGGCTCGACGCCGCGCAGATCGCCAACGCGCGCATGAACGATATGCATGAGGTCTGGCAACACCCGCAGTTGCGCGCGCGCGGGCGGTGGACCGAGGTGGCGACGCCGGCCGGCCCGATCCCGGCGCTGCTGCCGCCGGGCGCAGTCGATGCCTTCACGCCGCGCATGGACGCGGTGCCGGCGCTCGGTCAGCACACCGACGCGATTCTCGGGGAACTGGGCTGGGACGCGGCAGCGATCGAGCGCCTGCGTCAGGCGGGGGCGATCTGACCGTCGCCGCTGTCTGCGGGGTGGCGATCAGCGCTTGGTCTGCCCCCTCAACGGGGACGGCTGTTGCGGCGTATCCAATCGCCGAGTGCGGCTTCGTCGATCTCACCGGCGGCGACCGCAAGCATGGTCAGCGTTGCGTCGGCCTGCGTCGCGACGAGCCGTAAACCGTTGATCGCAAGAAAAAGACCGATTGACAGGAAGGCCGCGCGCTTGTTGCCATCGACGAAGGGATGGTTTTTCGCCAGGCCGAAGCCGTAGGCGGCCGCCAGGGCGGCGAAATCCGGATCACCGTGGGCCAGCACGTTGCGCGGACGGACCAAGGCGGAGTCGAGCAGCCCCTCGTCGCGCATGCCGGCCAGGCCGCCATGCTCGGCCAGGCTTTCGTCGTGCAGCAGCAGGAGCAGGCGCATGTCGATCCAGGTCCACACGGGACGCTACTTGGCCAGTGTGTGGAAGGTATCTCGGTACTCGCGCATGAACTCGCGGCCGACTTCGAGCTGCTGTGCGAAGTCGGGTTCGTAGGGCGTCAGGGTTACGCCCGCGGGAGCGTCGGTTACGTAAAGGGTGTCGCCCTTCTCAACCTTGAGCCGGGCGAGCAGCTCCTTGGGCAGGATGACCCCGACCGAATTTCCGATCTGTGTGATCTTCAGCGTCAACATGGTGCGCTCCAGGGTTCGAACGGCTGTTATATTAGGCCGTGCACCCCGAGCAGGCAAGGCTTGCAGGCGGCGGTCAATCGCCATCCCGGCCTGTGGCAGCGAAACGCCAGTTGGCGAAGCCCGCCTTGGCTCTGCCAGCAGTACGCTTTCGACGGTGCCGTGCCGCCGCTGCGCACGCGATGATCACCCCTTGCGGTCCGTTCACCGCCGGCGACGGCAAGAGGGTGATGCTGCGCCTGCAGCACGAGCACGAGCGCGAGTGCGAGGTGTTCTGCCGCGCGGTGCTCGAAAGGCCGGATGTGGCGAGTGATCCACACGCTTCCTCTTGAGTCCGCGGCGTACGGCCAATCGCCAGGAAATCGAGGCGCTGATCGTCGCCAGCTTTGCGCTGCTCGGTTCCGAACAGTTGATCGACCGGCCCAACTGTGGGGCTGTTCTGCCGTCGGGCGCCGTCGATGCCTTCACGCCGTGCATGGACGCGGTGCCGGCACTCGGGCAGCACACCGACGCGATCCTCGGCGAACTCGGCTGGGACGCAGCGGTGATCGAGCGCCTGCGTCAGGCGGGGGCGACCTGAACGTCACCGCTTCAGTGACCCGGCCGAGTGTGGCGAATGGCCGCGATGCTGCCGGCGAGCCGCTCCTGTAGCTCGGGCGGGCGGCGGAGAAGGTGGGAAGGGTGCCGCGTAGCCGTCGAGGGTACTCAGGGCTTCTTCCGCGCCGGGGTCAAGGGGCTGGTCGCCGAAGCCGACCTGGGCGCAGGCTATGGCGAGGGCTTGCAGGGGCTGCAGCATCTGGCTCGGCACACGGCCACCGCCACCGCCACCGCTGGCGAGGCGTTCGAGCTCGGGGAGCCTGGCATCGCGCTTCTGCGCTCAGTCGGAGGCTGTGGCCGCGAAGCGGCGCCGCGCGGCAGACTCGACTTCGAGCTGGCCGACGCAAGATGCGCGCGTCGGTACGGCTGCTACCAACTCAAACGCACCTGTTACGAACTGGGCAACCAGAAAGTAATAAGTCCGCCAAATGCACCCGTCCCTTTCAGGCCAACGCCTTATAGATATTGAACAAGCTAATCAACGAAATCAGTCCGCCAACCAGCATTAACAACGTCTTTGTCTTCAGTTGTTTGGTAACGAATGCCGCAAAAGGTGCGGCGAATAGCCCGCCTACTGCCAGCCCCGCAACCAATAGCCATACCGTATGATCCAGAATCGCAAAGAACGCGATAGCGGTCGAGATGGTCAGAAAGAATTCGGCCAGGTTGACTGAACCTATCGTCGTTCTTGGGTCATGGCCTGCGCTTACCAGTGAGGTCGTCACGATAGGCCCCCAACCACCGCCGCCCGTCGTATCCATAAAGCCGCCAAACAGCGCCAGTGGAGCAACCTTGCGTGTATCGATTTCCGATTTGCTCCGATGATGGCGAAAAGCCTTGCTGAACACATAGATTCCCATTGCCAACAAATACAAGGCGATAAATGGCTTAAGTGCGTTCCCGTCTATGCTGGTCAAGACATACGTGCCGATCAACGCACCCACAATTCCGGGAATCAGCAGGCTAAGAAACAGTTTTCTGCAGACATTGCCGAGTCTCAAGTGGGAGACTCCAGAGACGCCGGTCGTAAACACCTCGGCCAAATGAGTTGCGCCGCTCGCCATTGCTGGAGGCGCACCAAGAGCCAGCAGGAAACTTGTGGAAGTGATGCCATAGGCCATGCCTAATGCACCATCGACAACTTGTGCGATCAGCCCTACGGCAAGAGCTGTCCAGAACATGGGGTGGTTGAGTGCGTCTTGTATCAAACCCACTCCGCCAGCTACGCCGTTTCCGCCAAATATGCGGTACAGGAAGTAGCTGAACAGCGCGAACAGCATCGACAAGACCAGCCAACCAACCAACTTCATTACTGGATGGTCACCGGCATGAGTGACTTCGTACTCGATCGGTGGAATTCCTAACGCGGCATGCTCAGGATTTACGGTTACGTCTTCTAAGTCCAAGTGACGAATTTTCATGTCTTGGCATCGCCTTCATTAGTGGTTGGTTTGATGATAGGACGAAATGCTTATTCCGAAAAATAACTAGTTTGGATTTGTATATTCTACTTGTGCATATATACGTAACGGCGGGAAGTCAGGACGTCAAGATGTTGTGGCCGCGAGTGGAATCGAAGCAGAGCCAACGAAAGCGGCAACAGGTGGATGCCGTGGCCTTTGCGCGCATGAAGTTTCCAGCGTCCTGCTTCCGGATCGGTGCCGTGCTGCTGAAGGACGTGCGTCACAAGCTGCTGGGTCAGCAGCGTGATCGCTCGCTGGCCAGCCTGATGAGCCACCCGAAGAACACTGATGCCGGTGCCTTCCTGGACTTTCCCGGTTGCGCAAGCACATGGGCCTGCGCACCGATGTCGCGCTCCACTTCAGCAACCATCACCGCGCGCACGTGCTGTCATCGCGGCGTTACTGCGACTGGACCGATGACGTCCCCTTGGAGATTGGCTGCAAACCTTGCGGAAGAAGCACCCGGCCAGGCGCATTGCGATGAGTGGTGGGGTGTTCTCCGACGTACGCCTGAGCCAGTTGGTGGCCGCCCCGCCGGGAATTGCCGAGGTATTGGTTTTACCGGCGATGGACGACGCGGGTTTGCCGGTTGGCGCCTGCATCGACTACTGGATCGCCAGTCACGGCCTGTCATGCTTGACCCGCGATCGCCTCACCCACCTCTGCTACGGCTGGCCCTACACCGGCGAGGACATGCTGGCTGCCGGCGAGCGACTCGGTACTCGGGTTGCCACCAGCTTCAACGCGCACGAGGAACCGATTGTAGACACGCCGGCAGCGGCCTTGCAGGCGCTGCCGGACCACCGCATCGATTTCCTGGTCTGTGATGGCGGGATGGTGTTTCCGGTCGGTCAATACGTCCGGGTTCCGATTTGCCTCCTTCGAGGGCTTCCATTCTTCGTATTCCAGGGATCGCTGAGCTTCAGGCCGTGGCGCTCCAGGAGTGCGGCGAGCAGCCACAGGCTGTGGGCGCGCGCGAAGCACGGTCGCTCGTGCCGCCGCGCGCTGGGCAAGCCGGTGTCGCGGGGACGGCTATACGCTTGCCGTGCGCACCGCCGCCGTCGGCCCAGTCCTGGAGTCCGATCTCGATAGTTCGCGCGAAAAGCCTCGGCTTGCGCTACGCTAGACGATCTACGCACTACGCGCCGGCGCGCGGTGCGTGACGGAAGCACCCAGTCAGCCCCCCCACTCAAGGCCACCATGAAGACCCCGCACAGACTCACCGCACTCGTCGAAGAAGGCCTCGTCGATGAGGTGATTGGCCAATTGATGAGCGGCAAGGAGGCCACCGTCTATGTCGTTCGCTGCGGCGAAGCGATTCGCTGCGCCAAAGTCTACAAGGAAGCCAATCAACGCAGCTTCCGCAAGAACGCTTCCTACCAGGAAGGCCGCAAGGTGAAGAACAGCCGCCAGGCGCGTGCCATGGAGAAAGGCAGCCGCTATGGGCGCCGGATGCAGGAAGAGGTCTGGCAGAGTGCCGAAGTCGATGCCCTGTATCGGCTGGCCGCCGCTGGCGTGCGGGTGCCGCAGCCGCACATCTGCTTCGCCGGCGTTTTGCTGATGGATCTGGTGCTCGATGCCGACGGCCATGCGGCGCCGCGCCTGAACGATGTCGAACTCAGCGAGGAACTGGCTCTGGCGTATCACGCCCTGCTCATGAATCAGGTGGTGCGCATGCTGTGCGCCGGCGTGATTCATGGCGATCTCTCCGAATACAACATCCTCGTTGGCGAAGGCGGGCCGGTCATCATCGACCTGCCGCAGGCCGTCGATGCGGCGGGCAACAGCGACGCCGCCGAAATGTTCGAGCGTGATGTGCTCAATCTGCGCACCTACTTCAGCGCCTTCGCGCCGACCCTCAAGGACACCCAGTACGGCAAGGAAATCTGGGCGCATTACGAAAGCGGCCTGCTGTCGCCGGAACTGGCCCTGACCGGTCAAGTCGTACTCGACGAGGGGCTCGCCGACGTCGACGCCGTTCTCCTCCAGGTCAGGCTGGCCATCGAGGAGAATGCCATCCGGGGCATGTGCGAATAGTCCGGGCGTCGATGCACGCCGCTGCCGCTGTGGCAGCACGGCGCTTCCTGCAGGTAAACGGCGCGCCGCCGACAGGGTCTGCCGGTGTGCTCCCGGCACGACAGCGGACCATTCCGGGCGACCTCGCGCCGAGCTTCACTTCCTGTGCTTGCGCCCGTCAAGCCAATGCGAGATCGCGAAGTAGAGGCTTATCCCAACGAGACCGCTGTAGACACAGAACTCGTGGAGCGCTGCAACGGACACCAAGCCAAGCACCCGGTTGTCCAGGATAAAGGGTGCGAACGGCTCGATATCGGTATGCATCACGCTGTCGAGCAGCACGTGACTGTACGAACCAATGACGGCACTAACGATTGCGACGGGCCAACTGATTGGCAAGTCACGAGACCGGCCCAGCAGGCGGAGGCCCAACTCGGCCGCGTACTTTCCCGTCAGCGCAGACCCGATACCAATCAGCGTTGCGCCGACATAGGTATGCGAAAAACCATGCAAATGTCCTTCGCCGGTGATCATGACGACCAGCGGCTGGATATCCATGATGACTTGCGCCCAGGCAAAGACCATCAGTGAAAAGCTTCCCTGGAGAAGCGCCTTCACCAGCAAGCCAGGTCCCATGTGGAAAGGAGTAAAGGGCACGCTCAAGGCTCCGGCATGATAGGTCGCCGCGCCAGCGACGGGCGCGTCTGCAGGTGGCCGGGTGCCTGCAGCGCCGGGTTGGCTGGCTCGCTTTGCATCACCACGAATCGACCTCCGGCCTGCACAGAGACGGTGGATCGTTGGCGCATCCTGCGGTGCCGGCGCCGCTCATCGCCACTAGCCGTCGCTCATGACTTGCTCGGCAAGGCACCGACAAATCGGTAGCCGACACCCGCCTCGGTGCGAAGGTGCTTCGGTCGTGCGGGATCGTCCTCGATCTTCTTACGCAGATTACCCATATAGACGCGGACGTAGTGGCTGTCTTCAACGTGTCCGGGGCCCCAGACGTTCTTCAGTAGCTGGCGGTGGGTCAGCACGCAGTCGGGATTGGCGATCAGGTAGCTGAGGAGCCGATACTCGATCGGCGTCAGGTGGAGGGGCGCGCCGTCGCGCTCGACCGTACGCCGTGCCAGGTCGACGCGAATCGACCCGAACTCGGCGAGCGCCGTGCCGCCGGTGGTACGGCTGCGCCGGCGCAGGTGCGCGCGTACGCGGGCGAGCAACTCGGCGGCACCAAAGGGCTTGGTCAGGTAATCGTCGGCGCCGGCATCGAGCGCGGCCACCTTGTCGATCTCGGTCGTGCGCGCCGAGAGCACGAGCACGGGGATCTCCGACCAGGCTCTCAGATCACGGATGAAGTCGATGCCGTCACCATCGGGCAGGCCGAGATCGAGCACCACCAGATCCGGGCGGCGGGTGCCGGCCTCGATCAGGCCGCGCTTGACGCTGTCGGCCTCGAAGACCTGAAACCCCTCGCTTTCGAGAGCCAGCTTGATGAAACGGCGGATATTGGCTTCGTCCTCGACGACGACGATGGCGGTCGTCGGCTCCGTCATGGCGCGCGCTGCCCGGCGCCGGTTTTCGCTTGCTGGTCTTCCAGGTTGTTCATGTCACGACGCTCGCGTTGAGGGAAGTGGTGCAGGCGCGCTGCTTGCCGACCCGGGCCGGCGAGACGTCTACGCCTCGCAGACATTGCCCCGCGAAGGCGGTCGGCCCCGCCCGGGACAGGCGGCTCAAGCCAGACGGATAGTAACAAGAAGCCACCCCGCACTGAACAGCTCAGGCACTTGCGCGTGTCGTTCTCGCCGATCCTGGCAAGGATGCCCGGTGCGGTATCGCCGCCGTCGGCAAGTGTTTACACCATTTTTACGTCGCATTCCGGACACTGACGGCATCGCGTTCTGACTCCGCTTGCCGCCGTGAAAACCGAACTCCCCTCCCGCTGGCGTCGCTCCCCGTATCTGGTGGCCGCCGTGCTGTGTACTCTGACCACGCTGGGCACGCTTCCCCTGCGTGGCCTGCTCGATCTCGCCAACATCGTGATGATCTTTCTGCTGACGGTTTTCGTCGCGGCGGTGTGGCTTGGGCGGGGCCCATCGGTCATGGCGGCCTTCCTCGGGGTGGCCCTCTTCGACTTCTTTTTCGTGCCGCCACACCTGTCATTCGACGTCGCCGACGGTCAGTATCTGGTGACTTTCGCGGTCATGCTTGCAGTCGGACTGATCTCGTCGCATCTTGCGGCATTGCTTTCGGAGCGGACCGCCGAGGCCCAGGCGCGAGAACAGGAGACGCACGTCCTTTACCAGTTGGCGCGCGATCTGGGTGGCGCCCTGACGGCCGATCAGGTTGCCGACATTACGCGGCATTTCCTGGGCGCTGTTGAGCTGGATGTGACGCTGCTGGTCGCCGAGGCTTCGGGCAAGGGAGTCGCGTTCCATGAATACGGTAGCCACCGCCTGAATGATCTGGAGTACGGCTTCGCGCGTTCGGCCTACGAACGCGGCACCATCGTCGAGACCGATCCCCTGGCCGGCATGGGCGTAGCCATCGTCTTTCTGCCCCTCGTCGTACCGACCCGTGTCCTCGGGGTGCTGGCTCTGGTACCCCGGTCGGACGACGTCGACCGGGTGCGTGCACTGCGGCCCTTGCTGGAAGCGGTGGCATCGCTGCTGGCGATCACGCTCGAGCGACTGCATTACGCCGATGCCGCGCAGGACAGCGAACTGCAGGTCTCCGCGGAGCGGCTGCGCACATCGATCCTGTCCTCCTTGTCGCACGATTTGCGGACACCGCTGACGAGTCTCGTCGGGCTCGCCGATACCCTGGTGCACAGGCAGCCGGCGCTCGACGAAGGCGCCATCGAGACGGCCGCGATCATCCGCGACCAGGCGCATGCCATGCATCACCTGATGTCCAACCTCCTCGAAATGGCCCGCCTGCAGGCGGGCAGCATCACGCTGAACAAGGAGTGGCAGCCCTTCGAGGAAATCGTCGGCTCCAGCACTCGCCTGCTGGCGGGTCTTCTCGCCAGCCGCAAGCTCGACATTCAGGTGCCGCGCGATCTGCCGCTGGTGGACTTCGATGCCGTGTTGCTGGAGCGCGTCCTGTGCAACCTGCTGGAGAACGCGGCCAAGTATTCCCCGCCGGGGGCGCGCATCGAGGTGCTGGCGCGCACGCGCGGAGAGGCGCTGGAAATCGCCGTCGGCAACGACGGCCGCGGTTTTCCCGCGGATCGCATCGACCAGGTTTTCGACCTGTTTGCCAGGGGCGAGCGCGAGCCGGCCGTTGCCGGTACCGGCCTGGGGCTGGCGATCTGCAAGGCCATCGTCGAGGCGCACGGCGGTACGATCGTCGCCGAGAACCGTCCCGGCGGCGCGTGTGTGCGTTTCACCCTTCCTCTCGGCACGCCCCCCGCCATGGACGAGGAGGGCACGTCATGAACGAGACGACCGCGCGCGTCATCGTCGTCGAGGACGAGCCGCAAATCCGCCGCTTCGTGCGCGATGCCCTGCGCCGCGAGGGCTGCGCTTCGATCGAGGCGGCCACGGCGCGCCAGGGGCTGGACGAACTTGCCCGTGGCAAGGCGGATCTGGTGATCCTCGACCTGGGTTTGCCCGACATGAACGGCATCGAATTCATCCGCGACATGCGTAGCTGGTCGGCCGTGCCGATCCTCATTCTTTCGGCCCGCTCGGCCGAGCGCGACAAGATCGCCGCCCTTGACACGGGTGCCGACGACTATCTCTGCAAACCCTTTGGTGTCGGTGAGTTGCTGGCGCGCGTGCGGGCCTTGCTGAGACGCCACTGGCAAGCCGGCGAGGCCAGTCCCCTACATCGGTTCGGCGACGTCGAGGTGGATCTGTCCCGGCGCATCATCAGCCGGGGAGGCGTCGAGATTCACCTGACGCAAATCGAGTATCGCCTCCTGGCGGTGATGCTCGCCAACAGCGGCAAGGTACTGACCCATCGCTACCTCATCCGGGAGGTGTGGGGACCCGGGCACAGCGAGCAGGGCCACTACCTGCGCATCTACGTTGGCCGCCTACGCCAGAAGCTCGAGATGGACCCGACCCAGCCGCAGCACCTTCTGACCGAGACCGGCGTCGGCTATCGCTTTCAATCCTGAATCCTGAGGCAAGAGGTAAGCACATGTCTGAAAACACCGGCGAGAGCCGTCTGGCCGGCCTGTCGCTGGCTGCCCTTGGCGTAGTCTATGGCGACATCGGCACCAGTCCTCTGTACGCGATCAAGGAAGTCTTCGGCGGTGAACACCACCCGGTGCCGATCACGCCTGACAATGTCTTCGGCATTCTCTCGTTGATTTTCTGGTCGCTGATGATCGTGGTCAGCCTGAAGTACGTGCTGTTCATCATGCGCGCCGACAACAAGGGCGAAGGCGGCATCATGTCCTTGATGGCGCTGGCCCTGCGACCGATCGCGCAAGGCTCGTGGCGCCGCCGCCTGATCATGATTCTCGGTCTGTTCGGAGCGGCGCTGTTCTACGGTGACGGGGTGATCACGCCGGCGATTTCCGTTCTCTCGGCGGTCGAGGGCCTCGAAGTGGCGACTCCGGCCTTCAAGCCGTACGTGCTGCCAATCTCGTTGATCATCCTGGTGTTGCTGTTCGCGGTGCAGCGTCACGGCACGGCTGCAGTGGGCAGGTTTTTCGGGCCGATCATGGTGCTCTGGTTCCTGACGCTGGGCGCGCTCGGCTTATTCAGCATCGCCCACGAGCCGCAGGTGCTGAGCGCGCTGGGGCCTTGGCACGCCGTGCGTTTCTTCGACGACAACCCGATTCTCGGCTTCTTTGCCCTCGGCGCCGCCGTGCTTGTGCTGACCGGTGGCGAAGCGCTGTACGCTGACATGGGGCACTTCGGACACAAACCGATCCAGTTGGCCTGGTTTGGCCTCGTGTTGCCGGCGCTGGTCATCAACTATTTCGGGCAGGGAGCGCTGCTGTTGCGCGACCCGCAAGCCATCACCAATCCGTTCTATCTGCTGGCGCCCGACTGGCTGCTCTATCCGATGGTCGTGCTGTCCACGGTGGCAACCGTGATCGCGTCGCAGGCTGTGATTTCCGGCGCTTTCTCGATTACGCAGCAGGCGATTCAGCTCGGTTTTACCCCGCGCATGGAGATCAGCCACACGTCGGATCAACAGATGGGGCAAATCTACCTGGCGGGCATCAACTGGAGCCTGCTGGCAGCGGTCATTGTACTGGTGCTCGGCTTTGGCAGTTCGTCGAACCTGGCGGCGGCGTACGGCATCGCCGTGACGGGAACGATGTTCATCACCGATCTGCTGGCCTTCGTCGTCGCGAGATACGTCTGGGGCTGGCCCGTCTGGCGCGCGTTCCTCGGCGCGCTGCCTTTCGCGATCATCGATCTGGCCTTTTTCTCGGCCAACTCGGTGAAGATCGCCGACGGTGGCTGGTTCCCGCTGCTCTTCGGCCTCGCCGTCTATCTACTGCTGTCCACCTGGAAGCGCGGCCGCGACCTGCTCAGCGCCCATTTGGCCATGGATGCGATGGATACGCGGAGCTTCCTGCAGGCGATTGCCGGGGCGCGACGGGTACCCGGGACAGCGATATTCCTCACCTCCAATCCCGACAATGTGCCGCACTCCCTACTGCACAGCCTGAAGCACTACAAGGTTTTGCACGAGCGCATCGTGCTGGTCTCCGTCCATATCCTCGACGTGCCCCGGCGCGCGGACGCCAGCCGGGTGGAGGTCGTGCACATGACCAGTGACCTCTGGCAGGTCAAGGTCTTCTACGGTTTCATGGAGCAGCCCAATCTGCCGAACGCGCTGGAAGGGTGTGCTGCCTGCGGGCTTGATTTCGACCCGATGGACTCCTCCTTCTTCCTCGGTCGGGAAACCCTGATTCCGCGACTGAATACCGACATGTGTCGCTGGCGCGGCAAGCTCTTTGTGTGGATGTTCCGCAACGGTGGCAGCGCCGCCAACTTCTTCGGTTTGCCGGCCAATCGCGTGGTCGAGCTGGGCACGCAGGTCGTCATGTAGCTCCCCCTTCTTCGACAACCGTCGGCGGTACGCCACGCGGCAGCGAAAAGATGAAGCGTGCGCCGCCGCGGGGGCGGTTCTCGGCATGAATCCGGCCGCCGTGCGCCTCGACGATGGCGCGGCAGATCGCCAGACCAAGGCCAACGCCGGAGGTCGTGCTCTCCCGTGCGCCGCGCTCGAACTTCTCGAAAATGCTCTCCTCGCGCCCTCGTGGCAAGCCTGGCCCACTGTCGTCCACCCACACCTCAACCTCATTTTCACGCGCCGCTGCACCAATACTGACCGGCGTGCCGGCCGGCGTGTACTTGGCAGCGTTGTCGAGGAGATTACAGAGCACACGTTCGATCAGTACGCCGTCGATTTCGAGCAGCGGCAGATCATCGGGCAGGGCGGTATGCACGGAATGGGCGGCAAGCGACACGTCGGTGGCCATCAGCGCGCTGCCGACGACTTCCTCGAGTGGCTGCCACTGGCGTTTGAGTTGGACCTTGCCGGCCTGCAGACGCGCCATGTCGAGCAGACTGTTGACTTTGGTGCTCATGCGTAGCGCTTCTTCCTTCAGCGTTGCGGCAATCGTGGCCTGGGCATCGGTGGGTGGCGGCTGCGTCAGCCGGATCGACTCGGCCAGGCCCACCAGCACGCTCAAGGGCGTCCGCAGATCGTGCGAGATCGCCGACAGCAGGGAATTGCGCAGACTCTCCGACTCCATCCGCACCAGCGTGGTTTGCGCGACGTCGACATAGTGCATGCGCTCGACGGCGATCGCCACCAGGCTGGCAAAGGTCTCGAGTTGCCGGCGCGCCTCCGGCCCCTGCACGCGCAGCGGGTCGCGAGGTGCAATGGCGAGCACGCCGCGCGTACGCATTGGGGCCTTGAGCGGCAGGTAGAGGAGCGGGCTACCCGGCAAGGTATCGGTGGACAGCCCAGCCGCCTCGCCGTGATCGAAGGCCCAGCGGGCCACACCTTCGTCTACGACCGGCGTCTCGCCGGCGGCGGCTTTGGCAGCAAGTATCGCCGCTTGCAGGTGATCCCTGGTATCGGTCAGCAAGAGCGCTGCCCGGGCACCGAATTCGACCACCAGAAAGCGGTCGCAAGCCTCGGCGATCTGCACCGGCAGCAAAGCCGCCGACAGATCTCGGGCCATTTCGTAGAGCCCGCGCGCGCGCGCCTCGCGCTGTGTCGCCACCTCGGCGTGCTGCTTGTAGCGCGCGGTGAGCTGGCCGGTGATCAGCGCCACGATGAGCATCACGCCAAAGGTCATCAGATATTGCGCATCGCTGACGGCGAAGGAAAAGCGCGGCGGCACGAAGAAGAAGTCGAAGGCGGCAACCGCCAGAAAGGCGCTGAGCACTGCTGGGCCGCGTCCAAGACGCATGGCCACGATGAGTACGGCAAGCAGGAACAGCATGGCGATGTTGGTGAGTTCGATCGCGCCTGCCAGCGGCGCTGCCAGAGCAGTTGCCACGGCACAGATTGCCGTGGCCTTGACATAGGCCAGCCACTCGCCCGGTGTCGGTGGAGCCGTCGGCGATGGCACGGCGGTCCGTGCGTCGTCGTTGCGCGCCACCTGGACCACGTCCAGGTCGGGCGCGGCATGACCAACGCGCTCGGCCATCGAGCGGTACCATGGTTGCCAACGGCGTGGATGGTCGCGGCCGACGAGCAACCGTGACAGGTTGTGTTCGCGCGCATAATCGACAACCGTCGCGACAGCGTCGTCAGCCGAAAGCGTCGCCGTTTCAGCGCCAAGCGAACTGGCAAGATCGAGCGCGCGCACGATGCGCTGCCGCTGCAATTCGGGCTCCGGCCCAGCGGTGTGCGTGTCGACGTGAACGGCATGCCAGGGGGCCTCGAGTCGGCCCGCCAGACGCGCCGCGGTGCGCACCAGTCGCTCGCCGCCGGTGCCTGGTCCAATGCATACCAACAGTGCATCGCGCGTTTGCCATACCGTATTGATCGAGGTTTCCCGGCGGTAGGCCAGCATCTCGTCGTCGACGCGGTCAGCAGTCCGGCGCAAGGCCAACTCGCGCAGGGCGATCAGGTTACCCTTGCGGAAGAAATTGCGGATCGCCCGTTCCGCCTGTTGCGGCAGGTAGACCTTGCCCTCTTTCAAGCGCTGCAGCAGTTCGTCGGGCGGTAGATCGACCAGCACCACTTCGTCGGCGGCGTCGAAGACACGGTCGGGAACGGTCTCCCAGACGCGAATGCCGGCAATGCCGCTGACGACATCGTTGAGCGTTTCCAGATGCTGCACATTGACCGTGCTGTAGACGTCGATGCCGGCAACGAGCAACTCATGCACGTCCTGCCAGCGTTTCGGATGCCGCGACCCGGCGACGTTGGAATGGGCCAGTTCGTCCATCAGGATCAGCGCCGGACGGCGCGCCAGTGCGCCGTCGAGATCGAACTCCTTGAGCATCCTGTCGCGATGAGCGATGTCGCGCAACGGCAGCCGTTCGAGGCCCGCGAGCAGGGCCTCGGTTTCCTTGCGGCCATGCGTCTCGACGACGCCGATGAGGACATCCGTTCCCAGCTCTTTCTGCTGACGGGCGGCCAGGAGCATCGCGTAGGTCTTGCCGACGCCGGCCGATGCGCCGAAGAAAATCTTCAGCTTGCCGCGCGCGGCTTTGGCCTCTTCCTCCTGAACGCGTGCCAGGAGTCGATCGGGGTCGGGACGTTCGGTCATAGCCAGCCCAGGCGCCGAAAGCGGAAGAAGAGAAACCCCATGGCACCAGCGATCATGGTCAACGCCATCGGGTAGCCGTATTCCCACTGCAATTCAGGCATCACTTCAATTCAGGCATCACTTTGAAGTTCATCCCCCAGATACCGGCAAAGGCGGTCGCGATGGCAAAGATCCCGGCCCAGGCGGCCAGGCGCTTGGCGACATCGTTCTGTTCGATGGCCACCGATGAAAGACTGACCTGGATGGCGGTGCCGATGGTGTCACGCAGGACATCGAGGTGCGCGTTGATGCGCGTCAGGTGGTCATAGACGTCGCGGAAATAGTGGCGGCTACTGGCCGAAACCGGTGGTACGCGACCGCTGGCAAGCTTGCTGACAGCCTCCATCAGCGGCGCCACCGCGTGCTTGACGATGGTCACGCGGCGTTTAAGGTCGTAGAGGCGCTCGATGTTGAGGCGTGCCGCGCCGCGCTCGAAGATGCGCTCCTCGATACCTTCGAGCTCAGATTCCATGCTATCGACGATCGGAAAATAGCGGTCGACGACGGCATCCATCAAGGCGTAGAGGACGAAACCCGACCCTTGCTTGAGGACCTCGGGCTCGCGTTCGCAGCGTTCGCGCACACCCAGCAGATGCTGGCCGCTGCGGTTGCGCACCGAGAGAATGAAATTGCTGCCGACGAAAATATCCACCTCGCCGATGGTGATCTCGCCATGCTCCATTTCGAGGAGGTGAATCACGGCGAACAGGCTGTCGCCATACTCTTCGAGCTTCGGCCGCTGGTGACCGTGGTTCGCGTCTTCGATGGCGAGCGCGTGCAGATCGAACTCGATACGCATTTTATCGAGTTCCGCCGGGGTGGCATCGCGCAGGGCGACCCAGACGAAGCAGTCCGGATGCTGCAGGTAGTCGCTGATTTCATCGGTGTCGATATCGGCAAGCTTCTTGCCTTCGCGGTAGGCAACGCAATTGATCAGCATCGGAGAAGCTCCGTCAGGTGGGATGCCGGCATTTTCCGCGCTTTTCCCGGTGCCGACACGCACTCCTGCGCGGCCCCCGGTGTTCACGGCGCCAGCGCGTCGAGGGCGAGGTTGAGTCTGAGGACGTGTACCCGCGCTTCGCCGAAGACGCCGAGGTCGCGGCCCTCCGTATTCGCGGCAACGACTTGCCGCACGGCCTTCGTCTCGAGATGGCGGGCGCGCGCAACGCGCTCCGCCTGGTAATCGGCGGCGGCCGGGCTGATGTGCGGATCGAGACCGCTGGCCGAAGCCGTGACCAGATCTATCGGTATGGGTCGCTGGTTGCCTGGGTCGGCGGCGTGCAGCGCTTCGACCCGACCCTTGACGGCATCGGCGAGGGCCGGGTTCAAGGGTCCCTGGTTCGAGCCCGAGGATGCGGCAGCGTTATAGGGTTGGGGTGCTGTTGCGGATGGGCGGCCCCAGAAGTACTTCGGATCGCTGAAGTTCTGGCCGATCAGTGCAGAGCCGATCGGTTGGCCGTCCTTGAGGATCAGGCTGCCGCCCGCGGCAGCAGGAAAGGCGATCCGGGCCACGCCGGTGACCAGGAACGGATACAGGACACCGGTAACGAGCGACAGCAACACGAACAGAGAAATGGCGGGACGCAGCAGCGTTTTCATTGATACCTCCTCAGGCAAGACCGGCGGCGGCCAGCGCCATGTCGATCAGCTTGATACCGATAAAGGGAGCGACCAGACCACCGAGGCCGTAGATCGCCAGGTTGCGACGCAGGAGGCTGGCGGCGCCGACAGCGTGATAGCGGATGCCTTTGAGGGCCAGCGGAATCAGCGCGATGATGATCAGGGCGTTGAAGATGACGGCCGAGAGAATCGCCGAGGCCGGGCTGGCCAGTCCCATCACGTTGAGTGCCGAAAGCGCCGGGTAGGTGCTGACGAAGGCGGCCGGAACGATCGCGAAATACTTGGCGACGTCGTTGGCGACGCTGAAGGTGGTCAGCGCGCCGCGGGTCATCAGCATCTGTTTGCCGGTCTCGACGACTTCGATCAGCTTGGTCGGATTCGAGTCGAGGTCGACCATGTTGCCGGCTTCCTTGGCGGCCTGCGTGCCGGTGTTCATCGCCACGGCGACGTCGGCCTGGGCCAGTGCCGGGGCGTCATTGGTGCCGTCGCCGGTCATCGCCACCAGGCGGCCCTCGGCCTGGCACTGGCGGATCAGCGCCAGCTTGGCTTCCGGCGTCGCCTCGGCGAGAACGTCATCGACACCAGCCTCGGCGGCAATCGCCGCCGCAGTCAGGCGGTTGTCACCG
>AATN01000096.1_pt1 | contig 23197 bp, 20 predicted proteins | sample 270648 | NCBI WGS metagenome assembly AATN01 (sample SAMN02954269, study PRJNA17659) | bioreactor sludge metagenome | biome: terrestrial; feature: bioreactor; material: sludge; isolation source: Enhanced Biological Phosphorus Removal (EBPR) bioreactor sludge | place: Australia: Brisbane, Queensland
CACTGGCACGCGCGGCAGTTTGACGATGCCGCATTCGATGGCATCCATCAGCGAGAAATCGCTCATCGTCCACGGGAACAGCGTGCCCTCGGCGTAGCCGGAACCGCGCAGGAAGAAGGGCGTCGCCGACAGGTCGATGACGCGGGTGACGCCGAGCTTGCGATTGACGGCCTCGATGCCGGATATCCACAGGCGAGCGGCCTCGTTGTTCTTTTCCGCTTCCCTCTTCTCGTCGCCCTTGAGGTCGTCGGCGCTCTCTTCCGGTTGGCCCCGTTTCTGGCGATAGCAGTGGTGCGCTTCGTCGTTGATGACCAGAAGGTTCCGGATGCCCATCAGCTCGGGCATCACCCGCTGCAGCATCTGCCCTTCGCTTTCCAGGGTGTCGAGTTCGGCGCCGCCACGCCCCTGCAATAGCAGGCGGCCACCTCGGGCCAGCGCGATGCGCTCGCGGCGCTTGAAGGCGTGATAGTTGGTGATGACGATTCTGGCCCGTTCGAGATCGCCGAGCAGGTCGCCGGGAATCAATTCGCGGCTGGCGTAGTAACTGTCCGGGTCGTTCGGCTGCAGGACGCGCAGACGGTCCCTGATCGTCAGGCCGGGCGAGACGATCAGGAAGCCGCGTGTGAACTTCCGGCTGTTCGGCCGGCGCACGGCGTTGATCGTCTGCCAGGCGATCAGCATCGCCATCACTGTCGTCTTGCCGGCGCCGGTGGCGAGCTTGAGCGCCAGGCGCATGATCTCGGGGTTGGCATCGTGGTTGGCGTTTACCAGATGTTCGAGAAAGCGCTCTCCGGCCTTGCCCACCTGCGGCGCCACCTCGGTCAGCCAGATCGCGGTCTCGATGGCCTCGACCTGGCAGAAGAAGGGGCGGATGCTGCTGAACTCGTGCTGCCGCCAATGCTCCAGAAGACGAGCGGTCTCGGGAGTGACGCGCCAGTCATTGGCATTCGGCAGACTGCGCCAGCGGTCGACTTCCTGCCGGACGCCATTGATGATCGCCGTGTGAGCGTAGAGCTGCGCCTGACTCGATAGCCCATCGTCGAAAAGCAGCGAAGCCTGTTGCGGAGCCGCCTTCTGCTTCTTGGCCTTCGGGATTGGTGTGATGAACTCTGCCCGGCGCCGGTTCTCGACGATTCGTTGCGTGGGCTGGCCCGTGTCGTCCAGTTCCCAATGACGCGACGGATACGCGTAGGGCGAGTAGAGGATCGGCTTCTCGAAGAACTGGTTGGTCATTGATATTCTTGTCCGGGGCGGCTCGGCGGGGCTGCCTTCGGTCTCTGTTCTCTGCGAATGCCTTCATCCTAACAGGATCGGCCCGGCGCATCGAATCAGAGTATTCTGCACGCTTCTTGTCGCGAGGTTCTCATCATGACGCCACAACACCTGGTCCAGGAAGTCAGCCAGATCTTCACCCTGCCCGACGTGGCAATTCGCCTGAACGAGTTGATCGCCGCAGCGGATTCCTCCACCGGGGATCTGGTGGAGGTGGTACAGCTCGACCCGGGCCTCGCGGCGGCCGTGCTGAAGCTCGCCAACAGTGCCCATTACGGTCTGGTTGCCCGCGTCGACAGCATCCCGCGCGCCATCGCCGTCATTGGCGAGCGGGAACTGCAGGTGATGGCGATGGCGACTTCGGTGACGACGACCTTCCGGGGCCTGCCGGCCGATCTGGTGGATATGGCGACCTTCTGGGACAACAGCGTCACCTGCGGGGTGATCGCGCGCCTGCTCGGTCGCCGCTGCCGCCTCCAGAAGACCGAACAACTGTTCCTCGCCGGCTTGCTGCATGCCGTCGGCAGGCTCGTCTTCTACGCCCGCCTGCCGGAGGAATATCGCGCCCTGCTGGGCGCCGCTGAGCCGGCCGACGAGCCTGCGCTGGCCGCCGCCGAAAGGCGCGTTTTCGGCTTCGATTACGCGACCCTGGGTGCCGAACTGCTCAGGTCCTGGAACCTGCCGGTGATGCTGCAGGTATTGGTGGCCTGCCAACTCCGTCCCGGCGAAGCCACCGACTGTGCACGCGAAGCGGCGCTGCTGCATGTCGCCAACAGCGTCGTCGCCGGCCTGTCGCCGACGTTCAAGGGGGTGGCGGGGAGCCAGGCCGGGCCGGCGGATTTCGATCCCGCCGCCTGGGCGCTGCTGGGACTGGACGAGGCCGTGCTCGCCGAGGTGGTGCAGGAGGCCAGCTCGCAGGCACTGGAGATCCTGGCGATCATCAACCCGTGTGCGGCGGTGATTTATTGATCGCGGCTGCGCCCAGGCGAGCCCGCCACCCACCACGCCGGTGAGCGGGGTAGTTCAGGCAGACGCGCCGTCAGGGCGCCGGGAGAGAACACGATGACCAGCAGTTTGCGCAAGGGCAGGGCGACGGTGGCCCGCAGTGACGTTCCGTCGGCCGAGGAGGCGCGGCTCGACAGCGCCCCGCATGCCGGCCACCCGTGGAAGAAGTGGGGCCCCTACCTCTCCGAGCGTCAGTGGGGTACGGTGCGCGAGGACTACAGTGCGAACGGCGACGCCTGGAACTACTTCACCCACGATCAGGCGCGCTCGCGGGCGTACAAGTGGGGCGAGGACGGCATCGCCGGCATCTCGGACGACCGCCAGCAACTCTGCTGGGCGCTGGCCCTGTGGAACGGCAAGGACCCGATCATCAAGGAGCGGCTGTTCGGGCTCGCCAACTCGGAAGGCAACCATGGCGAGGACGTCAAGGAGTACTACTACTACCTCGATTCGACGCCGACGCACTCGTACATGAAGTATCTGTACAAGTACCCGCAGGCGGCCTATCCCTACGACGAGATCGTGCGCACCAATGCGCAGCGTTCGCGCGCGGAAGCCGAGTACGAGTTGCTGGATACCGGCGTCTTCGCCGATGGCCGCTACTTCGATGTCTTCGTCGAATTTGCCAAGGCCAGCCCGGACGACCTGCTGATCCGCATCGCGGTGGCGAACCGGGGGCCGGAAGCCGCCGACCTGCATTTGCTGCCGCAATTGTGGTTTCGCAACACCTGGTGGCGCGGCCTGGCCGCCGGCGAGGTGATGCCGCTGCTGCGCGCGCTGCCGGCGAGCGCCGCGGCCCCGGGCGTGCAGGTCATCGAGGCCAGCCACCCGGCACTCGGGGTTTGCTACCTGTACGCCGAGGGCGCGCCGACACTCCTGTTTACCGACAACGAGACCAATCAGCAACGTGTCTTCGGTACCGTGAACACGACACCCTACGTGAAGGACGCGATCAACGACTATCTCGTCGCCGGCCGGGCCGACGCCGTCAATCCGGCGCAACAGGGCAGCAAGGCCGCCGTGCTGCACACACTGAGCGTCGGTGCCGGGGAGACGACCAGCGTGCGCCTGCGCCTGACGAAGCAGGCTCCGGGTGGTGCCTCGTCTCCCTTCGGCGCGGCCTTCGACGCCATCATCGGCGAGCGCCTCGCCGAGGCCGATGCCTTCTATGCCGATCTGACGCCGCCGAACGCCAGCGCCGACGAAGCCATGGTCATGCGGCAGGCGCTCGCCGGCATGCTCTGGAGCAAGCAATACTACCTGTTCGACCTCGACTGCTGGCTCGACGAACACGACGCCAATCCGATCAGCGGCGGCAAGCGTGCCGCGCGCAACCGCGACTGGTACCACATGGTCAACGAGCACATCATCTCGATGCCCGACAAGTGGGAGTATCCGTGGTACGCGGCGTGGGACCTGGCCTTCCACACGATTGCCCTGTCGATGGTCGACGTCGATTTCGCGCAGGATCAGCTCAAGCTGATGCTGCGCGATTCGTACATTCACCCGAACGGGCAGATTCCAGCCTACGAGTGGAACTTCGGCGACGTCAATCCGCCGGTGCATGCTTTCGCCACGCTGTTCAACTTCGTCATGGATCGCAGCCGGGGTGAGACCGACCAGCGCTTCATCAAGAACGCCTTCAGCCGCCTCTTGCTCAACTTCTCGTGGTGGGTGAACCGCAAGGATCCGCTCGGCCGCAACGCCTTCAACGGCGGTTTCCTCGGCCTCGACAACATCGGCGTCTTCGACCGCAGCTCGCCGTTGCCCACCGGCGGGGTGCTCGAACAGGCCGACGGGACGGCGTGGATGGTCTTCTTCACGCAGAACATGCTCGAGCTGGCGATCGCCATCGCCGAAGAGGACGACGACTACGAGGACTTCATCCTCAAATTCGTGCAGCACTTCTACTGGATCGGCGGCGGCATGGACCGGGTTGGCGACCAGCAGGACGAGCTGTGGGACGAAGATGACGGCTTCTTCTACGACGTGCTGCTGCTGCCCGACGGCAGCGCCACGCGCATCAAGGTGCGCTCGATGGTCGGGCTGCTGCCGTTGGCGGCGGTGACGGTGATTCCCGAGAGCACGCTGACGCGTTTTCCGGCGGTGGCCGCCGAGGTTGGCGCCTTCGTCCGCCGCCATCCCGAGCTGTCGGCCAACATCCACCCCTTCGACAAGCCCGGCGTCGCCGGCCGGCGGCTGCTGTCGGTGCTCAACGAGACGAAGCTGCGCCGCGTGCTGGCGCGCATGCTCGACGAGGAGCGCTTCCTTGGCGACTACGGCATCCGCGCGCTGTCGAAGTGGCACCAGCAGCACCCGTACACGGTGACGGTCGGCGGCGTCGAGTACAAGGTCGAGTACCTGCCTGGCGAGTCGGACAACGGCATGTTCGGCGGTAACTCGAACTGGCGCGGGCCGATCTGGATGCCGGTCAACCTGCTTCTGGTGCGCGCCCTGCTGCAGTACTACGCCTACTACGGCGACGACTTCCGGATCGAGATGCCCACCGGATCGGGCCGCATGGCGACGCTGTTCGAGGTGGCGAAGGAAATTGCCGACCGCCTCATCCGCATCTTCACGCTCGACGCCAACGGCCGCCGGCCGGTCTTTGGCGACGTGGAGATCTTCCGCAGCGATCCGCACTGGCGCGATCATCTGCTCTTCTACGAGTACTTCCATGGCGACAGTGGCGCCGGCCTCGGCGCCAGCCACCAGACGGGATGGACCGGCGTCGTCGCGCGCCTCATCCACCAGTTCCGCACGCTGACGCCCGAGGACATCCTGCACCCCGGTGGCGGCCAGCAGTCGGAGGCGCAGGTCAACGCGGCCGCGGTCACGGTAGTCTGACGAATTCGGAGCCGAATTCGCTGTAAGCTACTCTGGCGGCGGTCGCGTGGCAGGTGATCTGTGTTTGCAATGGCATGGCTATTGAGATTCGGCGCCGCGCCGGCCGCGCTACTGTAGCGTGATTGCCAGATCGCCCACATTCCCGAGTCCAACCGCAGCATAAGGAGAGACTGAGACATGACAAGGAGCAGTTGGCAGACCGTGGACGGCGCCTTCGCCGCTGCGCCGGACGAGGCGGCGTTCTGGACCGGCAGAACCTTCGACGATTTCCTGTTCCGGCCGCAGAAGACGGATTCGAGGACCCGCCGCAATATCAGCGTGAACTCGCTGCTGACGGCGGGCGTGGCCTTGGATCTGCCGATCGTGTCGTCGAACATGGACAGCGTGACCGGCGCCGACATGGCGCGGGCCATGGCCATGCACGGCGGCATTGGGGTCGTGCATCGTGGGATGAGCATCGCGCGCCAGGCGTCCGAAGTCGCCGTGGTGAAGCGCAGCCAGAGCGCTGTGATCGTCAGTCCGCTGTGCCTGCCGGCGGGCACCCCTATCCGCCAGGCCAGGCGTTTCGCGCGGCAGAACGGCATCACCGGCATCCTGATCGAGACGGCCAGCGGCTCGAACGTACTGGCCGGCTTGCTCTCGAACCGCGACACACCGGTGTACGGTGCTGACGAAGATCGACCGGTCGACGATTTCATGACACCGCTGTCCCGCTTGGTGACCGGCGCGCCGGACATCTCCACTGACGAGGCCGAACGGCTGATGTTCGAACACCGCATCGAGCGCCTGCCGCTGATCGATGGCGAGAATCGCATCCATGGGCTCATCACGCGCCGCGACATCGATCTCAAGCGCGAACAACCCGGCGCTAGCAAGGACAGCGCCGGCCACCTACGCTGCGCCGCGGCGGTCGGCGCGCGCGGCGATTACCTGGAGCGGGCCGCCGCGCTGCTGGAGGCCGGCGCCGATCTGTTGTTCATCGACATCGCCCACGGCCACTCGGCAATCATGGAGCAGGCGGTCGCCGGGCTGCGCGGCAAGTTTGGCAGCGTGCCGCTAGTTTGCGGTAACGTCGCGACCGGCGCCGGCGCGCGCTTCATGCGCGATATCGGCGCCGATGCCGTCAAGGTCGGGGTCGGGCCAGGCCGCGGCTGCCGTACGCGGCTGGAAACGGCGGCCGGGGTGCCGCAGCTGCAGGCCATCCGCGAGGCCTATCTCGCCGTCGGTGACAGCGTGCCGATCATGGCCGACGGCGGCGTGAAAACCGACAAGGATATCTTCCTGGCCCTGATCTGCGGGGCGTCGACGGTGATGCTCGGCAGCGCGCTGTCCGGCACCGACGAGGCGCCGGGCCACGTGATAGAGGATCCGGCGACCCACATGAAGAAAAAGCTCTACCGCGGCATGACCTCGCCCGAGGCCGTAATGGAAACACTGTACGACAGCGGCAGCAGCGAAGAGCTCGACGCGGCGCTCGAAACCCCGCCCGAAGGCCAGGAAATCCAGGTGCCTTACCGCGGCAGCGTCAGCAGCATCCTGCAGCGCATCCGCGGCCACCTGCAGTCATCGGTGAGCTACGGCGGCGAGATCACGCTGGCGGCGGTGCGGGAGAAAGTGCTGCCTGATCCGACCAGGTTCCTGGTGCCGCTGAGCGCGGCCGCGCGCATCGAATCGTACGAGCGCTGAGAGCCCGTGGAAGTGCTTCGATTTGAACGGCGGTGGCCGGCGGCCGGCGGCAGGCGGCCGGTGCCGACGAGGCGAGCGCCAGGCACGCCCTCATGGCAGGTCTGCTTCCGGACCAGGACCCGTCGTTGGGCTCGCATTGAGCAAACGGCTGTTCGGGCTGACGAGCAGTCTGACGGCTCGCGCAGATGACTATCGGCTTCGGTAGGATTTAGCCGCCGTTCGACGCGGTCGGTTCTTGACCATGGCTATGACCGCTCCAGGCGCTAAGCGGCCACTGAGTTTTCGTGGTTTGCTGACGGCAATCGACCCAATGGGGCCGGTCAGGACTTTGGAAAGCAGCCATCCACCGCACCCCGCAACAACACGGAAGCCGCCGTTCAATTCCCAGCGGTGCTATCCTTGCCCGACCGGCAGCTCTGAAGCGCGAGCAGTCACTGGATGCAGGATGGCGTCCGTCGGCAGCCGGCCAAGCGCAGCAGTTGTTCCTCTCCGGATGTCGGTCACTTGAACGGCTCCTGTACCCGAATGCCTGCCAGATGGCCAACGGAAGTACTTCGACCTTCTTGGTCATTGACTCCATGCGGATCAAACAACCGGTGAGGACGCCTTGCCGGGCGTTGGTCAGAAGATATTCTGAACGGACGTTTTCTCGCTATCGTTAGGACTGAGTTGAGATTCGTCAAGAAAAGGAGCTGAAAATGGGAGCGTCCGACCAGATTCAAAGGAATATCCAGTATTCACATTGGTATCGATTGTACTTTGGCATAACAGTACTATTTCTTGGGATATCAATTTGTAATGCAGGCGAAAGCAAACAGGTTAACTGGAATGAGCCAGCAAGCGCTCAATTGCATCTCTTCCAAAAAATAAAAGCCATTGCGGAAACCGGCAGTCTTTTTGATCCGGATGCTATCGCAAGAATTCTGGAAGCCGACTTTCAAACAACAACCACGGGGTCTGTAACCGCCGCCGATTGTGCGCGCGAACCGCGTTCGCTGCAAACTACCAGCGTGTCTCCTTCTGCACCCTTCTGGTATCGCGTTTTGCCAGCAGGGGTCGGAAATGTTCAACTGCCCGCAATATCAATCAATCGGGCATTCAAGTCCAGCGATGCCGCATTTAGCTACAAAATAACGCGACAAGTTCGATGTGACGATACATATGAGCTGCAAGACAGTAGAGAGGCGGCAATGGCATTTATTGGCTTACCCTCATTTTCCTGCGTTACGCAAGACGAAATGAAAAAATTCTTCCCTACCGTAAAATACCGAGTGGCGACAGACGGAGCTATGCCTTACGAATATTGGGGAAAAATCGACGACGATTCGGGCACTTTGGTTCAGTTTTCCTTTTATTTTGGATCGGATTGCGCTCTTTCTATTTCCATAGAACAGAACCAGTTGACGGGGCTTCGATACCGTCGAGCCGAATCCAAGTATCGTAATTGTGAATACCTGTCTGCTCAGCGGTTTTGTGAAAATCATGCCCCTTTCCGCCCACACGATACGACAGCCATGAAAGAACTAAAGCAACATGTGACGAGCGCTTGTGGAACTATCGATTCCATATATAAACTCGATACAGAAAAGGAAGCGCAGCCTGCAGCTTGGCCCAAGGGCAGTCTTATGAGACCGAAACCAGGATCGAGCTACGAAGTCGAAGTCTCCGGGAAATAGCCGCCATAGGGCGCCTACTAGCTTATTTCGCAATCCTCACAAGTTAGCACAAACGCATATGTTTCGCGCGCCGTTGCGCGGATCGTACTTCTATTGCATAATTGCCGTGTAAAACATTGTTTATAAAGGGAAATCGTATGACGGCCTGAATATGCTAATATACTTGAGATGCTCTCGAAGTATCTGTTTTCAAAGGAGTTCCTGGATGCTGCCAGGCTCGACCCGAAACACTTCACCCGCCAACGGACTCTGACCTTGCCGACCGTCGTGAGCTTTCTGCTCTCCGGGGTCCGAGCCGCCGTACAGTCCGAACTCGATCAGTTCTTCGCCAATCTGCGCAATCGTGCCGACTCGGTGCGCGAAGTGACGGCACAAGCCTTTTCGCAGGCGCGCTACAAGATCAGTGCGCTGGTGTTTGGCGACGTCAATCAGGAACTGATCCGTTTGGCGGAGAAGCACTTGCCGATCCCGCGGTGGAAGGGGCTCCGTCTGGTCGCAGCGGATGGCAGCGACGTTCGCCTGACCATGGAGAAGGACGGGATCCGGTCGATCGTCAAGGGTATGGCGTTCGGCTTGTACTTGCCAGGGATCGAACTCTTTCTGGACTTCCGGCTGCATGAACCTTTGTGCGATGAGCGCCAGATGTTCTTCGAGGCGATCGACTGTCTGCGCCCCGACGATCTGCTGCTGATGGATCGCGGCTTTCCGTGTCGTTGGCTGGTATCGGTAATGAACGCGCGCCGGCTCCATTTTTGTATTCGATGCGATTTGTCTCGAGGATTCAAGGTGGTACGAAAGTTCCTGCAGTCCGGCCAAAGCGAGCAGGTGGTCGTCTTGCGCGCCCCGAATGCCCGCGATGCTGAAGACTACGAGTGTCCCGCGACGCCGACCACCGTTCGCTTGGTACGGGTGGTGACGCCAAATGGACGGGTTCATGTGGTGATGACCTCGCTCTTTGATCCGATGGCGTTTCCCGCCGCCGCGTTCGCCAACCTGTACCACGGTCGGTGGCGGATCGAGGAGGCATACAAGCGGATCAAGCATCGGCTCCAACTGGAGCATACCTCCGGCCTGTCCTGGCACGCGGCGCGGCAGGACTTCGGCGCCAAGGCCGTCTGCGACAACCTCAACGCGCTGGCGGCCTACGTCGCCACCGATGCTCATCTGGACCCGGAATCCTCGTACAAGATCAACCGCACTCTCGCCTTCGACAAGATCAAGCGGCAACTCGGTCGCTGGCTCCTCGCCGCCCAGGCTACCACTCGCCGCCTCAAACCGCTTCTCGCAGAAATCGCCCTGAACCTCCAGAAGTTCGTTCCCGATCGCTCGCGACCTCGCCAGCCTCAGCCGAAACCCCACCTGTCTCACGCCTATAAGTGACTATGCCTATGTGCTAACTTTCGAGGATTGGCTTATTTCGGGGACAGCATACTCAATTCCTAACTCCAACCCCAAAGTGCCGAAAAGGGTGGACCCGGGCAGGGGATGCAGCGGTGCGAATTAGCTATTCTGTTCCGATAACTCCGGGCCAGTCTGCTCAGATGATCTTGTTTAACGGGTACTCGACAATTCCCTCGGCACCGAGCTTCATCAGTTCCGGAACAATGCTTCGAACTTTCATTTCCGGGAGGATGGTTTCGATAGAAACCCAGTCGGAATTGTGCAGATGGGCAACCGTCGGGTTGTTGAGGCTGGGGAGGATGCCGGTGATGGCGGCAACACGGTCTCCCGGAGCGTTCATCTTCAAGCCCACCATCCCTTCCGCGCGCAACGTCGATTGCAGCAGGGTAGCGATCTGCTCGATCTTGACTCGCTTCCAGGGGTCTTCCCATGCCTTCCTGTTGGCGATCATGACGGGCAGTGACTCCATCAGGTCGCAGACGATGCGCAGCCCATTGGCACGAATGGTGGAGCCCGTCTCGGTAACCTCGACGATGGCGTCGCACAGCCCCTCGACCACCTTGGCCTCGGTGGCCCCCCATGAGAATTCAACGGTAACCGGAATATTGCGCTCGGCGAAGTAACGCTGGGTGAAGCCCACCAGTTCCGTCGAAATGGTGCCGCCGCGGAGATCCTCCAGTGAGCGCACCCTGGAATCATCCTTGACCACCAGGACCCAGCGCACCGTGCCGCGGGAAACCTTGGAATAGACCATCTCGCAGATTTCCACGACATCCGAATCGCTCTCCCGGACCCAGTCCCTCCCGGCAATGCCGACGTCGATGGTGCCGCGTTCGACATACCTGCCCATCTCCTGGGGACGGATGAGGCTGCATTTCATCTCTTCGTCGTCGACACTTGGAAAGTAGCTGCGCGATGCGGTGGTGATCCGCCAGCCGGCCTTGCGGAACAGCTCGACGGTGGCCTCCTCCAGGCTTCCCTTGGGGATGCCGAACTTCAGCAGATTGTCCATCACGGCTTGCTTCATTTCTTGTACACCTGCGCCGGGTCAAACAGGGGATTGGAATGCTCTACCCAGGCCCCGCTTTCCCATTTCACGAAAAAGCAGCTGCGGTTACCGGTATGACAGGCCGCGGGGCCGTTTTGCCTGACCTTGATGACCACTGTATCGGCATCGCAGTCGGTGAATACCTCGACAACGTCCTGCGTGTTGCCGGACTCTTCGCCTTTCATCCAGTACTTGTTGCGCGAGCGACTGAAGAACCAGGTCTTGCCTGACTCCAGGGTCAGATTCAACGTTTTTTCGTCCATGAAGGCGACCATAAGCACCTCGCCGTTCTCGGCATCCTGGATCACGGCGGGAATCAATCCGCCCATCTTTTCAAAATCAATCTTGATCATGAAGCATGCATTCCTTGTGCGTTGAATGTTGACCAATGCAACAGCGTCGAGCGGCATTGGCACCTGACGACCCCTCGTAGGCGCGGACCCACCATTTTAGTCTCTCCGGGTCGTCGCGCCGAGAAGAGGAGCGATTCCAGCATCAGACTACCTGTGCTTGCATGCGGTCAACAGCCTTCCTCCGCGAGCCGAAGACATCAACCGGGCGGTACCGCAAGGTGGCAGAGGTTGGGACTGTCGGGCAATGGAGGCTGCGGCAGCAAAGGGCTGCATCGCGGAGCCGGTCCCTGCCGGAATGTCACACGCTTATGGTGATACCCGACTGACGTCCGCTGCCGCGCAGGTTTGGCGCCGCAAGCCCTGCACCGCTCGAGCGCACCGCTGTCGCTGGCCGCCCCTCGAAACATCGCCGGCATCAGCGCGTGCTTCTGGAGCAAATGGTAGAACTCGGTGCGGTTGCGGCCGGCGACTCAAGTAGCGTCGCCGACGTTGCGGTTGGTCGGTTCAAGCGACGCAGAGCAGTCTCTCAGTTCGAGCCCTGCTGGGAGGCTACGCCTGCATTGTGGTCGGCGTGCCCCGTAGAACCTCCAGCGCCAGTTGCAGCGCCGGATTGGTGGATGCCGTGTGCCATGCCGCCGCGGTGGTGACGACGTCAACGGACTCGTGCAAGGGCCGCAGGACGACATTGGCGGGCGCCAGGCGCCGCAAGCCGGCAGGAACCAAAGCGATTCCCTGTCCACAGCTGACGAAAGCGACCTGGGTCGCGACGCTGCGAACTTCGTGGAGGATCCGCGGAGAGAATCCCTGGCCTTGGCAAAGCGCCACGATGCTGTCGAAGTAGACCGGGCTGACGCGACGAGCGAACATGACGAACGGCTCTTCGGTCAGGTCATTCAGCTTGATGCGCCGCCGCGTTGCCAGCCGGAGGGCCGTTGGCAGAGCCACGGTCAATTTGTCCTGGGCCATCGTCATCGTGGCAATTGAGCTGCCAAGATCCCCCTGCACTCGGGCGAACGCCAGATCGACGTCTCCGAGTTCCAGCGCCGACAGTGCCTCGACGCTGTCAATCTCCCGGACGGAAATCGTCAACCGCGGATAGCGATCGCGCAGCCGGTCCAGGAACGGTGGCAGGACCTCCAGCATCGCCGACGAGATCGCGCCGATGGTCAACAGACCGGTCTGGCCGGCCGTGGCCTCGCGCACTGCCAATTCCAGCTGCTCCATCTGCTGTGCGAACTTGCGCACTGCCGGAAGAATGGTCTGCCCGACGGGAGTGAGTTGCGCGCCTCGCCGCGAGCGGACGAACAGCTTGCTCTTCAGCGCCTGTTCAAGAATCTGGATCTGTTCGGTCAACGGTGGCTGGGACATGCCCAGACGCCTGGCAGCACGACCGAAGTGCTGTTCCTCGGCCACGGCAAGAAAGAGCCAGAGATGGCGCAACAGGCGAAAGTTGATCATCACGGTTCCATAGTTTCGGCGTATCAAACACTTCCTGAAATCGGAATTTACAGAACGATCGGCGAATCCGATAGTGTCGGCACCAGAACCCGCACAGACCTCTTGCGATGAAACCATCCCACCTCGACCGTTTGGAACGGCTCGACACGAGCACGGTGTCGGACGCCCTCGACTTCCTGACGCTTCCCGGCGCCACCGTCGGCCTGCGCCCGCTTTGGAACTGTCCGAAGATCGTTGGACGGGCCAGCACCGTCCAACTCGGCGCCAAAGTCGGCGATGCGCTGACCGTGCACCTGATCTCGCCGGTGATCGCGGCCATTGAAACCGACGAGCGCGTTCTGGTGATCTCCGGCGGCATCGACGGTGTCTCCTGCTGGGGAGACATCCTCGCCAACGCCGCCAAGGTCAAGCGTGTTCGCGGGACGGTGGTCGATGGTTTCAGCCGCGACATCGAGGCCAACGACGCGATCGCCTATCCGGTCTACGGCCGCGGCGTGACGATGGTCAGCGCGCGGAATCGCGTTGTGCAGCTGGCTTCGGGTACGCCGATCCAGGTCGCGGGTGTGCAGGTGCGCGAGGACGACTACGTGATCGCCGACCGCTGCGGCACGGTGTTCGTGACTTCTGATCGCATCGACGAGGTGCTCGACCTGGCCGAGCGCATCGCGCATCGGCAGGAGGGCATGGTGCGGGCGGTATGCTCGGGCCGGTCGGTCGCGGACGTGATGCACGACAGGGAATTCGCAGCCATCAATGCAGGAGCCGCGAAGTGAAAGCGCAAGACAACGAACTGGTCGCTCTGTTCGATGGCCTGGACACGCCGGGCGTTTCCGACGCCATGGACCGGCTCGGCATCCCTGGGCAGTGTCTTGGCATCGCGCCGCTGGACAACTACCGTGGCACGGTGGTCGGCCCTGCGTTCACCGTCAAGTACGTGAGCTGCGGTCAACCGGCCGGGACGGTGGGGGACTTCATCGACGCTGTGGCCGCGGGCGACGTCATCGTCATCGACAACGATGGTCGCACCGACTGCACCGTCTGGGGCGACATCATGACCCAGTACGCCGGCATCAGGAAGATCGCTGCAACGGTGATCGACGGTGTCTGTCGCGACGTGGCCAAGGCGCTGGCTGACAGCTATCCGCTGTTCACGCGCGGTCGCTTCATGCGCACGGGCAAGGACCGCGTCGAGGTCGCGGCGGTCAATGAGCCGGTGTCTGTGGGCACGGCGCGGGTCTGTGCCCGCGACATCGTGGTCGCGGATGCCAACGGCGTGGTCGTCGTGCCGCGTGCGCGTGCCCGCGACGTCGCCGAGGCGGCCCGCAGGATCGAAGCAACCGAGTCGAGGATCCGCGAACAGATCGTCGCCGGCAAGACGCTGGGCGAAGCACGCGCTACGCTCGGCTATCACACGCTGCAGAGGAAGGGCATATGAGCGCGGATCACCGGGACGTGGGGCTCCGCGCACTGGCGCTCGGCACGTCTACGCTCTACGAAGCCTCGGGCTTGGCCTGTTCGGTCGATCCGATGATCCGCGCCGCTTGGCCGGGTGCAGTCATCGCAGCGCCTGCCTACCCGGTGCAATGTTCGCCTGGCGACAACCTCGCGATTCATATTGCGCTGGAGCGCGCCCCGCGGGGCAGCGTCCTCGTGGTCGGTACGGGTAACTTCGTCGCCGGGTACTGGGGTGAGGTGCTTACCGTGGCGGCCGAGGCCGCGGGTCTGGCGGGCCTGGTGATCGACGGCGGTGTGCGGGATGTCGCGGCGCTGGCCCGACGTCGGTTCCCCGTGTTCACACGAGGCGTGTCGGTGCGTGGGACGGTCAAGGCCAGCGCCCCCTCCGTCGGCAAACCGGTCCCGTTCACGGGCGTTACGGTCGCCGCTGGCGACCTGGTGGTGGCCGACGACGACGGAGTCATCGTCCTCCCGCGAGCCGACGTCGAGCGCACGCTGGCGGCCGGCGAGGCACGTGCCGCCAAGGAAGCCGAGATGATGAGCAGGCTCGCCTCGGGTGCCACGACCCTCGATCTGCTGGGGCTGTCGCCGTGGCGAGACCGCGCATGAACACCTATCCGCAGCGCTCGATGGGCATCGAGCTTTTCCATCTGCTTGGTCATTCGCTGCTCGATCTCTCGCTACCAGTCGGCAAGCGTCTGCCGAGCTCGCTGAAGCGGACTTGACCCGGCCTTTGCTTCGACAAGCGCGGGGCGCCGTCTCCATGAAGTACAAGTTGGTTCGTCGTTCGGGCGAGTTTTGGCAAGGGGTCGGTTGCCGTCAGCCGAGCACGAAAACTCGATGACCGCTCATGGCGCCTGCCGACCGACCGACGCCCGCTGCCGCGCCCGGTTTGGCGCCGCAAGCCCTTCACCGCTCGACCACGCCGCTGTCGCCGGCCGCGCCGCGGAACATCGCCGGCGTCAGCTCGTGCTTCTGCAGCAGACGGTAGAACTCGGTGCGGTTGCGGTCGGCGATGCGGGCGGCGTCGGCGACGTTGCCGTCGGTCAGCTTGAGAAGCTGCACCAGGTAGTTGCGCTCGAAGCGCTGCTTTGCCTCGGCGTAGGACAGCGCTTCCATCGTCGGCACGCGCAGGGCGCGCTGGATCAGGGTCAGCGGAATCAGCGGCGTCGTCGCCAGCGCGCAGGACTGCTCGACGACGTTGTAGAGCTGGCGGACGTTGCCCGGCCAGGCGGCGCTGGCGAGCGTCTCGAGGGCCTCGGGGGCGATGCCGGCGATCGGCTTGCCGTACTTGCTGGCCAGTTGCTGGACGAAGCAGGTGGCCAGCAGCGGGATGTCCTCGCGCCGCTCGTCGAGGCGCGGCAGCGTCAGCGTGACGACGTCCAGGCGATAGTAGAGATCCTCGCGAAACTGGCCCTCGATCATGGCGGCTTCGAGGTCGCGGTGGGTGGCCGAAAGCACGCGCACGTCCACCGGCTCGGCCCGCGTTGAACCTACCGGACGCACGGCCCGATCCTGCAGTACGCGCAGCAGTTTCACCTGGAGGGCCAGAGGCATGTCACCGATCTCGTCGAGAAACAGCGTGCCGCCGTCGGCCGACTGGAACAGGCCGGGGTGCGCGTTGGCGGCACCGGTGAAGGCGCCGCGGACGTGGCCGAAGAGTTCCGACTCGAGCAACTGCTCCGGGATGGCGCCGCAGTTGATGGCCACGAACGGCGCCCGCGCGCGTCGGCTGGCGCGGTGGATGGCGCGCGCCAGCACCTCCTTGCCGGTTCCGCTCTCGCCCCGGATGAGGACGCTGGCGTCCGAGGCGGCGACCACCCGCGCTTCCTCGAGCAGTTCCGCCATGCGGCTGCTGCGGAAGACGATGCCTTCGCGCCAGGCCTCGCCGCTGCCGGTCTCGTGTCCGGCAGCGGCCGGCGAGAGCTGCAGCGCCTGCTCGATCTTTTCCAGCAGCACCTTGCTGTCGAAGGGTTTGGTGAGATAGCCGAAGACGCCGCGTGACATCGCCTGCACCGCATCCGGAATCGTCCCGTGGGCGGTCAGCAGGATCACCGGCAGGGTCGGTCGGGTCGAGCGGATCTCGTCGAACAGGGCTAGCCCGTCCTGGCCCGGCAGACGGATGTCGCTGACGACCAGCTGCGGGGGTTCGACGGCGATGCGTGCCAGCCCTTCCTCGGCAGAGGCGGCCGTCGACACCCGGAAGCCCCGGGCGTGCAGGCGCATCGACAGGAGCCGCAGCAGATCCAGGTCGTCGTCGATGACCAGGACATGCGCGGCGTGGGCTTTCGGAACGAGGTTCATCGCGGGACTCCGGGCGCGTTGCCGGCGGGCGTCGGGCGCACCGGCAACGAACGTTCGATATCGGTCAGGGCGTCGAGCTTCTCCTGCAGTTCGCTGCTGCGGCGCTGGCTGTCCTTCAACTGCTGCAGGAGCTTGTCGTTCTGCGACTCGAGCTTCAAACGCTCCTGGTACTGACTGGCCAGTGCCCGCGCCAGCGGGTGCAGGCTGGCCGCCGCCGGCTCCCGGCTCTTCAGCACGCCGTCGAGAAGACCGAGCGCGCGCAGGAGATCGCCCGGGCCGCGCGCTTGCCCGAGCAACATGGCCAGGCGAACCTGCGTCGCCGGCGTTTGTGGAATCGCCGCCAGGACGCCGCGCTCCCGCTGCAGTTCCTGGGGGGACATCTGCAGCAGCAGTTGCAGGTAACCGAGCAGCGGCAACATGGCGCCCTCATCGACCTTCTTCGACAGCGTGGGGGTGGGCGGCGACTCCGGCTCCGGCGCCGGCTGGCCGGCACAGGCGGCGAGCAGCGCGGCGGCGAGCAAGCCGAGCCCGTGGCGGCGCAGGCGACCGGCGGTCAACGCGCCATCCTCCTCTCCGCGGAGCGGCTATCCACAGGGCACCTCGATGCAGAAATGCGCTCCCGGAGCCTGCCCATCGGAACGCACGAGCATGACTCGCCCGCCCATCGCGGTCATCAGTTCGCGGACGATCGACAGGCCGACGCCGCTGCCCTGGCGCGGTGTCGGCGAGGCCAGGCGCCCCTGGACGAAAGGCTCGAAGATGCGTTCCGCATCCTCGGCGGCAATCCCCGGTCCCTGGTCGATGCAGGAAATGCGGATGCTCTTGCCGAAGGCGGCGGCCTGCAGGCGGATGACACCGCCTTCCGGGCTGAAATCGATGGCGTTGGAGAGCAGGTTGTCGACGACCACCAGCAACTTCTCGCCGTCGAGGTTGCGAGCGATCGCCGGTGCTTCGCGCAGCACGGTCAGTTGGCGTGCCTGGATCTGCAGTTCCCGGCCCTGGACGACATCGGCGAGCAGCTTGCGCAACAGCAGCGGGCGGTAGGTCGGGCGGCGGGCCTCGAAGCAGGCGGCGTTGAGTCGGAGCAGGCTTTCGATGTGTCCCTGCAAGGCCATCACGTTGTGCTGAAGGATATCGACGACCTCCTGCTGGGCTCCTTCGAGAGGCCCCAGCACCTGTTCCTGCAGCAGCGCGATGCCCTCGCGCAAGGCGGTCAGGGGCGTCTTCAATTCGTGCGAGACGTGCCGCAGCGTGCGCTCGCGGTCGGTCTCGAGTTCGCCCAGGCGCTGCCTCAGCCACTCTAGCCGGCGCCCCACCCGCCGCAGGTCGGCCGGGCCGCCGACCGCCACGGGCATGTCGAAGCGGCTCTCGCCGAGGCACTCGATCGAGCGCACGATGCTGCCGATCGGCCGCGACAGCCACCAGCTCATCGCCAGGGCAACCACGAAGGCACCGCCGACCGTCACCGCCACCAGCCCGGCGAGTTGCAGGCGGCTCTGTTCGAGCTGCGCCAGCAGCATGGCATTCTGCAGGTCGATCCACTGCCGGCCGGCGTGCGCCAGTTCGCCGTTGATCTCGGCAAGGCGTTTCAGAAGCGGTAGCAGTTCGCCGGCAGGCGCCGCTCGGTGCAGGCCCGCGCTGAGCTCTTCGGCGGCCGCGCGCCAGTCGCCCGTGAGCGTCCCCAGCGCTTCGCCGGGAATCGACTCCAAACGCCCGACCGCCGCCAGGGCATGCGCGAGGTGCGTGTCGAAGCGTGCGATCAGCGTCGCCTCGTTGAGGACCACGAACTGGCGCGCGCTACGTTCGAGGTCCACCGTCCGGTCGGCGAGTTCCTGGATCGATCCGCTGAGCTGCAGCACATGTTCGCCGCTAAGCCGGCTCGCGTCGACAAACTGCTCGAGGACGAGCCAACTGCGCACGGCCGCCCAACTGAGCAGCGATGCGATCAACAGGAATCCGGCGAGCATGCTCTGCCGGAACGATAGGCGAATCATGGCAACCGATATCTCCGGGCAACGCCAGGCGGAATCCCTTGCCCGTCCGCTGGCGGGACAGGGCAGTGCGATGGAGGCCGGCGCGTCTGGCGCGCGTGGTCGCGGTACCGGTGTGTCCTCGCCAGAAGCGGCGGGCAGGGGCCGCGGACCGCACAGCCGGCAGGTCCAGCGCGTGCGCTGCATGCCGCCAGTTTAGCCCGTCGTGACGGCGCGCGGTGCACCCGATGGCCACTGCGCCTGCCCGTGTCGGGCTCGACCGTACGCTGGGATTCCCGGCGAATCAATGCCTTGGCCAGCGTGTCGCCAAACGGCGACACGGCAAGTGGCTGTGCCGGAACGTCTTTGCAAAAAACTCTGGCGATTCTGTCGCTTTTTCCCGACGGTTTTCCGGGGAAAGCGCGGCTTCTGGTTCAAGAAGCTTCCGCAACATCATGTTGTGTATAGCTAATCTTGAGGTGGCACGGATCTCGCTACGCTCCTCCCGACGTCAGTACCACCACTCCACCGAGAAGGAAGCGCCATGTTCAACAAACCCAACGTCTTCAACCGCAACGACCCGGTCACCCGTCGCGACGTCCAACCGAGCGTCGGTTCCAGCACCCAGTCCGCTGCACCGTCCGCAGGCTCGCCGGCGAGTGCCGGCAGGGACAGTTCGCCGGTTCACTCAGTCGCCCAATCGCCGGTGTCTCCCGACGAGGTGACCCAGAATCTCTCCGGCGCCCAGCCCGTGCGTGCCACCAACACACCGGCACGCGCCAGCGCGGCGGTGCCCCGCGAGTCGTTGATCAGCGACAACATGATCGGTGCCCGCCTCCTCGTCGGCCCCGACGTCAAGCTCAAGGGCGCCGAAATCCTCGACTGCGATACCTTGGTGGTGGAAGGTCGGGTCGAGGCGACGATGGATAGCCGGGTGATCCGGATCGCCGAGAACGGCGCGTTCGTCGGCAAGGTCAGCATCGACATCGCCGAGATCCACGGTAGCTTTGAAGGCGAACTGACCGCTCGCAGCCAATTGATCATTCATGCGACCGGGCGCGTCAGCGGCAAGATTCGCTACGGCAAACTGGTGGTCGACGAAGGCGGCGAGGTCTCCGGCGACATCAACATTCTGTCCGACAATGTGTCGGCGCGCACCAGACCGGTGATGGAAGCGCTGGTCGCGGTCAACGCGGCGGCCGGTTGACCATGCCACGACACCGAAGAGAGCGCCCATGCTGACCGCCTTGCACGCCGCTCGACAGCCGGGAGCGCCAGTCGCCCTTGACCGGTATGGCGTGCAGTTGTCGAGCGCCACGCGCCGTCCGCCGCCGCCCGAACCTGCGGCGGCGTTCCCCACTTACCTCGCCTACCGCACCGACTACGCCATTCGCCCGGCGCGCACGCCGTATGAGCAAGGCATGGCAAGCATGCTGGTGCGCCGGATGTACGCCTGGCGCGGCTACCAGAACGAAGCCGTCAGGCCACCGGCGGACGATCCGCACCGGCTGACGCTCGCCGCCTGGCACGGCGACGAGGTCGTGGCCACCCTTACGCTGGGCCGCGATTCCTCTGCGGGCTTGCTCGCCGACGTCCTTTACGCGCTGGAAATCGGTCGCCTGCGTCGCCCTGGGCACGTCGTTTGCGAGGTGTCGAGGCTGGCGGTAGCTCCGGAATCCAGTTCGCCGAACCTGCTGATCGCCCTCCTGCAGTCGGCCCATCGATACGGACAGGAGCGCTTTGCGGCCACCGATGTGGTGATCGAGGTGAATCCGCGCCACGCCCGCTACTATCAGCGCGTGCTCGGCTTCCGACAGCTTGGCGGTCTGCGCCAGTGCCCGCGGGTGGACGCACCGGCGCTTCTCCTGCACCGGGCGCTCGACGATTTCTCCGTGTCGATCGCCAGGCTGTCTGGCCGCGAGGCGCTTGCCGACGCCGCGTGAATCCCGCCCGCCTGCCGGCGGGATTCACGGCGCCGTGATCTTTCGATGAGGACTGCGGGATGCGGGCTGCCTATGATCAGCCCGGCGAGTCTGCCTTGCGGGCTCGTTTGCCGATCGCAACATCCTGACAGGAGAACCCTCATGTACCATACTTCTTGCACCCTGGCCCGCCTCACCGTCGGTGCCGCTGCGCTCGCCTTGTGCGCGACGGCTGGCGCGGCGCAGCTCAACGTCACCGTGAAAGTCGAGAATCTTGCACCCACCAACAGCATCAGCTTCGCGCCGCTGCACCTGGGCTTCAACAACGGCAGTTTCGACGCCTTCAACAATGGCGAGACTGCCACTTCGCCGATCGTCTCGGTGGCCGAAGGCGGCAGCGGCTCGGCCTGGCAGCCAGCTTTCGCGGCGGCCGATCCGGGCGCGACGCGCGGCACGATCGGTGCTCTGCTGCAGCCCGGGGAGAGCCGCAGCAGCAGCTTCCTGGTGGATACGATGCTGAATCCCTTCTTCACCTTCGCCGCGATGGTCGTGCCCAGCAACGACTTCTTCATCGGCAACGACTCGCCGACGCGCTTCCGCTTGTTCGACGCCGCCGGCAAGCTGCTGATCGGATCGATTGGTCAGAAAGCGCGCGACATCTGGGATGCCGGGTCCGAGCTGTTCGATCCGTTGGCGGCTGCCTTCGTCGGCAACAATGACCTGCGTACGCCACAGAACGGCGTCGTCAGTTTCAATTTCGCCGAACTGGCCGGTTTCGACGGACTGACCACGGGTGCCGGCTACGTGTTCGCGAGCGCGCTTGCCGCCGACTCGGATGTCTACCGAATCAGCTTCGCGGTCGTTCCCGAGCCCGCCACGTCCGCGCTGATGGCCGCCGGCCTGTTCGCCGCCGGTTGGTTGTCGCGTCGGCGCCGCGGCCAGCCGCCGGCCCTTCTCGTCGCGCCGGTGTGACGTCGAGCGGCGTCGTTCACCTTTCCTGGACGCACCGGTGCTGCCCGCGCGCGGTGCCGGTCGCCCGATGAACGAGCAACTGCTGCTCGTCGAGGACGACGACGCGATTGCCGCCGCCTTGCGTCTGCACCTGGAGGAGGCCGGCTACCGGCTGCATCGTGAGTCCGACGGTCTGCAGGCGATGGCGGCGATCGATCGCCAGCGCTGGGACATGGTCCTGCTTGACCTGATGCTGCCGGGCGCCGACGGCTGGGACGTCTGCCGCCACCTGCGGGCACGCCACGCGGACGTGCCGGTGATCATGCTCAGCGCCCGTTCGGCCGAGGCGCATCGCGTGCTGGGGCTCGAACTGGGCGCCGACGATTACCTCGCCAAGCCGTTCTCGATGCTCGAACTGGTGGCGCGCGTGCGCGCCCTGTTGCGGCGGATCGAGCAACTGCGCTCGTCGCCGGCGTTGGCGTCGGAACTGCGCTTCGGTCCTTTCCGGCTCGACACCGTCCGCCGCGAGCTGCTGCGCGGCGACGATACCGTGCCTCTGACCCTGCGCGAATTCGACTTGCTGTACTTCCTGGCGCGCCACCCGGGCCGGGCGTTCAGCCGCGGCGAACTGCTGCAGCGCGTCTGGGGCGCTGCTTTCGACGGTTACGAGCACACCGTCAACTCGCACATCAACCGTCTGCGCACGAAGATCGAGGACGACCCGCGCGACCCGCGGCGGATCGTCACCGTCTGGGGCGTCGGCTACCGTTTCGAGGAAAAGCCCGCATGCTCAGTCGCCGTTCCTTCACCGCCCGCCTGACGCTGGCGCTGGCGCTGCTGCTGCTCGCCTACGGTGCGCTCGTTGGCCTGCTCGGCCGGCATGTCGCCGCGGAGCACGAGCAGGAAGCGCTGCAGCGACTGTCGCATGGACTGGCTCGCCACATCGTCGAACACTGGCCGGAAATCACCCTGACCGACCCCGATCAGGCCGACCGCGCGGCGCGCGCGGCGCTGCTGTCGATGCTGATGGTCGTCAACCCCGGTATCCAGGTCTATGTCCTCGATGCCGACGGCCGCGTCGAGGCTTACATCGGCGATCCCGGCATGGTGCGACAGGAACAGGTGGACCTCCAGGCAGTGCGCAACTTCATGGCCGGCGCTGCCCCTGCCGATGCGCGGCACCGACCCGATGGTCTCGGGAATTCCGCGCATATTCAGCGCCGCGATGTTCCCGCCGCGTGCCGCTGACGCGCGGCCGCCGGGTTACCTGTACGTCGTGCTCGACGGGCAGGCGCGCGAACAGGTGGCCGGGCAGCTCAGCCTGCGCCGGGTCTGGCAGGGTGCCGGTCTGGTCGCCGCGGCCGGCATGCTGGTGACGCTGCTGCTCGGCGTCTTCGTCTTTCGCCGCCTGACCCAGCCCCTGCATCGTCTGGCCGGTCGCCTGCGCGACTACTCCCTGCGCACCCTGAACACCGGCGACGCCGCCGGTCGCCGCGCGCCGGCGGGCGAGCAGGAGCGCAGCACCGGCGACGAGGTGAGCGCCATCGGCGCCGCTTTCGACGCGATGACGCAGCGGATCGAGGCGCAGACGGCGCGCGAGCAGCAGCAGGCGAGCGACCACCGCGAGATGATGGCCGGCGTCGCGCATGACCTGCGCACCCCGCTGACCGCGCTGCACGGTCACCTCGAAGCGCTGGCCGGCAGGGGGCTGGCCGAATCGGGGCAGCGCGAGCGCGTGCTGGCCGCGGCCCTGGCCCAGAGCGACAAGGTTCGCCGCCTCTCGCAGCAACTGTTCGAACTGGCGGCGCTGCAGTCCACCGATCAGGTGCTGGTCGCGAGCGTTTCCGCC
>AATN01000097.1_pt1 | contig 23118 bp, 19 predicted proteins | sample 270648 | NCBI WGS metagenome assembly AATN01 (sample SAMN02954269, study PRJNA17659) | bioreactor sludge metagenome | biome: terrestrial; feature: bioreactor; material: sludge; isolation source: Enhanced Biological Phosphorus Removal (EBPR) bioreactor sludge | place: Australia: Brisbane, Queensland
GGGATGCGAAAGCCGGTCGATGCGCGTTATCGCGATCTGCAAAAAGTCGAGCGCAACTTCCGCACGGTCAAAACCACCTTCCTGGAAATTCGCCCGATCTTCCTGCGCAAGGCTGAGCGTACCAAGGCACATGTCTTCGTGGCGATGCTCGCCTTGAAGATCACGCGGCGGTTTGAAGCGGCTCTCCACCGGACCTTCGGCAGCACCGTAGACGACCCCGCCGCCATCACTCCGGACGACGCCCTGGTGGCCCTCGGACGATTGACCTATCTCTACAGCACCGACCGCAACGGTCAGCGTCACACGCATCTGCCACGCCCGGACGATCAACAGGCCAAAATCCTCGACGCCATCGGCCTTTCCTTCCCGCTCAAGGCCAAAGCCGAAAAGCGCGCCGTGTAGGCAGCCGCCGCTTTTGCGGCACTGGCTTTTTCTTTAACAAAAACCGATACTTAAAGCGTAGTTGCGTCTACTGGCTAGAGGAAGATCCGTCGGAGCGGTCGTCGGGGTGTAGTTTCGTGAAGGCAGCACCCGGCCATCAAGAGACATAGACGCGGCGAAAAATCGCCCGGCGCGAACGTCGGCTAACTGGTCCGGAACCCGCCGCCCCGTTCGGTTCGCTGCCGGCCGCGTTCGCGGCCAATGCCTACGTTCGCCTCGCCGGCCACTATGGTCAGCAATGCATCGGTTACCTGCCTCTTAGCCGAAGGTGGCGCTAAACAGCAGCTTTCCTATCCCGCGAACGCATGGCTTCGGATGGTCGGTTTGGTAGAAATTCAGCATAACTTGACACCGAGCCTGTCCTACGCTGTTAAGATAGCTGACTAGTCACATTCGAGCACCTAATTAAAAAGTTAGCCGTAAAGGAACAGCACTAATGGCAATCGTAGTCTTACACCTTAGCGATATTCACATTCGCAGCAAAAATGACTGGATTCTGGATAAAGCAAAAAAGATCGCCAGCTGTACCTATGCTTCTTTGCATAATGCAAGCGTTGCCTTCATCGTTGTGTCCGGTGATATTGCCTATAGCGGCAAGTCTGACGAGTACGATGCCGCGAAGAGCTTCTTCAAGGAAATCAGAGATGCTATCTCTAAGGACCGGGATGTGCCCGTTCATCTTGTTGTTGCCCCCGGAAACCATGACTGTGATTTTGACCTAAACAACAAGACACGGCTACTCACGCTGTCCAGCGTAAGAGCGAAACCCGAGGAGATTGATCAAAGCGTCATCGATACGGGCTGCACTGTTCAAAAGCCGTATTTTGACTTCGTAAGCGAGCTTTTCTCAGCAGAAGAAACACGGGTTGGAGACCAACTTTGGACCTCTCATCGTTTCACCGTTGAGGGGTTAGAGGTTGTATTTGATGCTCTTAATGTTTCATGGTGCTCACAGCTTAAGGAAGAGCCAGGTTCGCTGGTGTTTCCTTACGAACGCTACACACATTCCTCAGATGCGACTGCAAACTTTCGGATTCTGGTCCTGCATCACCCCTTAAACTGGTTTAGCCAAGCGGTTTACCACCCCTTTAAGCAATTTCTGCGTGGGCTAGCAAATATGATTCTCTCGGGCCACGAGCATGTTGGTGGCGTTGGAGAAGATTACAACTCAGATTCTGGTCACAGCGCTTACATTGAAGGGTGTGTTCTACAAGACGAGACAAATCTAGCGCAGTCCTCATTCAATGTTGCGGAGCTCAATATTTCGGATGGCACCTACCGAACAACAAGGTACCTCTGGAACCAAGGTGAGAAGCACTACAATCCAACGGAAGAAGGTTCTTGGAGCGACTTCAGAAGTCTGCCAAAGAAGTCCACCAACAAATTTTCGCTAAGCAACGATTTCCAACAACTCATCACTGACCCTGGTGCTGCGTTTCAAACCCTCAAAGGCTCTGCAATCAAACTTGCTGATCTTTATGTCTTTCCTGACATGCAAGAGCCTGTAGAAAAGACAGAAGTTAAGCAATTTCTCAGCACTTCGCTGTTGCTTGACCCATCGCGCATAGAAAACGGTGTATTACTTTCAGGGGAAGAGAAGGTTGGGGCAACAAGTTTATTGTACATGCTGTTTGGGCATTACTACGACATAGGTCTTGTTCCGCTCTATCTTCGCGGTCCGGATATCAAAAGCCATTCTGCTCGTGACGTTGATTCAGCCATCCAGAAGGCTGTTATTGAGCAGTACGGTGAAGCTCAACTTGAAAAGTACAAGCAACTCCCCAGCAGCAAACGGTTGCTGTTGCTAGACGACTTTGATGACGGGCCGGTAAAAGCCTGCGCCTTCAGAGGGAGGCTTCTGGCTGCTATCTCGGAACGATTCCCGAAATTCCTTGTTACTGTAGGCGAACTTTTTGACTTCAAAGAGACGCTTTCACCCTCTGCCGGCGGCAAGCTTACGGAGGTTAAAGAGTATCGTCTATTGCCTTTCGGCTTTACACTCCGAGCCCATTTGGTTCGCCGGTGGTTCCAGCGCACAGCTGACGATGGTTCTTTAGATGAGGCTGCACTGTTGGCTCGTTGTGACCAGGCTGAACGACTTCTCGATGCCGTTCGTGGTCGCAATATCGTCCCAGCACTCCCCTTATACCTGCTCACGATTTTGCAGAGTGTTGATGCCGGTTTGTCTGGTGGGTTCGAGGAAAGCGGTTTGGGCGAATACTACGATTTCCTTATTAAGGAAGGCTTTAGGGCAGCTTCTATTCCAAAAAAGGAATGGGGAAAGGTCATTGAGTATTGCTCGCAATTGGCTTGGCTAATGCATGCCACAGAGCATAAAGAGCTTTCTAATGATGAACTGCACGCTTTCAGCGACAGGTTCTCTAATAAACAACATGGGGTCGCATTCGAGCGTCGGATAAGTGACTTGCTCGAAGCGAGAGTTCTTTCCAAAAGCGGTGACTACTATCGGTTCCGGTACCACTACATCTACTATTTTCTGAAAGGACGCTACCTGGCTTCAAGGCTGGATAGTGATATCGCAATTCAAGCCTACATCAAAGAATGCTGCGCGCATCTTTATGTTCGTGAGAACGCGAACACAATTTTGTTCTTGGCCCACCATTCGTTTGACAAGCCAGTCTTTATTGAAAGCGTGGTTGAGGCGCTAAACCGCCCATTTGGTTCAGTGGCTCCAATCGAATTCTTGAGGGGGGATACAGCTGAGATAGCTGATTTCGTAAGAGACCTGCCTGCACCTCGCTACTCAGGGGAGTTGCCGGAGACTGTTCGCGAAAAGGAAAACCATCGTAAAGATGCGTTGGACAGTGGTGAAGATGGCTTGTCCGATACGAAGGAATATGGAGCTGAGTCAGAGTTCATTCCTCAACTTGTGGCTCTATTCAAGACTGTTGAGATTCTGGGACAAATCCTTAAGATCAGATTGCAAACGTCGACCGAGCTAGGCGCATCGAACTTTCTGAGCAGCTCATCAAAGGCCCTCCTCCGGGCGGCAAGGGCTTTCTTCGAGCTCTTTATGACCGACAAGGAAATGGCCCAAAGGGAGCTTGCTGAGCTACTGGCTAAGAACAAAATCGGAGAAGATCATGAAAAGCGACTGGAAATAGCTCGCCGGCTTCTTGCTACGCTCGTTCAATTCTCTGTTTTTGGCTTCATAGTTAAGGCAGTCACTTCGGTAAGTGCCGACGACCTGACTGAAGACATTGAAACAGCCGCAAAACACATAGGCTCGCCCGCCGCCAATTTGATTGCCGTGGGTGTGCGTCTTGACTCTCCGAAAGACTTGCCACGAAACGCCATCTCCAAGCTGCTTGACGAGGTGAAAACCGATTTCGTGGCAATGCGAGTCTTGCAGATGCTGACTCTGCAGCGTCTATACATGTTCAGAACGACTGAACAAGACAAGCAATGGCTGGATAGTCAGAAGATACTGGGCCTAAAAATGCAGCATGCCGTTGAGATGAAAACACGTAGCAAGAAGGCGATTTCAACCTTGAAGCACTAGTTCAACGCTTGCAAAGAATGTCTGTACTAAAGAAGTGTTGTCAAATTGCCTCGGTTTCAATGGGTAGCCAACTTCCAAAAGACGAGACCGCGCTGATTGAAAGATGTTGTGGCGAGACTCCGTGGTTGCTTCCGCTTGTTGAGTAAGAGCCGCTTCCCGAAAATGAACCAATACCCAACAGCGTCAGTGGTCAATAAAAACGATGGTCGAACGCCTGAATCGCCCAGGCTTCCGTGAACGTTCTATAGCCAGTTAAAATGCTAGTTCTCGAACTGTACGGGAGAAATATTGTGCACCCAGCGAAATACGAGCAACTAGCCCAGCGTCACGAGGTCGTAGCTTTGGGTCGAGGGCGGGCGTAGGCCAGCACCAATAGCAGACGTTCGGGGCGATACGCCTTCGAAAGACTACCTGCAGATTCATGGCTGTCCGAAGCCGCCGACCGGCTCACCCGCGGCAAAGGGTGAGGAGCGGGCTGAAATCAGGTGACCTCGACCGGGACCTTTATGGTCAGTAATCTGCCATTGAGTATGATAAATGAGTCAGGCAGGTTTGGGTCGCTTGCCGTCATTGACAAGAGATCAAAACCGGCCGTTCACCGACCCCAGGCCTGGGCGACCCGCCATTGCCCGGAACTCCGCCCGAATAATTCCTGATGCCCCTCACGCCTTCACCTGATCCGTTACCCACACCGCCGCCCCGACGGGGGGCAACAATCGGTATCAGGCTCTTTGACGCGGACACCATCATCCTGCTTGAGTGCCACAACAGGATCAGGTCCTCGATAACCCGCCGGTTGGCTTCGATCCGCACTTCGGCCGACGTTACCGGTTCTGTGGCGTCACCAGCGCCGCCCTGAAGTATGGGAGCGAAAACCCGGAAATGGTCGGTCGCGCCGCGGCAAAAAAGGGGACGCGCCATGACCGAAAGGACCAACCCAATGCCGACGTGCGCCGACGATGCCTTTGCCTGCTTCCAGTGCTGCGGCGATGCCTTTGCTTGTCTGTCGATCATCATCGGAGCCATGCACGACGACGACAAACCCTCGACAACCGGCGCCCTGATCGTCGCCGGGATCGGCGTTGCCGATAGATCTTCGCCCCTGGCGAATTCTTGGCGCGAAGAGGCGGCCGCGGGCGGGCTGCAACCATGCGGGCGACACGGCAACTCATCCCGTCCGCAGCCGGCGCCGAGCCGTAATTGGCGCCAGGCGGTACGCCTGCATGGTTCGTCGTCGTCAGCGACGGCACTCCGACGGATGATGCTCTGGAAGCCGCTTCGGTGTTTCTCGCGGCCTGCTCCCAATTTTGTCGCCGGCGTGGAACATGGTAGCCGGTGGGCAACCTCCTGTTTCGCGGGAAGTGCGATGGCCCTGGTTGATACGGTCATCGAGGCTCGCATACCCTCAAAGGATCGGCGCACCAACAACGGAGCGCGCGCACGATGACCGCCATCACCGATTCCCGCCTTTGGTCAACTCGTCCCTCTACGACATCTCGCCCGGTGTCCCTCGGCCGACGTGCGCGAACTCTTGGAAGTGAAGCGGATGCACCGGACGGCCCTGTTGTTGATGACCTGCGGCGTCGTCGGGGGGCACGTTCAGTACACCGAGCGCCGCGGTGCGAGGCAGTTTCCTGTGGTCCTGCCATGTGATCGCCGAAGCGTGCCGTGACCGGCGAATCTGGCCGGCTGGCTATCCGACGGTCCGTGGCTACTCCTGCCGGAGCAGCAACCCACCAACCCGGCCGAGCACGGGGGTCTTCCATGGTGGCGTTGATTCGGATTGACTTCGATCGCTTGCCATTCGCCTTCTGGAATCCAGAAAACAAGAAGCCCGACCTTGTGGGCCGGGCCAATTGTTTCTTTCCTTGGTGGTGATGGGTGGAATTGAACCACCGACCTATGGGTTAGTAATCACAAGGCCCGGTGCTTTTCGTGGGTTACTTGACCCTAACAAATATTGACGAAACAGGACATTGAAGCCATGCTGGCATCAACGGGCTAGCACGAAATATGAGCTGATTTGCTAGCCCGCTACGCATGGAGTTGTCATTCATGGTTGATCGTTTCAGATTCGGCAAGGAAAGAACAGAGGCACTGGCCGCTCCCGCATCGGGAGGCCGCGCTACCTGTTACGACACAGAGATACCCAAGCTGGCGGTAAAGATCACATCAGCAGGCACAAAGTCGTTCTACGTCGTCAAACGAACTGGCCGCGAAATGGTGTGGTTCAAGCTGGGCCTGTTCCCCGGCATGACCGTTGAACAGGCAAGGAAAGAGGCGCAGAAGTCCCTGGCGGCATTCGCCAGCGGCCAAAAGCCGGCAGATGTACGGAGGGCGCAGAAGCAAGAACCGACGTTCAGGGAAATGTTCAAGGAATACGGCGAGCGGCACGGCATCAAGAAACGCTCTTGGACCACAGACCAAAGCCTGTACGCCAATCATCTGCAAAGTCTCGCCCCGCGAAAGCTGACCAACATTTCACGCGCCATGATTTCGCGCATCCTGTCCGACCTCGAACGGGAGGGGAAAGCCGGCGCAACAATCAACAACGTGCGGGCGCTGGTTTCGACCATCTATGGCCGCGCGATCGAATGGGGCCATGCCACAGCCAACCCGGTAACGGGAATCAGGACGCGTGCCAAGGTAAAGCGCGACCGCTTTCTACAGGCCGATGAATTGCCCCGCTTCTTTCAATCGGTGGCGGAAGAGCCGAACGAAACGCTACGGGATTACATCCTGCTGGCGCTGCTGACCGGCGCACGACGGGCTAACTTGCTGGCGATGCGCTGGGCAGAAATCAACCTGGCTGATTCCGTCTGGCGGATTCCCGACCCCAAGAATGGCACCCCGCAGAACGTGACCCTATCGCCTGAAGCCGTGACCATCTTGCAGGCACGAAAAGCAGCTGCCAAGCCTGGCGCTGTGTTCGTCTTCCCTGGCACCGGCGCAAGCGGGCATATCGAGGAACCGAAAAAGGCGGTTATTCGCTTCATGGCGCGCGCGGGTATCCCCTACGGCCGAAACGACCCGGACGGCGTAACCCTGCACGATCTGCTGCGTACCCTGGAAAGCTGGCACGCCAAGACCGGCGCATCGCTCGCCATAATCCGCAAGAGCCTGAACCACAAGAGCCAACAGGCGATGGCGATCTATGCCCGGCCTGACCTTGACCCGGTGCGGGCATCCGTCAACACGGCAACCGCGGCGATGATGGAAGCTGGCGGCATGAAACAGAAGGTGGCAGTGGTGCCACTGTTGAGGCGGGCCGGTGCAACAAGGGAAAGCCCATGAAATGCCTTATCTGCCGAAACGGCGAAACCCGATCCGGCGCGGTGACTGTTCCACTCGAACGCGGCGGCATGACGCTTGTTTTCCGGGAAGTGCCGGCGCAGGTGTGCGAGAACTGCGGCGAAGCCTTCCATGACGAGGCTGTGACCGCTTCCTTGTTGCAGCAGGCCGAACAGGCGGCGCTGGCCGGCGTGGAAATCGACGTGCGGCGCTTCGCGGTGGCGGCATGATCCTGCACGCCACGGAAGTGACCCCGCTGTCGGGCTATCGCCTGTTCCTGCGCTTCAACAACGGCACGGCGGGAGAGGAGAGCCTGGCCAACGCGCTTGATGGCGAAGTATTCGAGCCGCTGCGCGCCCCGGCGCTGTTCGCTACGGCAAGCCAGCATCCGGTAATGCGCACGGTGGTACGGGCCAACGGCGCGGACCTTGCCTCTAAACTCCTGCTCGAACTGATGAAGACGCAGCAGGGCAACCGGGCCGCATGATGACCTGACATAAGGAACGAACGATGGAATCGACGCTATACCAGTCGGACTACTACACCTGGGCACGCCAGCAAGCCGACATGCTGCGTGAGGGACGCTTTGATGACCTTGACGCGGCGCACTTGATTGAGGAGCTAGAAGCAATGGGGGCAAGCGAACGGCGCGAACTGACGAACAGGTTAACGGTTTTGCTGATGCATCTGCTGAAGTGGCAATTTCAACCAGCGAGGCGCGGCGCGGCATGGTCGCTGACCATCCGCGTGCAGCGCATGGATATTTCCGATCTGCTCAACGACGAGCCGGGCCTGAAGCCGGAAGTTCCGCAAGCGTTAGAGAAAGCCTATCGCAAGGCGCGGCTGCTGGCGGCGAACGAAACAGGTATGGACGAAACGACGTTCCCTAAGCAATGGCCATACTCGATAGAGCAAACGATGGCGGATGATTTTCTGCCCGAAGGCAATTGAGAGAACCAGAGTCTTGCCGCGCCTATCTGACGGCTGATCCCCGAGAGAGAAAACCGGGAAACCTTGCCCGGCTGGCGCGGCATTCTGAACCAAGGGCAAAGCGTGAGAGGGGCGCTATGAAATCTTGGTACAACAAGAACGACTGCGAGCACCTGGGCGCATATCACGCCCATTACACGTCCTTGTTGACACCAGCCCGCGACAGGTTCCCATTCGAGCGCTGGCCGAAGGGTTGAGCCTTCTCCGGGGCGTCGATGCCAGAGACGCGAGTCTTGTGCTGTTCGCGGTTGGCGTCGAGGACGGTGATGGTGTCGCCGTCGGCGTGGGTGAAGAGGGAGGAGCAGCAGAGGGAGAAGCAGATGTCACGGATACATGCTTCGGTCCCATCTCATCTTGAGAAGCAGCCACGAGACGCTTGTGAGCATCCATCAAGGAAGCTTTCGGTGAACACCCCGAAGACGTTCTTGCATCCGCCAAGGCCGCCGTAGAGAGCTTCGGCTGGTTGAATGAGATCCTCGTCAGCGTCAAACGAGGGGCGGAGGGCGGCAACGCCTCGCCGCGCGTCCTCAAGCTCGCTGCTGCTGGGGCTTACCTCGCTGCCGACACGGAGAACTGCTCCGGAATCTAGCATGAAAGCATGTTGCACACGCTGCAGGAGGTCGGGATTCTTCCGCCAGATCGAAGGCCGCTCGATTGAGGCCAACCCAGACCCGGCCGCGTGCCGGGTTTTTCTGTGATGCGATGGCGGCGAAGAGTGCCAAGAAACCGGCTGGGTACGGCAAATGTAACCCCGGCGTAACCCCGCAAAAAAGCCCCGGCTTTTGACCGAGGCTAAATCTTTGTTTCCTTGGTGGTGATGGGTGGAATTGAACCACCGACCTATGGGTTATGAATCCATCGCTCTAACCAACTGAGCTACATCACCCCTGGGGCGCCGATTATAGGGCTCCCGGTCGTTTCGGGTCAAGCTGGAGTCCGGGCCTTCGCTTGATCGAGACCGCCGGCGCGCGGCGCATGCCTCGGGCAAGGGGCGCCGACGGGGATTCCGGCGGCCGCCATCGTCAGCTCACATCAGCACGATGTCGTATTGCTCCTGCGAGTAGCTTGGTTCGGCCTGCAGGGAGATCGGCTTGCCGATGAAGTCGGAGAGCATCGCCAGGCCCTGCGATTCCTCGTCGAGGAAGCGGTCGATGACTGCCTGGCTGCCGAGCACGCGATACTCACGGGCATCGAACTGGCGTGCTTCGCGCAGCAACTCGCGCAGGATCTCGTAGCACACGGTGCGTGCCGTGCGCACCTCGCCGCGGCCACCGCAGGTCGGGCATTCCTCGCAGAGGACGTGCGCCAGCGATTCGCGCGTCCGTTTGCGCGTCATCTCGACCAGACCGAGGGCCGTGAAACCATTGACGGTCAGGCGCGTATGGTCGCGCGCCAGCGCCTTGTTGAACTCGCTGAGCACTGCCGTCCGGTGCTCCTCGTTCTCCATGTCGATGAAGTCGATGATGATGATGCCGCCGAGGTTGCGCAGGCGCAGTTGGCGGGCGATCGTCTGTGCGGCTTCGAGGTTGGTCTTGAAGATCGTGTCGTCGAAGTTGCGGACGCCGACAAAGCCGCCGGTATTGACGTCGATCGTCGTCATTGCCTCGGTCTGGTCGATGATCAGGTAGCCGCCGGACTTGAGGTCGACACGCCGGGCGAGGGCTTTCTGGATCTCGTCCTCGACGCCGTGCAGGTCGAAGAGCGGCCGTTCGCCGATGTAGTGTTCGAGCAGAGGCGCCACCGTCGGCGTGTACTCGCCGGCAAAGGCCGTCAGTTTCTGGAAGTTCTCGCGCGAGTCGATGACGATGCGTGCGGTCTCCGGGTTGACGAAGTCGCGCAGCACGCGCTGCGCCAGGGAGAGCTCCTGATAGAGCAGGGAGGGCGGTGCGGCAGTCGTCGACTGCGCCTGGATATCGCGCCAGATCTTGCGCAGGAACTCGATGTCCTTGGCCAGTTCGGCTTCTGTCGCATTCTCTGCCATCGTGCGCACGATGAAGCCGCCTTTTTCGTCGCTGGGTACCAGGCGGTGCAGCTTTTCGCGCAGCGCCTCGCGCTCGGATTCCCGCTCGATGCGCTGCGAGATGCCGATGTGATTGTCCTGCGGCAGGTAGACGAGCATGCGCCCGGCGATCGACACCTGGGTTGACAGCCGCGCGCCCTTGCTGCCCATGGGATCCTTGATCACCTGCACGAGAATGCTCTGCCCCTCGAAAAGCAGCCGCTCGATCGGCCGCAGGGGTTCGTCGTTCGAGCGTGGTTCACGGATATCCGCCACGTGCAGGAAGGCGGTACGGTCGAGGCCGATGTCGATGAAGGCCGACTGCATTCCGGGCAGAATGCGGACGATGCGCCCGACGTAGACATTGCCGACGAAGCCTCGACTGGCGCTGCGTTCGATATGCAGTTCCTGCACGACGCCCTGGTGCGTGACGGCGACGCGCGTTTCCTGCGGCGTAAAGTTGATCAGGATCTCTTCGGACATGGTGGGGCGATCTGGGGAATGAGGTTGGGAATGGGGTTGGGAATGGGGTTAAAATCCGGGGTTGCCACATTCTACCCCGTCAGGCGCTTTCCCCGGATGCCTCAAACCGCCGCGCTGGTCCCTCCCGAGTTGCTGGCGCCCGCCGGTTCGCTGGCCATGTTGCGAACGGCCCTCGCCTTCGGTGCCGACGCGGTCTATGCCGGGCAGCCGCGCTATAGCCTGCGCGTACGCAACAACGACTTCGGCAACCTGCAGGCGCTGGCCAGCGCCATCAGCGAGGCGCACGGCGCCGGCAGGAAGCTCTACGTGGTCAGCAACGTCCTGCCCCACAACAGCAAGGTTCGCAGCTATCTGGACGACATGGCGCCGGTGGTGGCGCTCGCCCCGGACGCGTTGATCATGGCCGACCCCGGGCTGATCGACCTGGTTCGCGAGACGTGGCCGGAACTGCCCGTCCACCTTTCCGTCCAGGCCAACACCGTCAACTTCGCGGGCGTACGTTTCTGGCGCAAGCTGGGCATTCGGCGGATCATCCTGTCGCGCGAACTGTCGCTCGACGAGGTCGCCGAAATCCGCCAGGAGTGCCCGGACATCGAACTCGAGGTCTTCGTGCACGGCGCGCTGTGCATCGCTTACTCGGGCCGCTGCCTGCTCTCCGGCTACTTCAACCACCGCGATCCGAACCAGGGCACCTGTACCAACTCGTGTCGCTGGGACTACAAGCTGACGGCCGGCGCGGCGGACGCGACGGGCGACGTGGGCGCTTGCCGATCGCCGGCAGCGGGCGCCGCCGACGGTACTTGGTTACTCGAGGAAAAGGAACGCCCGGGCGAATTGATGCCCATCGATGAGGATGAACACGGCACCTACATCATGAACTCAAAGGATCTGCGCGCCGTCGAACATGTCCGGCGCCTGACCGAGATCGGCGTCGATTCACTGAAGATCGAGGGGCGTACCAAGTCGCCCTACTACGTGGCGCGCACGGTTCAGGTCTATCGGCGGGCCATCGATGACGCGGCCGCCGGGCGTCCCTTCGATCCCAGTCTGCTTGGCGAACTCGAAGGCCTGGCCAATCGCGGCTACACCGACGGCTTCTACCAGCGGCACCACGAGCACGAAAGGCAGAACTACCTGCGCGGCCACTCGCAATCGGGGCGCAGCCTCTACGTCGGCGATGTGCTCGACTGGGATGCCGAGCGCCTGCTCGCTCTGATCGACGTCAAGAACCGCTTTTCGGTCGGCGATCGGCTGGAGATCATTCATCCCACGGGTAACCGCGAATGGTCCGTCGAGCGGATGCAGAGTCCGCTCGGGGCCGACATTCATGTCGCTCCCGGCAACGGCCATCGGGTGTGGATTCCGCTGCCGGCCGGGTTGCCGGGGGCCATGCTGGCACGCTTCCTCTGATCCGGCCGCGCCAGGATGAGCCGCCCGCACCTTTTCGTTGATATCTCCGCGCATGGTTTCGGCCATCTCGCGCAGGTGGCGCCAGTCCTCAACGCTTTGACCGAACGCCTGCCGGCACTGCGTCTGACGATCCGCAGCGGGCTGCCGACCGCGAAGCTGCAGGCGCGCATCGCGGCGGCCTTCACGCACCTGATCGGCAGCAGCGATTTCGGCTATGTCATGCATGATGCCGTCAGCCTCGACCTGCCGGCGACGGCGCTGGCCTATCGCCGGCAGCACGCCGACTGGCCGGCCCAGGTCGAGCGCGACGCGCGTGTGATCGCCGGCCTGCGGCCCGATCTGGTGTTCAGCGATGTCGCCTATCTGCCGCTGGCGGCTGCCGCGCAGCTGGGCATCCCGTCGGTGGCGATGTGCTCGCTCAACTGGGCCGATCTGTTCGCCCATTTCTTTGCCGGTGAGAGCTGGGCGGCCGAGATTCACGGGCAGATGCTGGCCGCCTACCACAGCGTCGAATGCTTCCTGCGCCTGACACCCGGCATGGCGATGACTGAGCTGCGACGATTGCGCAGCATTGCCCCGGTGGCTGCACTCGGCAACGATTGTCGTGAGGCCTTGCGTCGGCAACTGGGCTGTACCGTCGGCGAGCGACTGGTCATGATCGCATTCGGTGGCGTCAGCAAGGCACTGCCGATTGCCGACTGGCCACCCCTTGCCGGCGTGCGCTGGCTGATCCCGCAGGGCTGGCAGCTCGAGCACCCGTCGGTTGTCAGCTTCGAAGGGCTTGGCCGGCCCTTTCCCGATCTGCTGGCTTCAGTCGACGCGGTGATCACCAAACCCGGCTACGGCACCTTTGCCGAGGCCGCCTGTAATGGCACGCCGGTTCTTTATCTGCGGCGGTCCGACTGGCCGGAACAGGACGCGCTGATCGACTGGCTGAATGGCCATGCGCGATGTCTGGAGATCAGCGAGGCCGACCTGCTCGCCGGGTGCCTGCACGCCGCGCTGGAGGCCCTGTGGCGGCAGCCGGCTCGGCCGGTGCCCCGGCCGTCTGGCGCAGAGGAAGCCGCGGCCGCCCTGTTGCCCTGGTTGGCGGGCCGCGGCGCTTAGCTGCTTGCGGCCGTGCTGCCGACGGGCTCGCCGCTCGGCGCGCCGAGCATGCGCTCGACGTAGCGAGCGATCAGATCGATTTCCAGGTTGACGTGGCTGCCCGGTTGCAGCCGTCCGAGTGTCGTCGCGTCGAGCGTATGGGGAATCAGGTTGATGCTGAAGGCGGCGCCGTCGACCGAGTTGGTGGTCAGGCTGACGCCATCGACGGTGATCGAGCCCTTGCGCGCGATATACCTGGCGAGCGCTGCCGGCGCGCGGATTTCGAGCAGGCGATTGTCGCCGACCGGATCGAAACGCAGTACCTCGCCGACGCCGTCGACGTGCCCGGAGACGAGGTGGCCGCCGAGGCGATCGGCCAGACGCAGCGCCTTCTCGAGGTTGACCGGTCCGGGCGCCGCCAGACCCACGGTGCAGGCCAGCGATTCGGGCGAGACATCAACGCAGAAACTGTTGTCGCGCCGATCAACGACGGTCAGGCAGACGCCGTTGCAGGCGATCGAATCGCCCAGGTTCACGTCGTCGAGTGCGAGTCTGCCGGCGTCGATGGTCAGGCGGACGGTGCCCGCGCCGTCGTCGCGGGGGGTGATGCAGGTGATCTGGCCAAGAGCGGCGATGATTCCCGAGAACATGGTGACAGCCTCGTGCAAAGGGTTGAGGGGCGGCTTTCGGCGCGCGGTGGCCGGACAGCCTCAGGCCGGTGTCTGGCGATCGGCAGCGCCATCGCCGCCTTTCGGCGCGACGCTGTCGATCTCGTGGGGAACCTCGTTGATCCACGCCTCGAGCAGGGTATAGCCGACCGCCAGGATGACCGGGCCGACGAAGAGGCCGACCAGCCCGAAGGCGAGCATGCCGCCGATGACGCCGGCGAGAATCAGCAGCAGGGGCAGGTCGGCTCCCTGCTTGATCAGGACCGGCCGCAGGAAGTTGTCCATGGTGCCGACGAAGATGGCCCAGATCAGCAGGAAGGTTCCCCAGCCGGTGTGGTCGCCCCAGTACAACCAGACGACCGCCGGCACCAGCACCAGCCCCGGTCCGAGCTGGGCGATGCAGAACATGAACATCACTGCCGTGAGGACCGGGGCGAAGGGCACGCCGGCGATGGCCAGACCAATGCCGCCGAGAATCGACTGGACGAGCGCGGTCACGCCGACGCCGAGCGCCACGGCGCGTGCCGCCTGGCCGGCCAGGATGACGGCACCTTCGCCGCGTTCGCCGCTCAGCCGATAGCCGAAACGCCGCACGCCGGCAGCCGCCGTCTCGCCCGAGGCATAGAGGACGGCGCAGAGGGCGACGGTGAGCAGGAACTGCACGAAGACCAGCCCGAAGCTGCCGATCTCGCTGACGAACCAGCGTGTCAGATTGGCGGCATAGGGCGCCACCTTGGCGGCAAGCTCGGTGCCGCCCGTGGTGGCGGTCTGCTGCCAAATCTGTTCGAGCCGCCAGCCGACGAAGGGCACGTCGGCAACCCAGGCGGGCGGCGACTGTACATGCAGGCTACTCAGTGACTTGGCCCATTCGGTGATCTCGTCGGCGTTGCCGACGATGGTGGCGATGGCCACCGACAGCGGCACCACCAGTATCAGCAGCACCAGGAAGGTCATCAGGATCACTGCCGGCCAGCGGCGGTTGCCGAAACGTCGCTGTGCCCGCAGCATCAACGGCCAGGTGGCGACGACGACCATCGTTGCCCAGATCAAGGCCGGCAGGAAGGGGCGCAGGATCCACAGCGACGCGGCGATCAGCACGCAGAGGAAAAGCACCGCCAGGGTCGGGCGGGCCATCTCGAAGGGTTTTTCCACGGGGTTCATGGTCCGGTCATCCAGTTTCGCTGTGCCGCTGGCCGATGCACGCGGTGGGCGTCTTTCGCGGTCGACCGGACGTGCTGGCCAGCAGGTGGAGCGAGTGAAGCAGGTGGTGTACGGATGGCATGGTAGCCTAATTCGACTCCCTGATGTCTGTTCCCTGGCGCGCGTCGATCAGCCGAGCGGCAGCTCCCACCCAGCCCCGGCGCCCGGTGCGACGCATGCCAGACAGTCACCGGCGGGCGAGGCTTTTCGGAATAGAATGCCGCGCATGCATCCGCCAACCCTCATCCTGCCGGGCGCCGCCGGCAGACGCCGGCCTGCGCACCGGCTGTCCACCCGGGAGCGCGCCTGGCGATGAACCACGCACTCCTGTTCTCGGTCTTCATCGTTGCTTCATGCGGGCTGGCGTACGAGCTGATCGCCGGAGCGCTGGCCAGCTACCTGCTCGGCGATTCGGTGACCCAGTTCTCGACCGTGATCGGCACCTACCTGTTCGCGATGGGAATCGGCTCGTGGTTGTCGCGCTACGTCGAACGCCATCTGGTGGCGCGCTTCATCCAGGTCGAGTTGATGGTCGGGGTCCTTGGCGGCTTTTCGGCGGCCGCGTTGTTCTTCATCTTCGTCTGGTCGCCGGCGCCCTTCAAGCTTGCCCTCTACCTGGCCGTGGCCGGCGTCGGCGTTCTCGTCGGGCTGGAGATCCCGCTGATCATGCGCATCATGAAGCGCGATCTGGCGTTCAAGGATCTCGTCTCGCAAGTGCTGACCTTCGACTACCTCGGCGCGCTCGCCGTCTCGATCCTCTTTCCCTTGCTGCTCGTGCCGCATCTGGGCCTGGTGCGTAGCGGCCTGCTTTTCGGTTTGCTCAACGTGATCGTTGCCCTGTGGGCCTGGTGGTTGTTCCGCGCCCAGTTGCAGCCATTCGGCCGACTGCGCGCACAGGGGGCTGCGGCCCTGCTGTCGCTGGTCGTGGCCTTCGCCGCCGCCGGCGAGCTGACCTCGCTGGCCGAGGCGCAGCTCTACGCCGACGAGATCGTCCACGCCGAGAGCACGCCCTACCAGCGCATCGTCGTCACGCGCTGGAAGAACGACTTGCGCCTGCATCTGAACAACAACCTGCAGTTCAGTTCGCGCGACGAGTATCGCTACCACGAGGCGCTGGTGCATCCGGGACTGGCGACGCTGCCGAATGCGCGGCGCGTGCTGGTGCTCGGCGGCGGCGACGGGCTGGCGGTGCGCGAGATTCTCAAGTACCCGCAGATCGAGTCGGTGACGCTGGTCGACCTCGACCCGGCAATGACCCGCCTGTTCGCCAGCGCGCCGCCACTGCGCAAGCTCAACCAGGACGCGCTCCTGTCGCCCAAGGTCAGCGTCGTCAACGCCGACGCTCTGCAATGGCTGGAGGAAAACGACGAGACCTTCGATTTCGTCGTTGTCGACTTTCCCGATCCCTCGAACTTCTCGCTCGGCAAGCTCTACAGCGCCGCTTTCTACCGCCTGCTCGACAAGCACCTCAACGGCGAGGCGCTGGCAGTCATCCAGTCGACCTCGCCGCTCTATGCTCGACAGTCGTTCTGGTGCGTCGTCACGACGCTCGAGAGCGTCGGCCTGGTGGCGACCCCCTACCACGCGCTGGTGCCGTCTTTCGGCGAATGGGGCTTCGTCCTGGCCGGTCGCCGCGCCTATCGGCCACCGACGTCCTACGCCGTCGACACGCGTTTCCTGACCCCCGAAGCGACGCCGGGACTGTTCGTCTTTCCCGGTGACATGGCGCGCGTCGACGCCGAGGTGAATCAACTGAACAATCAGGTGCTGGTGCGTTACTTCGAGCACGAGTGGCGGCAGGTGGTCCGCTAGCGCCATGGACCGGCGCGATTTCCTGGTTTCCCTGGCCGCGGCAGCCGGCGCTGCCTCGCTCGCCGGCTGCCGCGGCGGACCGCCACCGCTGCCGCCGGGGGAACTGCTCGGGACTTCGCTCGCTCTCGGCCACCGCCTGCAGTCGGCGGGTTTCGCGTCGCCAAGCGAGAGTCGCAAGGTGCCGGTACTTATCGTCGGCGCCGGGGTCGCCGGCCTTGCCGCCGGCTGGAAACTCGCGCGCGCGGGCTTTTCCGACTTCCTGCTGGTCGAACTCGAAGGCGAGGCGGGCGGCAATTCGCGCGCCGGGCGCAATGCCGTCAGCGCCTACCCCTGGGGCGCACACTACCTGCCGCTGCCGAACCGCGAGGCGCTTGCCGTGCGCGAACTCCTCGCCGAACTCGGCGTGCTGCTGGGCGACCCGCGCGCGCCGCGGCCGGTCTACGACGAGCGCTACCTCTGTGCGACGCCGCAGGAGCGGCTCTATCGCAACGGCCGCTGGCAGGAAGGCCTGCTGCCGCAGACCGGCGTCAGCACCGCCGAACGTGGCCAGTACCAGCGCTTTGCCGAGCTGATCGAAGGCTTCAAACGGCGCCGTGACGGCGCCGGGCGCGCTGCCTTTGCGCTGCCGATGGCCCTGTCGAGCCGCGCGCCCGACCTGCTGGCGCTCGACCGGATCAGCATGCGCGACTGGCTGCTCGCGCAGGGCCTCGATTCGCCACAGCTGCACTGGTACGTCAATTACGCCTGCCGCGATGACTATGGCACCGCCAGCGCGGCGGTCTCCGCCTGGGCCGGCATCCATTACTTCGCCTGCCGCACCGGCGAGGCGCAGAACGCGGGCAACGAAACCGTGCTGACCGCGCCCGAGGGCAACGCCTGGCTGGCCAGCGGCATGCAGCGCTCGATCAGCGCCCACGCCGGCGAGCGGTTGCTGAGCGGCGCGCTGGCCTTTCGCGTCGCCGGCGGCGAGCGCGGCGCGAGTGCAGGTCCGGTCGCCGTCGATCTGTGGCTGGCGAGCGAGCAGCGAACGCTACGCCTGCTTGCCGAGCAGGTGATCTGGGCGGCGCCGCTTTTCCTCGTTCCGCACGTCTTCGCCGGCCACGCCGCGCTCAAGGCGGCGGCGGCCAGCTACAGCTACGCGCCCTGGCTGGTCGCCAACCTGACGCTGTCGCGCTTCCCCGACGAACGTGCCGGCGCGCCGCCCGCCTGGGACAACGTCCTCTACGACAGCGCCGGTCTCGGTTACGTCGTCGCTACCCACCAGCAGATGCGCCTGTGGCGCCAGGCCACCGTCCTCACCTTCTACCGGACGTTCGACGCGCTGAGTCCGCAGGAGGGCCGCGTGGCCTTGCGCGAGACGCCGCGCGCGGTCTGGGCCGAGCAGATCCTCGCCGAACTCGAACGCCCACACGCCAACATCCGCCAAGTGACGACCCGCCTCGACGTCTTCCGCAACGGCCACGCGATGGCTCGCCCGCTGCCCGGCCTGATCTGGGGCGAGGCCAGGCAGCGCTTCGCCGTGGACGGCGAGCGCCTGCGTTTTGCGCACGCCGATGTCAGCGGCTTCTCGTTGTTCGAGGAGGCGCAATACCGCGGCGTCCTCGCCGCCGAGCGTACGCTGCGCCGGCTCGGGGTGCGTTTCAGTTCGTCGCTGGGATGAGCGGCGGCGGGGGGAGGGGGAATTCGTCGTCGCCCAGGGCAGGCAATCCGATGCGGGTCAGCCTGGTGCGGCGAGTCGTTCGAGGAGCAGAAGGATTTCGGCGGCGGCGTTGTAGCTGGGCGCCGGGTCGCGCGCGTTGGCCCACACCGGGGAGGCCCAGCGCTTCCGTGCCGCACCCAGCCGCTTGAGCAGCGCGTCGTCGGCCCACCGTCGCCGCAGGGTGCGACAACGTCCATGGGGTTGAGCGACGCATCAGCCGAAGTGCCGACTCGGGCATCGTCCGTCGAGCGTACTCCTGTCTGTCCACGGTAGAATATGGTCCGTCTGGTCAGAATAGGGGCGGCATCATGAACACATGGCAAATGCAGGAGGCTAAAGCTCGCCTGTCGGAGGTGGTCAAACTGGCCGAGAGCGAAGGACCGCAGGACATTACGGTGCACGGGCGGTCGGTGGCAGTCGTCGTTTCGCGAGCGACCTTCGAGCGCCTGTCGGGCAGCGGACAATCACTCGTCGAGTTCATGCGCCAGTCACCGCTGCATGGTCTCGAAGAGCTTGACTTCGAACGTGACCGGAGCGGCACACGGGATCTGACGCTGTGAGCTACTTGCTCGATACCAACATCCTCTCGGAATTACGCCGCAAGGCGCCGAATGCCGGCGTCGTCGAATGGTGCTCGCGGCGTCCGGCGTCCACCTTGTTCCTCAGCGTGTTGACGCTGGGCGAACTGCGCAAGGGCGTCGAGAGCCTTACCGCCTCGGATCGGCGGGCCTCCCTACTCGACTGGCTCGAGGTCGAACTGCCGACCTTCTTCAGCGGCCGCATTCTGCCCATCGACAGCCAGGTCGCGGATTGCTGGGGACGGCTGATGGTCGCGGCAGGCCGCCCAATCCCGGCGATCGATAGTCTGATCGGAGCGACGGCGGTGCGCCATAGCCTTCGCCTCGTCACGCGCAACGTGCGCGATTTTGCCGACCTCGGACTGGAGGTGATCAACCCCTGGAGCGAGTGAGACGGGTGCAAGAGCGGACGCCCAAGCGTTCTGGCGCCCGCATCAGGTTCGTGCGCGTCGTCGCCCCGGAGCGTGTGGATGAGTTCGCTGCGCGCTTCATCACGGCGGATCCGGGTAGCTGAAAAACGACTCGATCAGCTCGGCCAGCTTTTCCGGCCTGTCGTGCTGCACGTTGTGTCCGCAATCGCTGATGTGCGCGATGCTGGCGTTGGCGAAGCAGTCCATGCGCCGTTGCAGTTCGCCGGGATCCTTGCCAAAGCGCTGCATTACGTAACCCTCGTCGGCCGTTACCAGCAGAACGGGTGCCGTCAGCGCGCGCCAGCAGGCCATGACCTCCTCGATCCGGTAGAGGTGAGGCGAGGGGACCTTGTGCCAGGGGTCGCAGGCGACGGCAAAGCGGCCGTCAGGCAGCTGGCTGGCGCAGTGTGTCGCCAGAAACGTGGCGCGCTCGGGGAGCAGGCGCGCGTTGAACCGCCGCAGTCGCGCGGCCAGTTGCTCGCGGCTGGCATAGGCGCGCAGTTGCGGCGTCGCGCGCGTGTGGTCAAGCCAGTCGCGGATGCGTGCCGGCGCTTCGTGCGCCTCGTTGGGCAGGAGGCCGAGGAAATCCACCATCAGCAGGCCGGCAATTCGCTCGGGCCGGGCGCCGCCGTAGATGCTGGCGACGGCGCCGCCCATGCTGTGGCCGACGATGCGTGCCGGCACGCCGGCGCTGTAGCGGTCGAGCAGTGCGTCGAGGTCGGCGTAGTAGTCGGCGAACCAATAGCGGCGGTTCAGCCACTGGCTCCGTCCGTAGCCTCGCCAGTCGGGGGCGAGCACGTGCCACGTGTGCCTGAGCGCATCGACGGTGAACTGGAAGCTGGCCGATGAATCCATCCAGCCGTGCAGCATCAGCAGTCGTGGCGCGTCGGCCGGCCCCCAGTGGCGGACGTTGTAGACCAGACCGTTGATCGGCACCTGCTCGCAGTGGGAGGGCGTCAGTAGTGTCTGCATGTCGTGGCTCAGGCAATGGTGGCGGCGATGCCGACTATTTCCGGGCCACCATGAGAAAGACGGGAAACTCGGTCTGGCCGGGACTCGCCGGCTTCGACATGTGGAAGACGGTCGAGAAAGCGACGTCGCGAAATCCGGCGCGCTCGGCCATGTGCGCAAGCGTCTGACGGTCGAAGCCCTGGTGCCCGGTGAATTCGGGACCATGAAAGCATCCGTCCTCGGCATCGAGGTCGGCAACGCAAAGATAGCCAGGCGCAGCCATCAACGCAAAGAGATCGCGCAGGAGTTGCGCGGTGTCCTCGATGTGGTGAAACGTCATCAGGGAGCAGACGACGTCATACCGCTCGACCGGCAAGGGGTCGCTGACGAGGTCGAGTTTCGTCGCGCGCAGGTTGCTCGCGCCGGAGGCCGCGATCTTTTCATCCAGGGTGGCGAGCATCCCGGCAGAGCTGTCAGCCAGGGTGATCTGGCCGAGGTACGGCTGCAAGGCAAAGCCCAGCAACCCCGTTCCACAGCCGTATTCCAGCCCCCGCATCTGGCGGCTCAACGGCACGCGCTCCTGGATGCCCGCGGCGACGGCCAGCGCACGCGCTACCTTCACGGGGTCGGCGTCCCAGGTGGCGGCGCGATCGTCAAACTGGTTGCCTGAGTGCGGGTTCATGACCGGGCCTCCTGTGCGCGTGCTTCGCTATCGATCAAATGGACTTCGCTCATGGTGTCGCTCCTTCGGTGACTTCCGAAATGGCACGAGTTTGTGCCAATTCGACGGATCCTTCAACGAGGAGAAGTGGACTCAGAAGTGGACTCAGAAGTGGACTTCGAAGCGGGCTCGCTACCATAGACCCACCCTGGCTCCGCGGCAGACTTGACGACGCAAGTCGCCAGACGTATATTACTGACCAGTCAGTCATTAGTGTTGCCCAATGAATTCATTCGTTCCCCAACCCGCCTCCGGCGCTCCCGCCAAAGCCCCGGTCCCGCGCCGCCGTCGCAAGGACGCCCGACCTTCCGAACTGACAGCGGCGGCGCTCGCGCTGTTCGTGGACAAGGGCTTCGCCGCCACCCGACTCGACGACGTTGCCGCCCGCGCCGGGGTCTCGAAAGGCACGCTCTATCTGTATTTCAGCAGCAAGGAAGCGCTCTTCAAGGCGGTGATCGAAGACGGGATGGTAGCGGCACTGGCGGCCGCCGAGGAGCGCCTGGCCGGCTTTCATGGTTCGGCCGCTGAGTTGCTGCACGAGCTGTTGCTCGGCTGGTGGCGGCAGATCGGCCGCACGGCAATGGCCGGCGTGACCAAGCTGATCATTTCCGAGTCGAGGAACTTCCCCGAAGTGGCTCAGTACTACCACGAGCGGGTGATCACGCGTGGCCGGGCGCTGCTGCGCCATGCGCTCGAGCGCGGCATCGGCAGCGGCGAGTTTCGGCCGCTGAATGTCGAAGCGGCCATCGACGTGATCATTGCGCCGCTGCTGATGCTGGCGATCTCACGCTTCTCGCTACGCCTATGTGGGCCGCAAGTGGCGCCGGAGACCTATCTCGAAACGCATTTCGAACTGCTGCTCCAGGGTTTGCGCGGCGCCGACCCGATCGACGACCGGCAGCCGACGGCGACGACGGCATGCAGCTGAACGCGACCCGCGCCGCGTTCTTCCGGCGGTGGCTGCCGGCGCTCGCCCTGCTCGCTGCCTGCGGCAAGGAGCCGGCACCGCCCGAGCCGCCGAGAGGGGTACTGACGCGCGTCGTCGGCGACACCGCCGGCGATGAAACGCTGACCTATTCGGGAGAGGTTCGCTCGCGCTACGAGATGCCGCTGGCTTTCCGCATTCCCGGCAAGGTCACCGCCCGGCTGGTCGATGCCGGTGCTGTCGTCAAGGCGGGCCAGGTGCTGGCGCAGATCGATCCGGCCGACACGGCGCTGTCGGCGGCATCGGCCGTCGCGCAACTCGAACTGGCCGACGCCGACCTGCAGCGCTTCCGCAGCCTGCGCACCAGGAACTTCGTCAGCCAGGCGGCGCTGGATTCCCGGGAGACCAGCTTCAAGGCAGCGAAGGCGCAGGCCGAGCTGGCCCGCAACCAGTCGTCCTATACGGTCCTCAAGGCCGATCAGCCGGGGGTCATCGGCCTGATTTCGGCGGAAGTCGGACAGGTGGTGGCGGCCGGGCAGACGGTCATGCGGCTGGCGCGACCCGACACCCTGGAAGTCGCCATCGCCATTCCCGAAGGGCGCACGTCCGACGTGCGCGCCCTCGGCACCGCCGAGGTGACGCTCTGGGCGGACGGCGAGGCACGCTACGCGGGCGCGCTGCGCGAAGTGTCGCCGGTCGCCGACCCGCTGACGCGGACCTACGCGGCGCGGGTGTCGATCGATCGTCCGGATGCGCGCATCCTGCTCGGCATGACCGCCAAGGTGCGCTTCCTGCGTCCAGCCGGCGGCACGCGCCTGACCGTGCCGCTGACCGCCGTTTTCCAGCACCAGGGCCGACCGGCGCTGTGGGTGGTCGGGAGCGACGAGACGGTCAGTCTGCGGCCGGTCGACCTCGCCAGCTACCGAGAAGA
>AATN01000098.1_pt1 | contig 23081 bp, 23 predicted proteins | sample 270648 | NCBI WGS metagenome assembly AATN01 (sample SAMN02954269, study PRJNA17659) | bioreactor sludge metagenome | biome: terrestrial; feature: bioreactor; material: sludge; isolation source: Enhanced Biological Phosphorus Removal (EBPR) bioreactor sludge | place: Australia: Brisbane, Queensland
CGCCGGCTTGCACATTACTTAAGGCATGACTGACCGCTTCGGTTAGCTTAAAAGCTTGATCAGGTGTTAAGCCACGCTTGTCAATTTCATTAAAATACTCGCTTAGCAAGCTGCCTTGAGTATTCGCGCAGCTAAACCAGTAGTTATCTTCGGCACTGCCCCATGCCAGAATAGTTGGATAGGCTGCCGCTGGTGGTGCTGGACGTGACATGACGGCAGACCATGCTTTAGCAAAGTCCGGTAGTGTGCTAATGGCTGGGGCTGCTAACACGAGCAGAACCATATGATCTTGTTCACCTTGCGTTGGGGTATAGAGATCATCAGCCCAATACACATCAGCTAAAGCAGTAGAGGACATTTTTCGGCGTACACTAAAACGGTTATCAATTAGAAATAAATCCGTGGGTGACGCTACGGTTTTTACTGAGGTCGACATGGTTTCAATGGCCCATCAAGTCGCGATAGATTAAGAATAGCAGGCAAGTATAGAGCATTCAGCCGGTACATAGCACCTAAGCTAGATTAAATGCAGTACTATCAGGATACTTAGTCAACTGGAGGATTCCAATTGTTCAGTTTAACTTGCTTAAAGCTCATTCCGTTTAGTGTTTTACAAAATCTGCCCTTCATTCCGCCCAATGATTTGTTTGTATAGGAGCCAGTTATGCCCGCTGCATCCTTCTTTGCCTTTGATACCATAGCACTGCATGCAGGTTACCAACCTGAACCACTCTATGGCAGTCGTGCGGTGCCGATTTATCAAACTACTAGCTATGCTTTTAGTGAGGCTAACAGGGGGGCTGCCCTATTTAATGTCGAACAAGGTGGACATATTTATAGTCGCATGAGTAACCCCACTGTAGCTGTTTTAGAGCAGCGTTTAGCCGCTTTAGAAGGAGGCGTTGGTTGTGTCTGCACAGCATCAGGTATGAGTGCTTTATTCACCACGTTTTTAAGTTTGTGTTCGGCGGGCGATCACATTGTTGCCGCCGCGCAAATCTATGGTTCAACAGCAACTTTATTGCGCCACACTTTAAAGCGTTGGGGAATTAACACTAGTTTCGTGGATATTAATGATCATGCAGCAGTGGAGGCTGCTATTCAAAGTAATACTAAATTAGTTTTTTGTGAGTCTATCGGTAATCCAGCTTTAGATATTGCTGATTTACCTAGATTAGCAGCAATCGCCCAAGCACAAGCTCTGCCTTTAGTTGTGGATGCTACCTTCGCTACTCCAGCATTAGCCAAATCTATCGAGCTAGGAGCAAATATTGTCGTACATTCTTTAACTAAATGGGTTGGTGGCAGCGGGAATGCTTTAGGTGGCGCTATTATTGACGGTGGAAATTTTAATTGGGGTACTGAGCAGCGCGCTTTTCCAACTCTCACCGAGTATTATGCGCCCTTCCAAGGTTTAAATTTCTGGGAAGAGTTTGGTCCTGCGGCTTTTAGTATGCGCGTCCGTGCTGAAGCTATGCGTGATTTCGGTGCAGCCTTAAGTCCGCTGAATGCTTTTTTACTGCTGCAAGGTTTAGAAACCTTAAATTTACGTATGGCTAAGCATGTAGATAATGCGCGTGCTTTAGCAGAATGGCTGACCCAGCAAGCGGGGGTGGCTTGGGTAAATTATCCGGGTCTAAGTACGCATCCGCAGTATAGCTTAGCTCAAAAGTTGATGCCCAAAGGGGTAGGTTCTATTTTAAGCTTTGGCATTCAAGGTGGTTTAGCAGCCGGTTTAGCTTTTATGGATGCCTTACAGCTCGCAACTAATCTCGCAAATGTAGGCGATTCGCGTACATTAGTATTACATCCCGCGTCAACGACCCATTCCCGTTTAGATTCTCAAGCACAACAGGCGGCGGGCATTAGTGCAGATCTATTACGCGTTTCGGTCGGCTTGGAGGCATTACAGGATATTCAAGCTGATTTCAGTCGCGGCTTAAAGGCCGCTGCGAAATTGGCTAAGGAGTAAGTCGTGTATCTAGACTTCCAACAAGCACGCATTTATCTAGGTACAGGCGGTAAAGTATTTGATGCGAATTTGCCAACAGTACTCTTTTTACATGGAAGTGGCATGGATCATCGCGCTTGGCAGCTCCAAACCCGTTGGTTTGCATTTCATGGCTTTTCTGTACTTGCCCCTGATTTTCCTGCACATAGTCTTTCCACGGGGCAAGCTTTAAATTCTATTCAAGCCGCTGCCCTTTGGGTTTGGGATTTACTTGATCAATTGCAGATTCAGACTGTGAGCTTGGTGGGTCATTCCCAAGGAGCTTTAATAGCTTTAGAGGCGGCTGCTTCTCAACCAAAACGAGTTCGTTCGCTGAGCTTGATTGCAACTGGAGCCGCAATTCCAGTAAATGATCAGCTTTTGCAGTTGGCTAATAAAAATAAACCATCAGCAGTGGCTGCGATGCTGAATTGGGGGTTTGGCAAAGCTTACCAATTGGGATGCTCACAAGTACCGGGTTTAGCTCCCTTAGCGATAGCAGGGCAAATTATGCAGCAGAATCCACTCGCTATAGATTTAGCAGCCTGTCAGGCTTATCAAAATGGTGAGCAAGCTGCAAAACAAATCACTGCCCCCACCCAATTAATTTTCGGCGAATATGATCGCATGACTCCCCTTAAAGCAGGACGAGCGTTAGCGGGAGTGTTAACAAATCTACAGAGTCATACGGAATTAGCTTCAGGGCATATGTTGCCAGTGGAAGAGCCTGCAGCTTGTTTACAGTTATTGCGTGATTTTATTAGGCCACTTGCCTTAAAGGAATGATGCATTTATTAATAGGTTTAGCCTTGCTATTGATTGGCTTTTCAGTGATCAATGCAGGCTTATTAGTGCTCTATGCATGGCGTCAGTCTAGTCAAACGGTTACTTATTTAAGTGGCATGTTGCTGGCCATTTTGGCAGCTATCCAAATCTTAAATTTTAGCTATTTAGAGTTTGGCACTATGTGGGTGCATAGTCATTTTTATAATGTGCTGTTGTTTATGGTTGCTCCGACCTTTTATCTACTCAGTGCACCTTTACTAGAGGCAAAAATTCAACCATTCGCCCACCGCTGGTGGCATTTTTTACCTGTTCTCTTCGCACTGACTTTGCCACCGGCTTGGGCTTTGCCTTTAGCCTTTGTGGTTGGTTCAGGGTATTTAATCCATTTAGGTTTCAATATTTATGCTTTACGCGCGCAACGGAGTCGTTTCCGCTTGGAGCTTTTAGGCTTAGCGCTGATGTTTGTACTGGCTATTTTGGTTATTTTACTTGGAGTGAGTAATGCCTTAGTGCCGGATCAAGTGTTTTTTAGTTTATATGCGGCTGCGATTGGCTGTGGTTTTGTCTTAGTGAGTGCAGTGTTAAGTTTTGCTCCGCAATTACCCACTGAAGTCGCAGAAGCAGCACGCGAGACTTATGCGGTTTCTACCTTAAGCAAAGTCGATTGTGAGGCTGCTTTACAAGCATTGCAGCAACTCATGCACACGCAAAAACTGTATCAAAACACAGAGCTAGATTTACCTAGTTTGTCGGAGGCTCTAGGCTTAAGCCATTATCAATTATCTGAATTGATCAATACTCGTTTGGGCAAAAGTTTTTCGCGCTATTTACGCGAGCAGCGAGTGGAGGCGGCTAAACTGCAATTAATCCATGAACCGAAAGCCACCGTCCTAGGGATTGGTTTAGCGGTCGGATTTAGTTCACAGTCGAATTTTTATGAAGCCTTTCGCGAGATTGTGGGGATGACACCGGGGCAGTTTCGTAAATTAAATCAAAAATCCATTCCGAAATGATCAAAGCGGAAGCCTAACCAGCAATTTTGCCTTAGTTTAGCTCTAAATTCATGCAAAAAGGAGCAGCTATGAAAGTATTAGTTACGGGCGCTAGTGGGTTTATTGGTGGAACAATTAAGGCGGCTTTAGAGCAAGCTGGGCATACGGTAGTACCGATTGCCCGCCGCTATGGAGTCAATTTCAATGAAATGTTAGAGCCGAAGCAGTGGACTCCATATTTGGCAGGTGTAGATGTGGTGATCAATGCGGTCGGCATTATCGCGGAAACTCGCGGACAGTCATTTGAAAATCTGCATACCCGCGCACCCTTAGCATTATTTAAAGCGAGTGAACAGCAAGGGGTAAAGCGGGTTATCCAAATCTCTGCCCTTGGTGTTGAGCAAGCTTTCGTACCCTATCAGCAAAGTAAAAAGGCAGCCGATGAGGGTTTGAAAGCCTGTAATCTGGATTGGTTTGTGCTGCGGCCCTCCTTGGTTTATGGAGCTGGTGGCTCTAGTGATGCGATGTTCCGCCGTTTAGCCGCTTTACCCATCATTAGTTTGCCCGGCGGGGGGCAACAACGGATTCAGCCCGTGAATGTTAGCGATGTGGTAGCGACGGTGCTGCATTGTTTAACCGCAGAGCCTAGCAAGCAAGTGATCAATGTTGTTGGCCCCAAAGAATATACTTTGGAAACTTGGCTGCAAGCTTTGCGAGCGCAGCAAGGGAAAAAGCCAGCGCTGACCCTTTCGATTCCTTGGTTCTTAATTATGCTTAGTGCCCAGTTGGGACATAAGCTGATTCCTGTGTTGCATCCAGACAATATGCGCATGCTGGAAAAGGGCAACACGGCGGATGTCTCCGGTTTTAAACAGTTTCTGGGGCGTATGCCGCTGGAGCTAGGGCAAGTTGCATGAGCTATCTGAGTCTCAAATATCTACATATTTTAAGCATGGTACTACTGTTTGGTACGGGCTTAGGGAGTGCTTTTTATAAATGGATGGCGGATCGTAGCGGAAATCTTGCGCATATTGCAGTAATGAATCGGCATGTGGTATTGGCAGATTGGCTTTTTACTACACCAACAGTTATTTTTCAGCCCATTAGCGGTTTGTGGATGGTGTATCTCTTACATTATCCACTGACTACACCGTGGATTATGTGGAGCTTAGTATTATATGGAGTAGCAGGCGCTTGTTGGCTACCCGTGGTTTGGTTGCAGATTCAAATGCGCCGCTTATCGGAGCAAGCTTTAGCCACGCAGACCGAGCTACCGGTTTTGTATTGGCGTTATGCGCGTTATTGGTTCTGGCTAGGCGTACCAGCCTTTATTGCCATGCTGTTGATTGTGTTATTGATGGTGTTTAAATTGACGGGGGGAACGTAAGCGTGGCAGCAGTTTCTATTATGCAACAAGCTTTGGGGACACAATGGAGTGCCTTGGCTCCTGCTCTAAAAGCGCATTACATGGCAGAGGGTAATCGCGATGTAGGTGTACTCAGCATCGAATACCCTAAGTGGATGCAATGGCCACTGAATTTTTTACGCTTATTTGGCACTTTGATTAATCAGCAAGCGCAACATACGCCGACACAGGTTAGTAAACGTATGTTTGGCGAACAGCAGTTCTGGCAGCGTCGTGTTGAGCTACCCAAGCGAGTCCTAGCGTTTGATAGTGTCTGGCAGTATTGTGGTGGTAATGAGTTGATTGAGTACGTCAAACCTTACTTAGGCTTAAAAATGGCAGTCAAAGTACAAGAGGGTAAACTCTATTATGAAGGGCGTGCTTATATCTTAAAATTAGGCAGTTTACTGATTCCTATCCCTGAAGCTTTAGTCTTAGGGCATACCACGATTGAAGAAGTCGGTATTGATGAACAACATTTCACGATGGATTTTCGTTTAAAGCATCCGCTGTTTGGGCAGATTTATCGCTATTCGGGGCGTTTTCGTACCGAGGTCATTTCTCCTTAATTAATGCGATGTCCTATGGTGCTAGCTTGTTTAAACAGTTTCTTATGTGCAGCACTATTAATCAGGAAGGCATCAGTCGGTAACTCTAGGCTGCTTAACAGGCTTGCTTGTAACTTTTCTTGATTGAATACCCAGCCACGCACCTTGACTGCAATGACATACACAGGATAGTTCGGGGAATGTTCTAGTTGTTTTTGCGCTAGCCAAATAGCTTTGACTTTTTTTTGTTTAGCTAAACTATTGAGCAGTATCGGTTTCAAGTGGGTAATGGCATGAATGCTAGGATCAATTAAGACATCAGTAGGATGTAGATTTGCACGCTCTTGATGCGCTGCTGCTAGCATATCGGTAGCGGCTTCTAAATGAAGTAACCAACGCCTACTTTGTTCTAGATCATTATGTTTAGTATAAAAACGCCAAGCCGCTTCAGCCGCCGCCGGTTGTAACTTGGGCTGCAACATGGCTTCTTCTAAATAGCTAATTCCATGAGGATCATAACGCTCTAGGAGTAACTGTCCAATCGCTAAATCTGCTTCAGTATCTTCTGGGTGGTATTCAGCGTATTTTTGATACAAGGGTAGGGCATCTTTTTCAGGTAAATATTTAGCGGTCATTTCAGCTAATTGCCAACGTTCTTTAGGCGTTAAATCTTCGTATAAACGCATTTTTAACTGATTGACCGTTTCGCGTGCAAGTTTCGAGCGCTGATGTAACTCATCCCATTGAGCGCCATGTGTTTCGAGCCATTCACGATTAAAATATTTAAGCACTTGCTCTAATTCTGGCTCTAGCCAAGTAATGGCTTTGGCTTCATGTACATAGTTTGCGGGCAGATTGCTGAATTTGAGTGCTTTCAAACGCTCCATTAAGGCGGGATGGGTATCGCTGGAGTCCGTTTTGCGACTTAAAGCAGCACGTAAATAGCGCTTAAAGTCTTCATTATTCAGATTAGCTTGCTGGTAGAACTGCCTGAGTAGGTTGTAAGTTTGGCTTTCAGCTTGGGCTTGGGTGTAGGGGCGCTCGAATAGTGGTTTCCAAAAATGCTGCTGGGTAAATTCGCCTAAGACGTTAACCGACACTAAAGCTGAAGCTGCCGCTTCGCGGGAACTGAGTTGGCTGGCAATATAGTCGGCTTCATATTCATTAGCACGTGCCAATACATAAGAGTAGCCTGCAAAATAAGGCGCATACCAATTGAAGAATTTACTCATTAACCCCGTCCCTAGTGCCTGCGCTTGGATAAAAGCGTGGTTGATTTGCGCCCAGCTTTGGCGGAGTCGATAAATTTTTCCAGCAAATTTGCTATGGTTACCTGATAAATGGGCTAGTTCATGGGCCAACACCGAGCGCGTTTGTTGTACAGAAAGCGCGAGTAGTAATTCTAAGCCAATGATGAGCGTATTTTGAGTAGAACCGATTAAACCCATGCGTGGTGTTTGCACTAGAGCTGCATTTAGTTCTGTATCAAGCAGGATCTGGTGAATCGGTGGAGTATTTAAAGTTTTGCTGATTTGATCTACTTCTTCCCAGATTTTAGGATACTGCTTGCGCTCTAGGCGGTAACCTTTTGGGCTAGGAATTTGGACGATCAGCGACCTGAACAAAACCCAGATTAAAGCAAGAACGACAAAAATTAACTTGGTTTTGAGCAGTATCAAGAGCAAGGCAGAGCTAGTGAAGGCCAACCAAGCAGTGCCTCCCGCTAATAGCACTAAACTGACCAATACCCCTAAAATCACTGCATAACCTAGATAGACTAGGTGTTGCAGGCGACGTTTATAAGCGGCTGGTTGCTGACTGAGTTCACGCTCAGCTTTGGCGACTAAGCTTTCAAAATAGAGACGCTGTTCGGTTGTTGTTTTCATTGGGGCTAGGGTGGCGAAATCTCTGTTTAGCCTAGCAAAGTGCTGAGCCTGTTTATGCTTTTTCCGATTGATGGCTGGTTCCAGCGCTGATTTAAAAGATTGCATAGCAAGCTTTTCAAAGTGTGGACTTCTTTAGCAAATAAGCTAGCTGTGCTAGTATGCGCGCGCATTGCAGTTCACAACAGGTTCAGCCTCCCACTATGGCACGATACATATTCATTACCGGCGGTGTCGTTTCTTCCCTTGGCAAAGGCATCGCAGCCGCCTCTCTTGGTGCAATCCTCGAAGCGCGTGGCCTCAAGGTCACGATGATGAAACTAGACCCCTATATTAATGTCGATCCCGGTACGATGAGTCCCTTTCAACATGGCGAAGTTTTCGTCACTAATGATGGTGCTGAGACCGATTTAGACTTAGGGCACTATGAGCGCTTTGTGGGGTTTACCGCAACGCGTTACAACAATTTCACAACGGGTCGCATTTATGAAGCTGTGATTCGTAAAGAGCGCCAAGGTGAGTATTTAGGCGCGACGGTACAAGTCATTCCGCATATTACCGATGAAATTAAAAGCAGTGTGCGTGCGGGTGCGGGTGATGCGGATATTGCGATGGTCGAGATCGGTGGCACGGTGGGTGACATCGAATCTTTACCCTTTATGGAAGCGATTCGGCAAATGGGTGTGGAAGAAGGGCGGAATAATGCCTTATATATCCATTTAACCTTGTTGCCCTATGTGGCGGCAGCGGGCGAGCTTAAAACTAAGCCCACGCAGCATTCGGTCAAAGAGTTAAGGTCGATTGGGATTCAGCCGGATATTTTGCTCTGTCGCAGTGAGAAACAGTTACCGGAAAATGAGCGCCGCAAAATTGCTTTATTCACCAATGTCGAAGAGCGTGCGGTTATTTCCGCGATTGATGTCGATAATATCTACAAAATGCCTTTGTGGTTACATGCGCAGAAAGTAGATCGGATTGTGGTGGAGCGTTTTGGTTTAAGCAATCTGCCGGATGCGGATTTGACTGACTGGAAAAATGTCGTGAATGCGATGGAGTTTCCCGAAGCTGAAGTGAGCATTGCGATGGTGGGTAAATATGTAGATCTCACCGAATCCTATAAATCTTTGAATGAAGCCTTGCGACATGCGGGGATTCAAACCCATACCAAAGTCAAAATTAATTATATCGACTCAGAAAAGCTCGAATCTGATGAAGATTCGCCAGAAATGGATATTGTCCGTGCGGCTGATGCGATTTTAGTCCCCGGTGGCTTTGGCAAGCGTGGTGTGGAAGGTAAAATTCGTGCGGTGCAATATGCGCGTGAGAATAAAGTGCCTTATTTAGGGATTTGTTTAGGGATGCAGGTGGCGGTGATTGAGTATGCTCGGCATTGTGCGAATCTTACCGGTGCACATAGTACCGAATTCGTGAAAGATACCGCGCATCCAGTGATCGGTTTAATTACCGAATGGCAAAATCAGGATGGTTCGGTGGAAATGCGTACTGAAACTTCGGATATGGGTGGCACCATGCGCTTGGGTGGGCAAACTTGTCATTTAGTCCCCGGCTCTTTGGCGAATCAAGCTTATGGGGTTATAGATATTGTTGAGCGCCATCGCCATCGCTATGAATTTAATAATAATTATCGTAAGGTACTCGAAGAGCACGGTTTAAGCTTCTCGGCCATGTCAGCGGATAGTAGCTTAGTGGAAATGATTGAGTTGAAGGATCACCCGTGGTTTTTAGCTTGTCAATTCCATCCAGAGTTTACTTCGCGTCCGCGCCAAGGCCATCCGCTGTTTAGTAGCTTTATTCCGTGCAGCACGTGCTCAGCATGAAGCTAGAGGGGTTTAAGGATGCAAATCTGTGGATTTGAGGTCGGTTTAGATCAACCTTTTTTTCTAATTTCTGGCCCTTGTTCGATTGAAGGCGACGGCTTGGCTTTAGAAACAGCGCAAACATTGCAAGAAATCACGGCACGCTTAAAGATTCCTTTTATCTATAAATCTTCGTTTGATAAAGCCAATCGTTCTTCACATACCAGTCGGCGCGGAGTGGGGATTGAAGAAGGCTTGCGGATTTTAGAGCGAGTTAAGCGTGAAGTCGGTGTACCGGTGCTCACGGATGTGCATGAAGATACGCCGATGGATGAGGTAGCTAGTGTCGTCGATGTGTTACAAACGCCTGCATTTCTTTGTCGCCAAACGAATTTTATTCAAAGTGTGGCACGCACGGGTAAGCCAGTGAATATCAAAAAAGGCCAATTTTTAGCACCTTGGGATATGGTGAATGTGGTTGAGAAAGCGCGTGCGGTGGGCAATCAACAGATTATGGTCTGCGAGCGTGGCTATACCTTTGGCTATAACAATTTAGTATCGGATATGCGTAGCCTCTCAATTATGCGAGCGACCCATTGCCCTGTAGTCTTTGATGCGACCCATTCGGTACAACTTCCCGGTGGACAGGGGAATGTCTCCGGTGGCGAGCGCCAGCATGTACCGGTGTTAGCACGTGCTGCCATTGCAGTTGGGATTGCAGGTTTATTTATGGAATCACATCCAGACCCTGCGAATGCTTGGAGTGATGGCCCAAATTCTTGGCCGCTCGATAAAATGGAAGCGCTGTTAGAGTCTTTAGTGGCGCTGGATCGAGTGGTTAAAGCTAACCCATTCATTGAACAAACTTTGTAAATTTTCTAGGGATTAAGATCATGTCTGAAATCATCTCTGTATTAGCCCGTGAAGTGATCGACTCTCGCGGCAATCCCACGGTGGAAGCCGATATTAAATTAGCTAGTGGTGCGATTGGCCGTGCTGCAGTACCCTCGGGTGCATCGACCGGCTCACGCGAAGCGATTGAGTTACGCGATGGGGGCGCTCGCTATTTAGGTAAGGGCGTACAAAAAGCGGTTGCTAATGTGAATGGCGAAATTGCGGCTGCTTTAAAGGGACATGAAGTCACCGATCAAGCGGGTATTGATCAAATCATGTTAGAGCTAGATGGTACGGATAATAAAGCGCGTTTAGGTGCAAATGCTTTATTAGCCGTGTCAATGGCGGCGGCTCATGCGGGCGCGAAAGAGCAGGGCTTACCGCTGTATCAATACCTGAAAAAATCGGACACTTACAAGTTGCCAGTACCAATGATGAATATCATCAATGGGGGGGCGCACGCGGACAATAGCGTCGATTTACAAGAATTTATGATTCTGCCGGTCACTGCACCTTCGATGGAAGAAGCGATTCGTTATGGTGCAGAAGTCTTCCATAACCTCAAATCAGTCTTGAAAAAGCGGGGTTTGAATACGGCAGTGGGGGATGAGGGTGGTTTTGCACCCGATTTATCCTCTAATGAGCAAGCGATTGAAGTTATTTTAGAAGCCATTAATAAGGCTGGTTTTAAGGTCGGTGAAGATATTTGGTTAGGCTTAGACGTAGCCAGTTCTGAATTTTATAAGGATGGTAAATACGTTTTAGAATCCGAAAATCGCAGTTTCAGCGCTGAAGGTTTCACAGAGTATTTACATAATTGGGTACGTCAATATCCGATTTTAAGCATTGAAGATGGCATGGCCGAAGGCGATTGGGCGGGCTGGAAACATTTAACGGATGTATTAGGTGGCAAAGTGCAAATCGTCGGCGATGATTTATTTGTGACTAATACCGAAATCCTGCAAGAAGGGATTGAGAAGGGTATTGCTAATTCCATCCTGATTAAGGTCAACCAAATCGGTACTTTAACTGAAACTTTAGCAGCGATTGAAATGGCGCATCAAGCAGGTTATACCGCTGTGGTTTCCCATCGTTCGGGTGAAACAGAAGACTCGACGATTGCGGATATTGCAGTAGCAACCGGTGCAGGCCAGATTAAAACCGGCTCTTTATCACGTTCAGACCGTATTGCGAAATATAATCAATTGCTGCGTATTTCGGGTGAGTTAGGCAGCCGTGGGATTTATGCAGGTAAGTCCGCGTTTAAGCAGTTTTAAGTAGTTAAATTCGCTTTTCGTTTTTAATAGAAAGACATCTGCGAAAGTGGGTGTCTTTTTTATTTAAGCTTTCATATTTCAAATCCAAGTCGCGTGCCTAACCTTGTTTAACAAGAAAAAGTGTGTAATTTTCCCAGAACTCATGGGAATACGTGGTTGCTGGTTCAGAGGGGCTTCGTGTATGCTTCTTATCCATTAACATTAGCTGAATTTTGGGGACACGATTTATGATAATGTCAGACTATGCGGAATTCTCCACGAACCAGATAGGCGGCGCGTGCGCAGCGATTGAACACATGCAGTCTATCCTGATATTCCAGAATGCCGCCTAATAAACTGTTAGGCCTCAAGAAAATGACGAGTTGGTCTCACCCGAAGCAGTTGGTAGAACTCGCCGAGTTCTACGAATCGGCAAGAGCAAATCCAGAATCAGTTTCTGATGCCGAATTCCTGCATCGGATCACTAAGTCATTCTGGCCAACAAACTGCTGGAGCTTCGTAGAAGCTGCATTCGCCATCATTGCACCGGGTTGCGCTATGCGCCCGCACTTGGTTCGACAGCTTGTTCAGCATCCCATTGAAGCCATGATTGCGGGCGGTTTGGAAGATCCTAACGAAGTCATACCTCAAGGCATCGCACTCGCCACAAAGGAGCGCCCGTATGTGGAGCTATCGGCAGAAGGAAGACAATGGCTTCTTAGCGAATGGCCGAAGCTTGAGCCATTGGCTGCTTCAGTGTTCCAGGAAAAGTGGGATGAGCTGTCGCCAGAGGCCTAACCAGTCGCTCGAGCCGACTCGCGGCTCAGCTTCAACGTTATGCATTAAAAACACACACACTTCACTGCCTCATTAAAAGAAAATTAGCTTCATCATTTAAATTTCGGAATAAGTAATTTTGGGAATAATAAACCACAAATATTATGATGTGTTTTTGAGCTATGCTCGTGATGATAATATATTGCACGATGAGGCTGTAAGAATGTTCCAAAAATACTTCAAACCAAAACTTGAAGCTGAACTCCGCCTTCAAGAATTTTCTGCCCGAGGAGCCGAAGTTTTTATGGACATAAATGGGCTACCGGCTAATGGTGATTTAACCATCGAGATACAAGAAGCTATTGAGCGAACCGCTTTTTTAATTATTTTTATTGGCCGATCATATCCCAATTCAGTATGGTGCGGAAAAGAATTAATGTTTTTCATAAATCAATTTCAAGGTTCACGACAAGAAGCTCTTAAAAGAACTTTTGTTATCGTACTTGATAAGGCAGCAGAACAAAAAAACTGGGGTGATTATTTAGAGAATCCAGAAAGACCTATATTTATAAGATTCTATGATGAAGAAACAGGCCAAAACATACCTCCCGTACTTGAAGACAAAGATGGTCAAGCTGTTCCAGGCCCCCGGTTTCTCCGAGGAATTCGTAAAGTTGTAGAAACGATGGCCGAAAGATCTGTTTCACTAAAACTCCAATCACTAGAATCTTAATAACTTTATCTTGGATGCTCCATTAAATGATTGATATATTTGTCAGTTACTCAACACATGATCGCCATGGCCGAAAGATCTGTTTCACTAAAACTCCAATCACTAGAATCTTAATAACTTTATCTTGGATGCTCCATTAAATGATTGATATATTTGTCAGTTACTCAACACATGATCGCCAGCGAGTTAAGCAGTTGACTGATGTTATCTCAAAATCAGGATTTTCTATATGGGCTGATTATCAAATTTTAGCTGGCGAACATTGGGCTAATAAAATCGAACAACAGCTACATAATTCTCGTTGCGTAATAGTAATTTGGTCTAGGAGTTCGACCTCAAGTGAATGGGTGCGTGAAGAGGCAGCCTATGCACGTGAAACAAAAAAACTAATTCCTGTCCTAATTGACAATATTGACTTACCCATTGGGTTTAACACATTACAAAGCATATCCCTAGTGAACTGGAACGGTGAGTCAAATCACCCTGAGTTACAACGCCTTTTAAATGCAATATCTTACTTTGTTAATTCAAATTAAAAAGCACTAATTTTCACATAATCCCATACCTTATCAATAGCATAACGAGTGTGTCGACAACGGACGCGGTGACAGCCCGCGACTCCGCACAATTTACTCCCCGCCGCGCCCGTCATGCATGACGTTGAGGCTGTAGGAAAACCTCTAAGCCATTTTTTCAATTTTTGGAAATTGAACGAAAAATAAACAAAACTGCAATTCTACGTAAATCTTTGAGGAGTTTTCAGTGAAAAGTGTTCAAAGATTTACCTACATCAGCTACTTTTGAGATTTTGTTAGAGAGAGTTAGGTTTTTCTACACCCTCGTTGGCGTGAGGCAAAAAAAAGTATCGCCAGATTCAAAGACCGATTAAAGATGATTTCATCATGCGCTAACGCGGGAAAAGCCGTACCAAATTCAAACACCGACAATATTGGGTTTGGTAGCCGCGCTGATGCGCGGGAAACCGCGTGCCAAGTTCCATTCATTGATACTGATGGTTCATCGTGCCGTGTAGACACGCGGTGAAATAACATTCTGACATTCAAATGCTTGATTTATTGGTATTTCATCCGGCTTCATCTTGACGCGTCCACAACGCGGTGAACCAGGGTCAAAACGTTAACTGTTGATCTAGCCGCGCTGAAAGCGCGTGCCATACCGTGCCACTCGAATTTTGAGAACTTGACAAGCTGTACTGTGTACATACACTGTAACCATGATGCAGTTCGAGTGGGATACCAAAAAAGCAGCAACAAACCTAAAAAAGCACGGCATTTCCTTTGAGGAGGCAAAGTCTGTTTTCTATGATGAGTTTGCTGTTCAATTTTACGACAACGAGCATTCAGATGATGAAGATCGTTTTCTGATGCTTGGCTTGAGCTGCGAGTCAAAAATATTGCTCGTTTGCCATTGTGAGCGTGATACTGGCGAGACAATTAGGATCATCTCCGCCCGCAAAGCAACCAAGAATGAGCGTAAACTTTACAAAGGTGGCGCATCATGAAAGCAGAATACGACCTTTCCCAAATGAAATCCCGTAAAAACCCTTATGCTTCAAAGCTAAAGAAGTCTGTCACCATACGCTTAGGCGAGGATGTCATCAGTTATTTCAAACACATGGCTGATGAGGCGGGGGTTCCTTACCAAAGTTTGATTAACCTTTATTTACGTGATTGTGTCCGACAGCATCGGACTATTGATATTTCTTGGCAGTCAAATCAAACATAAAATTGATGCGCCAACGAGTGTGTCGACGACGGACGCGGTGACAGCTCGCGAGTTCCAATAATTTACTCCCCGCCGCGCCTGTCATGCATGACGTTGGCATGATTTTGCACGCACGATACAATCATTATTCAACTAATTAAATACATAATAATCAATTGGTTAGATCATTTTATCTTCGCCCCTAAAAATTAGTGTACATCTGTACAAATCAGTCAATTACGCCTATAGTGGCACATGTGTACTTAAAGATTGAGACGACATGCACATCACGATAGACACATCTGCACTGATTGCAGTCATTGGCAATGAGAAGACAAAATATAGGATTATAGAGATAACGATTGGGGCATCATTAACTGCACCTATTTCTGTGCATTGGGAGATCGGCAACGCTTTTTCAGCCATGTTCAAAAGAAGAATGATTGATTTAGCAGAGGCAGAAAAAGCATTAAAAATTTACAAATCAATTCCCATACAGTTTATAGATGTGCCGCTAGAGCGTACTCTGCATATAACGAAGAATTTTAATGTTTATGCTTATGATGCTTATCTCATTCAATGTGCGGAACTAACGAGTAGTCCATTACTTACTTTAGATAAGAATTTAATAAATGTTGCCAAACAAATGGGTATTACAGTATTGGAGGTGACCGATGAAGCAATATAACTTTAGCGAAGCCAGAAAAAACTTTGCATCAGTGCTTGAAACAGCCAAACAAGAAGGGATAATTTGTATTTATAAACGCAATGGGGATGCATATTATCTTACTCCAGCAAAAGTCAAAAAATCTCCTTTAGATGTTGAAGGAGTAGATTTATGTCTTTCAAGTAGTCAGATTATGTCTATTGTGAGAGAAGGTAGAGAAAGAACTTATTTTTAGCCAACAAGTTGCTCGACGACGGATACGGTGACAGCCCGCGATTTTTAACAGCTTACTCCCCGCCACACCCGTCAACTTGACGTTGGCTTTTCAAAAGATGATTGCATTTTACCAAATTTGAAGAGTAAAAAGACAAAGAGTTCATGAGTTGCGCTGATGCGCGGGGTAGATTATCAAGCGACACAAAAAGCATAGTTGATTATTGCTCCTGCAAGTAATACCTTTATGGTATTACTAATATTTGGAGAGTAAAAGCCATGCGAGTAACAACTAAAGGACAAGTTACAATTCCTAGGAGTATCAGAGAGATACTAGGGATAACACCTGAGACTGAAATCACTTTCAGAGAAGAAAATGGGAGATTCTATCTAGTCAAAGTTGATGAGCCTGTCGCCACAAAAAATTCCACAGATTTAGAGGCATAGCGACGGCTAAAATGTCAACAGATCAAATCATGGGTCTGACAAGGGAATCATAATGAATGGCGTTTTTTTAGACTCATGTGTCTTGCTTGATTTATTTACAGATGATCCTAATTGGGCTGATTGGTCAGAGAGTATTCTTGAAAAATACAGCAAGACAAATACGTTATATATTAACTCAATTGTTTACAATGAGGTTTCTATCGGCTTCGATAAAATCGAAGAAGTAGAAGAGGTTATATCCGAGCTTGGAATTAAAGTATTGGAGCTTCCTAGAGAGGCGTTGTTTTTGACCGGAAAAGTGTTCCTGCAATATAGAAGAAATAAAGGAACAAAGAAATCACCATTACCTGATTTCTTTATTGGGGCACATGCTACCGTTTCTCAATTTAATCTGATAACCAGAGATTCTGCTAAATATAATACCTACTATCCACAGCTCAAACTCATTGATCCAAAAAGTGAAGATCACTAAATTCAAGAGCCAACAAGCTTGTCGACGACGGACGCGGTGACAGCCCGCGATTCTTACGACTTACTCCCCGCCGCACTTGTCTGATCCCCTCCACTATTCGCGGGTTGGATCACTTCACCGTACTCTATAAACCGCATTAGGCAAATTAACGACACGCCACCCAAAAGCCGCTTTAAAAAAGCTCCCGTTTGTCTCCCACCCTATTCCATGCTAAACCTGCTTTTTCAGTATTAGGACTATAGCCGTGCTCAGCGCCCATCATCTTCATTATGCTTATCCCGAAGCCGGTCAGTGGCATACCGTGCTCAAGGATGTGAGTCTTGAGTTAGCCTTCGGTGAGCAGGTGGCTTTAGTGGGAAGTAGTGGTTCGGGTAAATCAACTTTGTTGAACCTACTGGGTGGCATTGATAAGCCAGCTTCTGGGCAGATTTTCCTAAAAAACCAAGAACTCACTGCTTTAAAAGAGCCAGCTTTAACGCTATTTCGCCGACAGCAGATTGGTTTTATTTATCAGCAATTTAATCTGATTCCGACTTTAACTGTGGCAGAAAATATCTTACTGCCCTTGAGTTTATTGAGGGTAGCTGCCAAAGAACAGCAGGAGCGTTTAGCACATTGGCTAGCCGCGATTCAATTACCGACGCGCGCCCATGCTTTTCCCGATCAACTCTCAGGTGGTGAGCAGCAGCGCGTGGCGATTGCGCGTGCTTTGATTCATCAACCTGCTTTAGTGCTTGCCGATGAGCCGACCGGTAATTTAGATGCAAAAACCGGGCAGTTGATTCTGAATTTATTATTCAATCTGGCCGAGCAAGCCCAGCAAACTTTATTAGTGGTTACCCATAGCAAGGCAGTGGCAGAGCGCGCTGAACGCATCCTAGTTTTACAAGAGGGTGTCTTAGCAACCCACTCATCAGCACTCGCTTGGTGATGCTCATGCAGATGCAGAATTTATTATTACGTTCCAGTTGGCGCTTTTTCACCCGACACCCTTGGCAACTTTGGCTGACCTTATTGAGTATTGCTTTAGGCACTGCGGTGATGGTTGCGGTCGATCTAGCGAATCATAGCGCAGCACAATCTTTCCAACAGTCGGTCAATACACTCTCTAGTCCGATGACGCATGCGATCAAAGCCATACATGGGCAAGTACCCGATGAGTTTTATCGACAGTTGCGGGTGGAGTGGGGCTATCGAGACAGTCTACCTGAAGTCGAGTTATCCCTAAGCTTTAACGGCTTGCATTACAGTTTATTAGGCTTAGATCCTTTCGCAACCAGCTTACCCGCTAGCAGTTTAGGCTCGCTAGATTCAGGTGTACTCACCCGCTTACTCACGGAGGCGAATACACTAATTGCACCCAAGGACTCAGGTTTACAAGTGGGTCAAGTACTGCCAGCGGGGGAGCGTGAGTTTACGGTAATTGCTCTGGCTGATTTGGCGCGTAGCGATTTACTGCTGGCGGATATTGCGACTGTGCAGGGTAATACGACAGGTTTAACTCGAATTCAACTCAAACTAACTGAAGCCGAAGCACAAGCTTTACAAGCCCGTTTGCCGCCGGAGTTCAAACTGGAGTCTTTTGCAAATCAGCAAGCGGTATTCGGGCAAATGACAGGCGCGTTTAGTACTAATCTGTTAGCCATGAGTTTATTAGCGATCTTGGTAGGTGCTTTCTTAGTCTACAACACCATGACTTTTTCGGTGTTACAGCGGCGTTCAAGTTTTGCGGTAGCACGTATGTTAGGCGTTACTGCAGGGCAGTTGTTTCGGGGTTTGCTGCTGGAAGCTTGCGTTTTAGGCTTAATCGGTAGTGCTTTGGGTGTGCTCCTCGGTGTGCTCTTAGGTCAGGGCTTATTAGTGCTAGTGACTCAAACTATTAGTGATTTATACGTGAGTGTTGCCCCCACTGATTTACTCATCACTCCCGCGATTGCCTTGAAAGGCGTCGGCATGACTTTAACGGCGGTATTGCTTGCCACGCTAGCGCCTGCTCTTGAAGCAGCGCGTGTTGCTCCTGTACAAGTACAGCGGCGTTCGAGTTTAGAGCAATCCAATCAGAACCTAAGCTTCAAGCTAGTGAGTGCAGGCTTAGTGCTCATGCTGGGAAGTGCGCTCCTGATTAGCAGTTCAGGGAAGCAATTGGTGCTGGGTTTTGTGGGGCTGTTTATGCTGATTGTGGGGTATAGCTTGCTGATTCCTTGGGTACTGCGCAAGCTCTTAAAGTGGCTTCAACAAGTCACTGCAAAACTTACGCATCTGCAGTTATTAAGTTCGATGGCTTTGCGTAACTTAGAAGCGAGTTTAAGTCGTACCAGTTTAGCCATTATTGCTCTGACAGTGGCAGTGTCTGCCACGATTGGCGTGAGCATAATGATCGGTTCTTTCCGCTCCAGTGTCGCGGATTGGTTGAATATGACTTTACCCAGTGATTTGTATGTTTCAGCCTTGAGCGAAGATGCTTCACGAGTCGAAGGCTCTTTGACGCCCGTTTGGTTGGATCGGATAAAAACCTTGCCCGAAGTAGCAAGTATCAGTACCGGTTTATCCACGCGCTTAAGCGTTGAAGGCATGCCCCTACCCACTTTAGTTTTGCAGCCAGCAGCACACAGTGAACGCGGGTTTGAGTTCTTACAAAATACACCAACGGATGCTTGGCAGCGTTTTGAAAAAGCCGAAGGTGTACTCGTTTCTGAGCCGTTTGCGTATCATTATAATCGAGGAGCAGGTACGAGTTTGCAGCTTAATACTGAAACTGCGGGTGTGCTGAAGCTACCGATTCTAGGGGTGTTTCGCGATTATAGTGCAACCCAAGGTATGTTGGTTCTGCCGCGTGGTTTATATGAGCGCTATTGGCAAGACCGTAATATTTCCTCCATTGGCTTAACTTTAAAGCAGGGCGTAGATACACTTTTAGTTCAGCAGCAGCTACAAGTGTGGGCGAAAGATCTACAACCCGCGAATCAATCCTTAGTCATTCGCTCGAACACCGAGATTCGTGAAAATTCCTTACAAGTTTTTGATCGTACTTTTGCCATAACCCATGTGCTACGTGTTTTGGTGCTGATCGTCGCCTTTGTGGGTGTGTTCAGTGCTTTAATGGCTTTATTTTTAGAAAAGGAGCGTGAATTCGCGATTCTGCGCTCCACAGGTTTTACCCCTAAACAAGTGCAAATTTTAGTGCTCAGCCAAGCAGCTTTATTAGGCTTGCTTGCTGGACTATTCGCCTTGCCTTTGGGCTGGCTGATGTCGGTGGTACTGATTGATATTATCAACCAACGTTCTTTTGGCTGGACGATGCACAGTTATTTCTTTGCCAGCATTCCACTGCAAGCGTTGTTGCTAGCGGTGGTCGCTGCGCTCTTAGCCAGTCTGTATCCAGTGCGTCGGATTGGGCAGCTCTCGATTCGAGAGGGTTTATATGGTCGCTAGGTTGGTTTTAATCTGCTTAATCCTATTAATCAGCGCTTGTGATCAGCCGCCTGAGTCAACGGGTATCAATCTAAATGCAGCGTTGGGCGGAATGCCTGCGGCTGGTTTTGCACGTGCGGTCGAGCCACGCCAGTTTGAGTTCCCATCAGATCATGCCGCGCATTCTGAGTTTCGGAATGAATGGTGGTATGTCACTGGCCATTTGCAGACTGAAGCAGGTCGACAGTTTGCTTATCAAGTGACTTTCTTTCGGATCGCACTTAGCCCCCAACGACCTGAAAACTCTTCTAACTGGGCAACTAATCAAGTTTGGATGACACATATTGCATTAACTGATCTAGCAGCTAATCAACATTTGCATGATCAGCGTTTTGCGCGTGGTGCTGCAGGCTTAGCGGGGCAGCAAATGAAACCCTTTAAAGTGTGGTTGGAGGATTGGCAAATCCTCGGGCAAGCGAATGGTGAGTTTCCGTGGACTGTGCAAGTCGCCAATGCAGATTTTAGCCTCAAATTAAGTTTGCAACCTGAAAAGCCAGCCGTGTTACAGGGCAATCAAGGTTTAAGCCAGAAAAGCAGTGAAGCGGGGAATGCCTCTTACTATTACTCTTTCACCCGTTTAGCCACTACCGGCTCGATTCATTATCAACATCAAGATTTCCAAGTGACGGGTTCTTCATGGCTAGATCGTGAGTGGAGCACGAGTGCTTTGGGTAAGAATCAAGTGGGCTGGGATTGGTTCTCGCTGCAGTTTGAGGATGGGCAGGAGCTGATGTTCTATCAGTTGCGCAAAAGCTCAGGTGAAGCGGATCAAACCTATAGTCAAGGCAAATGGATTGCAGCAGATGCGAGCACCCGCAATTTAAGCCTGAAGGATGTGGAGCTAAAACCCCTTAAGTATTGGCAAGCAACGAATGGGACACGATATCCGATTGCTTGGGAGCTGAATTATCCAGCGATTAAAGGCCGTTGGCGAGTTGAGGCTGTAGTAGAGGATCAATTAATGGAAACCAGTGTGCTGTATTGGGAGGGAGCGGTACGGGTGATTGATTTGGAGAGTGCTCAGGTAGTGGGTCAGGGGTATTTGGAGTTGTCGGGTTACTAACTATCAGAGGAGGATAAATCGTCAAACTCTACTATCTCAAAACCTACTAGCTTATTTCTGTGAAATACTTTTTCATCCAAGGTAAGTGGCAATTTCATAGAGGTTGAGTGCATCAATTTCATCATGCTTTTACGAATTTTAAGAAGCTCGATAGTACGGCTCTTATAATTATTGATTGCGCAGCATAGGTTGTTTTCTAAATGAACAAACACTAAACCTTCTTTTAGGAGAAAATGTGCGGGATCAAATTGGATGGTAAGTTTTAGATACTCTTTTTCACAATTAAAGTGAAAGTCGTGCTCTTGGCAGTCTAACCATGAGTAAGATAAGGTTTCGATTTGAGCCTTAGTAACGAGCAGACCTTCAGGACCACAGAGCACTTCTAGTAGCGGATTGGTGAAAGTATCCATACTTATATGAAAATCGATAGGCTGGCATTGAATCTCATTTATAAACCACTCTAGGCTAATCTTAACTTTACTTAGAAGAAGGTAATCGGTGTTGCCAATAAGCTTCCACACACGCTCCTTGAAGGTATGTTCGTGAGTGCCCAATACGCGAAGCCTTGCAGGTTTTGCTAGGTCAATTTCAATTTCTATGTGCCCACTGGCTGGTGGCTGATGTTTGGACATCATAATTAAACCTAATCTAGTTGAGTTGTGTGTAAGTATAGATCAATCGCTTAACTTTAGTGTTAATGTGCATTAAATTGCTTGAATTCATAAAGGTTAATATGCATAATAATGCATAAATTCAGTCATAAGCCACACGTCGGAGGAGCCATTGTGGATACAGTCTCATCTGCGCTGCTAAATCAGCATTTAATTGATCCTGAGATTTGCATACGTTGCAATACTTGCGAGGCTACTTGCCCCGTTGCTGCAATTACCCATGACTCCCGCAATTATGTGGTAGACGCGAGTAAATGTAATTTCTGTATGGCCTGTGTGCCACCTTGCCCGACGGGGTTCGATTGATAATTGGCGCGCCGTTCCAGCGAGCCGCCCGTATACCATTGAAGAGCAATTTAGTTGGGATGATTTACCCGCTGAATTAAGCGCTGAACAATTAGCTGAGGCCGGTGTTGCTGCTGACGCTGCTAATGTTGAAGTTTTAGCGGCTGTGCCTAGTACTAAGGTAGCGACCTCTGATGGTGAAGCGCCTTTCAATAGTGCGCAATACAATGCCAGTTTACCGCCTTGGTCAGCCGCGCATGCTTATACTAATCTATATGGTGCAAAAGCGGCTGAAAAGTTTGTAACTGCGACAGTGGTGGGTAATGTGCGAGTGACTGAGGTTGGGCGTGAGTATGATACTCATCACATTATGCTGGATTTTGGTTCGATGCCTTTCCCAGTTTTGGAAGGTCAATCGATTGGGATTATCCCGCCCGGTGTAGATGAAAACGGCAAACCGCATTATGCCCGCCAATATTCCATTGCTAGCCCCCGTAATGGCGAGCGCCCCGGCTATAACAATATCTCTTTAACCATCAAACGTGTATTAGAAGATCACCAAGGTCGTCCAGTGCGTGGGGTGGCTTCTAATTATATGTGTGATCTGAAAGTGGGTGATAAGGTGCAAGTGATTGGCCCCTTTGGCACGAGCTTTTTGATGCCGAATCATCCACGTTCCAATATTGTGATGATCTGTACCGGTACAGGTAGCGCTCCTATGCGGGCGATGACCGAATGGCGCAGACGCTTACGGGCGAGTGGCAAGTTTGAAGGCGGCAAGTTAATGCTGTTCTTTGGCGCTCGCACTAAAGAAGAGTTGCCGTACTTTGGCCCTTTGCAGAGCTTACCTAAAGACTTTATTGATATTAATTTCGCTTTCTCACGCACTCTGGGGCAACCGAAACGCTATGTGCAGGATTTAATGCGGGAGCGTGCCGCTGATTTGGTAGAGCTACTTAAAAGCAACGACACCCATTTTATGTCTG
>AATN01000099.1_pt1 | contig 22658 bp, 18 predicted proteins | sample 270648 | NCBI WGS metagenome assembly AATN01 (sample SAMN02954269, study PRJNA17659) | bioreactor sludge metagenome | biome: terrestrial; feature: bioreactor; material: sludge; isolation source: Enhanced Biological Phosphorus Removal (EBPR) bioreactor sludge | place: Australia: Brisbane, Queensland
GATGGCAGCGTCCGCGCGCTCGCCGTAAAGGTCGGCGACCGCGTCCTCTTTGGCAAGTACGCTGGTCAGACCGTGAAGGTTGACGGGGATGAGTTGCTGGTCATGCGCGAGGAAGACATCATGGGCGTCATCGAGGCCTAGGCGCCCCGTCATCCCCGCCATCCGTTTTTTGTTTTACGACTAAATCACTAAAGAAATCTAGGAGTTATCTCTATGGCAGCTAAAGACGTCAAGTTCGGCGACACCGCACGCGCTCGCATGGTCGAAGGCGTAAATATCCTTGCCGATGCGGTCAAGATCACCCTCGGCCCGAAGGGTCGCAACGTTGTGCTCGAGCGCTCGTACGGCGCTCCGACCGTCACCAAGGATGGTGTCTCCGTAGCCAAGGAAATCGAGCTGAAGGACAAGTTCGCCAACATGGGCGCCCAGATGCTCAAGGAGGTCGCCTCGAAGACCTCCGACATCGCCGGTGACGGGACGACCACCGCAACCGTGCTGGCCCAGTCGATCGTCCGCGAGGGCATGAAGTACGTTGCCGCCGGCATGAATCCGATGGATCTGAAGCGTGGGATCGACAAAGCGGTGATCGCTACCGTCGAGGAGTTGAAGAAACTCTCTAAGCCGTGTTCGACCAGCAAGGAGATCGCCCAGGTCGGTTCGATCTCGGCCAACGCCGACGCCGACATCGGCGACATCATCGCCAAGGCGATGGACAAGGTGGGCAAGGAAGGCGTCATCACCGTCGAGGACGGCAAGTCCCTGAACAACGAACTCGACGTGGTCGAGGGAATGCAGTTTGATCGCGGCTACCTGAGCCCGTACTTCATCAACAACAACGAGAAACAGAATGCGATCCTGGAGAGCCCGTATATCCTGATCTTCGACAAGAAGATCTCGAACATCCGCGACCTCCTGCCGATCCTCGAACAGGTCGCCAAGTCCAGCCGCCCGCTGTTGATCGTCGCCGAGGACGTCGACGGCGAGGCTCTCGCGACTCTGGTGGTGAACAACATCCGCGGCATTCTGAAGACCTGTGCCGTCAAGGCCCCGGGTTTCGGCGATCGCCGCAAAGCAATGCTCGAGGACATCGCCATCCTGACCGGGGGCCAGGTTATCGCCGAAGAAGTCGGCCTGACGCTCGAGAAAGCCACCCTCGCCGACCTCGGCCAGGCGAAGCGTATCGAAATCGGCAAAGAGAACACTACGATTATCGACGGCGCTGGCGTTACCGCTAGTATTGAAGCCCGCGTCAAGCAGATCCGCGCGCAGATCGAAACGGCGACCAGCGATTACGACAAGGAAAAGCTGCAGGAGCGGGTCGCCAAGCTGGCTGGTGGCGTTGCCCTGATCAAGGTTGGCGCCGCCACCGAAGTCGAAATGAAAGAGAAGAAGGCGCGCGTCGAAGACGCGCTGCATGCGACCCGCGCCGCCGTTGAGGAAGGAATCGTTCCCGGCGGTGGCGTCGCGCTGCTGCGTGCCCGCGTGGGCCTGGCAACCTTGAAGGGCGACAACACCGACCAGGAGGCCGGCATCAAGATCGTGCTGCGGGCCATGGAGCAACCGCTGCGCGAAATCGTTGCCAATGCCGGCGACGAGCCCTCCGTCGTCGTCAACGCCGTACTGCAAGGCACCGGCAACTTCGGTTACAACGCCGCGACCAGCGAGTACGGCGACTTGGTGGAAATGGGCGTACTTGATCCGACCAAGGTCACGCGCACCGCACTGCAGAACGCTGCGTCGATCGCCGGCCTGATGCTCACCACCGATTGCATGGTCGCCGAACTGGCTGAAGAAAAACCAGCTATGGGCGGTGGCGGCATGGGCGGCATGGGCGGCATGGGTGGCATGGGCGGCATGGACATGTAAGCTCTGCAATCCCGGCTCCTGCCGGGCAAAAAAAACCCCGCTACAGCGGGGTTTTTTTCGTTCTGCTGCCAGTCGAGGGGAACGCAGAGTCCTAACGTTCCTTGCTCTCGAGCGCCGACTTGTTGATATCGATTTTGTAACGGAGCCGCAAACCCGCAAGATAGGCAGCGAAGTCCTCTTGAGCGAGGATCGTTTCCTGCTCCCGTTGGAGTGCTGCACGCCTCTTGTCGTCGACCTTCTCCGGGTGGCTTACGCGCATGATCTTGTACAGCACGTAGTTGCCACCGCCCACTTCAGCGCCGGCGTACGCAGGCAGCTTGCCAACATTCGCCTTGAAGATCGCTTTCAGCGCTACCGCCGGCAACTGCCGAGAATCGATCCGCGAAACCTCCCTTGCCGGGCCCCAGGCGACCTTGCTCTCAGCGCCCTGCTGCAACTGGCCGAGTTGCGCCTCACCAGCCTTGCGCGCCAATGCCGCCGCCTCCTGAGTCTTCAGGCTAGCCTCGATCTCCTTCTTGACGGTATCGAACGGTCTGACGGTCGCCGGTCGATGCTCGATGACACGTGCCGCCAGAAGCGTGTTCGGCGCTATCTCCACCGCTTCCGTGTTGCGCCTGTTCTTCAGCGAGTCCTCGGAAAACAGTGCGGCGAGAACCTTCGGGTTATTCAGCTGGCCGAGCGCCGGCAGAGCCTCTACAGGCGGGTTGCGCGGCAGCCAGCCAGACTGCTGGATCGTCACCTTGAAGCGATCGGCTGCCGGCTGCAGGCTGTCCGGCTGCTCATAAACCAGATTGCTGAAAGCCTCGGCCGCTTCTGCGAACTGCCGCGATGCTGCCTGGCGCTTGAGTTCCGCTTCGATCTCCGGACGCACGTCGACCAACGCACGCTGCGTGCCAACCTTGATGCCCGTCACCTTGATGATGTGGTAGCCGAATTCCGACTGTACCAGCCCGGACACCTCATTCTCCTGGGCCTTGAAGACGGTATCTTCAAACGCCTTGACCATCATGCCGCGGCCAAAGAAACCAAGATCGCCCCCTTTCTCCGCCGAGCCAGGATCCTGGGAGTGCTGCTTGGCCAATTCGGAAAATCTGCCCGGCGACTTCTGGATCTCCTTCAGCACCTCTTCCGCTTTCGCCCTCGCCTTCTCTCTATCCACGTCCGCGTTGGCCAGGATCAGAATGTGGCTAGCACGCCTTTCCTCGGGTTGCTGGTAGCGATCCTTGTGGCTTTCATACCAACCCGTCACTTCCGCATCGCTGACCTTGGCTTTCTCAAGCAGACTATCGAGAGACAGCACGACGAACTCGGCCTTTGCCTGCTCGGCAATTTCAAAGCGGTTCGCATTGTCGTCATAGAACTTCCGCACGGCGGCCGGATCGACTTGCACCCGCTCGAGAAACTGATCGGGAGCAAATCGCAACTCCGCAACCTGTCGCTCCTCGGATTGTATGCGCAGCATCGCGTCGGTCGTGGTCGTGCTGGCGATGCCCGTATCACCAACCGCCGCCACCAACTGCTGGAGCGTGAGATCCTGACGAACCTGTGCCTCGAACTGCGACTGCGACATGCCCTGCGCAGCCAGCACCGCCCGGTAGCGAGCCAGCGAGAACTGTCCGTTCTCCTGCAAGGCCGGGATCTTGCCGATCACTTCACGCAATAGATCGTCGCCTACGGCGAGTCGATCCTTCGCCGCCTCGATCAACAACAGGCGCTGATCCACCAAGGAGTTGAGGACCGCCAGTTTGGCTTCCGGGGTATTCATCGACTCGGGCCGGAAATTGGCACCGAGCACTTGCCGCATGCGATCCTGCTGAACCCGCCAGGCCTGATCGAACTGCGGCCGCGTGATCTTGGAATCGCCAACACTCGCCAGATCGGTTCCCGCCCCACTGTTGCGCACGTACGAGTCAACGCCCCAGAAGGCAAAGGGTAAGGTAATCAGGGCAAGAAATACCTGGACAACTCTCTTGTTGTTGCGAACGGCATCAAAGAACATGGTGGTAGCCCGCTGACTCACTGTAACAGTGAAGCTGAAACAAAAAAGGCGAACTTGCGTTCGCCTTGCGGCAGTGGCGGAGTGGACGGGACTCGAACCCGCGACCCCCGGCGTGACAGGCCGGTATTCTAACCAACTGAACTACCACTCCCAAACGCGTTTCGGAACGCTGGTCACCGGTTCTGGTGGGTGCTGACGGGCTCGAACCGCCGACATCCAGCTTGTAAGGCTAGCGCTCTACCAACTGAGCTAAGCACCCGAGCGTGACCAAAGCACGAGAGACGCGAGTCTAGCGCATCCCTTGCCACTTGGCCAGAGTCAGCGACCGGCAAGTCCTGTCCGCCTGGTCTCCGGCCACCTCACGTGCTCACTCAATGAGTGATCACCGCCTGCCCGCCAACGCCTTCCGCGACGCCGGCAGCCGCCGGAGGCGGGGCAATCGCCTCGACCGACACCGGCTCTGGCTTGCGTTCGAGCGCTAACTCGAGCACCTGATCAATCCAGCGCACCGGAATGATCTCCAGCTTGTTCTTGATGTTATCGGGAATCTCGGCCAGATCCCGAACATTTTCCTCCGGGATCAGCACCCTCGCCAGACCACCACGGACGGCCGCCAGGAGCTTTTCCTTGAGCCCGCCAATCGGCAACACCTCGCCTCGCAGGGTGATTTCCCCGGTCATCGCGACATCGCAGCAGACCGGTATGCCGGTCAGCACCGAAACCAGTGCCGTGCAAATACCGACACCGGCCGACGGTCCGTCCTTGGGAATCGCGCCCTCCGGAAGATGGATGTGGATATCGCTCTTCTGGTAGAACTCATGATCGATCCCCAGTGACTGGGCACGCTTCCGCACTACCGAAAGCGCCGCCTGGACCGACTCCTGCATCACTTCGCCGAGCTTGCCCGTGGTCGTCGTCTTGCCCTTGCCCGGCAACACCACCGCCTCGATGGTCAACAACTCGCCGCCAACTTCGGTCCACGCCAGACCCGTCACCTGCCCCACCTGATTCTCGCGCTCGGCAACGCCGAAATTGTACCGCCGCACACCGAGAAACTTGTCGAGGTTGCGCGCACTGACCGCCACTTTGGTCTGGCTCTTCCTCAGCAGCAGCGTCTTCACCACCTTGCGGCAAATCTTGGAGATGTCGCGTTCGAGCGACCGTACGCCTGCTTCACGCGTGTAGTAGCGAACAATGTCGCGCAGCGCGCTCTCCGCTACGGTCAGTTCAGTGGTCCTCAGCCCATTGTTCTTCATCTGCTTTGGCAGCAGGTAGCGCTGGGCGATATTGACCTTCTCGTCTTCCGTATAGCCCGACAGGCGAATCACTTCCATGCGATCAAGAAGCGGCGCCGGAATATTCAGCGTGTTCGCCGTGGCGACGAACATGATTTCCGAAAGGTCGTATTCCACCTCGACGTAGTGATCGACGAAGGTCGAATTCTGCTCGGGATCGAGCACTTCAAGCAGCGCCGAACTCGGGTCGCCGCGGAAATCCTGTCCCATCTTGTCGACTTCATCGAGCAGGAAAAGCGGGTTCTTGACGCCAATCTTGCTCATGTTCTGCAGGATCTTGCCGGGCATCGAGCCGATGTAGGTCCGCCGATGGCCGCGGATTTCGGCCTCGTCGCGCACGCCGCCCAAACTCATGCGCACGAACTTGCGACCGGTGGCGCGCGCTATCGACTGGCCGAGCGAAGTCTTGCCGACGCCGGGAGGACCGACCAGGCAAAGAATCGGCGCCTTGAGACGGTCGACACGTTGCTGCACGGCGAGGTACTCGATGATACGTTCCTTGACCTTCTCCAGACCCCAGTGATCCGCATCCAGGATCTTCCCGGCCGCTGCCAGGTCCTTGCTGGTTCGCGTACGTTTGCGCCACGGCAGGCCGCTCAGCGTTTCAATGAAATTACGCACCACGGTTGCCTCGGCGGACATCGGAGACATCAGCCGAAGCTTCCTGAGTTCGGCCTGCACCTTGGCGAGCCCCTCCTTGCTCATGCCGGCCGCCTTGACCTTCTTCTCGAGTTCGTCAAGGTCGGCGCCGTCCTCACCTTCGCCGAGTTCCTTCTGGATGGCCTTGACCTGCTCGTTCAGGTAGTACTCCCGCTGACTCTTTTCCATCTGCCGCTTGACACGGCCGCGGATGCGCTTCTCCACCTGCAGGATGTCGATCTCGGCTTCGAGCTGAGTGAGCAAGCGTTCGATGCGCGCCCGGATATCGAACATCTCGAGGATTTCCTGCTTTTGATCGAGCTTCAGCGGCAGGTGCGCGGCGATCGTGTCGGCCAGACGTCCCGCCTCCTCGATGCCCGCGATCGACGTCAGAATCTCCGGTGGAATCTTCTTGTTGAGCTTCACGTACTGATCAAACTGGGCGATGACCGCGCGCCGCAAGGCTTCGACCTCATGATTGACACCGTCTTCAGCCGCAACCGGCCGCGCGCGCGCGAAAAACATCTCATCGCGCGCGTCGATCGCTTCGAGCCGCGCGCGCTGCGCACCTTCGACCAGCACCTTCACCGTGCCATCGGGCAGCTTCAACATCTGCAGGATATTGGCCACACAGCCCACCCCGTACAGATCGTCCGCCTCGGGGTCGTCCTTGACGGCGGACTTCTGGGCGACAAGGAGAATGCTCTTGCCCGCCTCCATTGCCACCTCGAGAGCCTTGATCGACTTCGGCCGTCCGACAAACAATGGAATCACCATATGCGGAAAGACAACGACGTCGCGTAGTGGCAGCAGCGGCAGTTCGACTGGCTCGCTAGCCAGCTTGGGGGTTGCAGACATTGATTGTGCCCTTCAGGTAAGAGTCCATGTCCGCAAATGGTGGCATGAACCAGTATTTCAAGCCGCGAGGCGCGGCTAGCACATCAGTTGCCGCCAGAAACTTTTGGCTGACCAGCGTAGATGAGAAGCGGTTGCGCGTCGCCGATGATGACGTTCTCGTCGATTATCACTTCTGAGACATTCTCCATTCCGGGGAGTTCGTACATAGTGTCGAGCAACACCGACTCGAGGATCGAACGCAGGCCGCGTGCGCCGGTCTTCCGCTCCAGCGCCTTGCGGGCAATTGCCAGCATCGCCGCCTGGCGTATCTCCAGCGCCACGCCTTCCATGCCGAACAACTTCTGGTACTGTTTGACCAGTGCATTCTTCGGCTCGATGAGGATCTGCACCAACGCCGCGGCGGAGAGTTCCTCGAGGGTGGCAATCACCGGCAGCCGACCGATCAACTCGGGGATCAGGCCGAACTTGATCAGGTCTTCCGGTTCGACGCCACGCAGCACTTCACCGATCGCCTTGCTGTTGTCCTTGCTCTTGACCTCGGCGCCAAAACCGATACCACCGCGATCGGAACGGTTGCGAATGACTTTTTCCAGGCCGTCGAACGCCCCGCCACAAATGAACAGGATGTTCGTGGTGTCCACCTGGACGAAGTCCTGGTTGGGATGCTTGCGCCCGCCCTGCGGTGGCACGGAAGCGACGGTGCCCTCGATGATCTTCAGCAGCGCCTGCTGCACACCCTCGCCCGAGACATCGCGCGTAATCGATGGATTGTCGGACTTGCGGGAGATCTTGTCGATCTCATCAATATACACGATCCCGCGCTGCGCCTTCTCGGTGTCGTAATCCGCTTTCTGCAGCAGCTTCTGGATGATGTTCTCGACGTCTTCGCCGACGTAACCGGCCTCGGTCAGCGTCGTCGCATCGGCCATCACGAAGGGAACGTCGAGCATGCGCGCCAGCGTCTGCGCCAGCAAGGTCTTGCCCGAACCGGTCGGACCAATGAGCAGAATGTTGCTCTTGGCAAGTTCGATGTCGTCACCCGCGCGACCGTGATGACGCAGCCGCTTGTAGTGATTGTACACCGCCACCGACAGAATCCGCTTGGCCTGATCCTGACCGATCACATATTGATCGAGAAGCGCGGAGATTTCCTTCGGAGTCGGCAGGTCGCCCTTGGCGCCTTTGGCGCCCTGGTCACCGGCAATCTCGTCGCGAACGATATCGTTGCACAGCTCGATGCACTCGTCGCAGATGAACACCGAAGGTCCGGCGATGAGCTTCTTCACCTCATGCTGGCTCTTGCCACAGAACGAGCAGTAGAGCAGTTTCTCGCTGCCACTCTTCTTTTCCGTCATGTCGACCTACCTTCTTCTCAAGCCGTGGGGAGACTGCCTGGAAACGGGATCAAATCGGGCATCAACTCAGGGATCAAATCGCCTCCCGATTGGCCAGCACCTTGTCGATCAGTCCGTATTCTGCCGCTTCCTGGGCCGAAAGGAAATTGTCACGATCCGTATCGCGCTCGATACGTTCGATCTCCTGCCCGGTGTGGAGAGCCATCAGCTCGTTGAGTTTGGCGCGCAGGGAGAGGATTTCCTTGGCGTGAATGGCGATGTCCGAAGCCTGGCCCTGAAACCCGCCCATCGGCTGGTGGATCATCACCCGCGAGTTGGGCAACGCGAAGCGCTTGCCACGCGTGCCGGCAGCCAACAGAAACGCCCCCATCGAGCAGGCCTGTCCCATGCACAGGGTGGATACATCCGGCTTGATGAACTGCATCGTGTCATAGACCGAGAGCCCGGCCGACACCGAGCCGCCCGGCGAGTTGATATAGAAATGTATGTCCTTGTCCGGGTTCTCTGCTTCCAGAAAAAGGAGTTGCGCGACGACCAGATTGGCCGTGACATCGTTGACCGGGCCCACCAGAAAAACCACTCGCTCCTTGAGCAGTCGCGAGTAGATATCGTAGGCCCGTTCGCCACGACCGCTCTGCTCGATAACCATCGGGACCAAGCCCAGTGCCTGTGGATTCCAGTTGCTTGCGTGCTCGATGTGCATTTCGCGTCCTCGTTTCGACAATCTTGCCTGCTCAGGGGTTCTGCCCCATCAACTCACCAAAAGCGACGGGCTTTTCAACCCCCTGCACCTGCGTCAGGACCCAGTCCACCACGTTGGCCTCGACCGCCGCGCCTTCGAACTCGGCGAGGCGCTCCGGCTGTGCATAGTACCAGCGCACGACCTCTTCGGGATGCTCGTAACTTTGCGCGGCGTCGACGACCATCGCCCGCACCTGTTGCGGCTTCGCCTCCAGGCCGTGCACCCTGACGACTTCCGCCATAATCAGACCCAGACTGACCCGACGCCGCGCCTGATCGGCAAACCACTCGGGTTGCATCGGCAGATCCTTGACCTTCATGCCGCGCTGTTCCATGTCCTGGCGAGCCACCTGCATCAAGCGCTCGACCTCCCTGTCGACCAGCGCGGAGGGCACGTCAATCGGATTGGCCTGCAGCAGCGAGTCCATCACCTGTCCAGTCACCTTTGCCTGCAAGCGCCGCTTCACCTCACGCTTCAGATTGGCCTCGATCTCGGCACGCATCTTGACGATATCGCCGTCCTCGACACCCAGCCCCTTGGCGAAGTCGGCATCTGCCTCCGGCAGGATCGGTGCGCCGACCTCCTTGACCGTGATATCGAAGGTGACCGACTGTCCGGCCAGATCCTTGGCAAAGTACTCTGCCGGGAAGGTCATCTCGAAGGACTTGGACTCCCCTGCCGAGGTGCCAATGACCGCGTTCTCGAAGTCGGAAAGCATCTTGCCCTCGCCGAGCACAAAGCGGTAGTCCGTCCCCTGGCCGCCCGGGAACGGCTCACCGGCCTTCTTTCCGAGAAAGTCGATGGTCACGCGATCGGCTGTTGCCGCAGCCCGATCCACGGGTTCATAACGCACGCGCTGCTTGCGCAGGATTTCGATCGTGCCGTCGATCTCCGCGGGACCCACCTCGAGCAGCGGGCGCTCGATCGTCACGCCGGTCAGATCATTCAATGCGATCTCCGGATAGACCTCGAAGACCGCCGAGAATTCGATGTGCGTCGTGCTGCCGGTGTTCCTGCTCTCGATCCTCGGCCCGCCCGCAACCCGCAACTGCTGCGCCGTGATGGCTTCGCTGAACAAACGCCCAAGTGCGTCGCCGAGCGCCTCGTGGCGAGCCTGTTCGCCATGCTGCTGGCGGACGATGCCGGCCGGCACCTTGCCTGGCCGGAAGCCCGCCATCTTCATGTTCTTGCCAAGGCGCTTCAGGCGCTGGTCGACTTCCTTGTCGAGTTCCGCGAGGTCAACCGACAGATCAAGACGACGCTCAAGAGCGTTCGTCGCGGGTGCGTCAGAATCCATCGCTGGTGCGTCAGAATTAACGGCGTTAGTTTCCATTAAGAATCCTTGTGATACGAGCAAAAAGGTGACCGGACCCCGGCTTCGTCAAGAGAGCCCGCACTGCCGAGCAAGCAAGCTGCACCGGCAGCCAGTTCGAAGGCACGCGAACATCGTTCCTCGCGGGCCGGGCAGACGCCCGAACCGGAGGAGCCGCAAAGCAAGCGGTCTCGGCAGAACTTGCGAGCCTCAAAGGCCCACGCAGGCGCTGCCATTACCACCCGCCGAGACTCCGCGTCCGCACCGTGCTTGCGCCTCGACGCGAACGAAAAGCGCACAATTCTACAGCAATCTTGCCAGCGTCGGAACCCGTGCGGCGTGAGGCCGGCGCGAAGCGGCGAGCTGGCGGCGTCCCGGTCTTGAGGCGTCTGCAGGCACCGGTTGCAGCGCGCTTGCCCGGGCGAGCGCCGGCGAACCCACCGATCACAGGACGTAACAGAGGATTGCCACATAATGCGCAGCACTACCCGCCATCACGAACAGGTGCCAGACTCCGTGCGCGTGCGTCAATCGCGTGTCCAGCGCGTAGAAGACAATGCCACTGGTGTAGAACACGCCGCCTGCCGCCAGCCACAAGAAGCCGGCGGTCCCCAGCGTCTGCAACAGCGGTACGAGCGCTACCACGACCACCCACCCCATCAGGAGGTAGATGACCAGGGAGAGGATCCTGGCCTTGCCCATCGGCCACATTTCCTGCAGACCACCGATTACGGCCAGTGCCCAGACCACTCCGAAAAGCGACCATCCCCAGGGGCCACGCAGGGTGACCAGACAGAACGGTGTGTAACTACCGGCAATGAGCAGGTAGATTCCCTGGTGATCCAGAGCGCGCAGGATGTCCTTGGCACGCCCGCGAAAGCTGTGGTAGAGCGCCGAAAAACTGTACAGAAGAACCAGCGTCAAGCCGTAGATGGAGACGCTGACCACCTTCCAGGGATCACCGTCGAGCGTTGCCCGTACGACAAGGACGATCGCCCCGGCAACCGCCAGCACGGCGCCGACCAGATGAGTCCAAGCGTTGAGTTTTTCCCCATAATACATGTCTGTGAGCGGTCTCGAGTGCGTTGACGGCCCAGCTCGACCAGGAAGCCGTGCCCAGGAAACACCGGCAATGGCTGGCCGAGCGCGCCGACCATTGTGACACGGAATCGGCGACGGTCGCTCAGTGACCGATCGACACCGGCGAGCTAACGCCGCCGCCGGCGCAAGCAGCGCGGCGCGCGTCCGCCAGCCGCCACCGGTTGCCACTCACCCTTCTTCCGGACATCGCGATGCCCCCATCCAGCCAGTCAGAGCACACACCAGACACCCACCCCGGGCAGTGCGACAGCGCCATGCCCACAATCCCGCATGCCTGGCGAGCGAGTGGCGTGTGGAGAATCGTCCGCCTGTTGACCGTGGCGCTTGCCCTGCTGCCCTGGTCAACCCAGGCCGCACGCTTGCCCCTCGAACGTATCAGTTTGCCGCCAGGCTTCGCGATCGAGGTCTGGGCGCAGGTAGACAACGCCAGGCAAATGGCGCTCGGGGCGCACGATGCCAAGGGAGGCACGCTTTTCGTCGGGTCGATGCGCGCCGGCAAGGTGCATGCGGTGAGCTTCGACGCCAGCTTCAAAGCCCAGCGGGTCACCGTCATTGCCAGCGGTCTGCAACTGCCCGTCGGCGTGGCCTACCGGGCGGGCAGTCTCTACGTCTCGGCGGTGAGCCGCATCCTGCGTTACGACGATATCGAGCGACGCCTGGAGCATCCGCCGACACCAGCGGTCGTCACCGACCGGCTGCCCGGCGAGACCCACCACGGCTGGAAATTCATGGCCTTTGGCCCGGACGGCAAACTCTACGTACCGGTGGGCGCGCCGTGCAACATCTGCGAACCCGACCCCCAGCGCTACGCCAAAATCATGCGCATGGCGCCCGACGGCAGCCGTATCGAAACCTTTGCCAGCGGCGTGCGCAACAGCGTCGGCTTCGACTGGCATCCGCAGACCGGCGAACTCTGGTTCACCGACAACGGTCGCGACATGCTCGGCGACGACCTGCCCGCCGACGAGCTCAACCATGCACCACGCGGCGGCATGCACTTCGGCTATCCCTACTGCCACGGCGGCGACCTGCCCGATCCGGAGTTCGGCGCCAGACGCAACTGCCGGGAGTTTGCCGCGCCGGCGCAGCAACTGGGAGCGCATGTCGCCGCCCTGGGAATGCGCTTCTACACCGGCAGGATGTTCCCGCCAGAGTACCGCAACCAGATCTTCATCGCCGAACACGGTTCGTGGAACCGCTCGCGCAAGATCGGCTACCGGGTTGCGCTGGTGCGTCTGCAGGGCAACCGGGCCGTTGCGTACGAGACCTTTGCCAGTGGCTGGCTGCAGGGCGAGACCGCTTGGGGGCGCCCGGCCGACGTGCTGGTGCTGCCGGACGGATCGCTCCTGGTCGCCGACGATCACGCGGGCGCCATCTATCGCATTCTCTACCGGGGCGACTGACCCGGCGACTGGCGTTTCCCGTACGCACCGGAAAAGCGGCAAGGCCTCGACGGCTCACGCGGACGCTCGAACGCACCCGGCCTCGGCCCGCCGTACCGAGTCGTTCAGAATCAGGGGGCTGGATCAAGCGGCTTGACCGCTGGGCCGCTTTCTTACAACAATCCGGCTCTCCAACCCGGAAAGACGCTCATGATCGACCAGACCGTAGACGACTTCAGCCTGCCCGCGACAGGTGGCCAGACCTTCACGCTCTCGTCCTGCCGGGGCAGCACCGTCGTCCTCTATTTCTACCCCAAGGACAGCACGCCCGGATGCACCACCGAGGCGCAGGAATTCCGCGACCTGCATGCCGAGTTCGTCAAGACCGGGGCCATCGTGGTCGGCATCTCGCGTGACAGCATCAAGTCGCACGACAACTTCAAGGCGCGGCAGAACCTGCCTTTCGATCTCCTCTCCGACAGCGCGGAAGAGCTCTGCACGCGCTTCGCCGTGATCAAGCTGAAGTCCATGTACGGCAAGCAGGTGCGTGGCATCGAACGCAGCACCTTCGTCATCGACGGCAAGGGCGTCTTGCGGCACGAATGGCGGGGCGTCAAGGTCGCTGGCCACGCGCAAACGGTCCTCGACTGCGTCATACAGCTTCGCGCTGCCTCCACTGTGGTCTGACCGGCATGCACAAGCCAGGCACCGCGAGGATCAAGGCCCTCAGCGCTGGGCCGCTGCCCCGCCGCCCTCTCCCGCCCGCGGGCGAGGAACAGATCCTCAGTTCCTGAAGTGACCCTCACCACAACCCAGGGAAACCACCCAGAATGGCCCGCAAACCTGCCGTCAGTGCCGACCCGGACGCTGCCGCAAAGTCGACCAAGCTCTTCGTCCTCGACACCAATGTGCTGATGCACGACCCGACCAGTGTCTACCGATTCGAGGAGCACGACGTCTTCCTGCCGATCATGACCCTGGAAGAGCTCGACGACCACAAGAAGGGCATGTCCGAGATCGCCCGCAATGCTCGCCAGGTGACGCGTACGCTCGACGCCATCGTCAACAGCGTCGACGACGCTATCGACCAGGGCATCGCGCTCTACGGCCCTTCCCGGCAACTCGCCAGCGGCCGCCTGTTCCTGCAGACCGAGGCGATCAGCAGCGAGTTGCCGGCGGGCTTGCCAACGGCCAAGGTCGACAACCAGATTCTCGCCGTCGTCATCCACCTCCAGCGGCGGCATCCGGAGCGTCCGGTGATCCTCGTCTCCAAGGACATCAACATGCGCATCAAGGCCCGCACCCTCGGGCTGCAGGCGCAGGACTACTTCAACGACAAGGTGCTGGAAGACACCGACCTGCTGTACACCGGCATGCGCGAGCTGACGCCCGCCTTCTGGGACGATTGCGGCCAGGGCATGGAGTCCGCGAAGAAGGAGGCACGTACCGTGTACCGCCTGAGGGGGCCGGTGTGCTCGCAACTGCTGGTGAATCAGTTCCTGTTCCAGGAAGGAGAACGGCCCCTGCGTGCCATCGTCCGCCAGGTATCCGGGACGACGGCCGAGATCGAGACGCTCATCGACTACACGCATGCCAAGAATGGCGTCTGGGGAATCACGGCGCGCAACCGCGAGCAGAACTTCGCCCTCAACCTACTGATGAATCCCGAGATCGACTTTGTCACCCTGCTCGGTCAGGCGGGCACCGGCAAGACGCTGCTCACCCTGGCGGCAGGGCTCACCCAGGTGCTCGAAAGCCGACGCTACAGCGAGATCATCATGACGCGGGTGACGGTGCCGGTCGGCGAGGACATCGGCTTTCTGCCGGGAACCGAAGAAGAAAAGATGGGACCGTGGATGGGTGCCCTGGAAGACAACCTCGAGGTGCTCAACAAGAGCGACGAAACTGCCGGCGATTGGGGCCGTGCGGCCACCAGCGACCTGCTTCGCAACCGCATCCGGATCAAGTCGCTGAACTTCATGCGCGGCCGCACCTTCCTCAGCAAGTTCCTGATCATCGACGAAGCGCAGAACCTGACGCCGAAGCAGATGAAGACGCTGATCACCCGCGCCGGCCCCGGCACCAAGGTAATCTGCCTCGGCAACATCGCGCAGATCGACACGCCTTACCTCACCGAAGGCAGTTCCGGCCTCACTTACGTCGTCGATCGCTTCAAGGGCTGGCAGCACGCCGGCCATATCACCCTGCAGCGGGGCGAGCGCTCGCGCCTCGCGGACCACGCCGCCGAAGTGCTATAATTTTCGCTTTCGGGCCGTGTCTTCTGACACGGCCCGGTCGTTTTCTAGCCACCGATCCATGCTCCCAGCTCCGTGCGATAAGGATCCAGCGCTTACCGGAGAGTCGATTGAAACGACGTCATTTCCTCGCTGCTTCAGCGATGCTTTCGCTCTTGGCTCCGTCGTCGGTACTGGCCGCCAACCGGAAGAAGACCGGCTCGGAGGCTGCCGCCAAATCGGCAGCCAAGCCCGGTAGCCAAGCAAGCGGCAGGAGCAGCGGCAAAGCCAGCGGCAAGAGCAGCGCGAAGGCCGAGGCAAGAGGCAACAGCAGAGCCGGCAGCCGCAAGGGCGGCCGGCACGCTTACCGGCCGGTCGTCGAAACGCCCGCGCCAGCCGCCGCCACCCCTCCCCCGCCGGTAGCGATCGAACCACGCAACGCCATCAGCCTGCCGGACGAACCGCTGCCGCAGTGGCGTACCTATGACGTCACCTCGGTCACGACACTCGCCAACGTCAAGGGCAGGGTGCGCCTGTGGCTGCCGCTGGCGCAGTACAAGGACACCCCCTGGCAACGCACGCTGAGCCACAACTGGCAAGGCAACTTCGAGAGCGCCGGCATCTATCGCGACCCGGTGGCCGAGATGGAAGTCTTCTACGCCGACTGGAAGGAAGGTGTCGCCGCTCCGCACCTCCAGATCGTCAGCCAAGTGGCCAAGCAGGAACGCCATTTCGACATCACCCGGCGCGGGAGTATCGCCGAACGCAACGAAGTGCTGCGCCGCTGCCTGCAATCCACCCACCTGATCCCCACCGACGGACTCGTCCGCCGCACCGCGGAACGCGCGATCGGCCGGATCAAGGATCCGGTCGCACAGGGCAAGGCGATCTACGACTGGGTGGTCGAAAACACAACTTTCGATCCATCAGCCAGCGGTATCGGTCGTGGCGACATCGAAGCGATGCTCGACAGTGGTCAACTGAGCGGCAGAAGTGCCGACATCTCGCTGCTCTTCGTCGCCCTTTGCCGATCCATGGGACTTCCGGCGCGCCCGGTTTTCGGGCTGCGCATCGACAGTTCGCGCCTGTTTACCGGTCTTGGCGCCGTTGGCAACCTGCGCGCCGCGCAGCACTGCCGCGCCGAGTTCTATACGCCCGGTTACGGCTGGATTCCGGTCGATCCGGCCGACGTGCGCAAGTCGATCCACGACGAACGCCTGACCTATGGCGATGCCAAGCTGGTCGTCCTCAGAAAGCTGCTGTTCGGCTTTTGGGAAATGAACTGGATCGCCTTCAACGCCGCCCTGGACGTCAAGCTGCAGGGCGCCAGCGGCAGGACGCTGCCCTTCCTGGTCTTCCCGCAGGCAGAAGCTGCCGGAGTCCGCTTCGACAGCAACGACGCCACTCGCTTCAGCTATACCGTCAGCGCCAGCCGCGTCGACGGCTGAACCCGGCGGGCCCGGCGCACCGCCAGATCAGTAGGCACCCGGACTGGCGAAATTCTCGAAGCGCGTGTACTCGCCCAGAAAAGTCAGGCGCACGGTGCCAATCGGCCCGTTCCGTTGTTTGCCGATGATGATCTCGGCCACCCCCTTGTCGGGCGTATCCGGACTGTAGACCTCGTCGCGATAGATGAACATGATCACGTCTGCATCCTGCTCGATGGCGCCCGATTCACGCAGATCCGACATCACCGGCCGCTTGTTCGGCCGTTGCTCGAGCGAACGATTGAGCTGCGAGAGCGCCATCAGGGGAACGCCCAGTTCCTTGGCCAGGCCCTTGAGTGAGCGCGAAATTTCCGAGATTTCGGTAGCCCGGTTCTCGCCGTGCGACGTCGCCGACATCAACTGCAGATAGTCCACAACGATCAGCCCGAGTTGACCGCATTGGCGGTGCAGACGGCGCGCGCGCGCGCGCAGGTCGATCGGATTGAGCGCCGGCGTCTCGTCGATATAGATCGGCGCCTCGTGCATCTTGCCCAGCGCAAAGGACAAGCGCGACCATTCATCGTCGTTGAGGCGACCGGTACGCACACGATGCGCATCGAGCCGCCCCACCGAAGAGAGCATCCGCATGGCCAACTGCGTGCCGCCCATCTCCATCGAAAAAATGGCCACCGGCAGCCCCACTTCGATCGCCACATGCTCGGCGATGTTCAGCGCGAACGAGGTCTTGCCCATCGACGGACGCCCGGCAACGATCAGCAGGTCGCCCCCCTGCAGGCCGGAGGTCTTGCCGTCGAGGTCGTGATAGCCGCTCGGCACGCCGGTGATGTCCGATGGATTGTCGCGATCGTGCAGTTCCTGAATGCGCTCGACCACTTGCGTGAGCAGCGGATTGATGTGCACAAAGCCGCTCTGGTGGCGAAAACCACCTTCGGCAATCGCGAAAACCTTCGCCTCGGCCTCGTCGAGCAGCGTCTTCGGGTCGCGACCCAGCGGGTTCAGCGCACTCCCGGCGATCTCGTCGCCGGCGGTCACCAATTGCCGCAGAATCGCCCGTTCGCGAACGATCTCGGCGTAGCGCCGAATGTTCGCCGCCGACGGCGTATTGGCCGCCAGTTCACCCAGATAGGCCAGGCCCCCGGTCTCCTTGCCCTCGCCTGCCTGCTCGAGACTCTCGGCAACCGTCACCGCATCGGCCGGCTTGCCGCGTTCGAGCAGCTTGCGAATCTGGCGGTAAATCCGCCTGTGCTCGTCGCGGTAGAAATCGCCCTCCGCGATCAGATCGGCGATCTTGTCGAAGGCGGCATTGTCGAGCAACAAGCCACCGAGGACCGACTGCTCGGCTTCCAGCGAGTGCGGTGGCACGCGCAACTCGGAAAGCACGGAGTCCGCTTGTGGACCGCGCTCGCGCCGCCCCGTGCGATTGTTCGCGCGCTGCCCGTCCTCGGAGAGGGATGAATCGAACGACCTGGCCATGAAGAATCCGCTAGCTGAAACGAGACGAGCAAGCGCGCAAGTTTACCCCGCGCGCGTACCTTGCTGATACCCGGACGCAAAAAAGCCTTGCCCGCGGGCAAGGCTTTCGTCCCGGCACCGGCAGGCGGCGCCCGATCGGCGAACTACAGCTTCATTTGTTCGGCAACAACCGCAACCGTGATCGTCGCCGTCACGTCGCCGTGCAGGGCAACCGCCAACTGGCTCTCGCCAATCGTCTTGAGCGGGCCAGCGGGCATGCGCACGGACGACTTCTCGACCTCGAAACCGAGCGCGCGCAGGCCGTCGGAGACGTCGAAGTTGGTCACCGAGCCGAACAAACGGCCATCGACGCCGGCCTTGCGGGCGATCCTGACGACGACACCGGCCAGTTCCTCGGCACGCGCCTGGGCGGCAGCCAGTTTGTCGCCGGCCGCCTTTTCAAGGTCGGCGCGCTTGGCCTCGAATTCCTTGAGGGCCACCGGCGTCGCCCGCTTGGCCTTACCCGTAGGAATCAGGAAATTGCGCGCGTAGCCGTCCTTGACCTTGATCAGATCGCCCAGGTTGCCGAGGTTGCCGACCTTTTCCATCAGAATAATTTGCATCGTCCTGTCCTCGCTTACTGGTGATTGTCGGTGTACGGCAGCAGCGCCAGGAAGCGAGCGCGCTTGATCGCCACCGACAACATCCGCTGATAACCGGCCTTGGTGCCGGTCAGGCGCGCGGGCATGATCTTGGCGTTCTCGGCGACATACTCCTTGAACAGATCGACGTCCTTGTAGTCGATCTCCTCCATCTTCTCCGCGGTGAAGCGGCAGAACTTGCGCCGCTTGAACAGACCGCTACCACGTTTCTTGACGTTCTTGTCATCCTTCTTCTTGAAGAACCTTGCCATCTTGATTTCCTTCGACAAATTCGATCGTAATTACATGCAGTCTTGGCTGCTTGCTGTTGCGGCTCCTGGCAGCGAGAAAACCCGTCAGCTGGAGCGCGGCCCCCGGGCTCGCCGCCTGCAGCCAGCGCGCCGTCGGACCCAAGGCAATCGCCTGGACTTCACACTCGACACGCCGTGGGCTGCCCGCTTCGATCTGCTCTGATTGATGCCCGATCAGGCATTCCGTGACCGGTACGCCGGCCAGCGTAAAGCGCAAAGCCTTGCGCTCGATCAGGATCCCACTGAGCTCGACGCGGTTCAGCAGAGCCTCGAGAATCAGGCGGCCGGCTGCGCAGCAGGTTCAGCCGGTGCCGGCTCGCGGACTTCCAGCATCGACTTCGACTTCTCGTCCTTCATCATCGGCGAAGGCGTCGTGACCGCGCGCTTGGTCTTGATCGTCAGGTGACGAAGGATGGCGTCGTTGAACTTGAAGCCGTGCTCGAGTTCCGCCAGCGTCGTGTTGTCGCACTCGATGTTGAGCAGGACGTAATGCGCCTTGTGCAGCTTCTGGATCGGATAGGCCAACTGGCGCCGGCCCCAGTCCTCGAGACGGTGAATCTGTCCGGCACGCGAAGCGATGAGCGTCTTGTACCGGTCGATCATCGCCGGCACCTGTTCGCTCTGGTCCGGATGGACGATCAGAACAATTTCGTAATGGCGCATGAACACTCCCTATGGTTGAAGCCCCCCGGCATGCGAACGGTGGAGCAAGGTGGAAAAAGCCGAGCATTATAGCTAGCTACTGGTTGGTCAGGCAATCGGTTTTCTTCTCGAGCACTTTCTGCGCTGCAAGCACTGACATCGATGGTTGTGCCGGCGGGGAAACGGTATTTGTCGAGCGCAACTCCCGATCGCCGAAAAGACGGCGAGCTCCACGAGGGGTTCAACGCGACTCTTTTTTGCGCCGACCCGGTCGCATGGCGTAAGACTACGTGCGCCGCAGCGAGAAAATTCCAGATTCGGGCCATGGCTGCCGACGCGGTAAGTCCCTTACAATCATGGCCTGCAATACCAAGCAGGTATCGATGGGCAGGAGACGGCCATCGGGACGTTGCACCCGAGTGTGTGGCCGACCAGCGAGGCCGCTCCTGGCCGGGACCTGCGATTCAATGGGGAGGGACGCCGGTTGGTTTTCAACCTGCTGCGCGAGTCTGCGCGGATCGGCTGCCCGGTGGTTTCATCAAGAAGAAAGGAGCAAACATGTCTTATTCGGCTTTCGTCCAGGCACGCGATTTCCTTCAGGCGCACCGCACGGACTACGAGACCGCGTATCGGGATTACCAGCCGCCGCAGTTGACCGAGTTCAACTGGGCGCTGGATTACTTCGACGTGATGGCGAAGGGCAACGACCGGCCGGCGCTGTGAGTGGTGAACGAGGACGGCTCGGAACAGAAGATGTCCTATTCGCAAATGTCGCAGCGCTCGAACCAGGTCGCCAACTGGCTGCGCGGCCAGGGCGTCAAGCGTGGCGATCGCATCCTGATGATGCTCGGCAACGAAGTCCCGCTGTGGGACACGATGCTGGCGGCGATCAAGCTCGGCGCGGTATTGACGCCGGCAACGACGCTGCTCGCTCCCGACGACCTGCGCGACCGCCTCGACCGGGGTCAGGTGCGGCACGTGATCATCGGCCACACGCACACCGATAAATTCACCAGCCTGCCAGGCGACTACACGCGCACGACGGTCGGCGGGGCGGTGGCGGGCTGGCAGCAACTCGAGCAGGCCTACCAGGAGTCGACCGAGTTCGCGCCCGACGGGCCGACGCTGGCTACCGATCCGCAGCTCCTGTACTTCACCTCGGGGACCACCTCGAAGCCGAAACTGGTGCTGCACAGCCAGCAGAGCTATCCGGTCGGGCACCTGTCGACGATGTACTGGCTGGGGCTGCAACCCGGCGACGTGCACTGGAACATCAGCTCGCCGGGCTGGGCCAAGCATGCGTGGAGCTGCTTTTTCGCGCCCTGGAACGCCGGTGCGACGATCTTCATTTTCAACTACTCGCGCTTCACGGCGGCGGCAATCCTCGAGACGCTGGTCCGCTGCTCGGTGACGACGCTGTGTGCGCCGCCGACGGTGTGGCGGATGCTGATCCAGGAAGACCTGCGCAAGTATCCGGTCAAGGTGCGCGAACTGATCGGCGCCGGTGAGCCGCTCAATCCGGAAGTCATCGACCAGGTCAAGGAAGCATGGGGAATCACCTTGCGCGACGGTTTCGGGCAGACCGAGACGACGGCACAGGTCGGCAACTCGCCTGGCCAGCCAGTCAAGCTCGGTTCGATGGGACGACCGATGCCGGGCTACCAGGTGCGCCTGGTGGACATCGACGGCCGTGTTGCCGAGGAAGGTGAAATCTGTCTCGACCTCGCGTCGCGGCCGATCGGACTGATGATTTCCTATGCCGACGATCCCGAAAAGACCGCCGAGGTGATGCGGGACGGCTTCTATCACACCGGCGATACCGCGGCGATCGACGCCGATGGCTACATCACCTATGTCGGACGCGCCGACGATGTCTTCAAGGCTTCCGACTATCGCATCAGCCCGTTCGAACTCGAAAGCGTGCTGATCGAGCACGAAGCGGTTGCGGAAGCCGCCGTCGTGCCGAGTCCGGACGCCCTGCGCCTGGCGGTCCCGAAGGCCTTCCTCACCCTGCGCGCCGGCTACGAGCCGAGCCGCGAACTGGCGCGCGACATCTTCGTCTTCCTGCGCAGCCGTCTGTCGCCTTACAAACGCGTACGGCGACTGGAGTTCGGCGAACTGCCGAAGACCATCTCGGGCAAGATTCGCCGCCGCCTCCATGCCAGGGAGGTTATAGTCCTCCAGGTAGGTCTGGAAATTGGTGTGAAAACCCGAAACCACCGGGATTCCCCGCTTCCCCGCCGCACGGATGGCCGCCACGCCCATGAGAGTTTCGGTGGCCACATAAAGAACGTCCGGCCGAAACTCGTCGAAAATTTCCAGAATCTGGCGGGCCGAGGCAAAGCCGAGGCGCAGCCCCGGATAACCCGGCAGGGGCAGGGAGTGCATGACCTCGCGCGGCAGACCGCCCGTTTCTGCCGCCTCCGCAGTGGTGACGACTTTGACGGTGTGGCCTCGATGCCGCAGTCCCTCACCCAGGGTGTTGAGGGTCCGCGCAACCCCGTTGATGTCCGGGGGGAACGTGTCTGTGACGATGAGCACACGCATAAGCGGTGAAAAAGGAAGTGAATGGCGGATAATGCAGCCAAACGTCGCATCCAACCCGGCAAACGTGACGAAATCGACACGGAACGGCCTGTTTGGCGAAAGCAAGCTTGTTGCCATGGTGACACGTTCGTCACCATCATTCTTTTGCCCAGCGTTCCGTCACATTGGCAAAACAGGGGGTACATACCATGAGCAAGATATTGATCGTCGAGGATGAGTCGGACATTGCTGAGCTGATCGCCCTGCACCTCTCCCGTGAAGGCCACGAGCACATCTGCGTGGCCAACGGCCTGCAGGCCCTGCCTGCCGCCGTGGAACAGCAGCCGGATCTCATTGTGCTGGACCTCATGCTGCCTGGGCTGGATGGCATGCAGATCTTCAAACGTCTGCGCGCCGACACCCGCACCACCCACATTCCCGTGATCATTCTGACGGCCAAGGCGCAGGTGACGGACAAGATCGCCGGGCTGGAGCTGGGGGCTGACGACTACCTGACCAAGCCCTTCAGCCCCCGGGAGCTTTACCTGCGCATCAGCGCCATCCTGCGCCGGGTGAAGAAAGTGACGCATGTCTCCGAGATCCAGCGCGGCCGCTTCCTCCTTGACCGCAAGAACATGAAGCTGTTTCTCGACGGCTCCCCGCTTGACCTGACCACGACGGAGTTCAAACTGCTGACCACCCTCATGGAAAACGATGCCACCGTCCACACCCGCGCCGACCTGCTGCGCGAGGTGTGGGGCTACAACACCGACGTCGCCACCCGCACCCTGACACCCACATCAAGCGGCTGCGCGAAAAGCTCGGCCCTGCCTGCAACCACATCGTGACCATTCG
>AATN01000100.1_pt1 | contig 22602 bp, 24 predicted proteins | sample 270648 | NCBI WGS metagenome assembly AATN01 (sample SAMN02954269, study PRJNA17659) | bioreactor sludge metagenome | biome: terrestrial; feature: bioreactor; material: sludge; isolation source: Enhanced Biological Phosphorus Removal (EBPR) bioreactor sludge | place: Australia: Brisbane, Queensland
TCATCGGTAGTGCCAATCTTGGCATAATTGCCTGGTAGGCTAGCGGTATCCACATCAACACTATAGAAACCGGCGACTTGTAGACCTGATTCGGGTTGAGTATTAATCGAGTCTGCAAAGCGTAAACCGGTGTCAGTAATACCCACAATCGCAATATTACGATTACGAATGCCAATACGTTTAAGGTGGGATAATAAAACGCGTAAGGTATAGCGGCTAAGTACTAGTAGACTAGGGGTAGTAATCAACCAGCCAACTAGCACAACACGCGAAAATTGCTCAGAGCTTTTGGCAATGAAAATAATAAACACCAGCAAGAAAAAGGTGGTGAGCCAGGTTACAACCGTGCGCATAGCTTCGTCACGGAAGAAGGGTCGCCCACTCCAAGAGGTATAAATATCTGTAAAGCGCCCCACTAGGCCAAAGATAAGAGAAGCCCCTAAGCCAATTGCTAAATAGCCATTGAAGAAGTCATAATTGGGGTCGTAAACGGATGCTAGAAGTACAATGCTTAAAATAACCAGGGTATCTGTACTGCGGTAGACGAGTTCAGAACTGATTTTTTTATCGATCATCGATATATTCCATCCATATAAGTCTTATCCTAGCACTTTTTGGTGCAGGGCTTTATTGTCACCTGTGCTTATACGCTAGCTATTTGACGGAAAAACAACACTAGTACCACTGAGGCCTAAATGTGAAATCTGTGCTTATCTGCACTAAATAGCTGTTATGTAAGCAAAACTTGATCTTTGCGGCACGTAGACACTCAAATCGGCCACTATTCTGCCATTAAATATAGCTTAATTCAGCAATTTGTGTCGTAAAAAAAATACAAAGGTAGGTATTTTTGTGACAATCGTGAGCTTTTAGCTGGATTGGGTTTGACGGGAGGTATGATCAGTCTCCCAACGATAGTTAGATAAGTGCTTCAATTGCTGCTGAGCACGTAGACGGATGAGCGTAGCAATCGCTAGATAAATGCTTACCGAGAAAAAGTCTTTGCTAAATAGTTTAGACCGCATAATTTGCGAGTAGGGCTTTGCTTGAGTTTGAGTACATAACTTAGCAGTTGCTAATTGCATATTTCCCAAGCGAGCTCGAGTCTTAATTTTAATCAGAGACTTGATGTTTTTTGGGGCAGTGATAAAAACTTGAGTACCCGATACATTACCACGCTCTTCGGCTGAAAACTGACACCGCACAAAGCCATCATCGTTGATAACATTAGGAAAATTAATGAATCGATTTCGCCCTTGCGCAGAAATAACAAAGCTACAAGTGGCGACGACTCCTTCACGAATGTAAGGCAAAGATAACCAAACTTTATAATATTGCTTAACCAACCAAGAAGAACGCGAAGTATCAATCACTGGTTCAGGTGCAGCCAATAAGAGCTTGCCCTGAGCCATCACCTCAGTAATTTTCTCAATGGCTCCATCTGAAAGTTTAGTATCTGCGTCAATATAAAAAACCGGCCACGATAAAACATGCTTTTCAGCTTCATTGAGCGCGTTCACCTTAGAAGGTGTCGCAATATCAAGACAAACGACTTGAGGATATTCTTGCTGCACGATAGTCACTGTTGTATCTGTGCAACCATTACAAGCCACAATAATTCGATCCACTCCAGTCTGTTTTAAGAGACTATCTAAGCAAGCACGAATGACAGTAGCTTCATTATGTGCTGGAACAATAACGCTAGGCATTTATGCTGAATATCCTTTGAGCCAATGATCACGGGCTTGATAAACGGTTTGCCACTCTTGAGTTTGTTCTGAGCGCGGCTTTAGCAAGCGATGTATAGCGTATTTGTTGAAGACATAGAGCCAGAGTAAGGCTTTGAAAATGGGACGCTTCCACTTGCTAATATGCCGATTAATCAGTTCTACTTTGCCTCTAAGTAGCTTAATTAACTTACCCGAAAAACGTGAGTGACTCACACCACCGTGATGGATAATGCGCGCATTGGGCGTGACGATGGGTTGATAGCCTTGCGCTTTAGCGCGTAAGCACAGGTCTGCTTCTTCGGCATACATAAAGAAAGTTGGGTCTAAGCCTCCCAGTTCATCCCAAACCTGTCGTTTAATTAGGAAAAAACAACCAGAAAGGATATCTACTTCTTTAACCGTATCTCGCTGCCAGCAGCCGTAATTAGCGTAATTGAATAGACAGCTTGAGCTAAACAACTTACTTAAGCCCAAAGCGCTAAATAGCAATGAAGCGAAATCTGGTTTCGACCAAGCATGTTGAGTATTTAAGCTAAGGTCATTGTTTAGAGTAACACCTCCCCAAATACCATGTTTAGGCTGCTGCTCAGCAAAGTTTAAAAGCTTATCAATGGCACCATCCAATACCACCGTATCGGGATTCAACAATAACAGATAGTTACCCTGTGCTTGCTCAACACCTTTGCATACCCCTCCTGCGAAACCTAGGTTTTCAGGGCTTTCAATTAATTGGATGCTGGGAAAATTAGCACGAATCAGGGCAACTGAGTTATCACTAGATTTATTATCTACAACAATAATTTCATGTGACTGTTGAGTCTGCTCTTGCACCGACTGTAAAGCTTTGCATGTGTGCTCAGCGGTATTGTAGGAAACTAAAATAATACTAACTAGCGGTTTCATTTAAGGCGGCTGCGCTAGGCAAAGTGGAGGAGACAGTTGTTTCAGGTTTGATTGGGGCTTGGCTATTGATTAGGCGGCCGTAGGCTTTAGTATGAATACCACTCCGGATCACAGTGGCGGGATTTCCTGCCACAATCGAGCCGGCTGGCACATCCTTAGTAACAACGCTGCCGGCGGCAATAATACACTCATCGCCAATACTGATGCCTGGCATCACAATAGAACCACAACCTATAAAACAGCGCTTACCGATTGTAGTCATTTGCTGATAAGCACCTGCATGACGTTCAGTTGCATAGTCATGAGAAAGAAGGATGCTATCAAAAGTCACCATCGTTTCTTCGCCAATTTCTAAGCCAGTCGGATTAGTCTTATCGACTCGAGCTTTTAAGGAAATACGTACACTAGGATGCAATTTCATCCCATAGAAAGAACGTAAATACCAGTTGTAGGCATAGAGTAGACTGTGCCGAAAATGCAGTATCCTCATGAACACTTTTTGACTAACGAAGCGTGGCTTCATTTTGCTGGTTTCCCCTGCTCCCCAGTTGACATCGTCCCACTATACAGGCTAGGTGTTTCTGGCGTTAGATAATATTTTGCCCAAGACATAGCGCCTAAAGTGAAAAAAAACATCGGCTGTAATTTGTCGAAATAGTCAACAGTAAAACCTATTAAAATCAACGACATGAACGATAAAATCCAAGCAGTAACCATCCATTTGACATTTTCATGTTGCCGATGCACTTGATTTAACACGCTAAAAACCGCATACAAACAGGCTGTCAGTAAAAGCACAAAAGCAAAAACACCGTGTTGTAGGGTAACAAGTAACCAAAAACTGTCAATACTATCGCCCATCCAATCCTTCCAATAAGGTCGAGTCCAGTCATTGTGAGCGATCCCCAAAATAGGATGATCTAGGATATCATCCATGCTGTATTCCCATTGCAACATACGGAAATAACCAGTATTCGGATTGAAAGTGAGATAGGAAATTAAAATCCCAAAGAAGCCACGGTTGGATAAAGCCTGAATCAACATAGCAGTAGCTAAACCACCAAAGAAAAGTGCAACCCAGAAACGCCGTGCTATATGCCAGAATTTGACTAGTAGAACCGTGAATCCTTGGAAAATTAAGGATAACAATGGTGCTGAGGATAAGGTAGAAAGCATAGAAATGCTTAAACCTAAAATCATCGCAAACTGTCTAATTTTTTGTTGCCGCCAAAACAACAAGATAGCAAAAGGGAAGAATAGGGCTGCTAGAGTCCCGTACAAAATCGGGTGCGCAAATACACTGGTCGTGCGCATAATACTGCCGCGTATGTAATAGTCTGTGTATAAGCGGTAATCAATCGATAAGTGCCCGGTGAGGCGCTCAGCCCATTCATGTAAAATCCGATGATGTGAAACGGCTTCATAGATGGCTGGCAGCGTGAGTGCTACTAAAGCCCAGATAAAGGCTAAATTGACTCGATAAAAACGTTCAGGGGTCGTAATAAATAGTTTAGCTAAATAGAATGCACCCAAGGTTTCCAAGGAGTATAGGCCAGTCGACTCAATCGCTTTTTGCAAACTATGATTGGCCCAGAAGCTGGCAAAAGCCAAAACAATCAGTCCTAGCAGTAATACATCCGTTAAATCGGCACGTTTGAGTACTGTGCGGAAATTAAAGAAGGCATAGATCAAGGTCAGTGCGAGGATGACACGATAGGTTTCAATACGCACAGTTCCAGCCATTACAAAGAATTCAACTGGAATAAAAATCGAAATAACAAATAAAACGGCAAGAATTCTTAGCATAATTGTCTAAGCATAGCCACTTAATAAGCGGTTTTTGAAGAAAAATACGATCACTCCACCCGTTAAGAGTAGGTTCGCAGCTAAAGTTGCCATCGCAGCGCCTTCAATGCCGTATTGAGGAATCAGTAGCCAATTCGCTAACAGGTTGGCGAGCAAGGCAACAAATAATAAGCTATTAAGATAGCGTACTTGCTCGCGGATAATGAACATAAAAGAGAAAGTAATCCCTAAACCACGGACTAACTGTCCTAGCAAGAGAATCACTAGCGTCGTTGCAGCTTGTATATAACCTTCATTAAAGACTGCTAAAACGGGCTTACCCACGGCAGCAATGATTAAAGTGACCACGCTTAATACTGCTGCAACTAACAGGGTCGCTTGCCAGAAAAATTTACGCAGTCTTTCGGGACTTTGTTTATGTATCCGCAAAAGGCGTGGATAAATCGTAGCGTCTAAAGCGCCTAGAAAAAATCCACTTACAAAGGATAGACGCGCTGCTATGGTAAATAAAGCTACATCTTCATTACTCAATAACCAACCGGTCATTAAGGTATCTGCCCACAACATCATGAAGGCAAAATAGGAGACGGGTGCTAATGGAATAGAGCTTTGAAAGACCAATTGACGTGTGATCGGTTCAGCACGTGACTTCAAAGCGGGCAACCACGCACGTAGCCAATAAAACGATACTATGCCTGCTAACACCACAGACAGTGTATAAATCCACAAGTAGTTTTGATTAACCGGGAAAAAAGGCCAGAGCAACAAAATAACCAACATCATACACACAGCAGGGAGTGCATTTTGAATCAGTAAGGATTCAGAAATATGATGCGCTGCCTTCATAAAAGCAGAGTTAGTCATCACCAGATTAAAGAAGAAAATACCTAAAGCGGCGACCCATAACAAACCTAAATGAATGTCACCATCAAATAAATTCCGTTTGACCACGGGGCTAATTGCGAGCCAAATCAACATAAAGATAAAACTGGTGATGAGCAGCAGTCTAAACGCGCTATACAAGTAGCGTAACTGGGCTGCAGCTAGATCTTGTTCAGGTAGTCCCGCCACTTCACGCACGAGCCATTGTTCTACACCCACACGGCTAAATAGGGAAATACCTGTGACTAAAGTCATCAGCATGAATAACATGCCCGCTTCATTCATCGGTAAAGTACGGGTAATAATAATCGCAACTGCAAAGTTTAAACCCACTCCTGCAAAGCGCGCGATAATCGAGAACGCTGTTTGCCAGAGTAAGGAGGGGTTGTTTAACTTCATGGTTTAGGCTCGAATGGCTTGGTCAATAAAGTTAATCAGATTCTGCCGCCGTTCAATGCCCACTTGTCCGCTAGCAGTCAAAGATTCATGCTGATCTAGCAAGGCATTTAAGTCTTCGCAGGTTTTCGCAGTATAAACCCCCGGTAATTTTGCCATCCATTCTAAGCCATCCGCTTGATGGTTATTACGATGCTCACCTAGTTCGTATTGACGATTCATGACAATAATCGGCTTACTGCTTTCAATGGCAGTAATAATATTGCCCATTCCTGCATGGGAAATAATGAGACTGGCAGCTTGTAGGGTTTGGTTAAAAACCTCCGTAGTCATAAAGCGTTCATAGCGTGCATGGGTAGGCAGATATTCGCCCGTAGCAATCTGAGCAACCACTTCAACCCCATGTGCGAGCGCCCATTCATCCACACAGTGAATCAAGCGATCAAAAGGAAATTGAGTGCCTACTGCCACGAAAATCATAGAACCGACCCTTTGAACAGGATTTGTTGCTGATCGCTCAAATGTTCCCATTGTGTCAAAAATACATCAGCACGGTTTTTCACTAGTTCACCCGAACGGGAAATTTTTTGTACATTAGCAATGCTATCCACCCAAATGGTGCGAATTTTAAGCAGTTTACCGAGCAAAATAGCCACTACACCAGGGGCTGCTCCGGTCGATAAAATCACCTGAGGGCGTTCTTTTAGTAGAATATAGCCAACCTGAAAAGCACAAGGAATTAACTTCCACTTATCGTCCGCACTGACATCCATGACAGAGTATATTTTCTGAGCGCGTTTAGGCTTAAAGAGTTTATCCGGCAATGCATACACAATTTCATGCTTTGTCTCTAAACCAGCACATAAGCGAGTCAATTGAATCCAATGACCGCCAGGGGATGAGATGGCAAAAACTTTACATTTAGCAGTCATGAAGCTTTACGCAAATAAAAAGCAGCTTGATCGCCTTTATTTAGAGCATTTAGTTCACGGGCACGATGTTCAAATTGCTTAATTTGCTCCTTGGTAAATGGAGAGTTGGCTGGGTTTTCTGCCCAAGAATGCTCTGAGCGCAGCGCAATATCTTGTTCGTATTGCTCGCTACCCCAAAACTGGAAGGCATTAGAGTCATAGTGAATTTGACTAACTCTAAAACCTGTTTGCTCTGCTAGTTTTTTAATACTATCCACTGAATGCAAAAACAGATGGCGCGGCGCATCTAATTGCGACCAATTCACCCCATAATGCTGCCAAGCATAAGAGGAAACGGTTGGTACACGTAGTAAAACGGTACCCTGCTTAGCCAGCAACTTTTGGGCTTGTTCTAAGGTTTTTTGTTGTTCCACTAAGTGCTCAAAAGAGTGATGGAACATAATCAAATCCCATTCACCCGTTTCACTAAAAATATCCCGTTTTTCAATGACTAAGTCATTAGGATAGCGGACTGTATCTGCATTAAAGGGGTCAAGACCTAGTAGCTGGGTAAAGCCTGCTTCACGCAAAGAGTTTAGCAGTAAGCCAGCACCACAGCCCACATCTAAAATCCGTGAATCTCGTTTTAACTGCACAGGGCGCAGCGTACTGAGTTTGCTATTCGGGGACACTATACTTAAAGCATGTCCAAGTAAGGATTTACCGGTTACTGCATAGTAATCGCGCTGACATAATAACTGTTGCTTAAACTTATTAGCAGTACTTGGAGCAGAGTAGGAGTAATAGTTGCTAGGATAATAAGCCGCCAAATTGTCTGGAATGGCTTCAATTTGTAAACAGCCACAATCAGCACACTGGAAATAGCGATGCTCATCCCTTAGACCAAGCATCATCTCTTTAGCGGTGTAAACCCTATGTTCGCCCTTGCTACCGCAAATTCGACACTGCATTAAGCTGGCTCCTTAGCCGCTGCATGACTACCAAACAATTGAATATCATCCGCTTGCCAGAAGCTGGTATGAGTTAAATACCAATCTAAGGTTTTTGCTAAACCGGATTGGAAGGTTTCGGCTGGAGTATAGCCTAATGCCTGACAAATCTTGCGATTATCAATCGCATACCGCCGATCATGCCCAGGGCGGTCAGTCACATAAGTGATCAGTTTATGATGTGGAACATGCGGGGAGTCTGGAAAACGCTCATCTAATAAGACACACAAGGTATGAATCAGATTTAAGTTAGTCTGTTCATTATTGCCACCAATATTATAAGTTTCTCCTACCTGACCCATGCGAATAATCAAGTCAATGCCGCGATTATGATCATCCACATACAGCCAGTCCCGAATCTGTTGACCATCACCATAAATCGGTACAGCTTTACCGCGCAATAAATTGGAAATAGCGAGTGGAATAAGCTTTTCAGGATATTGATAAGGGCCATAATTGTTGGAGCAATTACTGGTGGTGGTATTTAAACCATAGGTATGCTGATAGGCACGCACAATATGATCTGAGGCGGCTTTACTGGCTGCATAGGGTGAGTTGGGCGCATAAGGTGTCGTTTCAGTAAAGGCGGGATCGGTCGCTGACAAAGTACCATAGACTTCATCCGTAGAAACATGATGAAAACGATGTGCACAGCCTTTGTTTTCATCAAGCCAGACAGTTTTCGCTGCTTTCAATAAGCTATGCGTGCCATCAATATTGGTACGTAAGAAGGCATCCGGTCCATAAATCGAACGATCCACATGCGATTCGGCGGCAAAATGTACGATGGTTTCAATTTTGCCTTCGCGTAATAAGTTTTCAACCAAAGGTTGATCAAGAATATCGCCTTTGACAAAACGAAAATTCGGCTGCCCCTCTAAATGCTCTAGATTGCTATAGCGGCCTGCATAGGTCAGAGCATCTAAAATCGTGATATGCGTATCCGGATAGCTCGCTAACCAATAATGAACAAAGTTGGTGCCGATGAAGCCAGCGCCACCGGTTACCAGTAGATTTTTAGGTTGATAAGTCATAATTAGGCTTGGTGATGTGATTCATGTAATTCGGTGAGCATCGCCTGCAAGCTAGTGCGCCAATAGGGCAGGCGATAGCCGAGAAACTCTTCAGTGCGGCTTTTATCCATGACGCTAAAAGCAGGACGCTTAGCGGGAGTAGGGTAGGCACTACTGCGAATCGGATGAATAGGAATACGTTGCTTGAGTAATCCTAAGCGGTAAGCCTCTTCTTGAATAGTCACCGCAAAGTCGTACCAACTGGCGACGCCATTATCTGAGCAATGCAGAATGCCCTGTGCATCTCGCTCTACTAAAGCCCAAATACTGAGTGCGAGTGTGCGTGCCCAAGTGGGGGAGCCTACTTGATCATACACCACGCCTAATTGCTCACGTTCTTGCATAAAACGCAACATGCTTTTTACAAAGTTATTGCCATGCGTGGAGTAGAGCCAAGAAGTGCGAATAATTAAAGCATTCGGTAGATGAGCTTGAACCTGCTGTTCGCCACTGAGTTTAGTAGCCCCATAAACACCTAAAGGTGCCGTCGCAGCTTCAGGGGCATACGGTAGGGATTGTGCCCCATCAAATACAAAATCGGTGGAGATATGGACTAGCTGAGTCGGCTTATGTTGATTAGCTTGCGCCACCGCTTGAGCGATGAGACCAGCCGCTTCAGCATTTAAGCGTTGAGCATTGACTTGATCAGTTTCTGCTTTATCCACCGCCGTATAAGCGGCCGCATTAATCACTAGATCAGGCTGATGCTGTTCTAAAGCAGCGATGATTTGCGCAATATGAGTAATATCAAGGGTTTGATAATCCGTGGCGATGAGTTCAACACCTGGTGCTACGGTGCGTTGCAGTTCATAACCTAATTGACCATTCGCACCCGTTACCAAGACTTTTTGCAGCTTCATGCGAATACCTCTGCCTCTGGCAATAAAGCACCTATGGCATCTTTAGCTGATAATTGTGGTGCTTCGCCTTGAACGAGTGGCCAAGGAATATTCAGATTAGGGTCATTCCAACGCACACAACGTTCATGTTCGGGGGCATATAAATTGGTGCATTTATATTGGAAATCGGCTGATTCGCTCATCACATAAAAGCCATGTGCAAAGCCGGGAGGAACCCAAAAAAGACGATGATTTTCGGCTGAAAGTTCAACCGCCGTCCATTGACCAAAGGTTGGTGAGGATCGGCGTAGATCAACCGCGACATCATAGACACAGCCTTGGGTCACACGAACTAATTTACCTTGTGGATGTTTAATCTGATAGTGCAAGCCGCGTAAAATCCCTTGGCGTGAGCGACTATGATTATCCTGAACAAATTTAAAATCTAAACCAGCTTCAGCAAAGGTCTGTTGATTCCAAGTTTCCATGAAGAAACCACGCTCATCACCAAAGACTTTAGGTTCGATGATCAGCACATCGGGAATAGCGGTAGAAATAATTTTCATTTCGCGACCCCAATCAGATAGTGACCATAGCCACTTTTCTTCAATGGCTCAGCTAACCGCAGTAATTGTTCGGTATCAATATAGTGCATCCGCCAAGCGACTTCTTCAGGGCAAGCAATTTTCAAGCCTTGGCGTTCTTCAATCACCCGTATGTAGTTAGAAGCATCCAGTAGTGAAGCATGAGTGCCTGTGTCTAACCAAGCAGTACCGCGTTTGAGAATCTCCACTTGCAGTTGCTCTTTTTCTAAGTACATCTGGTTGACGGTAGTAATTTCTAGCTCACCACGTTTAGAGGGCTTAACCGCTTTCGCGACATCCACGACTTGATTATCGTAGAAGTATAAGCCTGTCACTGCGTAGTTGGAGCGCGGTTTGGCAGGCTTTTCTTCAATACTGAGTGCTCGGCCATTGTCATCAAAATCCACCACCCCATAGCGTTCAGGATCACGTACATAATAGGCAAACACGGTAGCACCTTGAGTTTGCTCATAAGCCGCTTGTAAGCGCTGGGAGAGGCCTTCACCGTAGTAAATATTATCGCCCAAAATAAGCGTACACGGAGAGTTACCTAAGAATTTTTCGCCAATGATAAAGGCTTGAGCTAAACCTTCCGGTTTAGCTTGAATGGCATATTGAATATTTAAGCCCCATTGCTCACCATCACCTAATAAGGCTTGGAATTGGCTAGAGTCTTGCGGGGTCGTGATAATTAAAATCTCACGAATCCCTGACAGCATCAGTACCGTCAAGGGGTAGTAAATCATAGGCTTATCATAAACGGGCATTAGCTGCTTACTGACCGCTTGGGTCAAAGGATACAAACGTGTACCACTGCCGCCCGCTAAAATAATGCCCTTACGTTGTATGCTCATAGATTTTTTCATTAATTGTCTAAACTAAGATCAAAGTGTAGTTGAATTGTTGGATAATGCATTAATTCTATCTGTCGAATGGTTGCTTAATGGCGGTATTTTGACTTAAGCGGCTTTTTGCAGCCAATCAATCCGCTGTGGGGTCAAAAAATTCGCTCCTTCCTTACCCATCTGTTGATTAAAAACCATTTCAACTTGTGTAAACAGCTCTGGACTCAATACATGTTTGGTATGTGTAACGCCAATGATGCGTTGTTCAAACTCAGCGAAATCTACGAAATGTGTAACTGCATTAAAAAAGATTTGTTGCTTTAGCTGTAATAAACCTGAATCTACAGCTGCTTGAGTGTGCTGGAAGGCGGCTTCTCGCACTTTTTGCTCATCATGAAATAAGCGTAACAGCTCATTGAAAGCACCGGCATAAATCGGTTCTGAAATCCATAAAGAACCTTGAGGTTTCAATACACGCGCTATTTCCTGAAAGGCTAAAGGCATCAGTTCAACCGGTACATGGTGCAAGGATTTGAACATAAACACTATGTCAATACTATTGTCAGGCAATACAATCGCTTGAGCACCACCCGCACGAAACTCAATGCTATTCGGGTGTTTGCTAGCTAAATTAGCCGCATGTTGAATGGTGTCGACTTCAGTAGCAATGATCTTATGTACCGAAAAGTTTTGTGCAATTGCCCGTGTTAACTGGGCTTTGCCACAACCCAGTTCTAAGATGGTTGTGCCATCAAGATTAAGGTGCTGGCGGATAAGCTCCAGTTCGTTGGCAGTTTCGGTTGCGGAAGGCTGGGCAATTTGCATAATAGAACGATAGGTTTGCTAAAAACGCACGCATTATAAAGGACTCAGGAGCTTGTCACTAGCAGAATAGCAAGTAGGTGCTTTAAAAAGTAAGTTTTAGGCTTTTTATAAGGTTGGATTATCAATAACTTCTAATCATTCTGTCTATTTGACTACCTCACACCACCACATTACACCCACAAGACAATCGAATCTCTACTGGCGAAAGATAGTGCTCTGCACCTTTCTCCTATACATGCAAAACTGCCAGTGTATAGGGATTTAAAACCACGATGTCTTTCACGCCCTGTGATAAATAAAATGGTGGGGCAATTTGTAAGTCTTTAGCAAAGGCTTGCTTAGCTAGCCGACTAATGGCCTCTTCTATTTCTACAACATTCAACGGCGCTTACCCTTGTAGTGACACAATACAGAGCTAAAAATTTTAACAGACTATAGGCAAATTTATCTTTCAAACTGACTTTAGTTAAGCTTAAGAACTCGGCTAGATAGGTACTCAAGATTATTAAGACGTTCGTCCATGTCGTTATTATTTCAACAATTTGAATTTGGGTGTAAGTGCAGCTTTGCGATCAAAGGTAATCGTATAAGCTGCTCCTAATTTTTGATGCATACGAGCCAACAAATAATCCGAAAAATCCGCATTGCCTTGCACATAATCCTGCCATGCTAAAATCGCAAGATCAGCGTTTTCAACCTGAAACTCTTGGCAAGTTAAAATAGCGTGTAACGCTTGAGCTACCTGTTCGCGTGAATAGTGATAGGCCCGATTTAATACCCATGCCACCTCACTAAGTACAATATGGCTAATGACTCCCAAATTGTTAGTAGACAACTGTTGCTCAATAAATTCGGTGGCAAGTAGTGATTGAAGAGGGTCATCTTGTGTTAGATAGCACACCAATACATTGGTATCTAAACCTATCATGAGCGTAGCGCTTGTGTGATCGCCTCATCCATCGCTTCTAGGCTTAAAGGTTGAGCCGGCTTCGGTAACATCCCTTTAAGCGTTTTAACAGGACGAGTCACAGGTAACAAAAACAAACGCCCATCATCCCCAAACACAAATTCGATACGATCACCTGTGTTGAGTTTCAAGGTGTCGCGTACCGCTTTGGGGATGGTGATTTGACCTTTAGCCGTAATGGTTGCCAACATAAACTTACCTACTTCAATATTCCTTACCTATTTTCATTTTAGCATAAGTAAGGAACAGGAAAGTGGATGTATGAATCATCCGACATTCGTACAGAATTTAAATGCCATGTTCAAAATAAGCACGCAATATCCAGCAAACTAGAACAGATTAAGCATCATACCCCAACACCGGACTCAACCACTTCTCAGCCTCCGCCAAACTCATCCCCTTACGCTTAGCATAATCCTCGACTTGATCACGCCCCACGCGCCCAATGCCGAAATAACGCGCTTCGGGATGGCTGAAATACCAACCCGATACCGAGGCTGCCGGATACATGGCAAAGGATTCGGTGATTTTCATGCCCGTATGGGTTTCCACATCTAACAATTGCCAGAGTGTGCCTTTTTCGGTGTGATCAGGGCAGGCCGGATAGCCGGGGGCGGGGCGGATACCTTGGTAGCTTTCGGCAATCATCGCTTCATTGTCCAAGCTTTCATCAGTGGCATAAGCCCAGAATTCTTTACGCACGCGCTCATGCATTTTCTCGGCTAGGGCTTCCGCGAAGCGATCACATAAGGCTTCTAGCATGATCGCACTGTAATCATCATGTTTGGCACGAAAATTGGCTAAGTGTTGCTCAATCCCAAAGCCCGCGCTCACGGCAAAGCTACCCAACCAATCCGCTTGACCAGAGTCTTTAGGGGCGACGAAATCAGCAAGGCTGTAATTGGGTTGTTGCCCGTTTCTGTCCATTTGCATGCGTAGATTATGCAAAGTAGCGTGTACTGTTTGGTGCGCTTCATCCTTAAACAATACAATATCATCACCGGTGCTATTCGTGGGGAAGAAACCAATCACGGCTTTGGCCTGAATCCATTGTTCTGCCACGATTTTTTGCAACATGGCTTGAGCATCTGCGAATAATTTAGTCGCCTCCATGCCTACCACTTCATCCTTGAGAATTTCAGGGTAACGCCCCGCTAATTCCCAACTACGGAAAAATGGCGTCCAATCAATGCGCTCGACTAACTCATCTAAGGGATAATCCCTAAAGTTCAGAATCGCACCTGCACCCTGATGAATCAACTCCGCATGAGTGGGAATGATGTGTGCAGCTTTTTGTGCCTTACGTTCGGCTTGCAATTTGTGTGCAATACAGCAGTACACTTTCTCCTCGGAGGAGTTAGTGGTGGGGGGAACGAAACTTGCCGCTTCCAATAACTTCGGCTTAGGTGGTGTATAATTCGCCCAATCTCCTTTAAATGCATTAGCACGCGCATCGGCAATGGAAATCAGCTTACGCTCGGTTTGATTAGCAGCACGCTTGATTCGTACTTGCTCATATTCCTCACGAATAGTTTGCAGATAAGCGGGCTTTAATTCTTTGGATAATAGCGAGCTTGCTACCCCCACGGCACGTGACGCATCCGCTACATAAACCACCACATCATTTTGATATTGCGGTTCGATTTTCACGGCGGTATGAATTTTGGAGGTCGTCGCGCCACCAATCAACAGCGGAATATGGAAATTCTGGCGCTGCATTTCTTTCGCCACATGCACCATTTCATCCAAGGACGGAGTAATCAAACCGGACAAACCAATAATATCGACCTTTTCATCACGGGCCACTTGCAGAATTTTTTCTGCAGCTACCATGACGCCCAAGTCAATCACTTCATAGTTATTACATTGCAGCACCACGCCCACAATATTCTTACCAATGTCATGCACGTCGCCTTTTACCGTTGCCATCAGGATTTTGCCATTGGCTTGTACATCTGCGCCTTCTTTCTCGGCCGCCATGAACGGATCAAGGTAAGCCACCGCTTTTTTCATCACCCGTGCGGACTTGACCACTTGGGGGAGGAACATTTTACCCGCACCGAATAAATCACCCACGACATTCATGCCATCCATGAGAGGGCCTTCGATGACTAATAAAGGTTTGCCCAGCTTGACGCGCGCTTCTTCAGTGTCTTGATCGACATAAGCATCAATGCCTTTCACCAACGCATGTTCGAGGCGTTTTTCCACCGACCACGAGCGCCATGCTAAATCTTCTTTTTTGTCTTCGGCTTTGCCATCGCCTTTATATTTGGGGGCAAGCTCCAATAAACGCTCAGTTGCACCGGCATCACGATTTAAAATGACATCTTCAACCGCATCGCGTAGCTCTTTAGGAATATCATCGTAGACTTCCATTTGTGAGGCATTGACGATACCCATGTCCATACCCGCCTGAATCGCGTGATACAGGAATACGCTATGAATCGCCTCGCGCACCGGATTATTGCCACGGAAAGAAAATGAGACATTGGAAACCCCACCCGAGACATGCGCATGTGGCAGGTTTTGACGAATCCAACGGGTGGCTTCAATGAAATCGACTGCGTAATTATTGTGCTCATCAATCCCTGTTGCGACCGCAAAAATATTCGGGTCAAAGATAATATCTTGCGGCGGGAAACCAACTTGTTCGGTCAAAATTTTGTAAGCGCGTTGGCAAATTTCGATTTTACGCGCTTTGGTATCGGCTTGGCCTTGTTCATCAAACGCCATCACGATGACGGCTGCCCCGTAGCGTCGTACTAACTTGGCTTGTTCAATGAACTTCGCTTCCCCTTCCTTCATGGAAATGGAATTCACAATCCCTTTGCCTTGAATGCATTTTAAACCCGCTTCAATCACCTCCCATTTGGATGAGTCGACCATGACGGGAACGCGCGCAATATCCGGTTCGGAGGCGATGAGATTGAGGAAACGATGCATTTCTTTTTCTGCGTCCAACAAACCTTCATCCATATTCACATCGATCACTTGCGCGCCGCCTTCAACTTGCTCAAGGGCGACGGCTAAAGCTTCGGTGTATTGCCCGTCTTTGATTAAACGCTTGAATTTAGCCGACCCGGTGACATTAGTACGCTCGCCTACATTCACGAAGAGACTGTTTTTGCCAACATTAAAAGGTTCTAAACCCGATAAGCGTAATTCGGCTTGAAGGGCAGGTAACTGGCGTGGTGTAAGGTTGTTTACCGCTGCAGCGATGGCTTTAATATGTGCAGGCGAAGAGCCGCAGCAGCCACCAACAATATTCACAAAGCCTTTTTCAGCCCACTCCTGAATCAGCGCGGCCATTTCCGCAGGTGTCATGTCATATTCGCCCATCTCATTCGGTAAGCCCGCATTCGGATGTGCTGAGACATAAGTGGCCGAAACCCGTGCCATTTCTTCGACATATTGGCGCAATTTGTCAGGGCCGAGCGCACAGTTTAGACCAAAGGAAAGCGCATCTGCATGAGCCAGTGAGTTATAGAAGGCTTCCGTCGTCTGCCCCGTTAAGGTTCGCCCTGATTCATCGGTAATCGTACCGGAAATCATGATCGGCAATGTAAGCCTATCTTCCTCAAACACTTGCTTGACCGCGAATACGGCTGCTTTGGCATTGAGGGTGTCGAAAATGGTTTCAATCAGAATAATGTCTGAGCCGCCTTCAATTAAGCCGCGTGTGGATTCTTTATAATTCGCGACCAATTCGTCAAAGGTAATATTACGAAATCCGGGATCATTCACATCAGGCGAAATCGAGCAAGTCCGCGAAGTAGGCCCCAAGACACCAGCGACAAAACGGGGTTTGGCAGGTGTGCTGTATTCTGCCGCTACGGATTTAGCAAGTTTCGCGGCTTCCACATTGATTTCATAGGCAAACTCGGCCATTTCATAATCGTGCATGGAGACGCGTGTAGCATTGAAGGTACAGGTTTCTAGAATATCCGCACCCGCTGCTAAATACTGTGCATGAATTTCGCGAATCACACTGGGGTTGGTCAGTACCAGTAAATCATTATTGCCCTTGACATCCTTAGGCCAATCTTTGAAACGCGCACCACGATAATCCGCTTCTTGCAGTTTGTAACGTTGAATCATCGTGCCCATCGCTCCATCAAGGATGAGAATGCGTTGGGTGAGAGCAGTTTGCAATGAAGTAGGCATGAGCAGCGTCCAGAATACCAAATAGATTATTGTTGCTGCACTGCGAAATTAAAGCAATTTCAAGTTTTTCAAGAGATAATTGAAATTATATGAACAAAGAATCCCAGTTAAGAACTGCGATAGTTGGAAGAGTTAAAGGGGTGTAGCAAAGCGAGCTGCCTAAGTGGCTCGCTTTGTTGATCAGTCTTAAGGTGCAACGGCTGTCCAGAAACTTGCAGGATAGCCTTGAGCATCTACTTGAGTATGCTGTTCACCAACCATCGGTTTGCCATCTTTACAAGACCAGTTATAAACCGTTTCGCGTCCAGTGGCAGCCGCTGGAATATCTGTGGCGTTTTGGTCAGTTTTGCAGAATTCGACCATGCCTTCATTCGGTTCTTTACTGGTGTCAGCCTTGGCTTCACAAGGAATGTTGGCACCGACAATACAAACCATGACTTTCTTATCCATACACCGCCAAGTGACAAAGCCGGGTTCTTTTAGTTGTGGCAAGTCTGCGGTCACTATTTGTGCTGTTACCATGGCTTGAAGCAATTTTTCAGGCAAAACCTCACCCGTATATCTGGCATCTGCTTTATCAATGCTGCCAACCGATTCGCAATAGGTAAATACATCAGTTTGCCCATCACTAGTGGTTGGAGCAGTTTGTGCAGTTTGAACTGCGGGTTCAATGCTAGCTGGAGTGGCTGCGGGTTGAGCGACTTCAGCTTTGGTGGCTTCTTTATCTTTTTGACAAGCAGTCAATAAAACTGCAATACAACAAATGCTAGCAACAAGTTTTAGTTGTTTTAACATAGCGGGGTATCCTTTTTCTGAAATTATAAAAATTAGCACTTTGATGTGAAAGCGCTGAACAGAAGTTTGGACAAATGAGGGATGACTAGGTTGCCATTGAGATGTGGAAGTTTTTTGCATTTATTATGCAGAGAGTTGCTAGAGGTTTAAGACGAGCTACTCCAACGAGCTTACCTCTAAGCGAGCTTGACTTATGCTATGGTTATGTACCATCTAAATAAAAAGGAGCTTGCTATGTTTTGGTTAGTTCTCGGGGTTTTTATGTGGAGCCTTGTGCATTTATTTCCCTCAGTCATGCCTGCTGAGCGCAATAAACTCGTGGCTCAATATGGCAATACATATCAAGCGATTTATGCGCTTAAAATTTTAGTGGCTTTAGCCTTAATCGTGATTGGCTGGTACATAGCCGTGCCCGCGCAGATTTATACCCCCCCGGTCTGGGGACGTCATCTCACCATGCTGTTGGTTTTGATTGCCGTGATTCTGTTTGCTGCCTCACATCTACCGAGTCGGATTAAACAATTCGTGCACCACCCCATGTTAACTGGTACGGCGGTTTGGGCGGTAGGGCATTTGTTAGCGAATGGAGATAGTCGCTCACTGGTGCTGTTTGGTGGCATGCTGGTGTGGAGTATTTTCAACCAGATCACGATTAATCGGCGCGATGGTGTTTGGGTAAAACCAACAGTAGGGTCGCTGGGTAAGGAAATGATTTTGCTCGTAGCAAGCATCGTGGTGTATGTAGTGTTAATGTTCTTGCATCCTTATTTCACGGGTATGCCGGTTATTATGCAGGCATCTGCATGACTACTGACATAATGCTGTCATGAGCGACGTTTTAAACTAAGCTCTTGATAAACAAAAAGGAGCTAGTGATGAGTAACCCAGTCGGTTGGTTTGAAATTTATGTAGACGACATGCCACGTGCCAAAGCTTTTTATGAGCAAGTGTTTCAGATTAGCTTGGAACCGGTAGTTGGGGCTGAGCAAGAAGCATTGCAAATGTACTCGTTCAAAATGGATGATCATGGTTATGGCGCAACCGGCGCTTTGGTGAAAATGGACGGCGTGCCAACAGGTTTTGCGGGTACTTTAGTCTATTTCTCCTGTGAGAATTGTGCAGTGGAAGCTAAGCGTGCGGCTGATGCAGGTGGCAAAATCTTCAAAGATAAAGAGTCGATTGGTGAGCATGGGTATATTGCACTGGTGCATGACACTGAAGGCAATATGATTGGCTTACATTCCATGCAGTGATTCTTGAAATGCGCCGCGCTGACCGTTTGTTTCAATTAGTTCAAATTCTCAGAAATAAACGGTTGGTGACGGCGCGTGAATTGGCAGAGCGCTTGGAGGTATCTGAGCGCACTATCTATCGTGATATGCAGGATTTGAGCCTGTCAGGTGTACCGCTTGAAGGCGAGGCTGGTGTGGGTTATCGCCTGCGGTATTCGTTGGATATTCCGCCCTTGATGTTTTCTTCTACTGAAATTGAAGCATTGGTGTTAGGCGCAAGAATGTTGCGTGCTTGGGGCGGAACTGAATTAGGTCGTAGCGCTGATTCGGTTTTGGATAAAATTTATGCAGCAATTCCTGAAGAATTGCGCCACCACCTCACCAATAATCATTTATTCGTGCTGCGCTTTGGCGAACGTCTCGATATTTCAAAAACTTTAGATATTGCCCGTAATGCGATTGATCAGCACCGTTATGTGAAGCTTTACTATCAACGGCAAGATGGTGAGGCTAGTCAACGTGTCGTGAAGCCTCTGGGTTTATTTTTCTGGGGACAGACTTGGACGCTAGCGAGTTGGTGTGAGTTACGCAATGAGTTTCGCAGTTTCCGGCTAGATCGGATGCAAGATATTCAGGTACAGGTAGAATGTTATACCGATGTGGCAGGGCAAACTTTGCAAGATTACTTTGCGGCACAGCGGCATTTTGATTAGCTTTTGTTAACTGTGTTGTATATAGTGTGTATATATAAATGTATATGACAGGATGGCTATGCAAAATCACACACCTGAAACTCAAAAATCTGTGCGTAAAAATTTCACGATGGCAGATGAAGCAGTACGTGATTTAGATTTTCTTGCTGAGGTGCTAGATAAGAATCGCAGTCAAATTATTCAGGAGCTAATTCGTAAGGAAGCTGAAACGCATCGTAATGAATTGCGCCTTGCTAAGTTGAAGCAAATGAAAGGTTGGTTCAGTGGGGCTATGGGTGATCAAACCATTCAAAGCATAAAAAGTGAGCGCAATCTGTGATAAAGCGAATTTTTGTTGACGCTAATGTGATCATTGACATTTACGATGATAAGCGTCTTTTTCATGCAGCTAGTTATGCTTGTTTAGAGGCTTGTCTAAAGCAACATATTACCCTAATCACCAGTTGCGATTTAGTCACGACTATTTATTACATTACCAACAAAACACAAGGGCGTGTGAAAGCTTTGGAGGCTATTGAGCAAATTCAGGCTGTGTTTGAAATAGCTCCTTTTGGTAATCGCGAATTAGAAGCTGCTGTGCAACTGATGCAGCAAGATAGCGATTATCAGGATTTGGAGGATACGATTCAGTATGTTTTGGCGAAAAATGCTGGCTGTGATTTGATCCTGAGTAATGATACGCAGTTTGTCTCTAAAGATTTGCAAGTTATGAATAGCGAGGTCGCTAAGGGTGGAATGTTAAAGCTAGTTTAAGTAGCTAGTTTCTCGATCTCATGCCTAGATTAGATCTGTAGTATAGGTAGGTATGCCATGTAGCGTGTGCAGGTTTTTCTCCAAGTATCTTCGCGAGGCACTTCAAGAGATGAAGACACAGCATCAAGCTAAAATCCTCCTGATGCTGCTCAGCATCAAGCCTATTAACCCGCCGGTTTACAAGCCTTCTTCGCCGCTTGATCCGCTAATTTCCTCGCTAATTCATTGGCCTTCGCTTGCGGTTTAATCACATCGGTCACACAGCTAGTGGTTGCGGTGATTTTGCTCACGACTAAATAAGAGGTGTTTTTTTCAGGACGCTCAGGATTTTCGGAAACATTGAAGCGCACAATCAGGGCAATCGGTACAGATTTACTACCTTGCTTCTGGATACGCCATTCGGCTTTATTACCCAAGCTGGAAAACCCACTAGACACGGTATTCCAGAGTTCTAATGGATGTTCTGTTTTCTTAGGGTCAACGACGGTAATCGTTTGCCGCAGATCACCTTCCATTACCAATAAATCATAACCGCCGAGTCCTTTGCAGCGGCTTTTATACCAACCACCCCCTTCCTCGGAGGATTCTAGGGTTTTGCAGTTTGCACCGTCTAAAGCGGTATAAACGCTGGTAATCGGCGTAGCTGCTTGTGTATTGCAACTCAAGCTGAGTAATAGAACGCTGCTAAGACTGCTGATGGTTTTGTACATAATTATTTCTCGCTATTTTATTTTGACTGAAAGGCTAAGGCTGCGGTAAACAGTTAAATCAGTTTATTACTAAATGGACATGAGGCACGGATTGAATTTTGTGCTAGGGTTGCGAGGCTTAGTTAAAAAATCGTTAATAACAACCCGCTAATTGGTTAATTGCTAGGTTAGACTATCCATGAGAAAAAGAGTTTTATACGCCTGCTTGTTAGCATGGAGTGCCAGTATCCAGGTTTATGCAGAGCAGCCCACGACCATCAATGCAAGCACACCAGCCACTGCTGAAGTTAGTCAAGTCTCAGCAGCCCGTTTGTTTACCCTAAAAAATGGTATGCAACTGATTGTCAAACCCGATCATCGTGCGCCTACGGCGGTGCATATGCTGTGGTTGCGCGTGGGGGCTATGGAAGAGGTGAGTGGTACGACTGGGGTAGCACATGTGCTTGAGCATATGTTGTTCAAGGGTACACCGACGGTAAAAACGGGTGAATTTTCACGACAAGTCGCTGCTTTGGGCGGTGAAGATAATGCTTTCACCACTGATGATTACACCGCTTATTATCAGCAAATTCCTAAAGATAAATTAGCCGAGGTCATGAAGCTACAAGCCGATAGCTTCGTGAATAATCAATGGCCAGATGATGAGTTTAAGCGCGAACTAGAGGTAGTCAAAGAAGAGCGGCGCATGCGCACCGATGATCAGCCGCGTTCATTATTATACGAGCAACTGATGGCGGTTACTTACACTGTGCACCCGTATCGTAATCCTGTGATTGGGTGGATGAATGATCTGGATAACTTAACTCCCGATGATGCGCGTTCTTTCTATAAGCAATGGTATAACCCACTGAATGCGGTGGTGGTGATTGCCGGTGATGTCAAACCTGAAGATGCCTTAGCATTAGCTGAAACCTATTATGGCAGCTTGCCCACTCATCCCGTCAAAGCTATTAAACCAGCGCTTGAACCCAAGCAATTAGGTGTGAAACGTCTTGAAGTCAAAGCGCCTGCCGATCAAGCGTATTTACTGATGGCGTTTAAAGTCCCACAACTGACTAATGTCGATAATCCCACCGAGAATGATTGGGATGCGTTAGCTTTAACCGTGCTTTCGGCGATTTTAGATGGCAATGATGGAGCGCGGTTTGAGCGGGCTTTAATTAATAATGAGCAGCGGATTGCCGATAGCGCGAGCACTAGCAACGGTATGTATGGGCGTGGGCCACAGTTATTTTTTGTAGAAGGTGTGCCCGCCAATGGGAAAACCGTTGCGGACTTAGAGACGGCTTTACGTGGACAAATTAAGCGGGTTGCAGATGAAGGTGTGACCGAGGCTGAATTAAATCGAGTGAAACTCAATGGATTGCTTCAGAAATTTACCTAGAGGGACTCGGTGTTTTCTCAAGCCAACCAGCTAGGTGCACTCTGGGTCATCGGTTTGCCTTTGGAAACGGGATCCTC
>AATN01000101.1_pt1 | contig 22443 bp, 18 predicted proteins | sample 270648 | NCBI WGS metagenome assembly AATN01 (sample SAMN02954269, study PRJNA17659) | bioreactor sludge metagenome | biome: terrestrial; feature: bioreactor; material: sludge; isolation source: Enhanced Biological Phosphorus Removal (EBPR) bioreactor sludge | place: Australia: Brisbane, Queensland
CTCGACCACCTCAATAAAGGCGAAGAAAACGTCAATATGGTGACCTGTGGCGGTCAAGCTACTATCCCGATGGTATTTGCGGTGAGCCGTGTGCAACCGGTGCGCTATGGTGAAATCGTCGCTACCGTTGCCTCTAAATCAGCAGGGCCGGGTACGCGTAAAAATATTGATGAGTTTACCCAAACGACTTCGGGGGCAATTGAGAAAGTCGGTCAAGCCAAAAAAGGTAAGGCGATTATTATCCTCAATCCGGCTGAGCCACCGCTGATGATGCGTGACACGATTCACTGCATTACTGAGACTGAGCCACAGCGCGATGCCATTATTGAATCGGTCAAAGCGATGGAAGCCGAAGTACAACGTTATGTTCCGGGCTATCGCGTTAAAGAAGGGCCTGTCTTTGATGGTAATCGGGTGAGTGTGTTTGTTGAAGTGCGTGGACGCGGTGACTATCTACCTGAATATGCGGGCAATCTCGATATTATGACCGCTGCTGCTGCGCGTACCGCTGAAATGTTCGCCGAACAAATGTTGAAAGCCTAAGGAGTATCCTCAATGAATGTAAAAGGTAAAAAAATTCGTTTGCACGATATGTCCTTACGCGATGGTATGCATTCGATCAGACATCAATTCACCTTACAAAATATGGTAGACCTATCCCAAGCCCTAGATCGCGCAGGCGTACCTTTAATTGAGGTAACTCATGGGGATGGTATATCAGGTTCATCAGTAAACTATGGCTTTGGTTTGCATACGGATAAAGAGTACTTAGAAGCGGTTATTCCTAAGCTCACTCAAGCTAAAGTGTCTATCCTTATGCTCCCCGGCATTGGCACGATTGAAGACTTGAAAATGGTACAAGACCTAGGTGTACACACTATTCGCGTAGCAACGCATTGCACTGAGGCGGATGTATCCGAACAGCATATTAAGTACTGTGCTAAACATGGCTTTGATACCGTAGGCTTTTTAATGATGAGCCATATGGTCACACCCGAAAAGATTCTGGAACAAGCCAAACTCATGCATAGCTATGGGGCAAACTGTTTGTATATGACAGACTCGGCTGGGCATATGCTCCCTGAAGATGTCAAAGCTAAAGTCACTATTTTACGTGAATATTTCCCTGACACTATCGAGATCGGCTTTCACGGTCATCATAATTTAGCGATGGGCATTGCTAACTCATTAGCAGCAGTTGAAGCAGGTGCGACTCGAATCGATGGCTCAGTAGCAGGCTTTGGTGCGGGTGCAGGTAATACTCCACTCGAAGTGTTTAATGCGGTCTGTGATATGTATGGCATTGAAACGGGCGTGGATGTGAGCAAGCTCATGGATGCGGCTGAAGATGTAGCTGTACCGATTATGGGTGATCAATTACCGCGTATTAATCGTGATGCTTTAACCTTAGGTTATGCGGGTGTCTATTCCTCTTTCCTACTTCATGCGCGGCGTGCGGAACAAAAATACGGTATTCCCGCGCGTGAAATTCTCTTGGAATTAGGGCGGCGCGGTACGGTCGGCGGTCAAGAGGATATGATCGAAGATGTCGCATTAGAAATGATTAGAGCACGAGGTTAAGCATGTCTACTTTAAGTCGTTCCACTATCGCTCAACTGGCTGAACATCTCGAAAATGCTGAGCTACAAGCCCATGATGTGAAAAAGATTACCGACGATTATCCCGATATGGATTGGGAAGATGCCTATGATATTCAATGGGAAATTCGGCGGCGCAAAGAAGCTCGTGGCAATCGAGTCGTGGGCTTAAAAATGGGTTTAACCTCCTACGCCAAAATGAAACAAATGGGCGTAGAGAATCCGGTTTATGCCTTTCTAGTGGATTATTTTAATGTGCCTGATGCTGGCACTGTTAAAGTGTCTGAGCTGATTCACCCTAAAGTCGAAGCCGAAATTGCGATTATTACCAACAAGGAACTCAAAGGGCCCGGCTGTTCGGTAGCTGATGTCTTAGCTGCTACTGAGTCAGTGTTGCCAGCGGTAGAAGTGATTGATTCACGCTATGAAAACTTCCGCTTCGATCTCAAAAGCGTCATTGCTGACAATGCTTCTTCGGCACGTTTTGTCACTGGGGGCAATATTAAACGCCCTGATCAAGTGGATATGAAAACGCTCGGCGTGGTGATGGAAATCAATGGCAAAGTGGTGACTACAGGTGCGGGTGCTGCGGTGCTTGGGCATCCAGCGGCGAGTGTTGCCATGCTAGCCAATATGCTAGCGGAGCGCGGTGAAGTGATTCCAGCAGGTACTTTCATTATGACGGGCGGAATTACTGAAGCTATTGCGGTAAAAGCGGGTGATAGTGTGTGTGTACGCTATCAAGATTTAGGCACTGTCAGCATGACATTTGTATAAGGAGCAACCATGCCTCTAATTCAAGCAACGATTTTGCAAGGCCGCAGCGTTGAGCAGAAAAATGAATTTTTTGCACGGGTCACGCAAGTAGCGGTAGAAACGCTGAACGTGAAGCCTGAGCAAGTCCGCATCGTCATCAATGAAGTTGCTCCTGAGCACTGGTGTATTGGTGGTTTAAGTAAGGCTGAAATTGATAAGCGCGCTGCGGAGAAAAGCTAAGCTAGCGTATTAGTTCTTAGAGGAGGACTGCATGAGCCGACACCCGAAAAAACTGGTTTATCCAGCTAATCAAGACTTAAAGTCGATGATTCGTTTTGAGGGTGAAAATGGCAGCATCTGGCTAGGGCAGCAGCGGATGATTTTGCTGCATGCTTCGGCTTTTGGTTCTATGCGTAGCGAACTGATCGAATCTTTTGGTGAGGACTATGCCCGTGGTGTGTTGCTGCGCATGGGTTATACGGCGGCACGGTCAGATGCACAACTTGCGCGTAAAATACGTAGCTCTGCAGATATCATGTCCATGTTTCTGGTTGGTCCACAACTACATGCCTTAGAGGGGGTAGTCAGTGTCGAGCCGGTTAAGCTAGAGATGGAGCTAGACTCGGGGCAGTTTTATGGTGAGTTTACTTGGCGCAATTCTTTTGAAGCTGCTGAGCATTTGCGCTTATATGGTTTAGCTACCCGGCCAGTTTGTTGGAATCTATTAGGTTATGCGACTGGCTATACCACTACCTTTATGGGGCGACCGATTTATTTTAAAGAGGTCGAATGTGTCGGTTGTGGTGATAAGCAATGCCGGATTATTGGTAAGCCTTTAGATGAATGGGAGGACGCTCAGGAACTCAAGGAGCTGTACTCACTCGAATCGATGGCGGCTAAGCTCTCTTCGCTCGAAGAAGAAGTCCGCTTCTTACGTACCGAAATCACCTCACGTACTCGCCCTGAGCACATCATTGCTGAATCTGCTCCGATTAAAGAAATTATGTATTTGTTGGGTAAGGCTGCTGCGACCGATGTAACCGTCTTGATGCTGGGCGAAACTGGCGTAGGCAAGGAGGTTTTTTCGCAAGCTTTGCATCAACTTGGTAAGCGCTGCAATGGGCCATTTATTGCGGTCAATTGTGCAGCTTTACCGCGTGATTTGGTAGAGTCTGAATTATTCGGGGTGGAAAAGGGCGGTTATACTGGTGCAGATAAGTCCCGCCCCGGACGCTTTGAACGTGCTAATGGCGGTAGTTTGTTTCTTGATGAACTAGGCGAGCTGAATGAGCGTGCTCAAGCTAAGTTATTGCGGGCGATTCAAACCGGCGAGTTTGAACGGGTGGGGGGTACTGAAAAAATAAAAGTCGATGTACGTTTAATTGCTGCCACTAATGCCAATTTGCAGGAACGTGTTAAGCAAGGCACCTTCCGAGCGGATCTTTATTACCGCTTAAATGTTTTTCCGATTCCGATTCCACCGTTACGTGAGCGTTTAGCTGACTTGCCCGGACTGATTCGTAAATTTATTGAGCGATATAACGCTAAATATGGCAAGCAAGTGCAAGGCATTTCTGATCAAGCTTTGCGGCGATTCATGGCTTATCAATGGCCGGGGAATATACGTGAATTGGAGAATATTATTGAGCGCGGGGTGATTTTAACCGAAAGTGATACGCGGATTGAGTCAACACATATTTGTTTAGGCATGCCTGATCCAGATGATACATTTATGGTGATTGGGCAGCACGGTTTATTAGAAAAAAGTGCTAAGCCAGAATTAATTGATCAAGTCCTTGATCAGATGCATGCGAGCAAGTTAGATTTTGAACACTTAGAGCAATTAATTTTAGAGCAGGCTCTTAAACGAGCACAGGGAAATGTGCTTGAAACTGCAAGAATTTTAGGAATTAGCGGTCCACAATGTCGTTACCGCTTGAAAAAATGTGGACTTATTTAGCGATTAGTCTGCAGAGTTGTACCACGATAGGTATGGGTTTTTTGTAAAAAATGCTGCATAGCACATCGAAATAGTGCAGACTCTGCTCAGTACTAGCAAGGAGAAGTGAGTAATGTCCGAAAACGCCCAGAATGAAGTCAATACCTTAGGTTTTGCTGCTGCCAAAGAGCTGAGGGATAACTTCAAGCAAGTTGAAGAGATTATGGCAGGCTTTGCCAAGTCTTATGAGAATATGAAGCTTGATCCCTTTAATTTGACCCAAGCTTATGGCGACTGGTGGAAAGCGGTTAGTTCTGATCCCCAAGCCTTCATGCAAAAAAATATCGAATATTGGCAAAAATCCCTTGAATTAGGTCAACAGGCGATGATGGCTTTAATGGGGCAAAAACCTGAGCCAGTCGTCATTCCAGCAAAAGGTGATCGCCGTTTTAGTCATGAAGATTGGTCAGAGAAACCGATTTTTGATGTGATCAAGCAGTCCTACTTACTGACTTCTCAATGGATGCGGACTTTAGTTTCTGATGTAGAAGGTTTGGACGAGCATACTTCGGAGCGGGTTAAATTCTTCACTGAACGCTTCATGGATGCTATGTCACCGACTAACTTCGCGCTCACGAATCCTGCTGTTTTAGAAAAGATCAAAGAAACCAAAGGTGCAAATCTAGTCCATGGTCTGAAAAACATGCTGGAAGATTTGGAAACCGGCAAAGCGAATTACGAATTCGCATGACGGATACCAAGCTTTTTGAGCTTAGGTAAAACGTAGCGGTTACTCCGGGTAAAGTGATTTTCCAAAACCGTATGTTCCAGTTGATCCAATACACACCCAGCACTGAAAAAGCGTTGAAGCGCCCATTGCTGGTTGTGCCACCTTGGATTAACAAGTTCTATATCATGGACTTGCAACCTAAGAACTCCTTACTGAAATGGTTAGTTGATCAAGGTCACACAGTGTTCGTAATTTCTTGGGTGAATCCTGACGAAACTTATGCAGATACCGGTTTCGACGCTTACATAAAAGAAGGTGTATTAACTGCGGTTGATGCTGTTCAAGCAGAAACTGGTGAGACGGAAATCAATTCAATTGGGTATTGCATTGGTGGTACTTTATTGACTTCAACCTTGGCTTACATGAAGGCTACTGGTGACAGCCGTATTAAGAGTGCAACCTTCTTTACGACCATGATTAACTTCTCTGAGCCGGGTGAGTTAGGTTTGTTCATCGATGATGCACAAGTCTCTGGCCTTGAGTCGACTATGGAAAAGACCGGCTATTTAGATGGCAGTCAAATGGCAGGTGCTTTCAACTTATTGCGTGCGAATGATCTGATTTGGTCGTTCTATGTCAATAACTATTTACTAGGCAATGATCCCCGTCCATTTGACTTATTGTATTGGAATGGTGACTCCACGCGTATGCCTGCAAAAATGCATAGTTGGTATTTGCGTAACCTGTACCTACAAAATGATTTATGTAAACCAAAAGCACTAAGTGTTGATGGTGTGCCTTTAGATGTGACCTCGATTGATGTGCCAGCCTGTTTCATTTCTGCAGTGGAAGACCATATTGCACCCTGGAAATCCACTTACATGGGTGCTCGCTTGTTCTCTGGCCCAACCCGCTTCATTTTAGGTGGTTCTGGCCATATTGCTGGTATTATCAACCCACCTGCTGCAAAGAAATACGGTTATCGTGTGAGCGATCAATTAGTAGAAAATGCAGATGAGTGGATGGCTGCAACCCCTGTTTCTGAAGGCTCTTGGTGGCCAGAATGGGATAAATGGGTGCGCACTTTAAATCCAGCAGAAGTCGCTGCACGCACACCGGGTGCTAAGTTGACGCCAATCGAAGATGCCCCCGGTACTTATGTCAAAGTTAAATTGGGTGAGCCCGTGCCTAAAGTAACGATGACTGTATTACCTAAGCTTGATGCAACGCCAGTGATTGAGGCTAAAGCTGAGCCGAAAAAAGCCGCACCTAAAGCGGAGGCTGCTCCTAAAGAGGCGAAAAAAGCCGAAGCTAAAGATACTGCTCCTAAGGTTGAAAAAGTAGCTACGCCAAAAGCAGCAAAGCCTAAAGCTACTAAGGCTGAAACTAAAGCAGCACCAAAAGCTGAGCAACCTAAAGCGGCTAAAGTTGAGGTAAAAGCTGAAGCTCCCAAGGCAGATGCCAAACCTGAAGTTAAGCCTGATGTTGCCAATCCAGCCTTAAAGGCTGAGCCTGCTACAACAACAGAATCCAGTGAAAAACCTGCGACTGAAACAAGCAAACCAGCCGCTAAGAAAACACCGCCTCAAGCCTAAATCTATTTAGGTGACTCTTTTGATTAGAGCAGCTAGTCTGCTCTAATCGCTTAAAAAACTTCCTAATATCCCTGAATCTTGAATTTCTATAAATTAGACGCATACTATAATCATGGGCTATAACAGCTTATGGCGATCTTGAGTATCGCGTCATGATGTTATAACCCGATCCCAAAAATTGGAGACAAGTTCTGTGAGTGAAAATATTGTATCCCTGTCAGATGCTTCATTTGAACAGGATGTGTTGAAGTCAGACCTTCCTGTTTTAGTTGATTATTGGGCAGAGTGGTGCGGACCCTGCAAAATGATTGCACCCTTATTAGAAGAAGTCGCTACTGAATATCAAGGACGTCTGAAAGTCGCAAAATTAGATATCGATAAAAATCAGGTTACCCCGCCGAAGTACGGTATTCGTGGTATTCCGACCTTAATGTTATTTCAAAATGGTGAAGTAGCTGCAACCAAAGTGGGAGCTTTGTCCAAGTCCCAATTGGCTGCCTTTATTGACCAAAATCTCTAGGCTAAACCCTAGATGGAGTGCGATTGTAAAAATTCGCAATCGCCTCACAAAATCTCATTTTTTCGCTGGACTAAGTTTAAACTCCGTGCTAATTTTGTTTGTAGTGAATCCATCTCTGGTTTCATTTCTTTAAAGCCTCGGTCGTATTTTATTCTCGAGTTAAAACTCCCGAAGAAATCATTGCTTAGTCATTGAATCGAGTCAGTCATCTTGACGCATGCAAGTCGAGGACATTGCTTCCATCAATTTAATCTTCCGCTGGTGAATTAACCTTCCTATGAACCTATCTGAATTAAAGAAAAAACCAACTGCTGAACTATATGAGCAAGCGCTCGCGATGGGAGTGGAAAGTATCTCCCGGGTGCGCAAGCAAGACATTATTTTCGCCATGCTCAAAACCCACGCGCAAAGCGGGGAAGATATTTACGGCGACGGGGTACTTGAAATCCTCCAAGATGGTTTCGGTTTTCTGCGCTCACAAGATTCAAGTTATGTGGCGGGTGCAGACGATATTTATGTATCGCCTAGCCAAATTCGCCGTTTCGGCTTACGCACAGGTGATACCATTACCGGTAAAATTCGCCCACCAAAGGATAATGAGCGTTACTTTGCTCTCCTCAAGGTGGATACGATCAACTACGAGTCGCCCGAACAAGCCCGTAATAAAATTCTCTTTGAAAACCTCACCCCTCTACATCCTGATTCTCGTATGCGCATGGAACGCGGCAATGGTAGTCGTGAAGACATCACTGCGCGTGTTATTGATTTAGTAGCTCCGTTTGGTAAAGGGCAGCGTGGTTTGATCATTGCTCCGCCTAAAGGTGGTAAAACTTTAATGCTGCAAAATATTGCGCAAAGTATTACCTCGAACTATCCAGAGTGCTATTTAATCGTTATGTTAGTCGACGAGCGCCCTGAAGAAGTAACCGAGATGGCGCGTATGGTACAAGGTGAAGTGGTTTCTTCCACCTTTGACGAACCTGCTACTCGGCATGTGCAATTGGCTGATATGGTGATTGAAAAAGCCAAACGCTTAGTTGAACACAAGCGTGATGTGGTCATCCTGCTGGATTCGATTACACGTCTAGCGCGTGCTTACAATACCGTTGTGCCTTCTTCTGGTAAGGTATTGACCGGTGGGGTCGATGCGAGTGCTTTGCATCGTCCGAAGCGTTTCTTCGGTGCTGCTCGGAATATCGAGGAAGGTGGTAGTTTAACGATTATTGCCACCGCTCTGATTGATACCGGCTCGAAAATGGATGATGTTATCTATGAAGAGTTCAAGGGGACGGGCAATATGGAGATTCACTTGGATCGGCGTATCGCTGAAAAGCGTGTCTTCCCTGCCATTAATATCAATCGTTCTGGTACACGTCGCGAAGAATTGCTGACCACACCAGAGGAATTGCAATCTTTATGGATTTTACGCAAATTCCTGCACAGTATGGATGAACTAGATGCGATGGAGTTATTGTTCGATAAACTCTCAAAAACTAAAACAAATAATGAGTTTTTTGATGTGATGAAACGCGGCTAAAGCTTGAGGTGAAGAAGCGGTAGTTTTTAAACGGCTACTGCTTCTAGTACCAAGCCAGCCTCAGTTAAATAGCTTGTTAATTTACGTTGATCAATCACTAAATCTAGTAAATACTCGCCTTCTTCTCCAATGTTTTCAGCTTGAATCGCTTTATCCGCATAGAGTTGGGCTCGCAGGCGACCTTGGCTAGGTAATAAACGTAATGTGCCACGAAAGGTTTGTTGGGCGAAATAATTGCCTAGATATTCTAGTAGCTGCTCTAAGCCAGCGCCAGTTTGTGCAGAGACCCAAGCAGTCGTGGCATGTAAACCATTACCTTCTTGAACTCCGGACGCATGTTGGGTGAGGTCGATTTTATTCATGATTTCGATCTGTGGTACGGCTTCTGCGCCAATTTCTGCAATAACATTATTGACTTGCTCGCGATATAAATCGCGCTGCTCATCATGACTATCGATGACATGCAGGAGTAAATCAGCCTCAGCCGTTTCCTGTAAGGTGGAGCGAAAGGCAGCAACTAAATCATGTGGTAAATGCCTAATAAATCCAACTGTATCAACTAGGATAATTTCTTGTTGATTAGGTAGGCTAATACTGCGTAGTGTTGGGTCAAGCGTTGCAAACAACTGGTCGGCTGCATAAACATCAGCTTGAGTTAAAGCATTGAATAAAGTCGATTTGCCAGCATTAGTATAGCCAACTAAAGAGACGGTAGGAATTTCTGCTTTTTTACGCGATTGGCGGCCTTGCTCGCGCTGATTCTGGACTTTTTCTAGTTTCTTATTGATTTGCTTGATGCGCACTGCAAGTAAGCGGCGGTCAGTTTCTAATTGGGTCTCACCGGGGCCACGCAAACCAATGCCACCTTTTTGCCGCTCAAGGTGAGTCCAACCACGCACGAGGCGAGTTGACATGTGTTTTAGCTGTGCAAGTTCAACCTGCAACTTGCCATCATGGCTGCGAGCGCGCTGGGCAAAGATATCGAGGATTAATCCCGTGCGGTCTACCACACGACACTCAAATAAGCGCTCTAAATTACGCTCTTGCGCGGGGGTTAGGGAGTGGTCAAAAACAACTAAGTCGGCTTGTAAATCGCGCACATAATCACGAATTTCTTCCGCTTTGCCTTCACCCACAAAATAACGTGAGTCAGGACGCTGTCTAGAACCAGTGACCAGATGCACGATCTGGGCACCAGCCGAACGAACTAGCTCTTTGAACTCTTGTTCATCGTGCGGGATGTCGTCAGTCTTAAAATTTATCTGAACCAGAACCGCATTCTCGCCAGCGGTTGGGCGTTCAAATAATTCCAAGATAAAATTTATTCAGCAGCTAAGTTGAGTTTAATTGGGCGTGCTGGAACAATCGTTGAAATAGCATGCTTATAAACTAGTTGGCTGACTGTATTACCCAATAAAACAACAAATTGGTCAAAAGACTCCACATGGCCTTGCAGCTTGATGCCATTAACCAAATAAATAGAGACTGGAATCCGTTCCTTTCTCAGTGCGTTGAGGAAGGGTTCTTGTAAAGTGTGCCCTTTCGACATTGGGTTTCTCCTAAAAAATATATTTTGGGTTTGTGGTTATTAGTGGTCTGGAATTCACGCAGCCCCGCCGATTCTTTGATCGACAGGTTAAGAGCCTACCAGCTTCACACATTTGTAAAAACACCTATTTATCGGACATCTCCGTTTATCCGCTAATAAACGTCGAAATGTTCATGATGACCGATGAAAGGTGGTAATTCTCAGCATTATAAAGGCTCAAATCCTGATCCGAGCGGAGCCACGTCATCTGACGCTTCGCAAGCTGCCTCGTTGCCACGATAGCACGATTACGCATTAGATTATAGTCTATTTTTCCATCTAAATAGTCCCAAACCTGCCGATAACCGACCGCACGAATCGCCGGTAAACTATTATTTAGCTCAGGACGTGCATAAAGTTGTTCAATCTCTGTTACTAAGCCCAAATCCAGCATTTTATCAAAACGTTGCTCAAGGCGCTTATGCAACCAGGCTCGATTTTCTGGAACTAGGGCTAGTTTTAAAAGCTGATAAGGGCAAGCTTCAAAACGCAGGCTGCCTTGGAGTGTAGTCAAATTTTGCCCAGTTAATGCATAAACTTCTAAAGCACGCTGTAAACGATGTGGATCATTCGGGTGAATACGGGCTGCTGCTTCAGGATCAATCTGCTGTAAACGCTCATGTAAAGCAGTCCAGCCTAGTTCGGCGGCTTCTTGAATTAAACGCGCACGAATTTCAGGATCAGCAGATGGTAATTCCGATAAACCATGCTCCAGCACTCGAAAATACAACATGGTTCCACCGACTAATAAAGGTATACGCCCACTAGCGGTAATATCAGCCATTTCGCGCAGAGCATCTTCACGGAAGTCAGCAGCAGAATAAGCTTGGCTTGGATCAAGAAAATCAATTAAACGATGTGGAGCCTGTTTTAAAGTTTCAGCATCGGGTTTAGCGGTGCCAATATCCATGTTTTGATACACAAGTGCTGAGTCAACGCTAATAATTTCAACGGGCAACTGTTGACGAATAGCAACGGCTAAATCAGTTTTGCCTGTACCTGTTGGCCCCATTAGAAAAATGGCTTTGGGTTGCTGCTGCATTTATTGTCCGCGCATAAATAGTTTGTCGATCTGCTCCATACTCATTTGCAGCCAAGTAGGCCGACCATGATTACATTGTCCGCTACGCTCTGTGCGCTCCATAGCGCGTAATAAAGCATTCATCTCTGGAATCGTGAGACGCCGATTCGCACGCACTGAGCCATGACAAGCCATCGTGCCCAAAATTTCATTCATAGCATTTTGAATTCGCTGACTGCTGCCATAAGTAATAAGATCAGCCAGCACATCGCGCACTAACTTTTCTGTATTGGAATCTTTTAATAAACTGGGTACAGCGCGAATCGCCAGTTGCTCTAAACCCATCCGGCTTAATTCAAAGCCAAGTGTTTGGAACACAGGTGCTTGAGCTTCCGCTTGATCGGCTTCACGTCGACTGACGTGTATAGCCTGTGGCACTAGTAAAGGTTGTGAGCGAATTGAGTCGGATTGCATGCTAATTTTTAACTGCTCATAAGTAATTCGCTCATGCGCTGCATGCATATCAACTAATACTAAACCGTGCACATTTTGCGCTAGTACGTAGATGCCATACAGTTGAGCAAGAGCATAGCCCAAGGGGGGGATATCTTCGTGGCTTATTTCATCTGAATCAGTAGGCGCTAAAGGGGCAGTAATATTTTTAGTATTATCTTCAGTTTGTCCATAAAGTTTGGCATAAATCGGTAGGCTTTCACGTACGGGTAAGCCTAGGCGAGACTGTTGATAGCTGTAGTTGGCTGGAAAAGCAGCCTTATTAAAACTTGTATTAAAACTATGCTCTACTGAGCTTGCAGGTACTTCAAACATATCTGGGCGAGCTAAAGGCTGCACATAAGTCGGAAAATGTGCAGGACTGGCTGTTTCGGTACTCGGGCGAACTTCAGCTAGGGCTTGATGTAGTGTGTGGAATATAAAATCATGAATTAAGCGGCCTTCACGGAAGCGCACTTCATGCTTAGCGGGATGCGCATTCACATCCACTAATTGTGGATCCATGTCTAGATAGAGCACAAACGCAGGGTGACGACCATGATAAAGCACATCTTGGTAGGCTTGTCTTACTGCATGCGCAATTAAGCGGTCACGCACCGCACGATTATTTACATAGAAATACTGTAAATCTGCTTGAGAGCGTGAAAAAGTCGGTAAAGCAACCCAACCCCATAGACGTAAACCGGAAGCTTCATATTCCAGATAATGACTTTGTTGGATAAAGGGTTCGCCACAAATTTCGGCCAAGCGTCGTTCCGAAGCAACACGGTTTTGAGCGCTATTGAGTTGAAATACAGGCTTTTGGTTATGCCGCAGGTAGAAACTAATATCAAAGCGACTAAGCGCAATTTTGCGTACTGTTTCTTCAATATGGCTTAATTCAGTTTTTTCGGTTTTTAGAAATTTGCGGCGTGCAGGTACATTAAAGAATAAATCCCGTACATCTACTGTAGTGCCTGTGGGGTGTGCAATCGGTTCAGGTGCTTGCTGAAACGGATTCGCTTGTAAACTCCAAGCCTGTTCGGCTTCTTGATGGCAGGAACTCAAGGTTAGGCGTGCGACTGACGCGATACTGGGTAGGGCTTCACCGCGAAAGCCAAGGCTACGGACTTGCTCTAAATCTTCGAGACTACTGATTTTGCTAGTGGCATGGCGGCTCAGAGCTAGCGTCAATTCTTCTTTGGGAATACCGCAACCGTTATCCCTAATCCGAATTCGTTTAATCCCGCCAAGTTCTAGATCAATGTCAATGCGTGAAGCACCAGCATCAACAGCATTTTCGAGTAATTCTTTTACCACGGACGCTGGCCGCTCGACCACCTCACCAGCGGCGATTTGATTGATGAGGTGATCGGGCAACAGGCGGATGGGCATCAGATCGGCGATACCTTTGTAGTCGTAGGTGGAGAAGTTGGCACACTAGTTTCAGCTTCTGCTGGTGCAGAGCCTGCAACCGTGGGGGTAGCATTCAGAGCATCTGGTAATAAGTCTTTAGAACGATCAGTACTAATTCCATAACGCGCCAAAATGCTCGGTTGTTTAGCCGTCGCTTCAGTACGATCAATCACTACTTGATAGCCATCATCCGTTTCTAACACAATAAAAGGGCTGCTCGCCGTTTGCATTTTTTGATAGAAGGTTTTGAAATCTGACACTGCCTCGCCATTGACTTTCTGAATAATCAAATTGTTGTCGTGATGGTAGTCTTTATTAATATCTGCCGGTAGTACTTGGGTCATCAGGATCACTTCTTTACGTTCTGCACTGGGTGCTTCTTGAGCTAAAGCAGCTAGCGCGGGTGGTACAGGATCCATACCGCCTAAAATATTCTGATTCAATGGCATGAATACAAAGCCACCATAAATATAATAGGTAGGTTGTTTATCATATTGATTTGGTTGAACTAATAAAAACTCTTTGCCCGGACGATCTAGCTTTAGAGAAACTTCCATTGGCTTGTCATCACGAATGATGTTGAATTTAATTTCATCGCCAAGCTGATGTAGATCAACCCAATGGGTGTAGTTCAAGTATTCACCAGGGCGGAATTCAACTGTACCGTTATTTTGAATCTGATGACCATCAATCTTGGTGATAATATCGCCTACTTTCATAATGCCGTCTGCGGGTGAGTCAGGGTAAATCTTATGAGCGAGTACACCAGTTTGGTTATCATCCACACTGTATTTACGGCGCATGGCTGGATTTTCCATCGATTGCACTAAAAAACCCGGAAAACCAAAGCCTTGGGTTTTGCCATCCTCAACATCTTTCAAAAAGTGCTGAATGATCGGTGTTGGGATCATATAACCAATGTTTTCCGTGAAGAAGCCGGATTGCATCGCTACACCCACGACTTTGCCATTAGAAATCACTGGACCACCGCTATTCCCAAAGTTGATCGCTGCATCGATTTGTACAGCAATCAAATTTTCATCCGTATGCGCATAGTTTTGTTTTTCAATCCGTGATACGACCCCACGGGTAATACTCAAGGTAGTTCCACCAATCGGGAAACCATAGACCTCAACTTCTTGTTGAGTTTGTGGTAAATCACCTAATTCTAAGGGCTTAACCGCATTGAAAATATTGGCTTCTTTGGTGCGTAGTAAGGCTAAATCGGCTTCATGAGAAATATAAACCACTTCAGCTTCATAGCGTTTGGTTTCACCGTGGCGTTGCACTTCAAGGAAGGTGGAGTCTGCAGCCACATGTGCATTAGTTAGCACTAACCCCCCCTTGATAATTAAGCCAGAGCCGGAGCCTTTCTGGGTATCTGAATTCCAAGGTGCTAACGCATTGTAACTATGCTTGACCACATACACATGTACTACAGCATCTTTAATCGTATCGCGGCCTTCATTAGAAGGCAATGGCACTGTGCGTGTGCTGTAATTAGTACCAGCCGCCACTTCAGAGCGCTCGGTCTCAGGCACTGTTTCGGGGGTGTCTGGTTTTTTGTTAGTGATCACAGGTGCTACGGGTTCACCCACTTTTTCTGCTAAGACTTGAGTAGAAACGCTAAGCCCCATTGTTAATAGCATTAAACCCAAGGTATTGGTTATATAGTTCATTAGAGTAATTCCTGAGAGGTTTTCTACCAAGATAAATAGCCCTTGGTAATTCGTTGTAATACTGAGTAAAAAGGTTAATGATCCATTGCCCTTGGAGCATTTTGCATGGAAAGAGCTTGCCATGCATCAACCCTATCGGTTTTTATGTGAAAACTTGGTATTCTTCGCCGATTATGCCTACAGAGTCAACAACATCAATAGGATTGCACGATGACGGATTATAAGCATACGCTCAATTTGCCAACCACCGAGTTTCCAATGCGAGGGGATTTGGCTAAGCGTGAGCCAGAGATGCTAAAGCAATGGGAACAAGCAGGCCTATATCATCAACTGCGCCAGAAAGCGCTCGGTCGCCCTAAATTCATTTTACATGATGGTCCTCCGTATGCGAATGGGGCGATTCATTTAGGTCATGCCGTCAATAAAATCCTGAAAGATATTATTGTTAAAAGCCGCACCATGGCAGGTTTTGATGCACCTTATGTACCGGGTTGGGATTGCCACGGTCTACCAATCGAAAAGAAAGTTGAAGATATGATCGGGCGTGTGGGTGTAAAAGTAGAGGCTGCAGAGTTTCGTAAAGCTTGTCGCCAATTTGCCACTGAGCAGATCGAAATTCAGCGCCGCGATTTTAAGCGCTTGGGGGTACTTGGCGATTGGGAGAACCCCTATCTCACCATGAATTTCCATACTGAAGCGGGGATTGTACGTGCCTTAGGCAAGATTGCCCTCAGTGGGCATATGTACAAGGGTGCAAAGCCGGTGCATTGGTGTACCGATTGCGGTTCAGCTTTGGCAGAAGCAGAAGTTGAATACGAGGACAAGCAATCCTACTCGATTGATGTACGTTTCGCTGTAGTGGATGAGACAGCTTTATTGGCTAAATTGCCGAACGCGAAAGGTGAAGGTAAAGCAAGTGTCATTATCTGGACGACTACGCCTTGGACACTGCCCTCAAATGAAGCGGTCGCCCTAAATGCTGAATTGGATTATGTGGTCGTGCAGCTAGCGACGGAGCGCGTACTGGTCGCAGAAGGTTTATTAGCCGAGGTCATGAAACGCGCGAGCATTGAAGAATACAAGGTTTTAGCGACCACAAAAGGTGCTGAGCTAGAGGGTTTAATGCTGCAACATCCGTTTTTAGCTAAGCAAGTACCCGTGATTTTGGGTGAGCATGTTACTCTCGAGGCTGGTACAGGTGCTGTGCATACCGCGCCTGCGCATGGTCAGGAAGACTTTGTGATCGGGCAACGTTATGGTTTGCCAGTGGGCAATCCATTATTGGATGACGGTCGTTTCCAGCCAAGTATTCAGTATTTTGCGGGCGAGTCGGTACACAAGGTTAATCCGCATGTGATTGGAGTGCTGAAAGAGCATGGCAGCTTATTAGCGTCTAGCAAATTCAAGCACAGCTATCCGCATTGTTGGCGGCATAAAACCCCATTGATTTTCCGTGCTACGCCTCAATGGTTTGTGAGTATGGATAAGTTGGGTTTACGTCAGCAAACTTTAGATTCTATCCAACAAGTGCAATGGGTTCCTGATTGGGGGCAAGCACGAATTGAAGGGATGATTGCGAATCGCCCTGATTGGTGTATCTCACGTCAACGTACTTGGGGCGTGCCGATTGCTTTGTTTATTCATAAAGAAACTGGCGAGTTGCATCCGAATACCGAAGCGCTCATTGAAGAAGTCGCGCAACGGATTGAACAGGGCGGGATTGATGCATGGTTTGCTTTAGATAAAGCCGAAGTGCTAGGTGCTGATGCGGATCACTACACCAAAGTACCCGATACCCTCGATGTGTGGTTTGACTCAGGAACGACCCATTTTTCTGTGTTAGAGACGCGTGCCGATTTACAGTTTCCGGCTGATATGTATTTAGAAGGCTCAGACCAACATCGGGGTTGGTTCCATTCCTCGATTCTCACCTCGGTTGCGATGCATGGTTTTGCACCCTATAAAGCCGTCTTGACCCACGGTTTTACCGTCGATGCGAAAGGCGAAAAGATGTCGAAGTCGAAAGGCAATGGCATTGAACCCCAAGATATTATGAATAAGCTGGGTGCGGATATTTTACGTCTGTGGATTGCTTCTGCCGATTACAGCCGTGAAATGACGCTCTCAGATGAAATCCTTAAGCGTAATACAGAAGCTTATCGACGCATTCGCAATACTGCGCGTTTCTTATTGGCGAATTTGGGGGATTTCGATCCGGCTAAAGATTTGGTTGCCCCCCAAGAGATGTTAGCTTTAGATCGCTGGGCCGTGGATCAAGCTTATCAAGCGCAACAACGGATTATTTCTGCTTACGACCGTTATCAATTTCATTTGGTCTCGCAGGAGATTCAACGTTTCTGCGCGGTGGAAATGAGTAGTCTATTTCTGCATATCACTAAAGATCGCCAATACACCATGCAGGCGAATAGCCTCGGGCGGCGTTCAGCACAAACGGCGGCTTGGCATATTTTGCGCGCGATGTTGCGTTGGATGTGCCCAATTTTGAGCTTTACTGCGGAAGAAATCCTGCAATATCTGCCCGGTGAAACCGAAAAATATGTGCTGTTTATGCAGTGGTATGATGGCTTATTCCCTCTAGATGCGAGCGATAAAATTTCAGCTAGCGATTGGGAGCATATTTTTGCAGTCCGTGAAGCGGTAAGTAAGCAACTTGAGAATCTGCGTGTGGAAGGCAAAATTGGTTCTAGCTTAGAAGCCGAAGTGGATCTTTATTATGCTGCAACTAGTGAGCAGGCTCAGTCCTTGGCAAAACTGAGTGATGAGCTGAAGTTTGTGTTGCTGACTTCGGCGGCACGTTTGCATCAAGGAACCGCCCCCGCTACGGCTGAACCCTTGATCGAAGGTCTGGTAGGAGTTGCAAGTGTCTCTACTGCGCTTAAATGCACGCGCTGCTGGCACCATATGGCCGATGTAGGCACTCATGCAGAGCATCCAGAATTATGTGGGCGTTGTATTGAAAATGTAGATGGCACAGGTGAGCGCCGTGAGTATGCGTAGTTTTCGATCTTTATCGCGAATTGATGAGCGCCGTGGCATGTTGTCTTGGTTATGGATTGCAGCAGTTGTGGTCGCAATCGATCAGCTAACTAAATGGATGGCGGAAGCCAATCTAGAGTTCGGTGTGCCTTATCAAGTATTTCCGCATTTTAATTTTACCCTAGCGTACAACTATGTGCCGCTTTAGCTTTTTAGGGGGGCAAAGCGGCTGGCAGCGTAGGTTTTTGCGGGTATAGCCATTGTGGTGGTGCTATTTATTATCAATTGGTTACGCAAACTGTCGAAAGGGCGTAATTGGACAGGTTTAGGTTTGGTTTAAGTAATGGGTGGGGCAGTTGGTAATTTAATTGATCGACTGCTTTTATGGAAAAGTAATTGATTTCATTGATATTTATTTGGACATTCCTTTTGTAATGGAGAATTATCGTTTTGCTACTTTCAATGTAGCAGATATTGCTATTACTTTAGGCGCTGCTATTTTGGTCTTGATGAGCTTATTTGCTTCGGATCGAATGGAGTAGATCTCTATTTTCGATTTTTTAAGTTTTTGACTGGTCTAAGAAAGTGTTTTAGAGTTAAATATTTGAAGCTTGAAATATATTAGATCTTGTGGGGAGAGCGCAAGATTGAGCAGTTGAGTGTTGTTGGTGAAGAAAACTCAGGTTCTTCACCAACTTAAAAGCGGAGGAGTAAAGTGTGATTGAGGTTCGAGATGTATCTAAGCATTTTGGTGGCTTAAAGGCTGTCAATCATGCGACTCTTACGATAGAGGCAGGATCTATTACAGGTTTGATTGGTCCGAATGGAGCAGGAAAATCTACCTTATTTAATCTGATTGCTGGTCTATATCCGCCCACTTCTGGGCAAATTTTCCTTGATGGTAAGGATGTCACAGGTTTAAAGCCGCACCAACTGTTTCACAAGGGTTTACTCAGAACTTTCCAAATTGCTCACGAATTTTCCAGTATGAGTGTTCTAGAGAATCTCATGATGGTACCTGCAGGGCAATTGGGTGAAAATATTTGGAATACTTGGTTTCATCGCAAAAAAATCCGCGAGCAAGAAGAACAGGTTCGTGAGCGTGCCGAGGACGTGATTCGCTTCTTGAAGATTTCACATGTAATGCACGAAAAAGCGGGGAATCTCTCCGGCGGGCAGAAAAAGCTAATTGAGATTGGACGCACCATGATGGTGGATGCACGAGTGGTCTTGCTAGATGAAGTCGGGGCGGGTGTAAATCGTACCCTATTAGGTGAGATTGGTGATGCTATTCTACGCTTGAATCAAGACCGCGGTTATACCTTCTGCATGATTGAGCATGATATGGATTTTATCTCGCGTTTGTGCAATCCAGTCGTGGTACTTGCAGAGGGATCTGTGTTGATGCAGGGTACTGCTGAGCAAGTTAAAAATGATGAAAAGGTTATTGAAGCCTATTTAGGTCGTGGCTTGAAAAATAAGGGCTTGATGAAAAGCGGAGAGGCAGCATGACTTATCTAGTAGGGGAGGGCTTAACCGGTGGTTATGGTAGTGGCCCCAGCATTCTCAATGGCTGCAATATTAGTGTCGACAGGGGCGAAATAGCCGTCATCGTTGGCCCGAATGGTGCGGGTAAATCCACTGCGATGAAGTCATTTTTAGGCTTGCTCAATTTGAAGGAAGGTAAGGTTACTTTAGATGGTAGGGATATTACTAATTTAGCACCCCAAGCGCGAATTAGTGAAGGTATTGCTTTCGTACCACAAACTGACAATGTGTTTGTGAGTATGACCGTAGAAGAAAACTTAGAAATGGGGGCTTTTCTGCGCGATGATGATTTCACCGATACCCGCGATCAGATTTACGAACTCTTTCCGATTTTAAAAGAAAAACGTTTTCAGCTCGCAGGTCAACTTTCAGGTGGTCAACGCCAACAAGTCGCTGTTGGGCGTGCCATGATGACTAAACCAACAGTTTTACTGCTGGATGAGCCAACTGCAGGTGTATCACCCATTGTTATGGATGAGTTATTTGACCGGATTCTAGAAGTAAAATCGACCGGCATGGCCGTATTGATGGTTGAACAAAATGCGCGCCAAGCTTTAGAAATTGCTGATCGTGGCTATGTGTTGGTCATGGGCGAAAATAAGCATACTGGCTCGGGGCAGACTTTATTGGCTGATCCAGTCGTTCGCAAATCGTTCTTAGGAGGCTAAGCATGACGGACTACTTAAATGCTTTAGTGGTTTTCGCTAATTTCGTGTTTGTGCCGGCCTTAACTTATGGTTGTCAGTTAGCGCTTGGTTCGCTTGGCGTTACCATGATTTACAGCGTGCTCCGTTTCTCGAATTTTGCCCAAGGCGAAACCATGGCCTTTGGTACGGTAATCACGATTATGATCACGTGGCTACTGCAGTCATGGGGTGTTTCTTTAGGCTTTTTGCCAACGGCTTTATTAGCTCTGCCCATCGGTATTCTGGTAACTGCACTCTTACTGTTGGCCACTGATAAATATGTATATCGTTACTACCGAACGAAGCGCAGTAAATCGATCACCTTTGTGATGGCCTCGCTAGGCGTGATGTTTATTATGAATGGCTTAGTGCGTTTACTGCTTGGGCCGAATGATCAGAACTTTGCAGATGGGGAGCGTTTCTTTTTGACTGCCGATGCTTTTCGGGCTTGGTCGGGTTTAGATGAGGTACTGGTCATTCGTACTTCTCAAGCACTCACTATTATTCTTGCTGTGATTCTTGTAGTGGGATTGTTCTGGTTCTTGCAACGTACTAAGACTGGTAAAGCCATGCGTGCTTATGCGGATAATGAAAATCTCGCCCTGTTATCGGGGATTAATCCTGATCGGATTGTGCGCATTACCTGGATCATTACGGCAGCCCTCGCCACGGTAGCGGGGGTTTTATATGGCTTAGACAAAGGCTATAAACCCTTGTCTTATTACAACTTGCTATTGCCTATTTTTGCGGCAGTTATTGTTGGGGGAATTGGTAAACCGATTGGAGCGATTGTCGGTGGTTTTATTATCGCTTTCTCTGAAGTGATCGTGACTTATGCTTATAAAAAGGTACTCACCTATGTGTTACCTGCTGATATGGCACCAGATGGTTTAGTCCAGCTCCTATCGACAGAGTATAAGTTTGCGGTATCGTTTGTGATTTTGGTGATTGTTCTATTGGTTAAGCCAACCGGTATTTTTAAGGGGAAAGTGCTATGAGTCAGCGTCCATCTAATGCGCCCCTTCACAATAATACGATCCGCGCTAGCCTCGCTTTTTTAGTGATGGCAGGCTTATTAATTTTGATTGGTGTTAGCCAGTCTTGGGCTTTAGCGCTTACTATTCTGAACTTATGCATTATCTCCGCGATTATGGCGCTTGGCGTAAATATTCAATGGGGCTATGCCGGATTGTTTAATGTCGGGATCATGGGCTTTGCGGCTTTAGGTGGCTTAGCAATGATCATTGTATCTATGCCACCAGTTAAAGAAGCGTGGCAAGCAGGAGGAGTGCGTGTTTTATTAGCATTAATAGCGATGCTCATCACTATTAGTGCGGCTCTTTTCGTACATAAATTATTACAAGGTCAACGTCTTCATGGTTGGTTGATTGCTTTAGTCATCCTTGTCGGGGTCGTGATTAGCCGTTATGTGCTTGATCCGGGTGTAGCTGCGATTGAAGCAGTGAATCCAGCGAGTACAGGTTATTTAGGTGGTTTAGGCTTACCCGTGGTCTTCGCTTGGATAGTGGGCGGTTTACTGGCAGCCGGGGCTGCTTGGTTAATTGGTAAAATTGCCTTAGGTTTGCGCTCGGATTATTTAGCGATTGCTACCTTAGGCATTTCCGAGATTTTAGTGGCGGTGATGCGTAATGAAGACTGGCTGACTCGTGGGGTGAAGAACGTCACGGGCTTACCGCGCCCGGTGCCTTATGAATTAGAACTACAGCAAGCTCCCTGGTTTATCAATTTAGTGGAGCGTTTAAACTCAGGTAGTTTAATGGGATTGAACTCTACTGACCAAGCTGCGGTCTTACAGACACTAGTGGTGGACAGTGCCAGTATTTTCGTCAAGCTCTGCTACACCGGCCTATTTGCTTTAGTGCTAATTATTATCTTGCAATTATGTGTCTTGGCCTTAGATTCGCCTTGGGGGCGGATGGTACGTGCAATTCGGGATAATGAAGTCGCTGCTGGTGCGATGGGTAAGGATGTCACTGGGCGGCATTTGCAGATCTTTATTTTAGGTTCTGCAGTGGTAGGGATTGCAGGTGCGATGCTCGCAACTTTAGATGGGCAATTTACTCCGGGTTCTTATAGTCCCTTACGCTTTACCTTTTTGATTTGGGTAATGGTGATTGTTGGGGGTTCTGGTAATAATTTGGGTGCAGTCTTAGGTGGCTTCTTAGTCTGGTTGATTTGGGTCGAGGCGGAGCCAGTTGGTTTTTGGTTAATGGATGCTTTAACCTCATGGATGGGAGATGGCAGTGGATTGCGCAAGCATTTATTAGATAGCGCGCCATACATGCGGGTGATTATTATGGGGGCGGAATTAACTGTCGGT
>AATN01000102.1_pt1 | contig 22347 bp, 17 predicted proteins | sample 270648 | NCBI WGS metagenome assembly AATN01 (sample SAMN02954269, study PRJNA17659) | bioreactor sludge metagenome | biome: terrestrial; feature: bioreactor; material: sludge; isolation source: Enhanced Biological Phosphorus Removal (EBPR) bioreactor sludge | place: Australia: Brisbane, Queensland
ATGCCCAAGCTGATGGACTGGACGGCGCAGGTCACCATCCTCGGCTTGCGGCTTTCCGGCATACCCGTGCACGCCGAAGGCCTGCGCTTCGTGATTCCCACTGGCAGCTGGTCGGTGGTCGAGGCGTGCAGTGGTGTTCGTTATCTCATCGCTTCGGTAACGGTCGGAACCCTCTTTGCCTATCTCACCTATCACTCGGCGCGGCGGCGAGCGATCTTCATCTGTGTTTCCGTCGCTGTGCCGATCGTCGCCAACTGGGCGCGCGCCTACATGATCGTCATGCTCGGTCACCTGTCGGGGAACAAGTTGGCCGTCGGCGTTGACCATCTGGTCTATGGCTGGGTCTTCTTCGGCATCGTGATCATGGCGATGTTCTGGATTGGTGCGCGCTGGCGCGAGGACGAACTGCCGGCAGCGGTGCCCGCACCGCTGCCGACGACCGCGGTCGCAGCCCCTTCGTACTCCTCCCTGAGAGCGGCGGTGGCTACGACCCTGGTGGCGGCCGTCTGGCCGCTGGCCCAGTGGCAGGTCGAGCATCAAGTGGCTGCGCCTGTCGATCAGCTTGCTCCGCTCGGGCAGATTCACGGCTGGCAGACAGTCCCCAGCGGCAACGAGGATTGGCGGCCAAAGTTCGAAAACCCGGCGGCCAGTCGCCAGGAAGCTTTTGAGAGCGATGGGCGTGTGGTCGGAGTGTTTCTTGCCTATTACCGCAACCAGGATCAGCAGCACAAACTGGTCAGTTCGGCGAACGTTCTGGTCAGCAACGACGACCCCTTATGGACAAGAGCGGCTGGTGGGACGCGCGACCTTGAGTTCAACCAGCAGGTCGTCAGGATACGCGAGGCCGAGTTGCGTGCGCTTGATGGTGGGCGGCTGGTCGTCTGGCAGTGGTACTGGGTCAACGGACACTGGACGTCCAGCGACGCAGTGGCGAAGGCCTACACGGCACTGTCGCGGTTGACGGGCAAGGGCGACGATTCGGCGGTGGTCATTCTCTACGCAGCGCAGAACCAGGCGCGGGAGGGCGAGACCGTGCTCGAGGACTTTGCCCGCGCGGCGGGCCCCGTGATCGAGAGCGCGCTACGGCAGACGATGGCAGCCAAATGACCAGTGGAGACGACCCGCGCCCACTGGTCGCCCACGTCGTGTTTCGTTTCGATGTCGGCGGCCTTGAGAACGGGGTCGTGAATCTGATCAATCACATGCCGGAGGACGCCTATCGGCATGCGGTAATCTCGCTGACCGACATTACCGATTTCCGGCAGCGTGTCGCGCGTGACGACGTCGGGTTCTTCGCGATGAATAAGGCACCAGGGCACACACTGTGGCTTTACCCACGGCTCCTTCAGCTGTTTCGGGATCTGCGTCCAGCGATCGTGCATACACGCAATCTCGCTGCACTGGAGGTGACCGTTCCGGCGTGGGCAGCAGGCGTCGGGGTGCGAATCCACGGTGAGCACGGGCGCGATGTCGGTGACCTCGATGGTTCGAGCAAGAAGTATCAGTGGTTGCGCCGCTGCTACCAGCCTTTCGTGACGCATTACATAGCGCTTTCGCGTGATCTGGAACACTATCTGACTGCGCGAGTCGGTGTCTCAGGGAGGAAAGTGGCACAGATTTACAACGGCGTTGACGTGCGGCGCTTCCGGTTCGCCGCAATGCGCCAGCCGATTCCCGGATGCCCATTCGCCGATCCTGCCTTTTATCTGATCGGTACCGTTGGGCGCATGCAGGTGGTCAAGAACCAGACGGCATTGGCACAGGCCTTCATCCGCACCCTGGAGGCGTTCCCACACCTGAGGAGCCGCTTGCGACTGGTGATGATCGGCGATGGGCCACTGCGATCTCGGGCGCAGACGATGCTCGATACGGCAGGCTTGGGCGAGTTGGCATGGTTGCCAGGGCAGCGTGACGACGTGCCGGAGATCCTCCGAGGGCTGGACTGTTTTGTCCTGCCATCTTTGGTCGAAGGTGTATCGAACACCGTTCTCGAAGCGATGGCCAGCGGCTTGCCGGTGATTGCGACCAATGTCGGTGGCAATGGTGAGTTGATCGAGGTTGGCCGAAGTGGTGAGCTGGTGCCGGTTTCTGATGCGGAAGCGATGGCGCGAGCGATTGCTGATTACGCAATGAACCCACAGCGCGCGCGCATCGCCGGCGCGGCAGGGCGGGCGGCGGTGGAGGCCCGGTTCAGCCTGGACGCCATGAGCAAGGGCTACCAGGATCTCTACGACCGGCTGTTGCGGTCGCGTATCGGCAGGGAGCGGCAGGAAGCGTCGATACACCCCTAGGTAGACGCAATAAATTGACAAGGAACTGAAACAAGGCATGTGCGGCATTACCGGAATTTTCGACACTCGTGGCCGGCGTGAGGTAGATCGCGCAGTACTCACACGCATGAACGAATCGCAGCACCATCGTGGCCCCGATGAAGGCGGTCTTCACTTGGAAGCGGGTGTCGGCCTGGGGCACCGAAGGCTGTCAATCATCGACCTGTCGACTGGCCAGCAGCCGCTCTACAACGAGGATCAGACCGTCTGCGTGGTTTTCAACGGCGAGATCTACAACTATCAGGAACTGATTCCCGAGTTGCAGGCGCTCGGCCACATCTTTCATACCCGCAGTGACACGGAGGTCATCGTGCACGCCTGGGAGGCCTGGGGTGAGGCATGCGTTCGCCGTTTTCGCGGCATGTTCGCCTTTGCCCTCTGGGACCGCAACCGCGACACGCTGTTTCTCGCGCGTGATCGGCTTGCCGTCAAGCCGCTCTACTACGCGCTCCTGGCAGATGGTCTCTTCGTCTTTGGCTCGGAACTCAAGTCCCTGCTCGCCCACGGTGGACTGGTGCGTGACATTGACCCGATGGCGGTCGAGGAGTACTTTGCTCTGGGTTACGTGGCCGAACCGCGAACGATCTTTCGGCAGGCGAAGAAGCTGCCGCCAGCCCACACGCTGACCCTGCGGCGTGGCGAACCGGTCGGTGAGCCCAAGGAGTATTGGGACGTTCGCTTCAGCCTTGGCAGTGCGTGCACGGTTGAAGATGCTTGTGCTCAACTCAACGACAAACTGACCGAGTCGATTCGCCTGCGCATGATTTCGGAAGTGCCGCTCGGGGCTTTTCTGTCCGGGGGCGTCGATTCGAGTGCCGTGGTCGCGCTGATGGCCGGTCTCTCGGCAGACCCCGTCAATACCTGTTCAATCGCCTTCGATGATCCCGCTTTCAACGAAGCCACGTTTGCCCAGACGGTTGCCGACCGCTATCGTACCAACCATTATTGTGACCTGGTTGCCAGCGATGACTTCGACCTGATCGACACCCTGGCCAGGCTCTACGATGAGCCCTACGCCGACAGCTCGGCCATTCCCACCTACCGGGTGTGCCAGTTGGCGCGCAGACACGTGACGGTCGCGCTTTCGGGTGATGGCGGTGACGAGACATTTGGCGGCTATCGTCGCTATCGCCTGCACCTCATGGAGGAGCGCATGCGCTCGGCGCTGCCGCAGAGTGTCCGCAGGCGACTATTTGGCCTGCTCGGCCGCATGTATCCGAAAGCGGATTGGGCGCCGCGCATTTTCCGTGCCAAGACAACCTTTGAAGGCATGGCACGCACATCGGTGGAAGCTTACTTCCATTCTGTCTCCATCCTGCGTGGTCCGATGCGCACCCAACTTTTCAGCCCGCGCTTCCGGAGCGAGATCGCCGGCTACACCGCCGAGGAGGTCTTTCGCTTTCACGCGGGGCGGGCGGCAACCGACGATCCCTTGGCGCTGATTCAGTATCTCGATCTCAAGACTTACCTGGTAGGTGATATCAATACCAAGGTTGACCGCGCCAGCATGGCGCACTCGCTGGAGGTGCGCGAGCCCTTGATGGACCACGAACTGGTCGAATGGATGGCGACGCTACCCTCTTCACTCAAGGTGAATGGCCAGGAAGGCAAGTTCCTGTTGAAGAAGGCGATGGAGCCCAGCCTGCCGAACGACATCCTGTATCGCCCGAAGATGGGCTTCGCCGTACCGCTCGCGCGCTGGTTTCGCGGTCCACTCAGAGAGCGCGTCCGGGAGGCGGTGCTTGGGCCGCGCCTCGCCGCGACTGGTTGGTTCGATCAGGCCTGCCTCCGCCATCTCGTTGATTCCCATCAGTCGGGAGCGAGCGATTACAGTTCGTTGCTGTGGGCGCTGTTGATGTTCGAGGCTTTTCTGCGCAATGTGCTAGACACGTCGCCGGACCCGGCGGCCAGTGCTACCGAGTCGGTGATATGGAGATGAGCGTGCGTATCCTGCATGTCCTCGATCACTCATTGCCGCTGCATAGCGGCTATACCTTCCGCACGCTGGCCATCTTGCGCGAACAGCGTGCGCTGGGTTGGCAATCTGTGCATCTGACGACACCCAAACAGGGTGTGGGGACCGTGCTGCAGGAAGAAGTCGATGGTTGGCTGTTCCATCGCACGCCAAGTCCCGATGGAACCGGCCTGTTTGCCCAGATGCGCCTGACTGCTGCCCGCCTAGATCAGATCGTTCGGGCGACACGGCCGGACCTTATTCATGCCCATTCGCCGGTGCTTAACGCCCTACCAAGTCTTTGGGTCGGGCGACACCACCGCTTGCCGGTGGTCTATGAAGTGCGAGCTTTCTGGGAGGATGCTGCGGTCGATCACGGCACGACGGTCGAAGGTGGTCTGCGCTATCGTGGCTCGCGGGCGCTGGAGACCTTTGCGCTTCGCCATGCTGACCACGTGACGACGATTTGTGAGGGCCTGCGTGGCGATATTGTTGGGCGTGGCCTGTCTCCGGAACGCGTTACGGTGATCCCGAACGCAGTGGATGTTGGTCTCTTCCGGTTTGGCGCCGAGGCTGACTCTGTCCTTCGCCGCGCGCTGGGACTCGATGGTGCGACTGTCCTGGGCTTCGTCGGATCTTTTTACGGCTACGAAGGCCTTGACTTGCTGGTTGAGGCGGTACGGCGGATGCTGCCTCGGCATCCGGAGTTGCGCGTGCTGCTGGTTGGTGGTGGGCCGCAGGAGAGCAAACTGCAGGCGCAGGTGGTGGCCGCAGGTATGCAGAGTCATTTCATTTTCGCTGGCCGCGTTTCGCATGCCGAGGTGCAACGCTATTACGAATTGATCGATGTGCTGGCATTTCCACGCTTGCCGATGCGGCTGACCGAACTGGTTACTCCACTGAAGCCACTTGAAGCGATGGCGCAGGGGCGGATGTTTGTCGCTTCCGACGTCGGAGGACATCGCGAGTTGATCAGTCACGGTGAAACGGGCTTTCTGTTCCGTGCGGGTGATGTCGCCGCGCTCGAAGCGGCAATCGAGGACATCCTGTCGAGACGGGCGTCGTGGGCTCAGATTCGCGCACAGGCTCGCCGTTTCGTTGAGGTTGAGCGCTCCTGGGTGGCCAGTGTGGCTGGCTATCGAGAGGCTTACGCTCGGGCACTGGCCAAGTATGACCGAGTCCTGTCCTGATCCCGAGGCGCCATTGAAACGCTACGTCGCGTCGGCCCCGCTGATTGCATAACCGGTTTGAACGATCACATGGCCAACATTCTGTATCTTGTACACCGGCTACCTTATCCACCCAATAAGGGAGACAAGGTTCGCTCCTATCACTTGCTCAAACATTTGGCGGCTCGACACCAGGTTTTTTTGGGCACATTTATCGACGACCCGCTGGACGATGTTCATATCAGTGCCGTGTCGCGGTATTGCGTCGATATGCACATTGCGCGTCTGGTGCCGAGCTTTGCCAGGCTTTCAAGCCTCAGAGGTCTGCTTGTTGGACAGGCGCTGACGCTTCCCTATTATCGAAATGCCGCTCTGCAGGCATGGGTTGATCGCACGCTGCGAGACCAGCAGATCGATGCGACGGTGATCTTCTCTTCGGTCATGGCAAGCTATGTCCAGGGCCTTCCCCATTTGCGCAAACTGATCGACTTTGTCGACGTCGACTCGGCCAAGTGGACGCAATATGCCTCGAGGCACCGTTGGCCGATGTCCTGGCTCTACCGCCGGGAAGGCAAGCACCTGTTGGCTTTTGAACGTTCTGTGGCGATGCAGGCAGAGCGATCATTTTTTGTCACCGACAACGAGTCGGATTTGTTCTGTCGCCTGGCTCCCGAATGCGCGGACCGGGTTGAAGCCATGTGTAACGGCGTCGATGCAGACTTTTTCTCGCCAGTGCACGCGTTACCTTCACCGTACCGGGAGGAAGAACTGCCGGTAGTTTTTACCGGCGCCATGGACTATTGGCCGAACATTGATGCAGTGACCTGGTTCGCGACGGAAATGCTGCCTCAGTTGGAGCACAACTGGCCGAGCTTGCGCTTTTATATTGTCGGACGAAGCCCGAATCCTGCTGTTCAGGCGCTGACGAGGAGACAAATCGTCGTCACAGGGACCGTCCCTGATGTCCGCCCCTATTTGCGGCACGCGGCCGTCGTCGTCGCGCCCCTCCGCTTGGCGCGCGGGATCCAGAACAAAGTCCTTGAAGCCATGGCCATGGGTTTGCCCGTTGTCGCTTCGCAAGAGTGCTCGGTCGCAGTCGACGCCATTCCCGAGCGAGATTTCCTGACGGCGGGAAGTGTTCCCGAGTATCTCTCCCAGATTGAACGGTTGTTGCGCGAGCCCGATCGCGCTGCCGCAATCGGCCTTGCCGCCCGCCAGCAGGTACTGGCGCGCTATAGCTGGAAGGCCCACCTCTCCGGTATCGATGCTTACCTGGACGCCAAGGATCACCGAGTCTTGGCCCACGTTGGCTGATGCACAACGCTGGCTCTCTTTATTGATGGTCACACGGAGGGTTGATGGGGATTTACACATCGTTTGCCGCAAACCTGCTGTTCCCGCTGCACGAAACATTGAAGAAGCACTCCACGGTGGCAGTCAGGCGTGAACTGGAGCGCAGCCAGTGGCTCAAGCCAGAGGAAATCCTCGCCCTGCAACTGGCTCGGCTGCAAGAATTCCTCACGCAATGCGCTTCGCATGTGCCGTACTATCACGATCTGTTTCGCTCGCTCGATTTCGATCCAAGAAATATCAGTGCCATCAGCGATCTGGGGCGCTTGCCGCTGCTCACCAAGGACATCATCCGCAGCGAATTTGACCGCTTACGTTCCAGCTTGCCGGAGCCGGTCAGGCTGTTTTCCACTACCGGTTCGACTGGAGATCCACTGCGTTTCAATATCAGCAATACCCGCATCAGCCACGATGTCGCCGCCAAATGGCGTGCCACACGCTGGTGGGATGTCGATATCGGCGACCGGGAAATGGTGATCTGGTCCAGCCCGATCGAATTGACCGGGCAGGATCGGGTCAAGCAGGTGCGCGACTGGCTGTTGCGCAGCAAGCTGCTGCCCTCGTCGGCGATGTCGCAAGCCGATATGGATCGCTTCATCACCGACATTCGGAGCTTTCGACCAAGAATGCTGTTCGGATACCCTTCGTCGATGACCTTGATCGCCCAGCGCGCCGAGCAGCAAGGAATTGGCCTGAGCGATCTTGGCATCAAGGTGGCGTTTTGCACCGCTGAGCGCTTGTATCCGCATCAGGCCGACGTGCTAGAGCGAGTCTTCGGCTGTCCGGTTGCGAATGGCTATGGTGGCCGCGATTCCGGTTTCATCGCCCATGCCTGCCCGCTGGGAGGAATGCATATCACAGCCGAAGACATCATCGTCGAAGTCGTCGATGAGCATGGACAGTCTTCGCCGCCGGGTGTGCCGGGCGAAGTGGTGGTGACACATCTGTACAGCACCGGTTTCCCATTCGTACGCTACAGGAACGGCGACGTGGCGGTGCTCGAACGAGAACAATGCGGCTGTGGCCGTGGCCTGCCCTTGCTGAAAGAAGTACATGGCCGCACCAATGATGTACTGCTGGCTGCAGACGGCTCGATAGTGCTCGCCATCGCAATTGCCATGGTGTTGCGGGACATGCCCGGGGTGAACGGCTTCAAGGTGATCCAGGAAACGCTGCTGCACTGTCGTCTGCAACTGGTCACTGATACCAGCTTCCAACGGCAAGCGAGCGAGTCGGCGATCCGTACCGCTTTTCGTGCAAGGCTTGGCAAGGGGGTGCAACTGGACATCGAATATCTGGCGGCGATCGCAGCCGAGCCAAGCGGCAAGTACCGCTATGTGGTGAGCAAGGTCAGCCAGCATCAGGCGGGGCAGGCTGGCGGCGCACCCCGCTGAACTGCCGCAGGGTGCATAGTCGACGCTAACTCCGTGACAAATTTCCTCGTCGCAGCGGCCATGAATGAATATTCTTACACCATTCCAGGGGATGCGTGATGTCGGGAGGTTCTGGCAAAGTAGCGGCGACTGGAGCCTTGCGGGCAGCAGTTCGGGGTCCGCGGTACTCGCTGGGGCGTTCGGATCGGGCTATTGCCACGGCATTGGAAACTTTTTCGGAAGGCGAGGGAAACTCCCATGAAGATCCGCATCTTCGGTCTGGAATACGCAGGGCTGGGGCTGCCGGCGTGCCTGGCGAGCGACCGCGGCTGATGGCTGGCGAAGCGAGGTCGCTGGGGGAAGGCAGCAAACCCTGGCCAGCGATCTGCGTGGTTGGCCCCCTGCCACCACCGTCCGGTGGTATGGCCAACCAGTGCGAACAGCTCGTCCGCCTGTTGCGGGAAGAGGGCCTGGAGGTCGAACTGGTGCGCACCAACATGCCCTACCGACCAGCGTGGGTGGCCGGAATGCCGGTGCTGCGCGCGGGCTTCCGCCTCCTGCCATACCTGCTGCACCTCTGGCGGGCCGCCGAGCGGGCGAGGGTCATGCATGTGCTGGCCAACTCTGGATGGGCTTGGCATCTGCTAGCGGCGCCGGCGATGTTGATCGCGCGCCTGCAGAATATCCCGGTCATCATCAATTATCGGGGAGGGAATGCGGATTCCTTTTTTTCGCGGGCGCCGCGGCATGTTCTCCGCCTGCTTGCCAAGGCATCGCTGCGGGTCACCCCCTCGGAATTCCTGCAGCGAGTCTTCTCGCGCTACGGCCTGGCTGCGGAAGTCATCCCGAACATCATCGACCTGTCGCGTTTCGCGCCGGCGCCGGCGCGCTCCTTCGGTGACGCGCCGCAGGTAGTGGTCACCCGCAACCTGGAGGCGATCTACGGCATTCCGACCGCGATTCGCGCCTTTGCGCGTATCGTTCCCGCTTTTCCGCGGGCGCAGCTGACGGTTGCCGGAAGCGGCCCCGAGCTCTCGCGTCTGCAAGCACTGGTGACCGAAATGGGTCTGAAGGACAGCGTCCGCTTCCCCGGTCGCATCGAAAACGCATGCATCCCGGCGCTTTACGCCGCCGCCGATTGCTTGCTCAACCCAAGCACGGTTGATAACATGCCGATCTCGATTCTCGAGGCATTTGCCAGCGGTGTGCCGGTAGTCAGCACCTGTGCGGGCGGAATCCCCAACATGGTCGAGCAGGGAGTCTCGGGCTTGCTGGTGCCGGTCGGCGATCATGAGGCCATGGCGCGAGAACTGCTCCACGTTCTGCAAGATCCCTCGCTGGCAGCAGGCCTGAGGCAGGCCGGCCTGAAGCAGGCGGAACGATATGCCTGGCCACGGGTACGGACGCAGTGGCTTGACGCTTATCGACGGGCTGTTGCAGTGGGGGAAGGATCTTGAGCTTCCATGCTGCAATCTGTTCACCCAACAGCGCCCGCTTCCGGATGGCCAGCGATTGCATTCACCCAATGATCCTAACTGCTGGAAAACCTCTATGACCACTCTTTCCGAAACACTGCTGCGGAAATACTATGCGAATAACCCGCATCCGTATCGAGTTTATGAACAGCGCGTCGGCCTTCAACTGACTCCCGAGGCCGTTCTTCTGGACGCCGGTTGCGGGCGCACGGTTCCCGTTCTGCGAAAATATCTCGGACGGGCGCGGCGCCTGATCGGGGTCGAGCTGGTCGGTTTTACTGAGGTTCCTCCTGGTATCGAAACGTATAACGCCGACCTCTCGAACATGCCCCTGGCCGATGCCAGCGTCGACCTCATCATGTCGCGCAGCGTTTTCGAGCATCTGACCGATCCGGCGTCGGTCTACCAGGAATTTGCTCGCGTCTTGCGGCCGGGCGGTGCGGTGGTTTTTCTGACCGCCAACATGTGGGATTCCGGCACCCTCGTTGCGCGCCTGGTGCCGAATCGATTTCACGCCAGGATCGTCAAGCAGGTGGAGGGAAGGGAGGAGGAAGACACGTTTCCTACCGCCTACCTGACCAATACCCGCGCCGATGTGGAGCGTCTGGCCACATCCGCCGGTCTGGCCGTGGAGTCTTTCGAGTATCTGAGCCAATACCCGAACTACCTGATTTTCAACGGCGCACTCTTCTTTCTCGGCATGTGCTACGAAAAAGTGATCAGCCGTTTTGATTTTCTGCGCTTCCTGCGCGGCTGGATCCTGGTTACCCTGCGCAAGCCGGGGCCTGCCAGTTGAAATCAGATGCCAGCCATGGAGGCATCCTGGCTCCTTTCATTGCTAGCGAAGGCCGGACAGCGTCCGGGTTTTCACCGATGCTTGCAGTGTCGGGCGTGAACGGCGTTCAGGGAGGTAGCCATGCGTGATTTGCTGGTAGTAGGCATCGTCCTTTCCGCTTTGCCGTTTGCGCTACGCCATACCTGGGTCGCCGTGATCTTGTGGACCTGGCTCAGCGTCATGAACCCCCACAAGCTGACTTACGGCTTTGCTTTCAACGCGCCGCTTGCGTTTGTGGCAGCGGGGGCGGCGCTTCTTTCTCTGATGATCACACGCGACAAGTTGCGCATGCCGTGGGCGCCTCCCGTTGTGGTGCTGTTTCTGTTCGTTTTCTGGATGTGTGTGACCACTGCATTCGCGTTCGATCCTGCGGGCTCCTGGGAACAACTCAGTAAGGTCTTGAAGATTCAGTTGATGACTGCCATTGCCTTAATGGCTCTGCACGAGCGCAAGCATATCGAACTGTTTGTCTGGATCAACGTTGTCTCGATCGGTTATTTCGGCTTTAAGGGCGGGATTTCCACCATTCTGTCGGGTGGTTCGAGCAGGATTTGGGGTCCTCCAGGGGGGTTCTTTGAGGACAACAACGCACTGGCCGTTGCTGTGATCATGATTATTCCGATAATGAATTATTTGCGGGTGGTTTCTACCAATTCTTGGGTCCGTCGCGGCCTGCTGGGGCTGATGCTGCTGTCCACGGCCGCATCCTTGGGGACGCAGTCGCGGGGAGCTCTTGTGGCGGTCGTTGCCATGGGCCTAGTGTTTTGGTATCGCTCTGATCGAAAAGTGATGGCCGGCTTAATGATCCTTGTTGTCGCCACCGCGCTGCTTGCTTTCATGCCAAGCACATGGGAGCAGCGCATGGCGACGATCCAGACGTACGAAGAGGATGCGTCTGCGTCACAGCGGCTTCAGGCTTGGCAGACTGCCATCAATGTGGCCAATCACCAACCCCTAGGCGGCGGTTTCGCGATGTATGAATGGCACACTAGTGGGATATATGCTCCACCGGGAGTAACGTATATACGGGCCGCGCACAGTATCTATTTCTCCGCCCTCGGAGAGCATGGCTACATCGGCCTGTTGCTGTTCGTGCTGATCTGGTGGCTAACCTTTCGCGTCGCTGGGCAGGTGCGCAAGCAAAGCAAGAATCGACCGGAGGTGGCGTGGGTCCATGAACTCGCGGGGATGTGTCAGGTTTCCCTGGTTGGTTACCTGGTAGGAGGGGCCTTCCTGAGCCTCGCCTATTTTGACGTGCCTTACAATATTCTGGTCATTTTGGTGGTTGCCCAGCGTTGGCTGAAGGAAGGCGCATCGAAGCAGGAGCCGGCAGGCGCGTTCGGGTCCGCGAAACCTCTTCGTTCAGCGGCGCTGCCGCATCCGTTGTCGCAGGAGCTGAAATGATCGTGAAAACCCTGGCAGGTCTCATGTCGCCCGGCGGGCAAGGAGGGCGCCTGTCGATTCTGATCTATCATCGCGTTCTCGCACGTCGGGACCCAGTTCTGGACTGGGATCCCGACGCGACTCATTTTGAGCAAGTCGTGCGGTGGCTCAAGGAGTCGTTCAATGTCCTACCACTGGACCAGGCAATCTCTCGCCTGCACGAGCATTCGCTGCCGGCAAGGGCCGCGGCGATTACCTTCGATGACGGCTATGCCGACAATTGTACGGTTGCCATGCCGATTCTCCAGGCGCATGGTTTGAGCGCGACTTTCTTTGTTGCTACGGGCTACCTCGATGGGGGGCGAATGTGGAACGACACGATTATCGAGGCGGTTCGCCGTTGTAGCCGAGCGAGGCTTGACCTCTCGGGCGAGGGGCTGGGGGTACATGAATTGAATTCGGCCGAAGCCGTTCGTCAGGCGATCCTCAGCATTCTGAAGAAGGTCAAGTATCGGAAACCACGGGAGCGTCTGAAAGCCGCCGCCTACGTGGCCGCCGTGTCAGGCGCCATTTTGCCGCCGGATCTGATGATGTCGTCGGAGCAAGTGCGGAGTATGCGCCGCGCCGGAATGTCGATCGGCGCGCACACTGTCACGCATCCGATCCTTGCCCGGCTCGCGCTAGAGGAAGCGCATAAAGAGGTCGCCGAGAGCAAGCTCTTCCTGGAATCCTTGCTGCAGGAACGGGTCGGCCTGTTCGCTTACCCCAATGGAAAACCGAATGTTGACTATCGGGCCGGGGACGTCGACCTAATTCGTGGCCTCGGTTTCGATGGCGCGGTAACGACGGCGTGGGGAGTCGCCGATTCAGAGAGCGACCGGATGCAACTCCCCCGTTTCACTCCGTGGGATCGAACGCGATTTCGTTTCGGGGCAGGGCTTGTCAAGAACTTGATGCAGAACCCGCTACTCCGATCAGGACAACTCGCGTGTTGATGTCAAGAGCGCAAGCCACTTGGTGCACCTACGGTGACCAGTGGAGGAATTGCTTTGACAAGTTGAGGACTTCCAAACGACTTGGTTTCTCGAGGCAGGATCACGGGATCGATGCTGCGGCCCGATATCGGCCGCTTCACTCAGCCAGCGTTGCATGGTCAGTTCGTGGATAACAGTAAAACGCGGACGCCAGGAAGAATTTCCAAGCCAACACCCAACAGGTATCCATCGATGATCCATCTGCTCAAGAGCGTCAAGCGCAAGTTGTTTCCCGGCAAGATTCCGCCGGCCGCCAAGGCCGAAATGAATAGGGATCGCCATGGTCTTTCGGTGAGGGATGACCCGGGTCCGGAAGCCGTTATTGAGGCGAGCACTGCGTGGCTCTGTGCGGCTCAGGACCACTCCGCATCTGCAGACGGTGGCGCCGCCCGCCATTACAGTCTGGTTACCGGCCGGGCGACCTCCTACCCTGAAACCACTGGTTACATCATTCCCACGATCATCGAACTCGCCCACCTCCGCGGCGGCTCCGATCTTCATGCCCGCGCGCGACGAATGCTGGACTGGTGCGTCGCAATCCAGTTCCCGGAGGGCGGATTCCAGGGTGGGCGCATCGATTCACTGCCGCGCGTACCGGTCACCTTTAACACTGGGCAGATCCTGATCGGCCTGGCTGCCGGTGCGGCCGAATACGAGGATTCACGGTATATCGCTTCGATGCACTCGGCAGCGACCTGGCTGCGCGATTCGCTCGATCCGGACGGATGTTGGCGCAAGTATCCGACGCCTTTCGCAGCGCCGGGCGAAAAGGCGTATGAAACGCATGTCGCCTGGGGCCTTTTCGAAGCCGATCGGGTTGCGCCGGGCAACGACTATGGCGCCGCTGGCCTTCGCCAAGTCGAATGGGCCCTCAGCAAGCTGCCAGGCCCCGAGGCGAGTGTTCCTAGCGTTCACGGCGCTGAGAGTTCCCTGCAAAACACGCCAGATAAAAGACGGCGGCGATTTTATGGCGTCCGCGCTCGGATAGCATATGGCAGAAAACGCGAACAATTGTGCAAGACTTAAGCGAATTCACTGTTCTTCTCTGTGTGATTCTATCCGCTTGATGGTGTGCTTGAATCGAGGCCGAGGCCACAATCAAGGGGTTTTGTTCGAGGACGCCTCCGGTTTCGTGCACTGATTCGATTTCATATTTGATTGAAAGCACTGGCAAGAAAATGACAGAGAGTTTTATCGTTTGCCGAACGAGCGACCGGGAAAAGGCGCGCACCCGTGACTTGTTCGATCTCATCCCGAAGCAAGGGAAGATCGCCCAGGATATCGGTGCTCGTGATGGTTTTTTCTCCACGTTGCTCGCAGAGCGCTTCGATCACGTCCTGGCGCTGGATCTTGAAAAACCTGCCATAGATCACCCTCGCATCGAGTCGGTCAAGGGGGTGCCTGCCAACTTGATTGCGGTGATCGACTGAAATCCTTGTTCAAGGGGCTCTCATTCAGCAAAGTGTCGTTTGTCGGTTCACACACTGACTCGACCAATACCGTCTCGACCGTACTCATGGACTTCGCTGGCAATCCCTATCGCACTTATGATCAGGAAGAGCATTGTCCGTGGTGTAACAACAAACTGAAACGGCCAACACAACTCACTTTGGCACAGAAGATTGCGACAAAACTGGTGATCGTTGTATCTGACATCCAGCGCGTGTTCTCGCGCCCCAGAGCGAACTGGATTCATCTCCGTTTCGAGAAAAACGTGCCTGAGCCTACGGACGCTGAAGGCGGCAAGGGCGTAAATTCCAGTGGCCTTCTGAGAGCAGAGCAGCAAGTGGAGCCTTTGCTGTCGGCTGGATTGGCGTTGGTGAGGGAAGTTTTGAAATGAGCCTGCGATCGCAAGCGCTGTCGGGATTTCGCTGGAGCGCCAGCGTGAAGTTGATGAGCCAGGCGATCACCTGGGCGATCACGCTCGTCGTCATTCGCCTTCTGACGCCGGCGGACTATGGGCTGCTGGCCATGGCCATGGTCTTTGTTTCATTTCTGGCGATGTTCTCCGAATTGGGCCTGGGCGCCGCGGTCGTCCAGAAGACCGAGGTGGACGAGCCACTTCTCCGGCGTGTATTCGGTGTGATTCTGGCCATTCATTTTTTGCTAGCAGCCCTGCTGGCGCTCGCGGCACCGCTGATTGCTTCTTTTTACGACGAGCCGCGCGTCATTCCGGTGGTCCGCGTTCTGTCCCTGCAATTCGTTCTCGCCGCATTCGCCGTCATCCCGGACGCGCAGTTGGTGCGGCGTATGGAATATCGCAACCGTTCGCTGCTGGACCTGTCGAGCGCTATCGTCGGCAGCTTCACCACGCTGGCAATGGCGCTGAACGGCGCGGGAGTCTGGGCGCTCGTCGCCGGCTCGACTCTCAGTCTGCTCTGGAAAACCATCGGCATCAACTGGCTCTCGCCTTTCCTGCGCTGGCCGGATTTCTCGGTGACCGGGATGCGATCGCTGCTCTGCTTCGGGGGGCACATTACCGCCGCCCAGGTTTGCTGGTTGTTTTTCTCCCAGGTGGATGTACTGATCGGTGCCAAATTTTTGGGCAAGGAGGTGCTCGGTTTCTATTCTGTCGCCATGCACCTCGCTGCTCTGCCCAGCCAGAAAATATCTGGTTTGGTCAATCAGGTGGCGTTTCCGACCTTTTCGCGTATGAAGCACGATCCCCGGAAGGTCGGTGATAATTTGCTGTTGGGGGTGAGGATACTGAGCTTCTTTGCCTTCCCCGTGTTGTGGGGCATGTCCAGCATCGCTCCGGAGATCGTCGAGGTGATTCTCGATTCCAAATGGGCGCCAGTAGTCGTTCCCATGCAGGTGATCGCGCTGATCATTCCTCTACGAATGGTGGGGAACTTTGTGCAAACCGCTATTCAGGGGGTTGGACGTTCCGACATCGTGCTGCGTAACGCCATATCGGCTTCTCTGATTGCACCTCCTGCTTTTTTCATCGGCGCTAACTGGGGGGGGCTTCTCGGCTTGAGTCTCGCTTGGCTAGTCGTTTCGCCTGTCGCGTCTTTCCAAGGCGTAATGCGGATCTTGCCAGTACTTGGACTGCGTTTCGGCCAGTTCGCTAGCGCCATGATGCCTGCAGTCGGTGCAGGTCTTGTCATGTACGGCGCCGTGGCACTGACACGGAATTTGTTTTTTGTTGGGCAAGGCGGCGTACTGCGCCTGTGTGTTCTGGTTGGGGTAGGCATGCTTGCGTACGGTGCTGCATCATTCGGCCTCAACCGCAAAGGAACGGACCAAGTGCTGAATACGGTGCTGAGCATTGCAATAGCAAAGAAGGAACAATCTGCGGAGCATGATTAGTGCATTTGGATATAAGCTCGTCAGGATTGTGAATAGCTCAGCGCTGCGACACTATGTACAATAGTTGTATTTTTTATGATGAAAGTCATTCATAGCTATTTTCGAGATCACCGAAAAATGTCAAACGCGCACGATGGGGTTAAAAAATGATTGGATTTCACCAAGGTTTTGGACTGAAACTGAAGAGGTTTGTCGTTGACTCCATTCTGGAGCCTTTAATTCCGCTGTGGAGGCTGGAATCCCATGTGGTCTTCTGGGCACGTTTTGTGTTCCGCGTTCGTAAGCCGCAAATAATTGGTATTACCGGGTCAGTCGGAAAGAGCACCACAACAGCAATGGTCGCAGCGGCGCTTTCACATCCTGATGCCCAGCGAGTTGTCGGTCGAGTTGGTTGCACTTTCGGCAACATGAACGACGATCTCGGTTTTTCAGCGACACTGCTTCGTTTCAATTACGTGCTTGAACTCCCGTGGAATTATTTTGAAAGGATAATACTGCTTTGCCTGCTGCCTCTACGAGCATTGCGTGTCTCAGTGGGGCGTTATCCGAAGGTGATGGTGCTGGAGTGCGGCGTCGGTTCAACTGCTAATTTGCATCATCTTGTCACTATAGCGCCACCGAATATAGCTGTGGTGACGAGGATCGGTGCGGCTCATCTTGAAAAGCTACCGACGCTCGACGCTGTCGTGCAGGAAAAGAGTGCGCTCGTCCGTGCGGTTTCTCCGTCGGGTCTGGTCGTCCTAGGACAGGAACACGAGTATGTGTCCCAGCTTGAGCAGGTAGCGCGAGCACCCGTAGTCAAGGTAGCAGGCCATGGAGTTGAACTGTCAGAGAATATTGCGCGAGCTATATGCCGACATATGGGTATTTCCGATGAGGTCGTAAATTTAGCGTTGAAAAATTTCAAGAGTCCAGAGGGGCGCCTGAATCGGCTCGAACTCGTAAATATGATAGTAATCGACGATACGTACAACGCTAACCCGCTGTCAATGAAACTTGGGCTCGATGTCTTGGCCAAGACTGCCGAGCCAGGGCGCCGGAGATTGGCTGTTCTCGGGGGTATGAGCGAAATGGGCGATGAGGGCGCACGATACCACGAAGAAGTGGGTGCTTATGCGCGGAGTAGGGCTGATATATTGATAGGTGTCGGCGATTTATCCAAGCACTATGAACCGGATTATTGGTTTGCTGGCAGCGATGCTTGTGCAGATGGGATTGAAAGTCTGCTCCGCTTTGGCGATTGCGTGCTTGTGAAAGGCTCGGCCTCGGCACGGATGGCGCGGGTGGTCACGAAACTGCGTGAGATAGGTGAGATAGCTGAGCAAACCCAGAGATAGCTGATGACGCCCCAAGGCGCCAAAGAGGCTACAATGCTTCCAACGTTACACTATATATAGTTAGCGGGGTATCCAGACAAATGCGGTTAGTTACAAATTTCCCACATCGGATTCGTTTTCGGCCCGAAAACGGAGCTTGAAGAGCCGTTCGGCGTGGATACTCCTCTTTACGGACGGTTTTCGTGTTAAAACTAAGCCCGTCTGCCATCGCCGCATTTATCTGGATACCCCTCTAAGGTTATGCGTAAAGCTGTGACCGAAAGAGTCGTACCCGTTGTTACTTTCGTCATTTGTGCGTGTAGAGGAAAACTCTTGGATCAGGAACGTCAATGACCATTCTTGCAGGCGTCTTCAGTCGCCACCCCTCTGTACAGATTCCGGATTCGGTTTGCGAATCATTAAGAAGGAACATTTCCCGCGATCCAGAGGATCGGCCGATCGAATTTCGAGCGGCACAGGCATTTCTCGTCAAGGTCGACATCGGCGCATTCGACCGGCCAGCGCAGCGCATATCACCCACCGGGTCGTTTGCCATGCTTTCCGGAGAGCCGCTTCTGACCTGCGACGGACCCTTGGGCGGGGAACGTGACGCTCACCTTGAGTATCTGCAAAAAAGTTGGGATGAGGGCGATTTTCAAATTTTACGCAGCGCAAGCGGGACATTCTGCGCTGCCTACTATGATCCGCGCACCGGTACCGCCCACCTTGTTGCGGATCGGCTGGGGCTCAGACCTCTCTACTACACGGTCGTTGATGAGCTCGTTTATTTCTCCAGTGCCCTACGGATTCTGGAAGCTCTCCAGGACGTTCCGAAGAAGATGGATGTGCTCTCCGTAGCCGAGACCACCAGCTTTGGTTACCCCTTTGGCGGGGGAACTCCCTATGCAGGCATCAAGATGCTTCTTCCCTGCGAGATTCTGACGCTTCAGGGCGGCGATCTCAAATCCTCGCGATATTTCGACTGGGGTGCCATAGCCTCGGTGCAGGCGAGCGAAGAGGAGTCTCTCAAAGAAACTTACCGGATATTTCAGGCGGCTGTCCGCCGCCGGCTGCGCGGTGACAAGACGACCTTCGCCTACCTCAGCGGTGGACTGGATTCCCGCTGCACGGTGGCGGCGCTGCTTGCCGAGGGGGCTCGCGTCTATACCTTCAACTTTTCACCAATGAATACACAGGACCAGGTGTTCGCCCTGCAGTACGCCAACAAGAGCGGCGCCATTCACCATGAGATTCCCGCAGGAGCGGATCCGGACTGGTCCTCGATCATGGCCGCTGCATGGCGCGATTCTCCTTGCCGCGGAGAGCTGATGCCAGAGCATCCACAGGTCGTCTGGACGGGTGAGGGTGGCAGCGTTGGTCTCGGACACGTCTATATCACTTCGGAAATTGTGAACCTGCTCCGCGGTGGCGACAGGTCCGGCGCGATCGATGTTTTCCTCCGTCAACAGAAGAAACTCCTGCTGACGAGAATCCTGAATCCCGCGCTTGCCAGGCAATTGGCGGGACATCTGCAGGCGCAGTTGGGAAGAGAACTGGGTGCCATTCAGTATCCCGAACCCGTCCGTGCCTTTTTTATCTTTCTTAACCTGAACGGTCCGCGCCGACATCTGGTGAATCACTTTGAAAACATCGACCAGCACCGTCTCGAGTTCCAGTCGCCGTTCTACGACAGTGAGTTGCTTGAGTACCTGACTTCGATGGCCGTGGACCCTTGCTTGTACCATCGCTTCTACGTCAACTGGCTGTCGCTCTTCGAGCCGGCGGTTCGTGAAGTGCCTTGGCAGGCCTATCCAGGGCACGTTCCGAGTACCGTCCCGATTCCCGACGATCTGCCGGATCAATGGACCGGGCACCCTACGAGCGGTAATCAGCCGGCACGAGTGAGCGAACTGCTTGAACGAACCGCGGCGATGCTTTCGGACGCAGATTTTCCTGACCGGGTTTTGCGCAAGAATTCCTTGCGGTTGATGCTGTGGGCCATGAAGCTCAAACTTGGAGATTACGGTTACGCGCTGGAGGCGGCGCTGGAGTATCGTCGCTACTGGAAAATGACTGGCGGCAGATACGAACTGCCCGTCCTGCCATAACCAAAATCATACCAGCTCCAAGATCATACCAGCTCCAAGTGCTCGCAGTTTTCTCAGGAAGCCCGCTCCATTATCCGGATACCCCATGCGCCCGATTCAGAAATCGCTGAAACTCGCCAACGTTTGCTATGACATTCGCGGCCCCGTACTCGCCCACGCCAAGCTGATGGAGGAGGAGGGGCACAAGATCATCAAGCTGAATATCGGCAATCCGGCGACCTTCGCTTTCGATGCACCCGAAGAGATCGTTGTGGATGTGATCCGCAATCTCGGGGCGGCAGCCGGTTACGGAGACTCCAAGGGACTCTTCTCGGCGCGAAAGGCGATCATGCACTACACGCAGCAGAAAAAGATAGCCGGCGTGCAGTTCGATGACATCGTCGTCGGCAACGGAGTCTCCGAACTGATCGTGATGGCTATGCAAGGTCTCCTGAACAATAGAGACGAGGTTCTGGTGCCGGCGCCCGATTATCCGCTCTGGACCGCGGCGGTGAGCCTTTCGGGTGGGACGCCGCGCCATTATCGCTGCGACGAGGGATCCGGGTGGCTTCCGGACCTTGCCGATATGGTGGACAAGATTACACCCCATACGCGCGCGATCGTGCTGATCAATCCCAACAATCCGACGGGCGCGCTCTACCCCGACGATCTTTTGAAGGACGTGATCGAAGTCGCACGCCGCCACCAGCTGGTCATCTATGCCGACGAGATCTACGACAAGACGCTGTATGATGGGCGCCACCATACCTCGATAGCTTCCCTGGCCGACGATGTCCTGTTTGTCACGTTCAACGGACTGTCCAAGAACTATCGCGCTTGTGGCTATCGTTCTGGCTGGATGGTGATTTCTGGAGAGAAGCGCCACGCAGCTAGCTACATTGACGGACTCAATATCCTTGCTTCGATGCGCTTGTGCGCCAATATGCCCGGGCAATTTGCGATCCAGACCGCGCTGGGCGGCTACCAGAGCATCAACGATCTGGTCGGACCGCAGGGTAGGCTTACCAGGCAGCGCGACCTCTCGCACGAGTTGCTGACGAGCATCCCAGGGGTTTCGTGCGTGAAGCCGCAAGCAGCGCTTTACTGTTTTCCCCGGCTTGATCCCAAGGTTTATCCAATCGAGGATGACCAGGAATTCATTCTCCAGCTTCTGCGAGCGGAGAAGGTGCTATTGGTCCAGGGCAGTGGCTTCAACTGGCCGGAGCCCGATCATTTCCGGCTTGTCTTTCTGCCCAATGTCGATGATCTAGCCGAGGCAGTGGCACGGATTGCGAGATTTCTCGATAGGTATCGTACCGGGGCGTGACCGACCTACTTCGTGTGGCGCAGGCTCTTCTTTTCTTCGTTTCGCGCGAGTGCCAACCCGATGAGCGTGTCCAGCAGAACGGCATAGGAAAGGCCGGACGCTTCGCACATGCGAGGAAACATGCTGAAATTGGTGAAACCGGGAATTGTGTTGATTTCGTTCAGGTAAACATCGCCCGTTTCGCGCCCTAGAAAGAAATCGACGCGCGCCATGCCTTCGCAACGAACCGCCGAGTAGGCGGCTTCTGCCGTGCGCATGATGCGCTCCTGGAGCGCCGCATCCAGTGTTGCCGTAGCCACAAGTTGAGCGCCGTCGGGGTCGGTGTACTTCGCCTCGTAGTCATAGAAGCTATGGCTCGTGCCCGGGACGATCTCCCCGGGCTTGTATGCACGAGGATCGGCATTGCCGATTACTGCGCACTCGATCTCCCTCGCGTTTACGTAACGCTCCAGAAGCGCTCGGCTGTCGAACTGCAGTGCATTGGCCAAGGCAGCCTCCAATCCATGCTCGTCATCGACACGGGAAGCACCCAGGGATGATCCCGCGGAGCATGGTTTCACAAAAAGGGGCCAGCCCAGGCGCGCGCCTTCTGCCGTAAGTTCTTCGGTTGTATGTGAGCGATCGACGATGGCGAAATCAACGATCGACAGTCCCGCATCCCGCCACAGGCGCTTTGCAGCTTCCTTGTCCATCGAAACCGCACTTCCCAACACGCCCGCCCCGACGTAGGGAAGGCCGGCTATTTCCAGTAGTCCCTGGATCGTGCCATCTTCCCCAAAGCTGCCATGTAGCACGGGGAATACGCAGTCGATGTTTAGCTTACCGAGTGCCGCTGCGTGGATGCCGTCCGAGGGGACGATCGAAACCTGATGACGGGAAGGCATGATCGACAGAGCTTCTCCCTGGCCAGCGACCAGTTTCGAAGCGATCGTCGCCTGAAGGTGCCATTGCCCAGCCTTGTCAATACCAATGGCTGTGACTTGGTATTTTGCAGGGTCAAGGTGTTTTGCCACGGAGGCCGCCGATTTGAGAGACACCTCATGCTCCCCCGACTTGCCGCCATAGAGAATGCAAATGTTCATTGGTGCTACTCCTGTACCTGTTCCGGTGAAGTTGACTTGTGATGCAAAAGAAATCTCATGGTGAAAAAGCGCGAGGCGAAGAACTATTTTCAGGTCGGGGTGCCATGCTGCTCGCTGAGGAGTATTTCAGCTCATCTCATGCACAATAATGTTTCCGAAGGACGATCAGGTCTCGTCCAACCGATTCAGAAGCTCCGCGAGCTCTCGCGTTCGCGCCATGCGCGAGTGCGTCATGGCAAACTGCCTCGAAACGCCTCGGAAGTCTACCTCAGAAAGTCTCTGGGTGAACGATTGAATCGTACGAGCGATATCCTCCGCGT
>AATN01000103.1_pt1 | contig 22289 bp, 25 predicted proteins | sample 270648 | NCBI WGS metagenome assembly AATN01 (sample SAMN02954269, study PRJNA17659) | bioreactor sludge metagenome | biome: terrestrial; feature: bioreactor; material: sludge; isolation source: Enhanced Biological Phosphorus Removal (EBPR) bioreactor sludge | place: Australia: Brisbane, Queensland
CCGCAATAGCATCGCTAAATCCAACCCCAGAAGGTGAAATTCGGCCAGAAGGTTCCACCGGCTAATCGAGTTTGACAGGTACGCTGTACAATGTAATAAGACGTTGCAAACAACGCATTACCGCCGAAGCCGAAGATAACACCGGCTTGTATGCACCGGCCGCAACCGTCCAAAGGTGATCTGAGCGATATCAAAATTCAAAAATGGCCAAGCCAATTCTGACGCGATATACACCCCGGCAAGCATGCCAGCGATACCCCAGACAATAGCGGCAATCGCGAATTTCTTCACGATTTCATAGTTATATTGCTCCGAAGAGACTACTGCACTATGAGCCATCACTTGCCCTCAACACTAAATTAAAAAACCAAAACCAAAACTAACAAGACTCTTACTAAACGCGCAAGAATATACCAAGTGCCTATTTAAGAAAACTGTAATATTCCGCTGGGAGTGTGTGCCAGAATGCACTTTTCGGAAACCTCTCAACATGATGTTTATCAAAAAAGCATAACTAGCCAGACTACAATTGCATTTATAATGGCGATTGTGACTGCGGCTGAACCCATATCTTTAGCCCGACCCGCCAATTCATGACGCTCAACACCAACCCGATCTACTACCGCTTCCACGGCTGAATTCAAAAGCTCGACAATCAGTAGGAGCAGCACACTGCCAATCATTAGGGCTTTTTCCACACCATCAGCTCCAAGCCATAAAGCCAATGGAACCGCGATGAATAACACCCAGATCTCTTGACGAAAGGCCTCTTCATATTGGTAAGCAGCACGAATGCCCTGCCAAGAGTATTGCCCTGCCTTAATGATCCGTTTCAAGCCCGTGTTGCCACTGGACGCCATTCCCTGCAATCCTTAAGTTAATTTGCGATATTGTGCCTCTTTTTGTCTCTGCCAGCAATTCAAAACAGCAGTAAATTGGTGCAATGCACGCAGCGCCCAGTATGGTCTTAGGTGCTACTATTCATTTACCTCAAGCCACTCAGTAGTTACTCAAATTGTCAAGCTTTAAGCAGCGGAATCTTCGCCAATCAGTAGAGTAATTTCATTAATAAAGTAATAAGGAGGTACTACCAGATTCGTTGCTGCCGGTACGTTTTTGTAAACGCGTCCTGCTAAATCAAACCGTGAACCATGACAAGGACAATACCAGCCGCCTTTCCAGTCTGTCCCCAAATCTGCAGGTGCTAGCTCAGGACGATAACTCGGTGAACACCCTAAATGAGTGCAAATCCCGATTAAAACAGCATATTTTGGCTCACGCGAACGATAAGGATTTTGCGCATAACTAGGTTGCTGCTCAGTCACTGTAGAGGCAGGATCACGTAAACTCGAATCATTCCCAGCAAGTGCTTCTAGCATACTATCCGTGCGATGCACAATCCAAACAGGTTTACCCCGCCAAACTGTCGTTAGTAATTGCCCTTCAGCTATTTTACTGAGATTAACTTCTACCGGTGCACCTGCGGCTAAAGCCCGCGCACTGGGTGACATAGATAATAAAAAAGGAGTCACAAGTGCAGTTGCACCCACTCCACTTACAGCAGAGGTGATGCCAATTAAAAACTTACGTCGACTGATTTGCTTAGAGCCTGCCATTTTGACGCTACCTTAAATTTTAGTTTTAAAGCGCTAAGGTACTTAGGCTGGCCACTGGGTGCTTTGCGAATCCACAAACCAATTACAGTTTTTTGCTAAAACTCGTGAACCTATCTTGTGAGCCTATAAGGTTGTTAAGGTGTAGACCTGACCTATTTGCTGAGTAGTACACTGAGCTAAAGGTAAACCTTGCTGGGTATGACAACTGACTACTAAGCTTGTATTATTCTGTAAATTAGTTTCACTTATTATGGATTGCACAGCAGTATTCAGCTTCAGCCTGACAAGCATAGGAATATGTACCCTAATTAGAATTGATGTAGATGCAATCCTAGTTTCCACTAAACTAGGATTAACACTAGATACGGTCATTTCCGCTTGTACTTGAAGACTGCATAGTAAACAGCAAACGCCCGCAACAAATCTTTTCACCATGAACTTCCTCAGCCACAAACTGGAAGGAGATCCTGACACAAATCTATCCATTTAATGGATACAAATTAGTAGTAAGGTACAAACTTAAACGATAACTGGCAGAGACGCTACTTATAGAAATTATAGTTTTTCAAACTATCTGTTTTAGTATGTTAGACTTTGCTTATAAACCTGTACTAATCATTCATTTACAGCACTGCGCACCTTCAGGAGCCACTATGTCTAGCATCAAAGGTAAAGGTCATTGCTTAACTTGCCCTATTCGACATCTAAGTATTTTTGCTGAATTACCTGCTGAGCGCCTAACACAGATACAACATTTCCAACCCGCTGTAATGCAGTATCAAGCGGGAGAAACGATTTATCATCAAGGTGCCGTGGCACAAAGTGCTTATACTTTGCGTAAAGGCATGGTCAAACTTACCAAGAGTTTGCCGAATGGGCGCACCCAAATTATCCGCGTACTCGGAACGGGTGAATTATTTGGCTTTGATGGCTTTGCAGATGAGAACTACAGCCATAGTGCGACTCCACTGTGCACTATTGAAGTTTGCCGCTTACCCTTCGCTGATTTAGCACACTTAAAAAAGCATTATGCAGAGATTGATACAGCCATGACGCAGCGCTGGCTACAGTATCTGCGTGCGGCTGAAAATCAAATGTTAGCTTTAGGTGTGATGAAAGCGCCTGAGCGCTTAGCCTCTTTCTTAGTCAATTGGTATGACAGCGGCTATCTCACCCCAGATGGGGTCGCTCTGCCCTTAGCCCGTGGTGAAATAGGTGAACTATTAGGATTAACTATTGAAACTGTAAGCCGTTTTATTTCTGAATGGAAACGTCAAGGTTTCATCAGCGAGACCAAAGGCTATCTAAAACTCTTAGATCGGGCTGCATTCCTCAAAGCAGCTTGTTCCGATTAAGTAAGCTTCATGCCTAAACTTAGTAAACAAGCACGCATTTATGCAGTTGTTAAGCAAATTCCCGTTGGTAGCGTCTCGACTTATGGTGATATTGCTAAATTGGCTGGCTTGCCGCGCCATGCGCGTTTGGTGGGTTACTCCCTACACGCCTTAATCGAACAGACCGAGATACCTTGGCATCGAGTGGTGAATAGCCAAGGCCAACTCAGTTTAGCTAAGCTTTCGCTGAGTGGCGCAGATGAACAGCGCGAACGTTTATTGCAAGAAGGTGTTGAATTCAACGCTTTGGGGCATGTACTACTAAAAAAATACCGTTGGCAACCTCATCCCTTAGCATGGGAAGCCTTTACTCTTAACTTATAGCTAATAAATTCTTAATTATAACCTAATTTTCTCAAATTATAGTTAGCAATAGAATAAGCATTTTATTAATTTGAGGCTATAAGCATGCATACTCCCGTTTTATTCGTCTCGCATGGGTCTCCCGATATTGCTTTACAAGCGCAAACGCCTACTTTAGCTTGTTGGCGGCAATTAGGGGTTTCTTTAGCGCGTCCCAAAGCGATTTTGGTGGTTTCAGCACATTGGGAAACGGCTACACCTACTTTAAGTACAGCAGCACATCCACAGACTATTTATGACTTTAGTGGCTTTCCAGCACCCTTATATCGAATGACTTATCCAGCCAAGGGTGCTCCTGAAATAGTCCCCTCAGTGCAAGCGGCTTTTGATAAGGCAGCCTTGCCTTTGCGCATCGATCCACATCGTGGTTTAGATCATGGTGCTTGGATTCCCTTATTGTCTATTTTTCCAAAAGCAGATATTCCGGTAGCACAGTTATCTATTCAAACTCAAGCCGACCCTGCTTGGCATATGAAATTAGGTCAAGCCTTACACAGCTTACGTACAGTAGGTATTTTAATTATAGCTTCCGGTGCAGTGACGCATAATTTTGGCTGGCTATCACACTCGGCTGAACCTTTACCAGCAGCTTTAAGCTTTAGTGATTGGTTGGCTGAGAAATTGCAAGCTCGGGCAGAAAAAGAACTACTAGCTTATCGGACGCAAGCACCTTATGGAGCAATTGCTCACCCCACGGAAGATCATATCCTGCCCTTATTCGTTGCTTTCGGTGCTAGCACCACTAACGACCAGCTCAGACGTTTCACCCCCGAAGTTACTTACGGTGCTTTGGCAATGGATGCTTATCTATGGGATAGCTTATAATTAATTTTATTTATATTAATTGATTTATTTGCTTGTTTTATTAAGAGCTGAGTATAATTTTACCCCAATAGATTAGGCATTTTTTGAGCTAAGCTCATTAACTTAATTAATAACCATAAGAAGAGTCAAGAGATGAAAAAATCAGCCCTAAAACAACAAGAGCAGCTAGCTAAACAAACTCAAAATGAAGCTTTAGTCCGTTTGATGCTGTTAGCACGCTATCAAGATAAGAAGCTATCCCTCAGTGAACAAGATGCTTTTAATCGTAGCCTGCAAAAAATCGAATGGCACTCGGTGACCGATATCACCCTCTTTACCATGCGTGAAATTGCTAGTGTACGTAAAGCTTTAGAGACACCAGAAAAAACTGAAGCCTTCATTCAGCAACAATGCGTTTTATTCAACAGCTCTGAAGCAAAAAATCAATGCTTGGCCGTATTAAGACAGATTGCTGCAGCGGACAAGCATGATCCGCGCGAAAGCCAATTTATCCATCAAGTAGAGGCCGCTTTAGGCATGGTGAACGCTTAATCTAGCTTGGTTTAACTTCAACTGAGGTGCTAGCCCAGCACCTCTTAGCTTTTAGTGAACACTAAGCCAGTCCACGGTGCACATTGCATCCTTTCAAAATTCAGCTTAAGGTCTAAGTTTTGCAGCCAACGTTTTGACTTTATGCGCCTTTATTCTTTCCTCTGCATCGCTCTTATTGTCAGCTCAGTGGTTCAAGCTGAAACCAATAATAGCCCATCTCTTAGTTCCCACGCTTTATTTAGTCACGACCAAGCTGACGCTTATACAGCCGATCAACAAGCGGTGCGCAAAGTTTTTCTAGCCGGTTTGCAACGCTATATGACTCAAGACGGCGATTTAATTGATGAAGATATCGCAAGCCTAGAACCAGTACCCTTAGCCGCACATAGTGGCGATTATTCTTTCAGTCAGTCGAAATTAGTGTTGGCACAAAAGATTTACACTAATCACCCTATTGACTTTTATAGTGGCTGTCGTTTTTTTACCCAGCAAAAACTCCTAGTGCCAGATTGGAAAAGCTGCGGATATCAAGCGCGTAAAAATCCCGAGCGTGCCAAACGAATTGAATGGGAGCATGTGGTACCTGCTTGGGTGTTTGGGCATCAATTGCAATGTTGGCAACGAGGTGGGCGCGCTTACTGTCGAGATCACAGTGTAGCCTTTCGGCAAATGGAAGCCGATATGCACAATTTAGTCCCCACGATTGGCGAACTCAATGGCGACCGCAGTAATTTTCCCTATGCGATGATCAGTGGTGAGGAGAGGCCTTATGGGATTAAAGTAAATATGGAAATTAACTTTAAAACACGCACTGCCGAACCACCTGATAATGTTTATGGCGATGTAGCACGGATTAATTTCTACATGCGCGACCGCTATCACCTAACACTCAGTAGTCAGCAACTCCAATTATTTACCGCTTGGAACAATCTTGATCCCGTTGATGCTTGGGAACAACAGCGCAATGAGCTAATTCGCCAAGCACAAGGCAATGATAACCCCTATGTCACAGGTTATCAGCGTTTAGACAGTAAGCCAGTGGAAGCGATAGAACGTGATTGGGTAGATGAACTTTATCTGCTGATTTTTAATCAGCGTTCTTCACTACCCTATTTGATGTTTGCCTTAGCCACGATTTTGTATTTAGGCTATTTAAAATATCGACGTTCTCGTACCACGAGTCAAAAAACACCCAAATCAACCTCAACAACCAAAAAAATCACTAGGACTAGAACTAAGAACTAAAAAAACTCAGTAATTAACTGAGCAGTTTAAAATTTCAGACATCAGCGCTCGTTAACTAGCAGGCTTATCTTTAACTTCTTCTTCACCACTATAGGGTAGTGTTTCTTCAAATTTAAAAATGTTCAACTCGATTGCAAAGAAGCAAATAATCCATAAGGTAGCATCATAAAAATCTAGAATACCACCTTCATAAGCCCACATTCCTGCATAGACAAATAAAGCAGCATATAAAATAATTTTTATAGTATTACGCACATGCCACTCAAAACGTCCGTATAAACCATTAGCATAGACGTCATATTCTAAGAGCGCGACAATAACAAGCCAAGTCAAAGAGTTATACATATCTAAGGGGCCATGTTCAGCACGATATTCTGGAGTAGCGTACTCATACGCAGAATAAAAAATAATCACATAAGCCAGCAGGCGTCCAAGATGAATCGCGTATTTTTCCCATTTATTAATATAAGGCTTATCGAGTTGGGAGGTCTCCCATTCAAATAGCAGCAGTAAGGCTACCCACGCTAAAGTCTCTAAACCCTCAATAAAAGTTTCATGCAGAAAAAACAGAACTATATTGATCGCTAGTAAGCTATAAACACCCCATTTAAACAGCGGGTAATAGGTATAGACAGGGGAATCTTTAGTAAAGGTGGGCATCACTTTCTCCTCAGCAGTTCTGCTCTGTGCTGTTCTTTTTAAGACAACAACTTGCATAAAAAGAAACAATAGCCAAAAAAACAGATGGTAGGTTTTCATCCTGCTTGATCTACTTAGGAGGTGTCAAGCAGCTATCTACAGAAAGGGACAGAATAAGCTATGAAAATACTTTTTTTGCAGAAAAATCAAGCTTTAACCTTTTAACTCCCAATGAAATTGTGCAAAAGCCAATGTAAGAACGGCGTAAACAACAAGGCGGACATAGCAATAAACACTAAACCTGCATACAAAGCATATAAGCCCGAAAAGAACTTACCTGCTTGAGTTACACCCCCCGACTAATAAACTATACGAGCCAAGGCGCTGGACAAATTTAGCGCGCGAGATTGGGCGCTGAGATTTGGATTCGTACATAAAACCTAAAACTTGCTCGAAAATCCTATCTACTAGCACAAAACTCACTAAGTTTGGTAGTCTGCCCGTCATTTTTTGAGTACTTCAGTTATGCCGCTTTTAAGCATCAGTCCTCGTGAAGCTCGTCAACTCGTTTTAAGCAGCCAGCTTTTAAATATATCTTCTCCAAGAGCAGAGGTATCAACAAATACTCAGCAGATTATTGAGCAGCTAGGCTATGTCCAGATCGATACGATTTCGGTGGTAGAACGCGCCCATCACCACACCCTGTGGACGCGTAATCTGACTTACAAAGCACCGCAGCTAGATAAACTTTTAGAACAAAAACTGATTTTTGAATACTGGTCACATGCCGCTGCTTATCTACCTATGCGCGATTATCGTTTTAGCTTGTGGCGTAAACAAGCTTTTCTCAATGGTCAGTTAGAACATTGGTATGAGCGCGATATCAGACTGATTCATGAAGTCCTCGCACGAATTCGCGCAGAAGGTCCGTTGATGGCTAAAGACTTTGGTAAGACTGAGAAAGCAACTGACTGGCAGAGCAAACCAAGTAAACGCGCCTTGGAATATTTATTCATGCAAGGTGATTTAATGATTCCCTATCGAAAAAACTTTCATAAAGTTTACGATCTGACTGAGCGGGTTTTACCTAGTACGATCGACACACGCCCACCCAGTGAACAGGAATATGTCGATTATCTAATCTTGCATTACTTACGGGCACAAGGCTTAGCGCAAGAGACCGATTTCGGGCATTTAATTAAACATATCAAACCAGTCATTAAACAAGCTATTAAACGCTTATTAGCCGAAGGACAACTCATTGAACTTAAACTTAACCAACAAACTTGGCTCAGCACTCCTGAAAACCTACAGGGCTTGAACCGACCAACTACAACTAGCCTCAAGATTCTTTCACCGTTTGATAACCTTGTCATTCAACGCGAGCGCTTACGCAAACTTTTTGAATTTGACTACCAAATTGAATGCTATGTCCCGGAAGCTAAACGCAAATATGGCTATTTTGTATTACCCATTTTATGGCAAGACGAACTAGTAGCCCGTTTAGACTGCAAGGCCGAACGTAAAGAACGCAGATTAGTCATCAATCAAGTTTGGACAGAAGCAAAACTCCAGCAACCCGATGAGTTCTGGCATGCTTTATTGGCAGCGTTGCAGCAGTTTGCTCAATTTAATTGCTGTGACAGTGTTAGTGGCTCTTGGTAATAAGCTGCTCAATGTTAGAGCAGCTTATTACCAAGATTTAATCAAGCTTAGAGCTGATAAAGCTCACCGTATTTACTGCGTAAATATTGCATATACGGGTCTATATCCAAGCCGCGCCCTGTGACGCGCTCGATTAACTCAGGTGCAGTGTATTTACTACCATGCTGATAGATATTCTCTTTCAACCAAGCATGCAAACTAGCAAATTGACCTTGAGCAATTTCGCTCGGAATCGCAGGCTGCGCTTTCACCGCTTCACTGAAAAATTGTGCAGAGAGGATATTGCCCAAAGTATAGGCTTGAAACACACCGCCAATATGTCCACCATACCAATGCACATCTTGCATACAGCCATTAATGTCATTCGGTGCACGAATACCTAAATCTGCTTGATAAGCTGCATGCCAAGCTTCTGGCAAGTCTTTTACGGCTAATTGGCCTTCCAGCATTTGTAGTTCTAATTCAAAGCGAATCATAACATGCAAATTGTAAGTGACCTCATCCGCTTCGGTGCGAATTAACGAACGCTGTACTTTATTAATCGCACGGTAGAAGGTATCTAAAGACACCGACTTAAATTGCGCGGGAAAGGCATGTTGCAATTCGGGGTAATAATGTTCCCAAAAACCACGACTGCGCGAGACTAGATTTTCCCAAGTACGTGATTGCGATTCGTGCACGCCATTACTCGTACCACCATCTAAGGGCGTACCGGCATAAGTGGGATTGACGCCCTGCTCATAGAGTGCATGTCCTGCTTCGTGGGTAGTTGAGAAAAAGGCTTCGGCGAAACTATTTTCTTTGACACGGGTAGTGATGCGCACATCACCGCTGCCTAGTTTGGTCATAAATGGATGATGGGTTTTGTCTTGACGTCCGCTATTGAAATCATAGCCAAAGCGCTCAATTACTTTGCGTCCAAATGCCAATTGCTCATGCTCGGAAAAATTTTGTTTTAAGCAAGTATCATCAGCCAACGGCTGAGCCGTAATCGTTTCTACCAAAGGCACTAATTGACTGCGCAATTCAGCAAACACTCGGCGCACACTGGATGCCTTCATACCGTAATCAGCCAGACCAATCAGCGGGTCAGCAATATGCTCATAGCCAGTGTAAAACTCAGCCATTTGCCGACTCAAATCGAGGGTTCGCTCTAAATAAGGCTGTACCCGTTTAAAATCATTTGCCGGACGCGCCTCAGCCCAAATCTGATACGTTTGCGATGCATGTTCATACAGATTAGCGATAAAGGCCGGTGGTACTTGAGTATCACGCTGGTAACGACGCTGGGTAGCACGAATTAAGGCAGCATCGTCATGATCATCAGGCAAACTAGCGACATAAGGCTGCAAATCATCTAACAACTGCCCAACCGCTGCATCGGTAAACTTCTCTTGCGCCAAACACATTAAAGTCGCCATCTGCCGCCCACGCGCACTTGCCCCACCACTCGGCATGTAGGTCGACTGATCCCAAGCTAACACCGCACTTGCACCTTCTAAATCGCTGACTTCCAGCAAGCGATTTTTCAACTCCACTAATTTTTCTACCGCGCCTGCCATTATTGCTCCTCAATTATTCGCTACAATCAAGCCTTCAAGGCGACAAATTCACCGCGAAACCTGCCTGTTATTTGTTGCTGATATTCTAATACAGATAAAACCGCTATTTTAGCTTTGCCACGCTGCTTAAACATCTGCATCGCTTGTTCCCATTGCTCAGACGCTTCTAAGGTTGCAATAGCTTGAAAAGCTCCAGCAATTGGCTTGTCATAATCCAACGTACTGCGACGCACGACCAAACTATTCGCTAAACCTTCCGCTGCTAAGCGTGTATGCAGCAAACACCAAGCCGCGAGTGTTGCCATTGTCGCCACACTTCCACCAAATACCGTATGGTGCGGATTGATATTTGGCGCTAAGGGTGCTTGCAAAATCAATTGCTGCGGCTCCATGCTTAGCACGGAAACCTGCATAGCGCGGGTGAGTGGAATATGTGTATGTAAATAGACTTCGAGTTCGTTAGGTTTCATGCAATGATTGGGTTAAGCAAAACAACTATTATCCAAGGTTCGCTGCTTGAGGTTAATAGATTAACGCAGCTTTTATAGCCTTTAATACGCTTCTAAGCGTCTTGTACCAGCACGTCCAAACAATAGTATTAAGATAAAGCCAACTAGCCCGCCCCCCACATGTGCAAAGTGGGCGACATTATCCCCAAAAATTGAAAATCCAGTAATCCCTGATAATAAATCTAAACCAATGATAGCTGGCACAAAATATTTAGCCGCAATCGGCACTGGAACAAATAAGAACAATAACTTTGTATTTGGAAAGCAGAAGGCGAAAGCAACTAAAACCCCATAAATCGCGCCTGAAGCACCTACGGTAGAAACGTTATAAGCCAAATAATACTCACCTACCATTGCTTTAGTTAAACCAGCAACATTCGTTCGATATTCACCGCGAGTCACTAAACGCTGCAAATCTTCGGGCGTTAAGCCTAAAGCCTGTAGCTGCTGAGTCAACTGACCTAATTGGTAGGTATTAATCACATTGTAAATTAAGCCTGCACCAATCCCACAGCTTAGATAAAACAGTAAAAAACGTGTTGATCCCCAGAAGCGTTCTAAGGCAACCCCAAACATCCATAGCGCTAGCATATTGAAAAGTAAGTGCGAGAGGCTGCCATGCATAAACAGGCTAGTCAGATACTGCCAATACTGAAAATTAGGATTTTCAGGAATATATAAAGCTAACCAGTCAGCTTGCGGCAAACGAGTAACATCTAAGGCAAAAAAGATTAAGACACATAAACCGATTAAGGTGTAAGTCACAATTGGTGGGCGATTATTCAAGGTTATATTCAAGAGTACTCCTTTGAAAGCTAATACATAGCGGCTGATAAGCTTACTGTAGCCTAGTAGCCACTGACTGTCTCATTTCAGGCTTAGAAAAGCACTTGAAAACGAGCAAGACAGATCAAAAATTAAAATAAATTGAATTAATGGGCTTAGCTATTTTCAATCAACTGATCAGATCTAAGATGCAAGTCTTAACAAGAATAGGGCTAAATTTATGAAAAAAACACATCTCCTACTTATACCTATTTGTGCAACCAGCTTCGCTTGTAGCCATCCAACCTTGCCATTGCCTGTTACACCCAAACCGGTTCTACTACCTGCAGCGTCTCAGCCCACTAAAACAACAACTATTAAATATAAAACCACTGTCGGTCAAAACGTACTGAAAGAGATCAAGCTGGATACTGATTTAAGTACCGTAGGTGCACCTTTGGATTGGATACAAATCTTTTCAGCGATTAGTTTTAGTAATGCGCGTCGTTCAAACAATTTAGGTTTTAGCCAACGTGTAGCCAGCTTTGGTTCGGCAGCCCTCTTAAAAGCCGATAGTTTGCAACGTTTAAAATTAGTCTCTGAAATACCTGTAGGTAAAAAGAAGGGGTTAGCAGATGAGATGGTGAAGCGTGCTACTAGCCAAATGGATTTTGCTCAGCATGATCTAATTGCTGTTTACTTAACAGATGGTGGCCCTCCCTTTGGCGAATATCGATATTCAATGGTAGGCGATACTATGGAATTTTGTATTGATAAAGCTCCCAATCCAACAGGCATTTCTGGAATGGCTGTAAACAATATAGTGAAGTTTTATGCCGCCCCCAAAGGTTTAAAAGTCAGACAATGTGGGCGTGAACTTTAAAGCCTAAGTAGCTAGTGACTGACCGCTTGCTGCTATGTGGTCAGTCTAGAGCCGTCTGCTCCTAAAAATTGCTTAAATCACAGACAGGGTTTAGCGCACTCAGTTAAGACATCACTAAGTCTAACAAGCGACCTGCTCCAACAGATCGCTTAGCCCTAGTCAATTAGCGCTTGAAGCTATAAACACCATAATCATTTAGCATCGCTGAGTTAGCATCAGCTTTGAGAATAACGATTAAGCGATCAGCCACTTTGTTGAAAAAAACAAACTTACCATGCCCCATGAAACCTTGTTCATTCACCACAAAATAAGGTAACTGGAAGCTATCACTTGGAGTTAAATACGCATCATCATAGCTTAAGACTTGGGTATCAACTGACTCATTAAGATTGGCATACGGTACATACTTGGGAATTGCAGCAACTTTAGCCGCTGTTGCCGAGTGTGCTAAATCTTGAATATGCGTTAGTTCAGCCAATGAGCCGTTATACAACATATCCTGAACTTTTAAGTCAGCCGCCCGAAAGACATTTCCACAAGCAGTGAAAATACGCTTACCCTCTTCTGAGAACCATAAATTACCACACATGGGATAATCCCCATGATAAGGCGAATCATAGAGTTTGCTGGCTGTGCCGGTTTGAATATCGTATTTCTCAATATCATCGGGAATTAAGCCATTATTGGCACCATACATACTCAGCCCATTAGGGTGTAATTTGGCTAAAGTACCTGCATAAATCGTGATTCTAGAACCGCCAATCACCTCGCCCGTACTCAGGTTCACCGAATAAATATCCTGCCACTGATCCTCTTTAGGGAAAGCATAAGCATAGCCATTCCCTGCTAACACAATATCCAAGACTTTAGCTGCTACTGGTAAAGTCTTGAGTAGTTTAGCATTCTTCAAATCGACATAGGAGACATTTGCATCATGTCCGACGGCTGCATATAAACCATCTGACCCAACTGAAACACTGGTTGGAGCTAAAGGTAAGCCAATCGCTTGCTCGGTCTGTGTTACCGCATCATAGATATGTACCTGATTGGGGCGAGTGGATAACATAATCACTTTATCTAGAGCCTTGCTGTATTCAGCATCAATTACTTGATAACTCAAGCTATTAATCACTGGCTGCACAGAGACTTTTACAGTGATAGCCTCACTCGTTAAAGAGCCATCCGCTACGGTTAATTCAAACAGATAATCGCCTAGTTTATCAGGGGTAAAGTTAGGTTTGACTGCTGTTAGGGAAGATAAACTGGCAGTACTCTCACTCGGCGCAGCTTTTAAAGTCCATTTATATGTAAGCGGGTCATTATCTGGATCAGAACTGGTGCTAGCGTCTAAGACTACCGTGCTACCTAATAACAAATATTTATCGACACTTCTGGCAACAGGTGCTCCTGTGTTCACTTTGCTCACTTTAATCATAAGACTGTCAGTCGCACTTAAACTGCCATCGTTTACTACTAGTGAGGCCAGATAACTACCGGCTTTATCAGGTATGAAGCTAGTTTTAGCTTGATTACTAAGATTTAGGACTACGTTGCTATCAGTAGGCTTAGTCGTGATTGTCCACTGATAACTTAAAGTATCATGATCAGCATCTGAACTCGCAGAACCATCAAGATTAACCACGTCCCCTAAGCTAATCGTTTTATCAGCGCCCGCTTGCGCAATAGGTGCACGATTAGGAGCTATATTAGCGTTAACTTTAATGATCATTGTGTCGGTAACACTTGTTAAACGACCATCTTTAACCATTAAACCTAAGACATAATCACCGGCTTTATCTACCAGAATTTTAGGGTTTACGGTATTTGGGTTGATCAAACTACTATTACTGTTAGCTGGCTTACTGACAATCCGCCAAGCATACGTCAAAGTATCACCGTCTGGATCTTGGCTATTACTTCCATCTAAACTAACTTCAGCATTTACTAATACCGTTTGATTAGCACCTGCATCAGCTCTGGGTTGGTGATTAGTCGCCGCGGAATTGGCAGCATCACTGCCTCCACCACAAGCTGTGAGCACGGTCAGCACAACCACTGATAGACATAAAGTTTGTAATAGTCTTGTTATTTTCATTGAAAGCAGTCCATTTTTATAAGAATGTATTTCGCTAGACTGCAGTTTATAATAAAAATTATTTATTAAAACTTAATGCATGCTTGAGAGAGTTATTTTAAATATTACCAGTGGAATTCGCCTAAACTAACTAGTTGTTATTATTCATTTTTAGTCATTTAATAAGTGGACTCACATTCGAATCCACTTGAAGAAGGGGGGAGGTTAAATATCTTAAGCAACGCGGAGCATTTGACCAATTTCAATATGATTGGCTTCATAGGCACTAATATTATTTAGCTTCATCAAGCGCTTCACTGTAGTACCATAACGTGCTGCGATTTTAGAAAGGCTATCACCGGGTTTGACAATAACAACTTTGTAATGTGAGTTTTTCTTCCAATTTTTTCCCCAACGTTTTTCGAATTTATTCTTGTAATAATGACCACCACGATCCACACGCATGGCTGGACGGCTACCTAGCCCCTCGGAGTCAATCACATGAATGCTCGCATTAATACGTGGTTGGCCATGATGAGGAATATTGGTAATGGGGGAATCTACATAGGTATAGCTACGGCTATCTGCCAAGCTCACCCCTGAAATCGCAGTCATACTTAAAGCCAAAACACCAGCAAGTAAATGACGAATTTTCATATCTAAACTCCTAATAATGAGGTTAAGTGATCGGTCTTTGTCCTTGACCATGGAGCAGAGTATGATTGAAATTCTGTCAGTAGAAACTCCCTTAAATGGGGTTAACCGCTTAGAAGAAGATCCCTTAAATGGGGGATAATGACTAGCTCGTTAAAAATACCTAGCGCTCTACATCGAATCATAAAAACGGTATTTTTAAAACCCTTGCATAGAACTGCCTCTGCCCTGATTTATTTTTTAATTGTCAGTGGAGACGAATACTAAACTTAGTGGCAAATACAGTACATCATGCTTTTTTAATGAGCCTGCTTGTATGAGCGGTATTTTTAATAAAGTATTAAAAACTTACTTCCATCCCCCGACAACCCGCCTATAATGCGCATTTTCACAAGATTTTAGGGAACACCAACATGGCATCCGTCAAGAAAGTTGTCCTCGCCTATTCTGGCGGCTTGGACACCTCCATCATCGTTAAATGGCTGCAAGAAAATTATCAATGTGAAGTAGTCACCTTCACGGCTGACATCGGCCAAGGCGAAGAAGTGGAACCCGCACGCGCTAAAGCTTTAGCGATGGGTATTAAACCAGAAAATATTTATATCAATGATTTACGTGAAGAGTTTGTGCGTGATTTCGTGTTCCCGATGTTCCGCGCTAACACCATCTATGAAGGTGAATACTTACTCGGTACGTCGATTGCACGCCCTTTAATTGCCAAGCGCTTGGTAGAAATTGCCAATGAAACGGGCGCAGATGCGATTTCGCACGGCGCAACGGGTAAAGGCAATGACCAAGTACGCTTTGAATTAGGGGCTTATGCGCTGAAACCGGGTGTCAAAGTGATTGCACCTTGGCGTGAGTGGGATATGGGATCACGTGACTCCTTGATGGCATATGCCGAAAAGCATGATATTCCCGTCGACTTCAAAAAGGCAGGGAAGAAATCGCCTTACTCGATGGATGCGAATCTGCTGCATATCTCTTATGAAGGCGGCATTCTCGAAGAACCTTGGGCAGAAGCGGAAGAAGATATGTGGCGTTGGAGTGTGTCCCCTGAGTCTGCCCCTAATCAGCCGACCTATATTGAATTGAGCTACGAAAAAGGCGACCCGGTTGCTTTAAATGGTCAACGTTTAAGCCCAGCCGAAATGCTCACCATCTTAAATAAATTAGGGGGCGAAAATGGCATTGGTCGCTTGGATTTAGTCGAAAACCGTTATGTCGGCATGAAATCGCGGGGCTGCTATGAAACCCCTGGCGGTACCATTATGCTGAAAGCGCATCGCGCGATTGAATCGATCACTTTAGATCGTGAGGTCGCACATATGAAAGACAGCATTATGCCGAAATATGCCGAAATGATTTACAACGGCTATTGGTGGAGTCCTGAACGTCAAATGCTGCAAACCATGATCGACCACTCACAGCACTATGTGAATGGCATTGTGCGCTTGAAACTATACAAAGGTAATGTGATCGTTGCGGGTCGCAAATCTGATGACAGCTTGTTTGATACGAAGATAGCGACTTTCGATGAAGATGGGGGCGCTTATAACCAAAAAGATGCAGAAGGCTTCATTAAATTGAATGCCCTGCGTATGCGTATTGCAGCCAATAAAGGTCGTTAACTTGTTTTAGGGTAGAGGGAACTATCTCTCTACCCTTCCCCACTCCAAAGAAAATTAAATACTATGCAAGACCGACTCACCGAACTTGAAATTAAATTCATGGAACAAGAGCAAACCCTTGAAGCCTTAAGTGAGCAGGTTTATTTGCAGCAGAAAGAAATCTTTAAGCTCACTCAGCACATTCAAATCCTCTCTGAACGCTTAAAGACGCTGGCGGTTTCACCACTTGCCTCACAAGCTGAAGAAACACCACCCCCGCATTATTAATGTCCAATCGCTATCAACTCGTGCAAACTGCTAGCCGCTTAGAACTGCAAGACCGGTTTGACCCTAAAGTAGGTGCTATCTATGTAGACTTTGTGGAAGGCAAAGCGCGGCATCGTTTGTTATTTGGTGGCGGGAAAGGGCAAGATATTGCTAAAGCCGTCGGCGTAAATAAACATAAAGATTTAAAGGTAGTGGATGCGACCGCAGGTTTAGGCCGTGAAGCTTTTGTCTTAGCGAGCCTTGGCTGCCAAGTGACTTTATTAGAGCGCTCCCCACTGATGCATGCCTTATTAGCCGATGGTTTACAACGGGCTGCAAACTCAAACGACTCACAACTACATGCTATTATTAGCCGCATGCATTTAGTGCACACCGACGCTCGCTCTTGGCTTAAAACCACTGAACACCAAGCTGATGTCGTCTATCTCGACCCGATGTTTCCCGAGCGGCAAAAATCAGCTTTAGTCCAGAAAGAAATGCGCTGCTTACATGAAGTAGTCGGTGAAGATCTTGACTCAGCAGAATTACTGGGTTTAGCGCGGCAAATGGCTAAATTACGGGTGACAGTAAAGCGCCCACGCTTAGCACCGGAGTTAGCTCAGCTTAAACCCGCCTTTGTAATTAGTGGGAAAGCAGTGAGATACGATGTCTATTTACCCGAAACAACCACGCAAAAACAAGCCTAGTAAGAATAAAAACCCAGACCATGCCATCAGTTTGAGTATCAAGCGGTAGATTTGGCGTTTTTTCTGTGTATCCATAAAACTTAAGGGTGTCTTGATGAAAAAGAACTATTTTCTATTATTTGCCACACTGTTTGGAATGTTAGCGGTCGTTTTAGGGGCTTTTGGTGCGCATGGATTGGAAAAGCTCGTGGATGCCAAAATGCTGCAGCGGTTTCATACTGGGGTGGAATATCAGTTTTATCATGCCTTAGCATTAGGCTTAGTAGGCTGTTTATGGCAAAGTAACCCCAGTCCTTGGCATAATCGAGCTGCTTGGGGGTTTATAGGAGGCATACTGATTTTCTCAGGCAGTCTTTACGCCTATGTGCTTACAGGAATTAGCAAGTTTGGCATGATCACACCAATCGGTGGTTTGTCTTTCATGGTAGGTTGGGCTTGCTTAGCTTGGGGTATTTGGCACAACGAAAGTTAAACTTCTTCCACTTTAGCTTGCAACTAAGTCGAACTAAGCAACTCTAATAAAATAACTTGCTTAATGGCAGCTTAAGCAGTATTTGTAGCTGATAGGCTGTTCTAAAGATTAGTTGCGCTGATCTGATAAATCTTTAAGTTGCTTTGATCAACTTTGATAATTGGACTTGCTGTTAAAAACCCCTTGATAAATTCTTGGATGCCAGTGTCGAGCAGCCATGCAGAATCAGTTATTTAAGTTTTTTAGTCGTAACCATCATGGGCGCGATTTCGTAGTAGGTGATCTACATGGTCATTTTTCTGCGTTAGAACTCATGCTGATACAAATTAATTTTAACCCAAGATATGATCGCGTCTTTGCGGTGGGGGATTTAATTGATCGTGGGCCTGAATCGTGGCGGGTTGTCGAGTTTTTAAACTATCCCTGGTTTACTTCAGTTTTAGGCAATCATGAACAAATGTTGTTGGACTCAGCATCTAGCCCTTCTATTGCTAAAAATTGGTTAGGCTTTAATGGTGGTGCATGGTGGAGTGTAGTACCTACTGCGTATCACACTCGTATTCGCAGTGTGATCGGACGCTTACCCATTGCTATTGAAGTCAATACACTCTCAGGGCGTATCGGCATTGTACATGCCGATATTCCCTATGGATGCACTTGGCAAAACTTTGTACGTGGCCTTGAAGATAAAGAAATCCGTGAGCATGCCCTCTGGTCAAGGCAGCGTTTTCGCCAAGTACAAATGATGGGGCGTACACAGCCGGTCGCAGGTATTGAGTTGGTAATTTTTGGACACACACCGATCCAGAAGCCGCTGCAAGCGAGCAACATTTGCTATATCGATACAGGTGCTACTTACACGACTGAGAAGACTCTAGGCAGTCTAACCTTAATGGAAATCCATCCTAGTTTAGAGATTCACCAATTCTGTATTAAAACTCAAAAAATGCTCACCTCTAATAAAAAGCGAGAACCCACGAAAGTTCCCGCTTAAAAAATTAGAGCGCAATGGCCATGCGTGGTGGAAACATGGTCGCAATACGACTAGCCATAGTATCTTGACGCCGCGCAACTGCACGCACTTCAGGACGGTTGATAAAGCTAGCCAAAGTTAAATTATCTAAAAACTCATATAAACTTTTACTGAGATCCGTCCAAAGCTGATGTGTTAAGCACTTTTCACCACCATGGCAATCTTCACTGCCCTTGCAACGGGTAGCATCGATATTTTCGTCAACCGCAGCAATAATATCAGCGATGCTGATTTGGCCTGCAGGTTTACCTAAACGATAACCACCACCTGGGCCACGCACCCCTTCAACTAAACCGGATTTACGCAATTTCGCAAACAACTGCTCAAGATAAGATAAAGAAATCCCTTGGCAGTTGGAAATATCAGCCAAAGTTACCGGTCCTTCGTAATCATGAATTGCCAAATCCATCATGGCGGTGACTGCGTACCGTCCTTTCGTTGAAAGCCTCATTTCGCTTCTCCTAACTAAATGGGTACTAATTCTTTAGTAATCTACTCAGGATTATAAGTTACCTAAGCGATTTCATCAAGAATTTAAAGAAAAATCTCTCTACAAAACTTATATCAATATATGCAATATTTTAGATGGTAGCCGATTTAAGATTAAATTTTTTATACAGAAAGTTTACAAAAAGTTAATCTTTTAACTGAAACCGATAACCTTGGCGGCGTAAATAGTTGATCCATTTGAATAAAAATCGATTTATGCGCCAACGACAGCTTAGCATACTATCCATTGACAAGTGCTGATGGCGAATCGTGCTATCATTAAAGCGACAACGATGACTAATCACCTCAGCTTGCAACGCATCATGATAGATACGTATGAGCAAATCAGGACGAGTTTCTTGTACATGTTTTGTATACATCCCAAATACATAAGTAACGAACAAGGTAGTAGTATGTGCACTGCGCTCGCGTACTTCTACTAAGACAGGCAGACGTCCAGCTACACAAGATAATTGCTGTGCAGGTAAAGCGTGGATCGAGCCGAATAAGAGCTTAAGCTGCATATAATTAGTTTCGTAAACATCCATCAAACCTGTGAAACTATTCGGCAATGCAGGCACTACGACTGGGACTTGTTCTTTAATTAGCATGGTTTCATAATGTATTAAGTTTTCTAAGAGCGCTTTGTACAACTGATTGAGTTGTTTACCTCTTAGCACAGTTTTTCTTTTAATGATAATAGCTACCTAATTAGGCACCACTCTCATGAATATCGAAATCGTGTCTTGTGTTCCTTATAACGATCAAAAGCCCGGAACTTCTGGCTTACGTAAAAGTGTCAAGCAATTTCAAAAGCAAGATTATCTACAAACTTTTGTACAGGCCATTTTCAATACATTACCCGAGCGTGAAGGAAGTACCTTAATACTGGGGGGGGATGGACGCTATTTCAACCGTGAAGCCATTCAAGTTATTTTACGGATGGCAGCGGCTAATGGTATTGGCAAAATCTTTGTCGGTAAAGGAGGGATTCTTTCCACCCCTGCCGCCTCACATTTAATTCGTAAGCATCAAGCACTTGGTGGCATTATCCTCTCTGCTAGCCATAATGCGGGTGGCCCCGACGGTGACTTTGGCATTAAATTTAATATTAGTAATGGTGGCCCTGCCCCCGAAAGCTTCACTGAGGCAATTTACGAAAACTCTAAGACAATTGAAGAGTATCGGATTACTTCGATTAAACCTGTACCAGTTGATAAAGTCGGCATTTATGAATTGTACAATATGCAAATCGAAGTGATTGACTCTGTAGCTGATTATCTGGCGCTAATGGAGCAGCTATTCGATTTTGACAAAATCAGCCAACTCCTATGTTCTGAAAGCTTTAGCATGCGCTTTGATGCGATGCATGCCGTCACTGGCCCTTATGCCCATGCCATCCTCGAAGAACGCTTAGGTGCCCCCCAAGGTACAGTCATGCATGGCACACCTTTAGCAAACTTTGGCGGTGGTCATCCTGACCCGAATCAAGCCCATGCTAAAGAACTAATGGCCTTGCTGTACTCACCTAAAAATATTGCTTTTGGTGCTGCTTCAGACGGTGATGGCGACCGCAATATGATTTTAGGTAATCATTTTTTTGTTACGCCTAGTGATAGCTTAGCGGTACTGGCAGCGAATGCACATTTAGTACCTGGTTACAAAGATGGGATTGCAGGGATTGCACGCTCTATGCCCACTAGCCAAGCACCCGATCGAGTGGCGGCTAAGTTAGGCTTAGCCTGCTTTGAAACACCCACTGGCTGGAAATTTTTCGGTAATCTTTTAGATGCTGGACGCATTACGCTATGTGGTGAAGAAAGCTTTGGTACAAGCTCTAATCATATTCGTGAGAAAGATGGCTTATGGGCCGTACTCTTTTGGCTCAATCTGCTCGCTGTTAAGCAGGATTCTGTCGCCAATATTGTCCGCCAACATTGGGCTGAATACGGGCGCAATTATTATTCACGCCATGATTATGAAGCGATTCCAACGGCCTCTGCCAATACACTCATGGAGCATCTACGTCAGCAATTCGATAAATTGCCGGGACAAATGCTCCACGGCAAAATGGTAAAGGCGGCCGATGACTTTATGTATGTTGACCCTGTAGATGGATCTACGAGTGCGCAACAAGGGATTCGCATCCTCTTTACCGACGACTCACGTCTCATCTTCCGCTTATCAGGTACAGGTACACAAGGTGCGACCTTAAGGGTTTATTTGGAACAATATGAACCTGATGTACAAAAACATGATCAAGACCCGCAAGTGGCTCTAGCAGACCTAATCAATATTGCTAATGACTTAGCGAAGATCACTGAATTTACTGGACGTGAAGCCGCCGACGTTATCACCTAGATCTTAAATGACTAATTAGCCAGCTGCTTAATGTATCAACCGGCTGGCTAAAAATGCACGTACCGCCTTGGCATCACCTGCAAATATAATACGTTCCCGTTTCTGAGCAATTTGATAGTCATACATCGGGTCGTAATAATCACTCAATAAAAACTCAATCCAAGCTTGATGTAACTGTGTATCGCCAGTCTTATGCTGCTGAGTTAAAGCCGCTTGTAATAAGCCTAAAGCCTTGCTGTAGCGCACGCCTCCTAAGCGCTTTTGCACTTTACCTAAACTTTTTAGTAAATATTGACTGAAAGCCTCAAAAGCCTGAGTAGGCTCTTGAAGTTGCGCTTGAAAGGCTTGCAGCATTTCAAGAATATACTCTTGGTAGGTCAACTCCAAGCGTTCAGCTTGACTCGTCTCGAGCAAAATAAGTGGTGCAGCACGCAAGCTAAAAAATAAGCTATCTGGTAAATGCAAAGAGCCAATACTGCGGCTTTCGTCTTCAAACACAAGCTGGGTATATTGTTTGGCTAGCTGCTGTAAAAGGTTGGTCACCCAAGCCTTTTCAAAGTCGATTTGGGTTGGTTGAGCTTGTACCCAAGCACCAAATGCAGAACCACGATGACGAGCTAAGGCC
>AATN01000105.1_pt1 | contig 22084 bp, 20 predicted proteins | sample 270648 | NCBI WGS metagenome assembly AATN01 (sample SAMN02954269, study PRJNA17659) | bioreactor sludge metagenome | biome: terrestrial; feature: bioreactor; material: sludge; isolation source: Enhanced Biological Phosphorus Removal (EBPR) bioreactor sludge | place: Australia: Brisbane, Queensland
CGACTACTCGCGCGACAAGATGAACAAGACGCTCAAGGAGTTGACCGACGAGCAGGACGCCGTCAAGCACATGCTGTAGTCGGCCCCGCCGACGTTTCGCGAGCCGCGGCCTGCCCGCGGCTTTTTCTTGCCGGTCAGCGACGCCGGGCCGGCGTAGAATGTCGCTCCCGTGAACCCCCGCCATGGAGAATCCCGTGCGCCATCCCAGTCAGGTCCTGTTCGCAGGCGAGAAACCGTTTCCCATGATGCCCGCGGTAGACCACTATGCGGGCTCCGAAAAACTCATCAGCAAGGCGCTCCAGTTGCAAGCCGAGCTGGGCCCGATCTTCGACATCACCTGTGACTGCGAAGATGGCGCGCCGGCAGGCGCCGACCGGCAGCACGCCGAGATGGTCGCCGACTTCGTGATGTCCGACGCCAATCGGCACGGGCGCGTCGGTGCGCGCATCCACGACATCGCGCATCCGGCCTGGCAACAGGACATCGAGATCATCGTCGGGCGCGCCGGCCAGCGACTGGCCTTCGTGACGCTGCCCAAGGTCAGTGGCAGCGACGACGTGCGGGTCCAGCTGCGCGAGCTGCGCCGCGCCAGCGTGGCCGCCGGACTCACTCGCTCCATCCCGGTACATGTCCTGATCGAGACCCACGGCGCCTTGCGTGCGGTATGGGAAATAGCCGCCATGCCGGAGGTCGAATCGCTCGATTTCGGACTCATGGATTTCGTCAGCGGCCACCACGGCGCCATCCCGGGCTCGGCCATGCTCAGCCCGGGACAGTTCGAGCACCCGCTGGTTGTCCGCGCAAAATGTGAAATCGCCGCCGCGGCGCTTGCCAACGGCGTCGTGCCGTCGCACAACGTCACGACCGAACTCAGGGATCTCGACGTCATCCGCCGCAACGCCGAGCGGGCACGCAATGAATTCGGCTTCCTGCGCATGTGGAGCATTCATCCGAAGCAGATCCTGCCGATCGTCGAAGCCATGCGTCCCGATTTTTCCGAGGTCGAGGCGGCCAGCGCAATCCTCATCGCCGCCCAGGACTGCGACTGGGGACCGATCCAGTACCACGGGCAACTGCACGATCGCGCCTCCTACCGCTACTACTGGGAACTTCTCGCGCGCGCGCAGGCTACCGGCATGCCGCTTGGCGACGCGGCCCAGACACGTTTCTTCGCCTGATGCGATGAGCCTGCTTGCCGATCTCACCGCGCAGGTGCTCGCCTTTCGTGACGAGCGCGACTGGGCGCAGTTCCACACCTTGCGCAACCTGATCGTCTCCTTGAATCTCGAGGCTGGCGAACTGCTCGAACTAACGCAGTGGAAGAGCGATACGGAGATGGCAGCGCTGGCCAGCAACACCGAGGCGCATGCGGCCTTGTGCGACGAATGCGCCGACGTCCTGATCTACCTGCTGCTGATTGCCGACAGGGCCGGCATCGACCTGGAAGCCGCAGCGCGCGCGAAACTGGCTAGAAATGCCGAACGATACCCGGTCGAGACGAGCTACGGATCGAGCCGGAAGTATTCAGCCACCGCCGACGGCAAGCGGCACGGGCCCTGAATCGGCGGACGACGCGACAGCGACGGCCGTGCCGTCCGAATCACGCGCCTTTCAGGGCTCCTGGCTCTCGAGACTGAAGCCGGCGCCCTCGTCGACGCCGAGAGCCTGCACCAGGAAAGGCATCACCTCCTGCAGCGTCGCCAGCAGGGTCCATGCGGGATTGATCACGAACAGGCCGCTACCGTGCATGCCAAATCCGTCAGCCGCCGGTTTCCTGACCTGCAGAGTGACGTGCAGCCAGCTCTTCGCCGGCAGGCGCTTCAGGCGCTGCGGCAGTTCGTGCGCTTCGAGCCGGGTCAACCGGGGGTACCAGAGCAGGTAGGTGCCGCTCGGGAAACGCGCCAGGCTATCCTTCAGCGCCAGGACGACCCGTTCGTAGTCGCGCTTCTCCTCATACGCCGGGTCGATCAGCACCAGCGCGCGTCGGGGTGGCGGCGGCAGCAGCGCCTTGAGCGCGGAAAAACCATCGGCCGCCTCGACGATCACCTGCCTGGCATGCGCGGCGAAGTTCTCGCGCAGGCGCAGCACGTCCCGGCTGTGCAGTTCGTACAAGCGCAGCCGATCGTCCGCACGCAGCGTTGCCAGCGCCAGTGCAGGCGAACCCGGGTAAATCTGCAGGCGGCCGTCCGGATTGAAGCGGCGCACCAGCTCGACATACTCCGCCACCGCTGCCGGCAGATCGCGACGCTGCCACAGACGGCCGATGCCCTCGCGATGCTCGGCCAGCTTGCTGGCCTGCGCCGAATCCAGCGCATAGCGACCAGCGCCGGCGTGCGTGTCGATGAACCAGAAGGGCTTGTCCTTCTGACCCAGGTAGCGCGTCAACTGCACGAGCAGCACATGCTTGATGACGTCGGCGTGGTTGCCGGCGTGGAAGCCATGACGATAACTGAGCATCGGCTAGGGCCTCGTGCAGCGCGCGGCAGTGCCCGGCGGCAAGCGCGCTAGCCCGGTGGCGGCAGTATCTTGCCGTCGGTGCTGAACTGGTAGTCGTGAAAGATGTGCTCGGCATTCAGCAACTGCCAGCTACCGTCGGGCAGGCGCCGCGACGTATCCTTGAGACGATAGGCGTAATGGCCGCAGGTCCAGCAGTCGAAATTGCGCATCTGCGTGCACAGGCAGGTCTTGTCCTTGACCGAGATTCGCTTGACGCCGGGATGGGCCGCGACCTCGCGATTGTAGGCCGTGATGTAGGAACAGCTGCCGTTGCTGTCCAGCAGATAACCGTAGGCCTCGCAGTTCGGACGAATACCGTCGCCGATCGCCGGGCTACTGCTGAGCATGCGCATCGGGTAGCCGGTCGGCGAAATCTGGTTCACCTCGATCTCGTCTTCGGTCGCCGCGAAGTAGTGCTGCTTGACGTCCTGAGGCAGACCGCACTCGCGCGACACGGTGAAGCGCGTCGCCACCTGCACGGCGCCCGCTCCCTGCTCCAGGAAGGATACCGCGTCGCTGCCCGTGAAGATCCCGCCGGCGGGAATCAGCGGAATGGCGAGTTGCTCGGCGGTCAGGTAACGGTGGATCTCGCCGAAGATGGTCGCCAGGTCATACTGCTGCCAATCCATGCCGAAACCGAGGTGTCCCCCGGCCAGCGGGCCTTCCACCACGACGTAATCGGGCAGGCGATTGCAGCGCGCCGTCTTGCGCAGGAAGAGCTGCAGCGCACGCAGTGACGAAACGATGATGCCCAGCTTGGCGTCGCGGAAGCGCGGATGGTCCTCGATCAGGGCGAACGAGCCGAGGTGTAGACCGGCAGCCAGCGTGATGCCATCGATCCCGGCATCGAGCGCCGCCGACATGCGTACGCGCAGCGTTTCGCGCGGCGCGTTCATGGTCAGTTTTTCCATGCAGTTGACGAAGATCAGGCCTTCGCCGCGTTTCGCCTCCATCGTCCGACCGACGTGCATCGCCGTCGCCTCGGCGAGTTGCCCGAGATCGAAGCGAACCATCGACTTGTCGGTATTGGCGACGTTGAACTTGTATTGCCTGAGCTTGTCCTTGACGAACTTGGCGTTGAAACGCCGGTCGGCAACGGTATTCACCATGGCATCGGAGATGTGTCCGACGCCGCCGAGACGAGCCGCCTCGAGCGCCAACTCGGCGGTCGAGATATCGACGCCCATGCCGCCGATCACGATCGGCACCAGTTCCTTCTTGCCGAACTGCAGGCGGAAATCATCAACGCGCTTCATTCATGTCCTTCCCGACCCGAGCAAGCGCCCTCAGCTTGCCCGAAAGGTGATCACCGCGATCCCCGAGTCCGGCATTATCGCTCATCACACGCGCGCATGGCTTGCCACGTGCAAGGAAATCGCGATACGCCGGGGCATTCTCGAGTATCCCTGCGCAACCGGCGCGTAGCGGTACGGCCCCTCCGCAGGCACGTGTATCATGAAGAACCCCGACGCCGTCATCTGGAATCCTGTCATGTCCGACTGCAGCCGCCACGAACCCCCTGCCCCCCGGCAAGGCGACATCGGCATCCCGCGCCGACGCGCTTTCGACGCGGCCGCCTTCGAGCAAGCCATTGGCGATCTGCTCGCCGCCTGTGGCGTGGCGCCCGATGCCGCGCACATGGGGCGGACGCCGCAACGCGTGCGCGAACTCTGGCAAAGCCGCCTGCTCGGCGGCTACGACCTTGACCCGGCCGCCGCGCTCGGCGATGGCTTCGCCGACCACCGCGGCGACATGGTCGTCGTCCGCGGCATCGCCGTACACGGTGTCTGCCCGCACCATCTGGTCCCTTTTCGCGGCCTCGCCCACGTCGCCTACCTGCCTGGCGGCCGGCTGCACGGCTTCGGCCGGATCGCCCGCCTGGTCGATGCCGTCGGCCACCGCTTCACCTACCAGGAATGGATGACGCGCGATATCGCCGAAGCGCTCATGCAACATGGCAAGGCACGCGGTGCCGCCTGCGTCGTCGAGGCCGAGCAGTTGTGTCTCCTGCTCGGCGAAGACCGCCGCGGCGACGAGCGAGTGATCACCCAGTCCTTCGTCGGCGAGTTCGAGTCGTCGCCGCAGTGGCGCAACGAATTCCTGCGCGCCATCGCCGGCGGCCGTCGCGGAGACTGAGTGCCAACCGATCAGCCGTAGGTTGGGTTAGCCCGCAGGGCGTAACCCAACGCCCTGCCCTGATGACGCCGAACGGTCTCCAAACCCTGACCACCCCGCCCGCAAGTCAAGCCCCCGTCAGTGCCATCGCCAACGGCGTCGTCAGCGCCGCCAGCGCCGTCGACAGCACCAGACTGCTCGCCACCGGCGCCTCGAGGGTGTTGAACTGGCGCGACATCAGGTAGACGTTGACGCCGACCGCCAGCGACGCCAGCAGAACGACGACCCGCGTTTCCATCGGCGGCAGGCCGATCAGACGCGCCAGCAGCCAGACGACCAGCGGCTGGACGATCAGCTTCATCAGCGTGATGGCGACGCTGATCCGCCAGCCGTCACGCACCCCGTATTCGGCGAGTCCCATGCCGAGAGCAACCAGCGCCATCGGCGCCGCCGCCTGGCCGACCATGGCCAGCGGCAGCGCGACGAGAGCGGGCAGCGGCGCGCCGGTCAGGCCGAACAGCGTTCCCGCGAGGATGGCGGCAACGATCGGATTGGTCAGCACGCCGCGTGTCGTCTGGGCGAAACCCTGCAGCGAGAAGCTGCCATGCTGCGCCCACTCGATCGACACCGTCAGCAGCGTCCACAGGATCAGCGCGTTGAAGACCAGCACCAGCGCCACCGACGGAACCGCCGCATCGCCGAGGGCGATCTTCGCCAGCGGCAGACCGAGCAGCACGTTGTTCGAGAACACTCCGCCCAGGGCAAAGACCGATTGCCCCACGCCGTCAAGCGCAAACACCTTCCAGGCGAGCAGACGGCCGAGCACGAAGACGATCAGGCAGCCGCCGAAGAAGGCGATCAGAAGTCGCGCATCGACCGGCGGCAGTTGCGAGAAGTCGCTCATCAGGCGAAAGAGCATCGCCGGCAGGGCCACCGAGAAGACGAAGCGCGACAGGTTGTCGGACATCGCCTGCGGCCAGGCGAAACCGCGCATCAGCACATAGCCGACGAGCACCAGGACAAAGAGCGGCGCGGCCAGTGCAACGTGGTGAACAAACGTCTCCATACCGGCCGGCAACGCCGATCAGTCGAGGAAGCGTGGCGGACGCTGCTCGCGCATCGCCGCCAGCGTTTCGTCGAGGTCGGCGGACATCAGCATCGCCGCGTTCCAGGTGGCGATGTAGTTGAGCCCATCGGCCACTGAATGATCGCGGCCGTAGTTGAGCATTTCCTTGGTGCCGCGGATGGCCAGCGGCGATTTCGCGGCGATGCGGCGCGCGATCGTGCGAACCCCATCGAGCAGTGCCTCGGGGGTCGCGTAGACCTGATTGACGAGCCCGATCACCTTCGCCTCGGCGCCATCGACGCTGCGGCCGGTGTAGGCCAGTTCGCGCGCAAGGCCATCCGGGATGAGCCGCGGCAGACGCTGCAAGGTGCCGACGTCGGCGGTCATCCCGACATCGATCTCGCGCACCGAGAACTGCACCTCGGCCGCTGCGTAGCGCATGTCGCAGCAAGTCACCAAATCGATCGCGCCACCGATGCAGGCACCCTGAATCGCCGCCAGTACCGGCTTGCGGCAACGCTCGACCGTCGACAGGCAATCCTGGAGATCGAGGATCAGCCGGCGCAGTGCCTCGCGGCTGCGTGCCGGGTCGCGATGCGCGACCGCCTGACCGACTCCCGCCAGCATCGCCAGATCGATACCGGCACAGAAGTTCCGCCCGGCGCCGCTGAGAATCGCGACGCGCACCTCGGCTGTCGCGTCCGCCCAGTTGAACGCCGTGCGCAGCTCCTGCCACATCGCTTCGTTCATCGCGTTCGAACGCTCGGGACGATTCAGGCGGATCTCGGCGATACCTTCCGCGAGTTCGATGCCGATAGTCGTCAAGGGGGGAATGGCGATACTCATCCGATGTTCTCCTCAGTAACTGTGCCACCACGCTGACGCAGTCGGGTTGGCTGTCTGGTTCGCAAGCCTAGGGGATTCCGGGCGCTGTGCTGACCAGTACGCGAGAATGCCACAAGGTCACCACCGCCCCAAGCCTTGGTCAATCTGCGTCACGCATTGTCCGCAGCGCTGCGAACCGTTCGCGAAGGCATCGCGCCAGCATGACTCACCGACGGTGGGCTATATGGGGGGGCCTCGCACAGCCCCCAACCCTGTTCGGCGACACCACGCTTTACCTTCGCTCGATCAACAGTTGTCGCTTCGCGCCTGTCGTACGACTCTCAATCAGCTTGCACGACACATCTTTACGCTCGCCAGTGGATGTCACAAACTTTCCCCTCAAGGTGCGTACGCCTGTGAAGAGCCCCGACCCCCCTCCTGCCGGACGAACAATGATCTCGATGACCTGGTCAGCGCCGAGTTGGTCATACCATAGGCACGGATGTGGTCCCGCAGTCCTGGAGCGACAAGAGCTGATGGCTTGGCGGCAAAGCAGTCCGTCAGGTTTTCGCAAACTGACGGGCCATCTCTCGCTGCCGGCCAGGTGCCACTCCGGGAAACGCTCAAGAATCAGGATGGCGTAACGAACGTGCCAACAACGGCCAGCGGGACCAAGATCAAGCCACAGACGACGAGAACCCAATTCCAGAAAGTGAAGCGGCTGTTCGGATCATGGCCAGGACTGAGCGCCTCGTTGATTTGGTTGGCACGGCTTTGCACAGGAACGAGGAAGGCAACGGTCAATAGCGAAGCCAGCCCGTACCCCCCAGGAAGCCGGTCTAGCAACATGGTGAGAATCCAGCCCACCGCGAGCGGGCCAACGGCCAATCTTGACTTTGCCAATGCGGGGGTCGCGAACTCGCCAATCCGGGCAAGACACTGGTAGCAGAAGAACACCGGGAAGACCGCACGCAGTGCCGGCGATATGGCGCTACCCTCCCGGTCCTTGATCAGCCACCAGTTCTTGTAGAACCAATAGAACTCGTAGATGCCGAACGTGCAGATAGACAAGACGACCAACTTCAGCAAAGAGACTGCGAAGAACGGCGGCTGTGAACTCAGCGCATGAGCCAAATCAACATCGGCGACAATTGCGCTCGGCGGTGCAAAAGGGTTACCTGTCATGCGAATGGCCTGAAGATGATCCGATGGACAGCGTGGTTGCCTGCCGCACCAGGAGCGTCGAAACGGGCGTTGGCGAGTTGCACCAAACGCACCAAACGACCGGCTTCTTGGACCAAGTTCCAATGATCCCAGTAGAGGTATTGTAGGTGAACATCGCTGGATGTCAAATCATTCGACATATGCGAGATGTTGTCCCCGAGCAACTGTCACCCGCCAGCCGCACTATGCGTCACCGGCAAGGACAGCGATAATACTCGCCAACGCACTCGCGTTGGCCGATCGATTCGATCGGCTGCGGCGCCAGGACTTGGCCCTGTAATTTTCGCCAGCGATAGAATTCGCCGCTCAACCCTCTGTCACCGTGACCCTTCAAGACGCGTCATTCCTCCCTGCCTTTGAGCATGCGACCCCAAGGAACGCGGGGCAAGCCGTCGTCTACAGCGACGCCGCCCTGCTGCTGGTGAACAAGCCCGCGGGACTGCTCTCGGTTCCCGGCCGTGGCGAGGACAAGCAGGACTGCCTCACCCGACGCGTGCAGGCAGAATACCCGGATGCGCTGATCGTCCATCGCCTGGACATGGCCACCTCGGGCCTGCTGGTCCTGGCACGCGGCAAGGCGATGCAGCGACGGCTGAGCACACAGTTCGCCAACCGTCAGGTCGACAAGCGGTATGTGGCGGTCGTCAATGGTTTGCCGCCGCTGGCCAGCGGCGAAATCGACCTGCCGCTCGCCGCCGACTGGCCCAATCGCCCGCGCCAGAAAGTCGACCGGCTGGCCGGCAAACCCTCCCGGACGCGTTACCAGGTGCTGAGCCATGATCCGTTCGCCAACACCACGCGCCTGGCGCTGTGGCCGGATACGGGCCGCACCCACCAGTTGCGCGTGCACCTGCTGGCGATCGGTCACCCCATCGTCGGCGACGGACTCTACGCCGAGGCTGGCGGTGCCGCCTGCGGTGCCGGGGCACGCTTGCTGCTGCACGCCGAGTCCCTGGCCTTCGCGCACCCCGAAACGGCCCGGCCGATGGCGTTTTGCTGCCCGGCGCCGTTCTAGCGAGTACAGCTTCGCACGCGTGCCCAAGCGCGCGGCGCGCTCACCACAGGGTGCGCGTATCGAGCCAGGTCACCCGTCCGGTGCGGCGCTTCACCTCGTTGTACATGTGCGCGGTGCCGCCAGGCCCGTCGCCGCCGCCACCATTCCACAAGCAGACAAAACGCACCTTGCGAACTCCCCAGGCCAGCGCCGTGTACAAAAGCCAGAGATTGCAGCGTTCAAAGGCGTTCGCCGGCTCGCCACGCAGGCTCTTCGGCAAGGGACCCAGTTCGTCGGGCATGATCCGTGGCGCGACCTCGAGAGCGGCGGTCACGGCAAAGTAGCGTTGGCGCCACTGCTCGCCATTGCTGGCGACAAGGATAGAACGTTCGATGAACTCCGGTTCCTCGAAGGGAAGCAGCAGTTGCAGGCGGACGCCGCGTGCCTGGCAGGCTTCGAGGAACAACAGGTCGCCACCGTTGGCGGCCTGCGCCAGCGCCAGGTCGCCGGGCCCGGCGCCGAGCTGGTCGAGCGCCTGGGCGATGCGCTCGGCCGCCAGAGCCTCCCGTTCCGCCGGAAAGCGCGGCGGCACCCGGTCCGGGCCGTCGATCATGTGGCCGCTGAACAGCAGCACCTGCCGCGGCTCGAAAGGCGGCGTGCTGCGCGCGATCTCGCGGTCGACGATGGCCAGCGCGGCGGCGGTCTCTGCGGGGCGAAAGTCGATATCGCGCAGCAGCGTCAGGGTCTGCCGACTCGAGTCGAGGGCAAACCAGTCGCGATTGGCGGCCGCGACGACGTTGCCGTACTCCTTGCGGACACTGTCGAGCGGATTCACCAGCAGGCACAGTTCGGCGTAGCTGGCACGCGCCCAGTAATCCTTGCGGTTGCGCTCCTGGGCGGTCAGGCTGGCCCACAGCACGCCGCCGATCAGGTTGTCGATCACGCTCTGGCTCGCGTCGCCACCACAGTGCTGGCGCAGCAGTTGCAAGGTCAGCGCATTGATCCCCGAGTAGTGATGCCTCGGGTCGGCGACAAAAGCCTGGTAATAGGGATCGATGGCCTCGCCAAGGGCCGCGTTCTCCTCCCTTGCCAGGGCGTGCATCTGGGCCGGCGACAATCCTGGCTGACGCCAGCGCGCAATCCAGCTCTCTTTCTCGACCCGACCGGCGAGCGCCCAGGATTCGGCGTCCTGCGGGTGGTCGTCGGTGAGCTGCTTGACCCATTCCCGAGCATCCTCGAAACGATTCAGGAGAACCAGACAGATGGCCTGCTTCTCGCGACTGGCCTTGTCGTCGCCGTCCAGCTCAAGCGCCATCTCGAACTGTTCGAGAGCGAGTTCGACCTGCTTGAGCTTGAGCAGGGCGTTGCCAGCGCTGCGCTTGGCTTCCAGGTGCAGCGCGCGCATCGGCGTCTCGTCGGCGAGAACCAGGATGTCGCCCGGCCGGTTTTTCTGGCGCGCGACTTCCATGCGGCTCGACCAGCTGTCGTAGGCATCGGAAAACTCGTTGCGCTCGGCGAGCAGCAAGCGGCGCCATTCCGGCTGTTCGAGGTTGGGAATCAACTGGAACACCGGACTCACCTTCCGCCGTGTCGAGCTCGCCATGCTGGCGCGCACCATCGCGGTCAGCGCGTCGCGCTCGGCCGGCAGTTTCGCCGGATCGGGAGCGCCGTCGACCAGCGAGTAGTTGAGCTTGCGATCGGTGTAGATGTCGAACGGCTGGTTCGGCCGCGGTCCCTGCACGAGGACGACGCCGCGCGCGCGCAACGCATGCCGCACGCCCAGCTCGTACCAGACATTGGCGTTGTCGAGCGTCAGGTCGGCAACAACCAGGTCGGCGACCAGAAGTTCCTGGAACATGTCGGTCCGGATATCGCCGGCGCGGGCTTCTTCGTCAGCGCGGAAGACCTCGAGGCCGGCCGCCTCGAGCGCTGGCCGAATGTACTCCGCGTAGACGCGATTGAAGTCGATCAACTGACCATCGTGCCCCGGCTTGCTGCCGAAAGGCATGGCCACGAAAGCGTGCAGTTTCATCCCTGGCTCCTCGCATGCGCATCGTCAATCCTGTCGCCCAGCGCGAACAGGCGATCACCCGCCAGTTGCCAGCCGGCTAGGCCGCTGGCGACGTGGCGGGCACGGCAGAATGTGGACAGTAAGCGCCACTGAGCCCGCACCGAGTCGAACTGGCGCGGCGTGACCGTCAGGTTGGACAAGGCTTCGCGGTAGGCGCACACGACCTCTGCGCAGGCGACCTCCCCCGCCTCGCCGGACTGCAGCAGGCTCCGGTCGAGCAGGCGCTCGACCAGCAGCGACTCCGGATCCATGATCGCATCCCAAAGGCTGGCGTTGCGTCCGTAGGCTTCGCCAGCCGCCCTCCGGCAGTGACGGGCCAGCTCGACCGCCGCCTGCGGGTTAGCGTCCGCCGAGCACAGCAAGGCCTCGATGGCCAGACGATTGAGCGCGTTGTACGGCCGGAAAGCGGGGCTTCCCGGCAACCCCTCACCCTGCCCGTAGAAGCCGGCGCTCTGCTGCAAGGCGGCGTTCATGGCGTCGGCCGCCAGGTCGCGCTCGCTCCCTGGCAGCGACTCGAGCAGGCGCCTGGCCCACAGGCTGGCCTTGCGCCTGGCTGCGCTGCCGCGCAAGGCGCTGCGCTCGGCGTTGATTGCTCCGGTCGCCGCTTCACCGTCAGCCTTCAGGACGAGGCGTTCGAGGCCTTGCAGTCGTTCGAGCGCGCTGTCGATCAGCGTTTCGTCGGCATTCCTCTCGCCGAGCCGGGCCTCGACGTTGGCGAGTTGTTCGAGATCCCGGATCGGCACCTGCCCAGCACCGTCCTCGGCCTGCACCGCCGACAGGTAGGCGGCGCGCGCCTGGGTGAGGTCTCCCAGGTCCGCCCAGACACCGGCAAGCGCCGACTGTACGGCCGGTAGCTGCAGCCAGCCGGCCGGGCAGCGGTCCTTCAGCAGGCGCTTGAGATCTCTTCTTGCCGCGTCGGTCTCGCGCGGCGTCTGCCGTTGCGGCGCGCGCGACAGGCTCGCCCGTCGGCTGACCAGTTCGTCGAGCAGTTCATCCGGCGAGGCATAGTCGTCCTCGTCGTCGCTCCTGCCGGCGACGCGCGCTTCAGCCCGCCAACCGGGATCACCATAGGCCTGGAAGGCACCCCAGGTGATGTCTTCCGGCTTCACGTCCCAGACCGCCCGCCTGGCCTCGAAGATGGCCCGCCCGAAGGTGCGGCGATCGAGCAGCAGGCTGTGATAGAACGCCTTGCCGAAGATCATCGCGCCCTGGTCGTCGACGGCCCAGCCGGCGACGACGACGCAGCGCACACCGATATTGATCAGCTCGCGCGCGACACTCGCCGCCAGCAGGTTGCCCTCGCGCACGGTGCGCGCCGCCGAGGCTTCGCCGGCACCATCGGTATCCACCTTGCCGAGGTGACAGCAGCTCAGAAAAACCAGCTCCGGCACCGTTTCCATGGCCCGTATCTCGGCGGCCGTAATCAGCAGACCGTCCGAGAGAACGACTCCCGTACGTCGCCCGCCGCCGACGTGCGGCTGGTCGAAGATGCCGTGCGCCGAGATGTGCACCAACCGATAGGCCTGCTGGTACAGGCGGGTCAGCACGTCGGTGGCGCGACAGTCGCTGCCGATCGCCTGCACCACCTGGTAGCCGAGCCCCTGCAGAACCGCCGCCACCGCGTTGGCCTCGTTCTCCGCACCGGCCAGATCCGGCGGCTCGCCCGCCTGCGGATGCTGCGGATCCGGGAAGGCCGCAGCGAAACCCTCGACCGACGGATTGCCGACGACGAAGGCCTTGCGCTCGAAACCCTGATGCACCAGGCGGCGGAACTGCGTGGCCGCCAGCTGCCGGACGATCGGGGTGCGCACCGCGAACGGCAGCCTGGCCCCGGCGCTGCCGGGGTCGTCGGCGAACATCAGCTCCCAGGGCAAATTGGCGGTGTAGTCGTCGACCACCAGCACGATGCTGTCGAGCTGGCGTGCCACGTCCTTGAAGTCATGCGGCATCATCAACTGGAAGAGCACGCGCCCGAAGTCCTCCTGCCAACGGGTGCTCTGAATCTGCTGGCGGACCAACCTCTCGACGAGGCCCGGCTGGCGCTGGTGCACGATCGATTCGGCGCGCGCACGCTGACCGACGTAAAGAAAGCGCAGGCGTTCGGCAATTGCCGTGCGCGGCTGACGCCCCGCCGTCTGGCCGCCGGCCGCGGCGGCACCGGGGCCCTCGCTGCTCGCTGGCAGCGCATCGCTAGGCAGTTCACCCTCCTGGCGGCTGGCGTCGGTGACGATCAGGCGTGGCCAATAGCTTGGACTGCGGCTGTCGAACAGGCGCCGGCGTAGCCCCTCGCCCTGTTCGAGTTCCGGCCGACAGGCAAGCGCGACGCCGTAACGGTGCGTCAGTTCGGCGAGACGATTGGGCATCTCGCGCAGCGCGTACGCGGCGGTGATCGCCGTGTCCTGGTACAGCTCGACGATATCGAGCCGGCTGACACGGATGTTGAGGCGCGTCGTCTCGTGAAAACGGGCGTTGGCGTCGAGGACACCGCGCAACAGCGCTTCCACCGAGGCCGCCACCGACAGGCTCGCCGACGAGTTGTAGCCGAGCAGCAGCGCCGCCAGCGGCAGCTCGCGATCCTCCTTGCCGAGCACGTCGATGACCTACAGCAGGTAGCGCAGGACGCCGGCGCGCACAGCCTCGGTCAGCTTGTCGACGCTCAGGTTGCCCTCGTAGGCGCCGAGACCGCAAACGACGGCACCGCTGAGGCTGCCGCGGCGGCGTTCCTGTTCGTTGGGAACGCGCAGGACCACTGTCGCCGTGCCGCGGGCACCGGCGTAGAGCCCGAGGTTGTAGCGCTGGCTGAGGTCACCGTCGAGCAGTTCGCGGTCGATCAGCGCCTCGGCGCCGGCAATCGGGTCCTGCTCGTAGTGCCCGAGAAGCACCGGCTGCGTCAGGAAACGCAGGTCCATCGCCTTGACGCTGACCGCGAGCCGGCGCTTCGGGCGCGCCACCACGCGGCTGCGCGGCGCACCGCCCAACAGGCCACGCGCCATCGCCTCGCCGCCATCGAGTGTCGGCGGCCCGGCGTCGTACACCAGCGGCGACGCGGGCTCGCCGCCGCGCACCGCCGGCGGACTGCGCAACAGAGCGGCCGTCGCTCCGGTATGCAGCAGTTCGCCAAGGGCGGGGAAATACTCGCTGGTCGATGGCAGGTCGCCGTGCCTGACCGGCATGTAATAGTAGGTGCCGATATTCTCGATTCGCCCGGACGCCCAGGTGACGGTGCCGTCGCCCTGCGTCGTGCCGACCAGGCGCAAGCGCTTCTTCTCCTCACGCACGCCACAGGCCGTATTGCGCGCAACCCCGAACACGTAGACGGTCTTCGCCGCCCAGGCCACCGGCAGCGCCGGCGGCGCATCCTTCTCGTGCTGCCACAGCCAGTTCGCGGCGTCGAGCTGGCCCTGCGTCGGCGTCGCCGACTGGTGGTCGCCGAACCAGACGTCGAAGACCTTCTTCTGGTAGCGCTTCCAGGTGTCGGCGGCCTGAAAATCCTGGTTTGCCTCCCCGCCTCCGCCTTCCCGCGGGAAGCTGTCGACAAACCCAGGCCGTGGCAGCAACTGCAGCGCGCCCGGAAAACCGGCAACGATCCCGACTACCTCCCGCAGGCTGTGAGCGAGATCCAGGCGGGCCAGAGAACGCAGCGTGTCGCCCTTGCCGAGCAGTGTTCTCGACCATCGAGTAGCTGCCCTGATTGGGTGTCCCGAGCATCACGAAGCGCGCTCCGTCACGCGCCATCAGCGCGTCCAGCACTGTCGGCCGTGTGTGCCGACAGGCGCGAACGATCAGTCCGCCTGCACTGTGGGCAAGCAGACGCACCGGTTGCGCGGTCTCCTCCAGCAGACGGGCGAGGAAAGCGGCGAGCCGTTCGCCGAGAACGTCGAGCGGCTGCCGCCAGTCGTAGGCGAAGCGCTCGACGCGGTGGCTGCGCGCCAGGAAGTCGCACAGGTCGGCATAGAACATGCCGAACAGCGTCTCGGCCTCGACGCCCGGCTGCCCCCAGGCGATCTTCGCCAGGCCGCCGCCGGCAATGTCGAGCGGGTCGAACCAGATGCGGTCCTTGCCGTTCACCCAGAGGTGCGAGCCCATCAGGCCCGGCAGGACGACGACGACCGGCAGGTCGCGCGGCGGCGCGGCACGCTCGGCGGAGGCGCCACGTGTGATCGCCGCGTCGACCGGCGGGTCGCTATCTGCGAAGGGCCCGGGCAAGGGCTGGAAAGCCGCCAGCCGCAGGACGTCACCGGTGACCAGCCAGTCGCGCAGCGCGGCGCGCGTGTCGATATTGGTGAAGTAGCGGAAATGCGAGACGTCGGCACCGCGATCGAACAATGCGCGCGCGCGCGCCTGCGGAGCAATGCCGGCGAACATCGACGCCGTGTCGACGACGAGGTCGTTATCGACGCTGTCGAAGAACAGGAAATCGGTCAGTAGGACGCCGAGACGCTTGAGCACGCCGCCGCCCTCGATGTCGCCGGCGATCACCGCCATCTCGATGCCCGAACGTACCGGCGCGTCGCGCAGCAGGCGCACCATCGGCGAGTCGGGCAGCATCGCTTCTATTCCCGGCACCAGATGGGCATTGGTGCGCTTGCGCGCGATCTCGAGAACCACCCGTTTGAACGCGGAATAGATCGGACTGCCGAAAAAGAACGGCACCTGGCCGATCAACGTCAGCAAACCGGAGAGGAAGAAATCCAGATTGCCGCTCGCCAGCTTCGTCCCCTGCGCCGGGCTGGCGACCCGCACGTAGCGCTGCACGACGACCTGGCGAGCGGCCAGATCGGTGGCCAGCTGCCGCAACTGTGCGCGCTGTCCGGTGTGAGCGGCGTCGAGCTCGCGCCGAACGCGTTGCCGGTCCTTTTCGTCGGTATCGCCGGTGCCGGGCAGATCGGCAGCGTAACGGTCGACCAGCGCGTGGAAGCTCTCCAGGCAGAGCAGGTCAGCGACAAGACCGCCGCGCGAATGCGCGACGAAACTGACCCGGATGCCGTCCGGCAGCGCCGCCAGCAGTTGCAGCGCATTTTCGATCGGGCCCTCAGACAGCGTGCGGTGCTCGAAGGCGTAGATACCGCCGGTGAAATACCGCTCGAGCGCGCTCCACAGGTCGCGCTGATCGAGTTGCAGGTCGCCGAAGCTGCCGAGCGTGCTCGAGCCCACCCCGTGGATGAAGACCAGCACCGGCAATTCCGCGCCCGCCGCCTTCTGCAGGTCGGCGCGCGCCCGCGCCAGTTGCCGCTTCGCCTGCGCCTCTGCATCCTCGCCGGGAACGCGCGCCGTGCCGCTGCGCACATCGTCCCAGCCGTAGAGACCGGGCTGGCGATCGAGCCGCTTCTCGATCGCCCACATCAAGGCCTTGGCGCCCAGCCAACTGACGCCGAGTTCGGCCGCTTCGGCGAGCTTGTCGGTGACCGCCTCGCCGATCTGGTCCGCAATCAACCCGGCGAGTTTCTTCCGGGCATCGTCGATGATTGCGTCGCTGCTGACACCCACCGTCAGCGCGAAGACTCTGCTGACCAGTCCGCCGACGGCTTCGCCGACCACCCCACGCGCCGCGGCGCCCTCGCTGCGCAGTTGATCGAAGAGGATCTCGCCGCCGCTGCCGATCAGTTCGGGCCGGCTGCGCTCGAGCGACGCCTTGAGGCTGGCCGCACTGGTGATCAGCACGCCGCCGTCGGCGAGTTCGACGACCAACACCTCGTCATCGGCCGACTCGTACTGCTGCGCGGCCCCGCCGACACCACGCGCCGCAGGGCCGACCTCGAAGCACGCGCGCGTCTCCAGGTAGCCCGCCGGCAGGAAGAGATCCTCCGCCGCGCCGGCAGAACGGCTGGCCGACTGCAGCAGCGCCGGCAGGCGGTCCTTGTCGGTCTGGCGACCGGTCAGGTGGAGAGAGGTCTTCGCCGCCATCGCCGCGCGGCCTCAGCTGAAGATCTTGCGCTTGCGGGCGTCCGCCGTACCGACGATCTGCGGGCTCTGCGGGTAGGACGCCGACGGCAAGAAGACCGGATTGATCTTCGCGTACCAGTCGGCATAGGTGGCATTGGCGGGCAGCGCCTTCAGCGCCTTGAGCGCGTAATAGGTGAAGGCGCCACACGGACGGCCGGCGATTCTCGCGTCGTAGCTGAAATTGTTGGGCCCTTCCTTGCAGCCGGCGAGCAACAGGTCGCCGGTCTTGCGCGACAGTGCCGCGGCAAAAGGCGAACCGCCCGCCGTGACCGTCACCGAAGTCAATGGCTGACCGCTGATGCCGCGCGGCAACTGATCCGCCGGCAGCCAGTTGCCCATCGGCATGAAGCGCGGGCGCGGCGCGTCTTCGGCATCCGGGTCCGGCGCGGCGGCGCGCGTCACGGTTCCGGAATGGCAGCTGTCGGAGATCAGCACCAGGCGCACCCCCGCCTTGCGCGCGCTGAACAGCTCGTTGATCTCGTCGTCGAGCAACGCCGCACCGTTGATCTGCAGGTCGTACGGGCAGAGGCCTTCGTCGAGGCCATCGACCTCGTCCCCGTTGGTGTCCGGTACGTAGGTGCCGTGCCCGGAATACGTGATCACCACCACATCGCCGCTGACCGCACCACCGATCAGCGCCTGGATGCCGTTGACCATCGCCACCTTGGTCGCCTGGCTGTCGATCATCTTGCTGACCGAGAAGCCGCGCGCCGTCAGTTCGGCCGCCCAGTCGTTGGCGTCATTGACGCAACCGCTCAGGTCCATGTGCGTGCCGGGATAGTTGTTGATGCCGATGCAAAGTGCGCGTTTGCTCATCGCTGCCTCCTGATGCTTGATGCTTGATGGTGGATCGGGGATCGGGGATCGCAGACTGCAAATGCAGTCTAGCAAGGCTTGAGTGAATACGAAACCTGTGCGAGGCCTTTGCGCTCCTCGCAAACCCTTGCCATTACAGGGTTTCAGACGGGGGCAGGAATTTTCTACCCCAGTTTAGGGCCTGTTTGCCGGCCTTCAGCGATCGTTCATGCATTGGCCATCAACCTTCACCCCACCCCAAGTTTTCTGGTCGGCAAACGATAAACATACACAGTAACAAGTACTTAGGCGTTTCAGTGTATGGCAAGATCATACTTTCCATCTGCTCGTGAGCGCTACCATGGCCCATGTCCCGCAAGCTCGGCTCTTTTCCTGGGAAGACGTTGAAAGCGGTTCCGACCTCGACCGCTTGTCGTTGGCGCTCGATTCTCTGCCGGACGATGCGCTAATGCAGGCCCTCGAAGCCCGTCGGGCGAAGGGCCGAGACGATTATCCGGGTGCAGGCGATGTGGAATGCGGTGATCGCCCGAAGCCAATCGAGACACGCTGAAGTACCGTTGCCCGGCGGCTTACGTCGGTAGTGCGTGCCCAGGCGCGGAGACCTGCCACGCCGCAGGCGACGTCAATCCCGGCGCCTATGGGCGGATCGTTCGCATCAAGATCACCGAGCAGGATCGCCGCATCTTCGTGCCGACGCCCCATGGCAGCCCAAGCTGGCATCGGGGCTACAACCGGCGCAGCGCACTGGAACGAATCAACAACCGTATCGACAACAGCTTCGGCTTCGAGCACCACTTCATCCGCGGCATGCACAAGATGAAGGTGCGGGTAGGGCTGGCCTTTGCGGTCATGCCCGCGATGGCGCTCGGGCACATCAAGCAGGGGCGTGCTCACCAAATGCGCTCACTGGTCCAGACTCCACGACAGGCCAGCGGTTAGCGCCACCAGGCGACTCCCAAGCATCACCCACACCAGACCGTGAATCCCCGGCGGGGACAGCTGGCGCCCAAGGATCGTCAAGACCGGAAAAACCCGGCGCCGACGACAAAAAACCAGCGCCGCCTCGCCTCCTACGGCTGCCGGTACGTCGACACCGTCGCTAGAAATGCGTACGGTATATTTGCGGCGCTGGAAAATCGACACATCGAAAATGTCTCTGTGCGATTCCGCATCGCATCACCAGCCAGTCTCTGCTAGACTAGTCTTCTGACTAGTCTGACTGGAGTGCAAATGAGGATCTGGCCGGTTCAGGATGCAAAAGCGCGTTTCAGCGAGCTGCTGGATGCCTGCGTCGTCGACGGACCGCAGATGGTCAGCCGGCGCGGCGCCGAGACCGCGGTACTTGTCCCCGTCGATGAGTGGCGACGGTTGCAGGCGACAGCGCGGCCGTCCCTCAAACAGCTGCTCCTGTCGAACACCGGCTGCGCGGACGTCCTGACTCCACCGAGGCAAGTCGCCCGCCGGCGAGGCGTTCCCGAGTTGGGCTAGGTGCATGTACCTGCTCGACACCAACGTGGTATCCGAACTGCGCAGACCGCGCCCTCACGGGGCGGTCGTGGCCTGGCTGCACTCCATTGCCGAAGCGGACATACACCTGTCGGCCGTCACTCTCGGTGAAATCCAGGCAGGTATCGAACTCACTCGCGAGCAGGATACCAACAAGGCCTCCGAGATAGAGCGATGGGCCGATCTGCTCGCTGCCGCCTACAACATCCTGCCAATGGACGCCCAGACGTTTCGCGTGTGGGCCCGTTTGCTGCACCGGAAGTCCGATACCCTCTACGAGGATGCCATGATCGCTGCAACGGCCATCGTCCACCAACTGACCGTCGTGACGCGTAATGTTGACGACTTTGCGCATTTCGCTGTGCCACTTCTGAATCCGTTCGAGACAACGCTCGATTGAGGCGGCCGGTCCGCGCTGGGTCGCGTGTCCACGCCTGCCCCGGCCTTCTGGCACTTCCCACTGCCGACGCCGCAGCGCGCATGCATTGGCCTCCTGACCTCCGCCACTTCCACCGCAGCGGCTTGGCGACGGCCAGCGGGACGTCTACACTTCGAGTACACGGAAGTGAAATGGGATTCGGAGAAGACAGGTTTTTCGGGACCGTCCTGGAAACCCCGGATTCCGCATTCGCTCCATCCAGGCTACGCCGCTGAGCGGAGCACTGGCGACACCGATTCGTAGATTCGTAGGTTGGGGTGAGCAACGGACCCCAACATCGCCAGTTGGGGGATAGCCTGGCCTGACACTACGAGCTGGGCAGTCGCGTTGGGATTCCTTCGTCACCCCACCCTGCCGAGCGCCGGTCGCTGCCGGGTCAGCGAGGCCCAGGCACCACCGTTTCACTCAGCTATGCGACGAATTGAACGGTGCGTCCGTGTAGCCCGGATGAAATGAAATGGAATCCGGGGACGTCTTACCCACCATCTCGGTCCCCGGATTCCGCATTCGCTCCGTCCGGGCTACGGCCTTTGCAACGCTTTTGAGCGCGTTGCGCCCGCCAAGCCTTGCCGGCGTCGCCATCGGCAACGGCTTCTGTTAGGGTTCTGTTCCGCCAGATGCGTGGCAGACCACCAGGCCGCTGCCGCAGACACCCCCAGGCGATCCGCCGACACGAGAGCCAACCGCGATGACCGAAGACGACCGCCATTCTCAGACCATCGCCCATCTCAACGACGACTTCGACCAGCGCATCGTCGCGCACGCCGCCGACGCTCGCTGGCTGCCCTCGCCGCAACCGGGGGTCGAACGCCGCATGCTCGACCGCGTCGGCCGCGAAGTCGGTCGCGCGACGAGTATCGTTCGCTACGCCGCCGGCGCCGGTTTCCATGCGCACACGCACGGCGGCGGCGAGGAGATTCTCGTGCTCGACGGCGTCTTTTCCGACGAGGACGGCGACTATCCTGCCGGCAGCTATCTGCGCAACCCACCCGGCTCGACGCACACGCCTTTCTCGCGCACCGGCTGCACGCTGTTCGTCAAGCTTTGGCAGTTCGCGGCCGGCGACCGGCAAGCGTTGCGCGTCGGTACCGGGACAGCGCAGTGGCATCCGGGACTGGTTCCCGGCCTGTCGGTGTTGCCGCTGCACGAACACGCGGGGATCAACACGGCGCTGGTGCGCTGGGCGCCACAGACGCGCTTCACTTCGCACGTGCATCCCGGTGGCGAGGAGATCCTGGTTCTCGACGGGCTCTTTCGCGACGAGGACGGCGAATATCCGCAAGGAAGCTGGTTGCGCAATCCGCGCTGGAGTCGCCACACGCCCTTCACCGGCACCGAGGGTGCGCTGATCTACGTCAAGGTGGGCCATCTCGGGGCGGCACTGCTTGTGCCCGCAGGCGCCTGATGGTGTCGCCTGACACGACTCGCCGCCAACCCGGCCCCTGCCGGTTCGCCGGGCGGCGCCGCGCGTGAACGCGGTCACGACATGGGCCTTGCTGCGCCGCCTGTACCCGGTCGCCGCCTTCCTCGGCGGATTCGCCTGGGATGCGCTGACCATCGGCCAGCGCATCCGCGTCATGGATTTCTGGCGCCTCGGCGCTTTCCTGCTCGGCGCCGCGCTGTTGACGCTGTGGCTGGCTCGCCGGGAAGCGCTCGGCATGACGGCCCCCACCGCCGAAAAGTCGCGCGCCGGCCGTTTCAACGCCATCGCCTGGCAAGCGCCCTATCTGCTGCTGCAGTTCTTCTTCGGCGGCATCTTCTCGGCGCTCTTCATCCTCTACTTCAAGAGTTCCGGCCACCTCGGCACCTGGCTGATGGCGGCCTTTCTCGGCGCCCTCCTGGTCGGCAACGAGTTCGCCGGCAACCACTACGGGCAGCGCTTCACGCTGACCTGGGCGCTGTTTGCACTAAATGCGATCCTGCTCTTCAATTTCGCGCTGCCGCATGCCCTGGGCAGCCTGGATCCCCTCTGGTTCTACGCTTCCACGGCCGCCGGCGTCGTGCTGACGCACGGCCTGCGCTGGCTGGCACCGGGACGGCCGGGGCGCATCTGGCCGGCCTGGGGCCTGGCCGTCGTATTGATGCTGGCCTTCCGGCTCGACATGATCGCGCCGGTGCCGCTGGTCAAGCGGCAACTGGCGGTCGGTCAGGACTTCGTGCAGGAGACCGGCCGCTATGCGGTGCAGGTCGAGCGGGCAGCGTGGTGGCAATGGTGGCGGGATCAGGCCAGCACGCTGCACGTGCCGGAAGGCGGCCGGCTATATGGCTTGTCGGCGGTGTTCGCGCCGCTCGGTGTGACGGCGCCCCTCGAACACCGCTGGGAGGTTCGTGATACCGACGGCTGGCGACTCGTCTACCGCCGGCCTTTCCAGACCACTGGCGGCCGCGATCGCGGCTTTCGCGGCTACTCATGGGTGCTGAATCCGGTGCCCGGCGACTGGCGTTTCATCGTCGCCACGCAGGATGGGCGCACGATCGACATTCTGCGGATGCGGGTGGAGCGCGGCGCACCGCGTCGCGACGACCTGCGCCTCCGGGATTTCGATTGATGCGCTGCCGCCGGTGCTCAGCGCGCTCCGGTGGCGGCGC
>AATN01000106.1_pt1 | contig 22017 bp, 18 predicted proteins | sample 270648 | NCBI WGS metagenome assembly AATN01 (sample SAMN02954269, study PRJNA17659) | bioreactor sludge metagenome | biome: terrestrial; feature: bioreactor; material: sludge; isolation source: Enhanced Biological Phosphorus Removal (EBPR) bioreactor sludge | place: Australia: Brisbane, Queensland
ATGTGCTGCTAAAACCAGCCAATGTTTAGCTAAAGCTCGACTACAAGCTCAACAGGAGCTACCGATCCTTTTAGGTGCTTGGGAGCGAGATATGCTGGTTTGGGAAAAAGCGATGGATCGTTACGAAACCGATTTGCGTTTCTGGGAAATGGAAATGCGCCAGCGACGTTTAATGCGTGATTTACAGCGCGATTTGCAGCGCTGTCGTCCGGGTGAGCGCAATTGTGTACGCATCCCAAGGCATTATGGCTTGGGTTATCCCGATGATTGGGATCGTCCGGACTCTCCGGGGTCAGCACCTAAACGCCCCACTTTAGAATCTGAGACTGCACGGATTCAAGCTGAATCCTGCCCTCAAGATTGTAGCTGTGATCAAAGCTATCGGCAATGCTATGGAAGTTGCGGTGGAAATGTTCAGCCTTATCAAGTTTGTGTGAAGAATTGCAGTGGGTAGCTGGTAATCATTGGGTAAGCTTTGTATCCTTCGCGTTTTAGAATAGCTGGTTAGTAGAATTCATGAGCAGCATGCAGGAACAATATACGCCTAAAGCGCTAGAAGCCGAGGTACAGGCTTTTTGGGACGCAGCCAAATCTTTTGAGGTGAAGGAAGACCCCGATAAGCCAAAATACTATTGCTTATCTATGTTCCCTTATCCTAGCGGCGTGCTGCACATGGGGCATGTGCGCAATTACACCATTGGTGATGTGATTGCGCGCTTCCAACGGATGCAGGGCAAAAATGTTTTACAACCGATGGGTTGGGATGCCTTTGGTTTGCCTGCTGAAAACGCAGCGATTCAAAACAAAACCGCCCCTGCCCAATGGACTTATCGCAATATTGACTATATGCGTAGCCAGCTCAAATCAATGGGTTTGGCAATTGATTGGACACGCGAACTAGCCACGTGTAAGCCAGAGTATTATCGTTGGGAGCAATGGTTTTTCACTCAACTCTATGAAAAGGGTTTGGTCTATCGCAAAAAATCCACCGTAAATTGGGATCCCGTCGATCAAACTGTATTAGCCAATGAGCAAGTCGTCGATGGTCGTGGCTGGCGTTCTGGTGCTCTAGTCGAGCAGCGGGAGATTGATCAGTGGTTCTTAAAAATCACTGCTTATGCGGATGAGTTGTTGGATGAGCTGAATAAATTACCCGGTTGGCCATCACAAGTTCGGATCATGCAGGAAAACTGGATTGGTCGCTCAGAAGGGGTGGAGCTGCAGTTTGGTTTGGAGCACAGTAAAGAGCAGTTAACTGTGTTCACGACACGCCCTGATACTTTGATGGGCGTCACTTATGTGGCAGTTGCCGCGCAGCATCCATTAGCCCTCAAAGCTTCCGAGAAAAATCCAGAGTTAGCTGCATTCATTGAGGAGTGTAAGCTTGCCAAAGTTGCTGAAGCGGATATGGCAACGATGGAAAAGAAGGGCATGGATACCGGCTTAACAGCCATTCATCCTTTAACTAAGGAAGAAGTACCGATTTGGGTTGCGAATTTTGTTCTCATGTCCTATGGCTCAGGTGCAGTGATGGCGGTGCCGGGGCATGATCAGCGTGATTGGGAGTTTGCGACTAAATATCAGTTACCCATCCAGCAAGTGATAGCGCCTACTGATGGGCGTGAATTGGATATAAGCGCAGCGGCTTTTACTGATAAAGGGGTATTGGTTAATTCGGGGCGCTATAACGGTTTAAGTTCGACTGACGCTTTTAATACGATTGCTGATGAGTTAGCTGAGCAGGGTTTAGGGCGTCGACAAATCAATTATCGCTTGCGTGATTGGGGTGTTTCGCGCCAACGTTATTGGGGTTGTCCGATCCCGATGATTTATTGCGATAGTTGCGGAGTATTGCCGGTGCCTGCTGAAGACTTGCCGGTACTGTTGCCAGAGGGGGTCGAATTCGACGAAACAGGTGGTTCGCCGATTAAGAAAATGCCCTCGTTCTATGACTGTACTTGCCCAGCTTGCCACGGCCCAGCCCGGCGTGAAACCGATACGTTTGATACTTTCTTTGAATCTTCTTGGTATTTTGCACGTTATGCTTGTGTCGATAATGATCAAGCGATGTTGGATGAGCGTGCTAACTACTGGTTACCAGTTGACCAGTATATTGGTGGGATTGAGCATGCGATTCTACATTTATTGTATGCGCGCTTCTTCCACAAATTAATGCGTGATCATGGGATGCTAGAATCCGATGAGCCTTTCACTAATCTGCTCACGCAAGGCATGGTCTTAGCCGATACGTTCTATCGCGAACGTGAGGGCGGTGGTCAGGAGTGGATTCCACCGAGTGACGTGGATGTGAAGCGCGATGAAAAAGGCCGAATTATTAGCGCGATCCTAACAAGCGACGGTCTGTCGGTCATTCCTTCAGGCATGAGTAAAATGTCTAAGTCGAAGAAAAATGGCGTAGACCCGCAAATGATGATTGAGAAATATGGCGCGGATACTTTGCGCTTATTCTCCATGTTTGCCGCACCACCGGATCAGAGTATGGAGTGGTCAGATTTCGGGGTGGAAGGTGCCCAGCGCTTTTTACGTCGCTTGTGGAAACAGGTTTATGATCATGTCTGTGCTGGGGTAGTAGATAGCAGTACACCTTATAGCAAGCTTAGCTCTGAACAGCAGGGTTTACGGCGTAAATTGCATCAAAGCTTGCAAAAAGTCACAGACGACATGGGACGGCGCTATACCTTCAATACCGCTATCGCTGCCAATATGGAATTGATGAATGAAATTACGCGCTCTAACGATGAGTCAGAGAATGGTCGGAAGCTGCGCCAAGAGATTTTAGAAACCATCGTGTTAATGCTGGCGCCCGTTACACCACATATTTGTCATGTTCTGTGGCAAGCTTTAGGTCGTGAAGGTGCTTTGATTGATGCGCCTTGGCCTGAAGTTGATGAAGCTGCTTTAGTCCAACATACGCTCGAATTGATTGTGCAGGTGAATGGTAAAGTACGCGGTAAAGTGAAAGTTAACGCGTCTGCAAGTGAAGCAGAAATTCAAGAAAATGCTTTGAGCAATGAAAATGTCAAACGTTTCTTGGAGGGCAGTACGATAGATAAAGTAATCGTGGTCAAGGGGCGCTTAGTGAATATCGTGGTCAAATAAGGTGGGGTTAAACGTATTAAAAAAGCCACTTAGCCTGCTGCTTGTGGTAAATCTAGCAGCCTGTGCTGGTTTTCAGTTAAGAGGGGCTGATTCCGCTTTATTGGCTCCGCTTAAAGGCCAACAAGTTTTAGTACAAGGGCTAGATTCTAAAAGTAGTTTTGGCAGTAAGTTGAGCAGTGCTTTAGAACAAGCGGGTGCGGGTGTGGCTACAGACTCACCCGCTACTGTGCAATTGACTATTAGCTATTTAAAAGAAGATAAAATTGCTACAGCCTATTCAGCAGCGCGCCAAGTGCGGGAGTTTAATCATTTTTTAGATCTGCGTTTTAGCGCGGAAGCTAAAGCTAATCCTCAGCTAAAGCCATTAGAGTCTTCAATTCGTGTCGAGCGTAACCAAATCTATGATAGTCGTTATGTTTTGGGTGTGAGTGAGGAAGAGCGCAGCATTCAAGCCGAATTAGAGACTGAAGCCGCACGTCTACTAACCTTACGCTTGGCAGCACTTATGCCATAAACTAGCAATTTCCATTCAACAGTTTGTCATCTTTGCTTTTTACAATCTTAATTCAATAATTAATTTAAGAGCCTGATTGTTCATGACGATTTTATGTTCTACTCCTGAGGAAGCTTTCGCTTGTCTGCGTTCTGGTGACCGCATTTGGTGTCACTCAATGGCAGCCACACCTTATAGCTTATTTAAAGCTTTAGCTCGACAAGTGCAACACTTGAATAATATTGAGCTGCTGCAATTACATTTAGAAAATGCTGAAGCCATCTGTGTGCCTGAAGTAGATGGATATTTACGTCATCGTTGCTATTTTGTCAGTAGTAGTACTCGCCAATTGGTGAATCAAGGTAAGGCAGATTATGTGCCGATGTTTCTTTCCGAAATTCCCAAGTTATTTCGGCGGGGTGAGCAAGTCATTGATGTGGCTTTAATTCAAGTTTCACCCCCTGATCAGCATGGTAATTGTTCTTTAGGGGTGTCAGTAGAGGCAACTTTAGCCGCCTGTCGAGCTGCAAAAACAGTGATTGCACAAATTAACCCACAGATGCCGCGTACTCATGGTGATAGCGTCATTCCGTTCAAAGCAATTGATTATGCACTAGAACTAAGTAGCCCTTTGCCTAGCCATACGCCACCTACTATCAGCGAGGTTTATCAGCAGATTGGTTTACAGGTGGCTGAGTTGGTAAGAGATGGCGATTGTCTGCAAATGGGTATCGGTGCTATCCCTGATGCCGTTTTAACTTGCTTAGGTGGGCATCAAAATTTAGGAATTCATACCGAGATGTTTTCTGATGGGGTCTTGCCTCTAGTGGACAAGGGTGTAATTAATAATAGTCGCAAAGCAATTTACGTCGGGCGGATTGTTACAGGATTTGTACTAGGCTCACGCGCTTTATATGATTTTGTGGATGATAATCCAAATGTAGCATTCTTAGATATTGAGTATGTGAATAATCCGTCGGTGATTCGGAAAAATCCACAAGTATTATCGATCAATAGTGCGATTCAAATTGATCTCAGTGGTCAAGTTTGTGCCGATTCGATTGGTAAGCAGGTTTATTCAGGCTTTGGTGGACAAGTCGATTTTGTGACTGGTGCGCAACTTTCCAAAGGGGGGCGTTCAATTATTGCTTTACCTTCCACTGCATTACAAGGTAAGCAGTCGCGTATTGTACCGATGTTAAATCAGGGCGCGGGGGTCGTAACCTCACGTGCACAGGTCGATCATATTGTCACTGAATATGGGATTGCTTCTTTACGTGGCTGTAGTCTACGCGAGCGTGCGCAGAAACTGATTAATATTGCTCATCCGAAATTTCGAGAAGAGCTAGCTGCGCAAGTATTCAAACTTAATTCAAGGGTCATAAGGCCGAATATTCCGCAATCCGCCAGCCTAAGCAGGAGCTGTTAGGCAGAGAGCGGCGCACGGCGGCTAAAATCACGGTTTGTTTACCCATTAAATCAATCTGACTACGAGCGCGGGTAATGCCAGTGTACAAGAGTTCACGCCCTAAAATCTGCGCTTCAGCGTCTTCGGGTAAAACTAATAAAACCCGCTCAAATTCGGAGCCTTGGCTTTTATGAATAGTCATGGCCCAAGCAGTCTCATGCGCGGGTAAGCGTACTGGTGCAAAAGCGCGGAAACTGCCATTCGGTTCTGCAAACCAAACCCGCAATTGCCCATTCGCATCCGCTAGACTTAGGCCGATATCACCATTAAACAACTGCTGCCGATAATCATTTTCGGTGATCATCACAGGGCGACCTGCAAACCAAGCGCCTTGAAAGCGGTTCGGTAAAACACGTCGTAATAAGCCACTTATGCGTTGATTGAGCTGCTCAGTGCCTAAATTGCCTTTGCGTAAGGGGGTGAGCAAGCGAAATTGATTAAACGCGGCAAATAGGGCAGGAAGTTGAGTCAAATCTTGCTGCCAAGCTTTGACCTGTTTTAAATAAGCTTGCCACACATAGTGTAAATACTGCTCACTGATTTGCGGACTTGGATCCCAAGTCACGCCGCTGGGAGCCAAATGTAAAATATCCAAGAGGGTTTGTTCTTGCCGATCACGCACTGCTTTTGCTAATTGTCCAATGCCTCCACTGGCATCAAAGCGCCAGCTTTTCTCCAGTACCACTATGTGTTGGTTTAAGGGATGTGCGTGGGGGTCGACTGAGCATAAATCCCTGAAAATGGAACCAGTTTCGACGGAGGCTAATTGATCGCGATCCCCCAGCAGAATTAAACGCGCATCAGGGCATACAGCTGCGAATAGATGGCTCATCAAAGAAATATCAATCATCGACGCTTCATCAACAATCACTACATCAGCCGGTAAGGGATAATGGGCATGATGGCGGAAACCTACTTTGCCGGGGATATAACCTAATAAGCGATGTAAGGTACTACCTTGTTCCGGAATCAGTTCAGCCAGTTCAGACGGTAACTGCAAACTTATTTTAGCTTGGCGAATCGCTTCTTGCATGCGCATAGCGGCTTTGCCAGTGGGAGCTGCTAATTTGATGCGTTGCGGATTGATCTTGAAATGTTCAATCAGCAGGCATAATAAACGCGTCACAGTGGTGGTTTTGCCAGTACCGGGGCCACCAGAAATAATCAGAAAGGGCAGGTTTGCAGAACGTTCTACCGCTTGTCTTTGCAGATCCTGAGCACCCGCCGGAAACCAATGATCCAAAGCAGCCTGTAAAGCAGCTCGGTCAGTAGGCAATTGTAACTGTAGGCGTTGGGCGATATTGCTCGCTAATTGTTGCTCATACTGCCAATAGCGATTGAGCCAGATATGTCCATGCTCAACAATCAGTGGCGTATAAGCATGAGCTTTCCCCATCACCGGAGAGTTTAATAAATCTTCAAGCTCGCTGGGATTTATGGAGCTGGGTAACGGTGCTGCAATAATACCTTGGCGAGTAGCGGCACTGGTATAGCAGGCTAGCAATTTCAAGTTTTCTTGTTGACGGGTACTGAGGGTGTAACCACACTCAGCACATAAACGTACTAATAAAGCAGCCAGTTGTTGGTCGAGGAAGGAATATTGTTCCAATTACCGATACTGCCTTAAATACCACCACTCGAACCCACGCTTCGCCCAGTGCATCGCTTTATTAGCTGGCAAAACGGTATTTTTATTTTCAGTGCGGCTGACAAATAAACCTTTATCACAAGAGTCCACAATACACATTAATTCAATTTTGAAGGTAGCATCTGCAGTTTTACCGGTGAGTTCAGCAATTAAGTTTTTGGCGGCGCATTCGGCTTGTAAATCCGCCATGTGCGCTTGTTTGGGCATCCAATCAGGGCCGGGGTAACTGCCTGAATCACCGGCTACATAGACCGCAGACAGGCCTTCAACTTTGCAGTGTTGATTGGCTTTGACTAAGCCACCTTCTGAGCGAGGCAGTTCACTATTATCAAACCATAAATTACCCGTCATGCCGGGCATGAAAAGAATCAGATCGGCAGCGAATTCGCCCCCTTCGGTTTTAACTTTATTCGCTTCAAAGCCCAGCATTTTATGGCCTAAATGCGTACTAATATCGCGTTTAGCCATTTCATCCATTAAGCCTTTCACCGCATTTTCACCAAGACGAATGCCGGGTTTAGGTGCTGGGCTAAAAAAAATTATTTTAAATTGCTCACGGCGGCCTTGCTGGCGTAGCAAGGTATCTGTGCCAAAGAGAAATTCAAACATCGGGCCGCCACGCATCGCACTCGGCTCATTCGGATTGCCCGCAAAACCCATCGCAATCGTGCCACCTTGCATTGCAGCTAAACGGTCACGAATTTTTTCAGCGGCATCAATACCTTCACAGGGGGTAATAGCATGCTCAATACCGGGTAGCTTTTTAATAAACCGACCACCAGAAGCGATAATTAGACCATCATTTGTTACAGAGCCTTGATCGGTTTCGACGGTACGGCCTTGGTCTTTTAAACCAGTGACGCTGGCTTGTACGAAGTTAACATCCATACGTTTAAAGAAATTGGCTAGCGGAATAATAATATCTTCACGTTTGCGTAAGCCTGAGGGCACCCAAATTAGGCTGGGTAAATATTGCAATTCAGGGCGTGGAGCGATTAGGGTAATTTCTACATCTTGCTCAAGCTTACGTAATTGGCGCACGGCAGTGAGGCCAGCAAAACCAGCGCCAATAATAGTAATTTTTTTCATCTATATTCCTCTCGATTTAGGTCATAGTGCTATTGACTGACTAGTCAATTAGTGTGATAAATCTACCCTAGCGCCCTTAGCTTAACTGATTTGGCGCAGCTTTTAAAAAATCGTCACGCATCACAGGTTAAGCGTTATGGCAGTTAGTGTCTTTGATATTTTCAAAATAGGAATCGGCCCGTCTAGTTCTCATACCGTGGGGCCAATGCGTGCCGCGAATTACTTTTTACAGCGTTTACGTGAGCGTGGGTTGTTTGCACAAGTGACGCGCATTCAAGCAGAACTATATGGCTCCTTAGGTGCGACAGGTAAAGGTCACGGTTCAGACAAAGCGGTACTGCTAGGTTTGGAAGGCAGTGAACCAGAAACCGTGGATACGCAAAAAATTCCGCAACGCATGCAAGGCATTATTGATCAACAAGTGCTGAGTTTGGGCGGTGAGCGTACCCTTAGTTTTAACTACACCACGGATTTAATCTTCCATCGCCGCAAATCCTTGCCCTTTCATCCGAATGGTATGATCTTCTATGCCTTTGATGTGCATGGACAATGTTTACAGTCGAATACTTATTACTCGGTGGGTGGTGGATTTGTGGTGAACCCCGATCATGCTGAAGAGCCGATTGTGGCGGATAAAACGGTTCAACCTTATCCCTTCAAGACGGGTAAGCAGTTGCTAGCCTTGTGTAAAGAGCATGGTTATTCGATTAGCCAATTAATGCTGTTCAATGAGCAAGCATGGCGCAGTGAGACAGAAATTCGTGAGGGTTTATTGCATATCTGGAAAGTGATGCAAGCTTGTGTTGAACAAGGTTGTCGCACGGAAGGTATCTTACCCGGTGGCTTAAAAGTGAAACGCCGTGCCGCTCCACTATGTCGTAAATTACAGCATGATAACCTCCTCAATACCGCACCCTTAGGCACGATGGATTGGGTTAATCTATTCGCGTTGGCGGTGAATGAAGAAAATGCCGCAGGTGGGCGCGTAGTCACTGCCCCTACCAATGGTGCAGCGGGAGTTATTCCGGCGGTGATGCATTATTACTGGCGGTTTGTGCAAGGTGCGAATGAGGATGGGATTGTGCGTTTTCTTCTCACTGCGGGTGCAATTGCGATTCTATATAAAGAAAACGCCTCTATTTCAGGGGCAGAGGTCGGTTGTCAAGGTGAAGTGGGTTCTGCATGCTCAATGGCAGCGGGCGCGTTAACCGAAGTGCTCGGCGGTACACCAGAGCAGGTCGAAAATGCTGCAGAAATCGGTATGGAACATAATCTGGGTCTTACCTGTGACCCGATTGGCGGCTTAGTGCAAGTGCCATGTATTGAGCGCAACGCAATGGGAGCGGTGAAAGCGATTAATGCTTCGCGGATGGCTTTGCGGGGTGATGGTTCGCATTATGTATCCCTAGATAAAGTCATTAAAACTATGCGTGAAACGGGTTTAGACATGAAAACTAAATATAAAGAAACGGCGCGTGGTGGCTTAGCGGTGAATATTATTGAGTGTTAGAAACTTGATATACCTCTAGACACTTAAGCACAGAAACAAGCGAATATTTTTGCTAAGCTGAGTCAGCTTTAATCGACTTGAGATACTTATGTTATATCACAACGATCAGTGGGACGTTTCTGAGCGCTTGGGCATGGAGGCTGCGGGGGACGGCTTAGCTAAGATGATTCTGAATGTCTCACCGCCTTTTACGATTGCAGTTGCTGGAAAGTGGGGTTCTGGCAAAACGAGTCTCATGCAAAGAGCGTTTGTGACTTTAGGTGGTGAACCAATTAGTAAAGCTGTACCGCTCGGTAAATTACGTAGTGCACAAGGAGAAGGGGGTGATGACTCTAATTTATGTGCACGTAAACAAGAGCGCCGCACGGCTTTAGGTTGGAATGAAGATTTTTGTAAAGGTTTAGAAAGCTCTTTATGTGTTTGGTATTCACCTTGGCAGCATCAGGGGGCTGATAATCCTCTAGTACCGCTCTTGCTAGAAGTTAAACAGCAATATCTACTCAGGGCTAAAACTAGCTTAACTGACAAAGCTAAGGAAAAGGCTCGTAATGGTGTTTTAGCTGGTTTTACGCTATTAGAGCGTGTGGTTGATGGCGCTTTAATGATTACAGGTAAAGTTCAGCAGCCCTTTCTCACAGGGACAACGGAGGCTATTCGCAATGTTTGGAATAATGGTGATGAAGGCTTAAGCCAATTAAGTGATGGTCAACGTTTTCACTTACAGTTTGAGGATGCCATTGAAACAGTTCTACGTAGTTTGAATGCCGATTCTGAAGATTTAGCAGCCAATGCCCGCTTAATCGTATTTATTGATGATTTAGATCGTTGTGAAGAATCAGCCGTGATTCAACTGCTGGAGGCGATTAAATTATATCTAGGTACACCACGTTGTGTATTCGTCTTAGGGATGGACACTATTGCAGTGTTAGAGGCTTTGCGCAGTCATTGGCCGACTCGCTCTGAAGATCATAACCGTGAGTATTTAGAAAAGCTTTTCCAAGCCACTATCCGTGTTCCTGCACCACGCAAAACTAGTGCCTATCATTTAGTAGAGCAACAGCTTAACGAGCATAACATCCCGAATGCTCATAAATGGGCTATACAGTTAGTCGAGTTGGTTGAACCCAATCCCCGTAAGTTAAAGAATTTTACCAATAGTTTATGTGCGGTTTGGAGTATGCATCAGCTAACCGCAACTCTTGAGGATGATTAAACGATTCGACGTTTGATTTTGTTTCAATATTTAAGCCTTTATCATCCAGCGGTTTGGCGTATTTTGGAGCGTCAGCCGTGGGCTTTGCAAGTTCTTCGTGCTGTGCTCATGGGGAATACCCAAGAAGCTTTGAGCTTGCCAACAGGTTATTCCAGAGCGGATCAACGCATGATGGAAAACTACTTCTCCCGCTCGTTTGCACATATCTTACGCCATACTAGTAATGACCCGAGTAAAGATGAAAAGCACCGTGGAGTAGACATGGAAAAAGCCGTGGAGCTATTTTTAGAGCGCATTGATCGTAAGCGTTCGGATGAGGTCTTTGCGCGTTTGGCACAGGAAACTTTTACGAATGAAGATGCCGTGGATGAATGCTTTTTGTCGATTGTTGCAGCTCAAGCGGCGGGTGTTAAGCCATGAGTGACTTACAATCAGTGGCCGAGAAAAATGCGCGCTTCCAAGCGCGTGGGGTGTATTACCGTTGGTTAGTGCAGCAATACGGCAGCATTCCTTTAATGGAAATGGCGGATGATCCGGATCCGATTAGTTTGCGGCAAATCTATATTCCATTGCGCTTAGGCGAGGAGGACATGGATGAGAATGCCATAAATCCACCGGATAAGTTCGAGGAAGAAACGGAGGAGAATCTACTCGGTGTTGATGCTTTCACTGCAGTAGTAAATGAACGCTTTTTGGTCATTTCAGGGCGTCCGGGGGCGGGTAAAACCACCTTGGTTAAAGCCTTAGTCAATGAGTTATGCGGTGATTATGACAGTCGTTTTCGCCAGCACTTGCAGGAAAAGCATGGCAATGTTTTTGTTATCCCGATCATTCTACGTGAATTGCCCCGCCTTGCTGAGGTGAACTCGCTAGCGGAATTATTGGCAATGTGGTGGCAACGTCAAGCGGAGTTAAATCGTTTACAGGCGTTTGTAGAAGCTTTAGACCTAGCACGCTTAAAAGCTAGCCTCGAATTAGATCGCTTAACGCCCCTGATTATTTTGGATGGGGTGGATGAAATCGGTAGCTTAGAAGTACGTGAGCGCCTGTTTGCATTTGCGCTACAAGCCTGTGACACCATGCGCTTTATTGTGACGGGTCGGCCGAGCGGTTTAGAGGGAATTAACAAGCAACTGACTCGCTTTGTTAACAACGACGCTATTGTGCAAGCTTGGCGCTATATCCTGCCGCTCACACGCCCACAAATCGAGAGTTTTATTAGTAAATGGTATCAGTTACGTCCAGAGTGGGTGATTCGTTTTCAGTCAGGCACGGATGATTTTCGCAAAGCACTGAGTGATTCGAATCGTGCGCATTTGCTCTCCTTAGCGCGGCGGCCGATTTTTTTAACCTTAATGGCTTTAGTGCATTGTACACGCAATGAAATGCCCCACGGTCGGGCGGCTTTATATCGCGCGATTGTTGATTTGTATTTAGAGCGCCAACAACGTAACCGCCGCCTTAAGCAGCGCCCTGATGGTGCGCCCATGCCGCAATGGGATAGTAATGAACCACGCATCGCTTTGGGCTATTTAGCGTGGTTGAGTATGCGAAAAGGTAGCAAAAAAGCTAAAGAAGATGACGCAGATGAGCGTCGGATTATTTGGCAAAAAGAGGAAATGCTCAGTGCTTTGCAAGACTTGCTGAGTAGTTCTAAAGAAGCCCGCTTCAGTGAAATTAAACCCGAACAAGCCGCGAGTTTACTCGATTACTATCTTTATCCCACTGGCTTATTGGTTGAACCGGCGGAGGGGCAAATTCAATTCGCGCATTTAAGCTTTCAGGAATACTTGTGTGCGGAATTTCTACAAGCCCGTATGACCGGCTTAAAGCTGGCAAAAGAATGGCGTGATAAAATTCTAAGGATGCTGACTAAACCGGGTTGGTATGAAGTGGCCTTGTTATTACTCGCGGTGCATGCCGAGCGCACGCAAAACCAAGGTCATTTTGAGCTATTAGGCTTATTGGATTTAGCCAAGGCGGAGCAGGTACGTTTATTTTATTTAGGGCTATTAGGGCGTGAATTACCGGTCAAAGACGAAGAGCGCTTGCAGTGGCTGCCTGCTTTAATGCTGGCCGCGCTGATCCATCCAAATATAGAGGAAATTCGCAAGCTAGCCGATTGGCCAACCTTAGCGGAAACAGGTTTGACACATCTTGTCGCTTTGTTTGAGGATCTCAAGCCTGAACAGCAGTGGACTGATCTGTTAAAGCACTTAAAACACAATCCTCCGGTTTATATTCAAGAGAATGTGAAGTTAAAGGCTTGGCAAAAAAGTGCTAAAAAACGCTGGTTAAATCCGGTCAATGATGAGTCATGGGAGGTGGAGTTCGGTGCTCAAGAGGCACGCAATCATGCTGTGCTGAATTTGCTCGTGGAGGCTCAGTGGGGTGTTGATTTAGAAGACAAGTTGCAGCCTCTCAAAGATCAGCGCTTAGATAAAGTTGTCGTGAGTGCTTGTGCAGATCCAGCTTGGCTTTGGCAAAAAGATTCAGACCAGCAATGGGAGTGTTCACGTAGTTTGCTCTACAGCGAAGTACTCTTTAATACTCAGCAGGCCAGCCTGCTTCAGCAGCGAACCCCCTTAAGTGTTTGGCTGTTACAAGGTGAAGCTCTTGATGATTTTATTTATATTTATGACGTAGTAAGTTTTCCTTCTATTTTTACTACGATTTATCCTGAACAAGCGCTCACTATTCAGCGTAGCCGCTTGTCGTTAGCTTATTATCAATATCTACAGTTTTTAGAGTTTGCCACTATCAACCAGCGGTTTGAGCAGCGGTCGCTGTCGCGGTCGCGGTCGCGGTCGCTGTCGCGGTCGCTGTCGCTGTCGCGGTCGCTGTCGCTGTCGCGGTCGCTGTCGCGGTCGCTGTCGCGGTCGCTGTCGCTGTCGCTGTCGCGGTCGCTGTCGCTGTCGCTGTCGCTGTCGCTGTCGCGGTCGCTGTCGCTGTCGCTGTCGCGGTCGCTGTCGCTGTCGCTGTCGCTGTCGCTGTCGCTGTCGCTGTCGCTGTCGCTGTCGCTGTCGCTGTCGCTGTCGCTGTCGCTGTCGCTGTCGCTGTCGCTGTCGCTGTCGCTGTCGCTGTCGCTGTCGCTGTCGCTGTCGCTGTCGCTGTCGCTGTCGCTGTCGCTGTCGCTGTCGTCGCTGTCGCTGTCGCGGTCGTGGTCGTGGTCGTGGTCGCGGTCGCGGTCGCGGTCGCTGTCGCTGTCGCTGTCGCTGTCGCGGTCGCTTCCTTGGTATGCTAATAATGAAACTCTGCTAGCGGAGTTAGAAAAGGTGTTAGACCAAACCAGCTTAGCGGATGAACTAGTCGAACCTGTTTATTTAGCTGTGTTGGGCTTTGCGTATAATTGGGCGGCTTGGGATTGGTTTAGCGAACAGGTGGAAAATCCGCAGTTGGTGATTAAGCGTGGCGGGCGAGTGGCTGAGCCTTTACCAAAACACTTAGGCTTATTTGATGAGCAGGGTTTGCCTTATATCCAGCAGCGGCGCAGCAACTTAATCAAGCTACAAGCATGGGCGAAGAATCCTGATAATTGGCTCACCTGGGTGTTCCCAGAGGGTTTAAGTTCTCAAGATGAAAATCTACTACGTGCAGATATCGCTGAGCTGCAAACTCATGACTGGTCGCCTGATGGCTTTATGGAAGCAGTGCTCGCGGATTGGCCGGAGGATCAAGCCGAACAGGACTGGAGCTTAGAGACTCGTGAGCAGGCTCTGCGCCAAGTGATTACGCAGTTTTTGCAAGCGCAGGGCGCGGGGACTCAGCTTGAGTGATTTAAACGAGTAGTTCCCTCAAGCTGCTAATACACCAATCCGCATGCTCCCGTGCTGGAAATTGTGCGCTGGGGTCAATGTAGAGAGTCTTAGTGCCTGCTGCCCGCCCAGCTTGGAGGTCATACACAAAATCACCCACCATCACCGCTGCCTGCGGTTGCGCTTGCCATTGGGTTAATAAGCGTTGAATGCCTGCAGGATGCGGTTTCGGCGGTGCGCAATCACGACTGACTAAATCCGTTGTTGCAAAATGCTGCGCTAAACCGGCGGCGGCTAAAGTGACTTGGGTATTAAGCACACTATTGCGGGTGAGAATGCCGATTCGTGCGCCTTGTGCACTTAAATAGCTTAATAATTCCAGTGCACCTTCAGCCGCTTCTGAGCGTTTGGCAATTTCTAATTCAATCGCTTGTAAGCGTTCATAAAGAGGGGCTGCCATTACAGGCGGCAAAGCGGCTAAGCTTTCCAGAATAGTTTGATCGGCTGGCAAACCTAGGGCTTGGCGAATAGCATTAAAGTCATGTTTGGCAAGGGTTAAAGTGCCATCCATATCAAAAATCCAGTATTTAGCGCTGATTAAGGGGTGTGGCATGGTAGTTTCCGGTTAGCTTAGCCGGTCTATCTTAGCGAGCTAGTGAAGGATTTGACTAGATTAATGTTGAGTGGTGTGCAGTCTTGCTCTTAAGCCTAAAGCTCTGCCATATTGAGCAGTCGTTTAGCTAAAGGAACACTGAGTATGCTGCCCATTTTCACGCCTGCGCCCGTCATACCTTGGACGGTGGCGAGTCCCTTTAAAATGCGTCCCGGTTTGACACGTCTTGAAGAACCCGTTTTTAGTTTATTTCAACGTGATCACTTAGCGGCGCAGTATGCTGAGCGTAAACGGCAATTGCTTAATGAGCAGCGGCAGCAAGTCTTAATGGGTGAAGCCGACCCCGCCGTTTTAGTGGAAATTGCTCAACATTATCAACAGCAAACCGCTATTCAGCTAGCTCCAGAGGTTGACGCGCTGACGGTAGGCATGCAGGAGGATTTTGTGATTCTGCATGATGAGCCACAAGGTGAGCGCTTGGATATGAACGCCCGCTTTTTGTCGGTTTGTTTCCCCTCGAATTGGAATCCCAGTGAGAAATTAGGCTTAAACTTCCACGCAATTCATGCGCCGGTGGCGGATAATGCACTCTTGCAAGCCGGTGCAAAAGGGATTGTTGATCTGGCTTTTCGCAAACAGCCGATGCTGCGTCATGTGTGGTTATTAACACCGAATAGCGATTTACCTTCCCATCCTTTACAGCGCCCGCGTTTGTGGGCGGATGTGCTTCAACAAGCAGACAACGGTTTATTGTTAGAGCAGCTTTATTTTCGGGTGGAGCGGCAAACCACTTTGCCTTTGCCAGCTTTAAAGCGGGGAGTGTTCTTCATTCGAGTGATGGTCGTGCCTTTAATTGAGGTTTTACAGCTTGAGCCTGAGCGCGCTCAACAATTAGCGGCGGCGCTCGTGTCGATGAGTGCAAATATTTTGGCCTATCGTGGGATGACTGCTGCCTTACCTCGTTTATTAACTGAACTGGAGCACTTTGATTGAGTTGAGGCTTAGCTAATTCGGCTAAGCCTCAGCAGCTATAAATTTAAGGGCAAGCGCGAGAGTGCCAGCGTCCGCGTTTAATTTCGCCCATACAGCCATTGATAATAGAGAAGGTGTTGGCAGCACATTGTCCTTCGCTCGCTCGTGGATTGCGATCTTTGGCTAGGCAAACTTGGCTGCTACATTGTTTGCCATCGGTGCATAAGCGCCCTGCATCTTTATAACTCAGATTACAGCCCTTTACACCGCGACTAATAAACTCCCATTTGCCACCTTGGGCTTGGCATTTTTGCTGTTCACTCGCCACGGGTGGTTTAGGCGGAGTTGGTGGCGTGGGTGTTGTGGCAGGTACTCCATCCAGCTTCAGGTTGAAGCGATTTTGGAGTGGGGTTTCTAATCCTCCCTTTAGCGCTTGCTGGCAGATTTTTGCTGTTGGCTTAGCTGGTGACTGAGTACTGAGGAAAATAGGAACAGGCTTATAGCCACGAATGAATCTAGGGCGGAGCTTAGGATATTTCTTTTTGAATGCCATCAGTTCGGCAGGAGGTAAAGGTTGTGCAAAATACATCGCCCGAGGATAGCTAGGAATCACCAAGCGATAGTAGCCCCCTTTATTGCTGGTCGCACTCGCTTGCAGCTTAGTATCGCAGTGATAGAAATAAGCCTTCACCCTAGCATTTGCAAGCGGTTTGCCATCTTGTAGGACTTGTCCAGCGATTTCTAAATTTTTTAGCGGTTTAGGGGGCATTGGTGGGATGGCCCAAGCCATTTGAGTCACTAAACTCAAAACTAACAATATCAATCCATACAGTTTTAAACGCATAACAGATCCTTAAGTTTAAATGGCAGCAGTGTCTACAAAACTTTGCTAAAGGTAAAGACAGAGCACGTTAGCTTAAATTCCTAAGATAATAGTTTAATCAGGAGGTCAAGATGAAACTGCGTTTATTTATGCTAAACGCCTGCTTGTTGAGTCTTAGTTTTCCAAGTGTGCAGGCTTTTACTGGCCCAGCGATGTATGCGGTAGTCTGGGTAAAAAGTGAGGATAGTTTGCGCTTAAGAGCTGGGCCTGCGACTAGTTATAAAATTCTGAAAAATATTCCCTTCAATGCGATCAAGGTAAAAAATCTTGGCAGTCGCACCGCTAACGGCTGGTGCAAGGTGCAGTATCTCGGCGTAAGTGGCTGGTCTTTTTGTAAATACCTCGGTGAATCTTCGGGAGCGCGTTATTACTCCTCGCAGGGTTATACTGGCTCTTTGAGGTTTTACCAGCAAGCCAGCAGTAAAAGCGCAGTAGCAGGTATGTTGCCTGAATATGCGACGGGGATTGAGGGCTTAGATGCTTGCGTAAGCACTTGGTGTCGGATTCGCTACGACGGCAAATTAGGTTGGGTACAGCGCAAATATTTGGCTAGTTGGCAGTTTTAAAATTATCTAATATTTTTAATGCTAGGCACATAGGAACTTTTAGTTGACTGCTGACAAGGACTTTATCGGTTTAAAGCGTTGGAGTGCTATGCTAGTGAACTGACACTCCATTGAGAGGCTGATGCTTGAAACCGGTCAATCTGCCATTAAGAGTTATTAATCCCTCTACTGCTTTGCTGCAACATCAAGCGCAGCTAAAAGCATGCCAGCTTTGCCCTCACATGATTCGCCCTGTTATTACCTGCCAGCCGGTGTTGTCACCCGTGATTTTACTTGGCCAAGCACCCGGCATTCATGAAGCGAAGGTTATGCAGCCTTTTGGTTGGACAGCAGGGAAAACTTTATTTCAGTGGTTTAATAGTATCGGCTTGGCTGAGGCTCAATTTCGTGAGCGCGTCTATATGGCGGCGGTCTGCCGCTGTTTTCCGGGGAAAAACCAGAAGGGCAGTGGGGATCGAGTACCTTCAGCAGAGGAAATCAGTCATTGTGCACGTTGGTTAGATGTGGAGTTACAACTGCTGCAACCTCATTTGCTAATTTTGGTGGGAAAATTAGCTATACAACAGTTTTTGTCGGCTAAAAAATTAGAAGAAGTAGTAGGGCGTGTGCATCAGCGTCAATTAGCTGAAAAAACGGTGGATTTATTGCCGCTACCGCATCCTTCAGGGTTATCAACGTGGCCACATACGGAGCCGGGCAAGACTTTATTGCGCCAAGCCTTACAGACTTTGCAGGAACATCCAGTTTGGCAGCAGCTTGTGCACGCTGAGCTAAAAGCTGGTTAAAGAAACTGCTTATCGAAGTCTGACATGCTATGCTTAAAATCATTATCCGCTGCTATTGGTGAGACCCCTATGAGTAATCCCGACACTGAATACGAAGCTAACTACGATGCTTTTATCGCTGAAATCAAACAAACCGGAGAAGTCTGGGGTTTATGCACTGATGAAGATGATTGGGCAGTGTGTGCCTCTTCAGCTTATGAAGATACCGACGTCATGCCGTTTTGGTCATCAGAAGCCGCTGCACAGGCACAATGTGTGGGTGAATGGGAAGTGTTTCATGCCCAAGCCATTCCTTTAGAAGATTTTTTGAATGATTGGCTACCGGGCATGCATGAAGATGATGTGATGGTAGGGCCCAATTGGGATGAAAATCTTGAAGGTTTAGAAGTAGAGCCTGCAGATGTTGCGCTTGAGTTAGACGACGAAGTGCCTGAAGCGAATGCTTAAAATTGGTCAATTTAATTCGCTAAGACTAACGCGCTTAGCGGATGCAGGTGTGTATTTAGACGCTGGCAGTTATGGCGAAATCCTGTTGCCACGTCGTTATGTGCCAGCGAATGCAAAGCCTGAAACTATGCTTGAAGTCTTCGTTTATCTAGATTCTGAAGACCGTCTAATAGCCACGACTGAGCGTCCTCATTTGCAGGTCGGTGAATGTGCTTATTTAAAAGCAGTCGACTCGAGTCGACATGGCGCTTTTTTTGATTGGGGCTTAACTAAGGATTTGTTAGTTCCTTATAACGAGCAAGAGCGCCCGATTGAAGTGGGTAAGTTTTATGTGGTGCATGCTTTCTTAGATGAGCGCACTGAAAGTATTGTGGGTACGACGCGGTTAGCACAGCATTTGAATGAGTTTAGTTATTATTTCAAGCAAGGCCAAGCCGTTGAGTTGTTGATTTACGCTCGCGATGAATTCGGTTATCGTGCAGTTGTTAATCAAACCCACCTAGGTTTGTTATATCAAAATGAAGTGTTTCAAAATTTGCGGATTGGCGATCAGGTCAGTGGTTATATTCAGCAAATTCGCCCTGATCGGAAAATTGATCTGACCTTGCGTAAGCCCGGTGTTGTAGTCGAGGATGCGCTGGCGCAGCAGATTTTGGTACATTTAAAGCAGCGTGGCGGGAGTTCTAACTTCACTGATAAAACACCCCCTGAGCAAATCTATGCAGAGTTTAATGTGAGTAAAGCGCATTTCAAACGGGCTTTGGGTTTGTTATATAAGCAAAAGTTGATTCAATTGACACCGGAGAAAACCACGCTACTTTAAACCTAAAATTCACTCTTCTGTTGATAACACCCCACAAGCAGTATAGAGATTTCCCAATACCTAGATTCTTCTCTATAGTGTGACCATACTTATACAAGGGTGTTACAGGGTCGATGGTCAAGCTAACTAAGCAAGCTACTATGCAAGCAGAAGCGCTATTTCCTATTGGTACTGTCTCTGAGCAAACGGGTGTACATTCTGTGACCCTGCGCGCTTGGGAACGCCGTTATGGTTTGCTCCGGCCGTCACGCACGCCTAAAGGCCATCGCCTCTACAGTCAGCAAGATATTCAGCGTGTTAAGCAAGTCTTACATTTATTGGAGCAAGGCATCCCTGTCAGTCGTGCTCAAGAAATTTTGCGCAAGCACGCTACTGAAGCGGGTACTGATCTGGCTGAGCAAGTTAAATTAGTGGCTGGTGAGGATCCGTGGAAGCAATACACTAGTCTATGTCGCCGCTCGATTTACAAGCTCGATGCGAAGGCTCTTGAAAAGGTGATTGATGAAGCAATTGCATCTTATTCCTTAGAAATTGTTGCCCACAAATTACTTTTGCCTTTGTGCACCGACCTGTACGGGCAATGTTGCTTATTAACCTCTACTAAGGCAGATCACGCGTTCTGGTATCAATTTCTCTCAGCCAAACTAGGCGCTTATTATCTGAATACTCATATGCAGTCGCGCAATAATGGGTTTCGAGTGATTGTGATTGGAGTAAGTTGTCAGATGGTTTATCTGCAAACTCTGATGTTGGCTTGTTCTTTAGGTATGCAAGGTTTTCAAGTGAGCTTACTTGGTGCTGATTGTCGCCCTGAGCATTTACCTTTGGTATTAGAGCGTTCGCAGTTTGATGCGCTAATTTATTGTAATCCAGATGCAGAAGTGCTGGCTGGTCTAGAGGTGCTATCACGTATGACCAAAACCGAATTATTAGTACATTATTTAGAATCTGCTAAGCAACCTGTTCTACCAGAAACGCTTAAACTCTTGCCACTGGCTTTTAATGAAGCTTCCCTGCAATTAGAGTCTTTGCTGTTAACGCGAACTCCTTCCCCTATTGATCGCCACGAATGACTTGCGCTTTAGTTTGGTTTCGCCAAGATTTACGTTTAGCCGATAATCCTGCTTGGTGGGAAGCTTGCTACCGTTGCCAGCAAGTCATTCCAGTCTTCATTGATGACCCGACACCTACTAGCTTAAGCCAATTAGGCGCAGCCAGTCGTGTTTGGTTGCAGCATAGCTTAGCGAGTTTAGAGCAAACTTTGCAGGCTCGTGGAAGTCGTCTGCTTCTGCGCCAAGGCTCAGCTTTAGCAGTTTTACAAACGCTAATTCGAGAAACAGGTGCGACTCATCTGTTCTGGAACCGCTGTTATGACCCAGCTAGCCTAGAGCGTGATAAAGCGATTAAGGCTGCTTTAAAAGACGATTTATCTGTACAAAGTTTTAATGCGGCTTTGCTACGCGAACCTTGGCAAGTCCTGAAAAATGACGGACAACCTTATAAAGTTTATACGCCGTTTTGGAAGGCTTTACTTAAACTAGGTATTACTCAAGAGCTTTTACCTGAACCCAACACCATTCCTAAGCCCAGTCAGTGGCCGCACTCTTTAGCTTTAAATGATTTGCAACTGCTACCCAAGATTCGCTGGGATCAAGGGATGATGAAGACTTGGCAAGTGGGTGAGTTGGCAGCTTTAAACAAGCTGATTAATTTTCTAGAAACCACGGTCACTGATTATAAAACAGCACGTGATCAACCTGCTGTTTTAGGTACGTCACGTTTGTCACCGCATTTACATTTTGGTGAAATCAGCCCAAGGCAAGTTGCTTTTCTCGCCCAGCAGTATTTGGCTGAGCATCCAGAGTCCAGTATGGGTGTGCAACATTTTCTGCAAGAACTGGCTTGGCGGGAATTTGCTTGGTATTTATTGTATCACTTCCCGCAAACCCTGAGTGAGCCATTGGATCAACGCTTCAAAAAATTTCAGTGGGAACAGGGTTATGAAGTGCAGTTACAGCGTTGGCAGCAAGGGCAAACAGGGATTCCGATTGTTGATGCAGGTATGCGTGAGCTTTGGCAAACCGGTTGGATGCATAATCGAGTACGCATGATTGTCGCTTCACTGTTGACTAAAAACTTGTTGATTCCATGGCAAGTGGGTGAGGCCTGGTTTCGTGATACTTTGGTCGATGCAGATTTGGCGAATAATGTGTTAGCTTGGCAATGGGTCGCGGGTTGTGGAGCAGATGCAGCCCCGTATTTTCGGATTTTTAACCCCATTTTACAGGGTGAGAAGTTTGATCCTCAAGGCGATTATGTGCGCAAGTGGGTGCCAGAATTAGCAGGCAGGGCAGCAAAGGAGATTCACCACCCACGAGTGTTAGGTGATGGTTGGAAATATCCTTGGCCCATCACCGATTTAGCGCTCAGTCGACAACGTGCCTTAGAGCGTTATGCACAGCTTAAAGCTTAGCGGAAAGTAACAAAAGCACCGGATTCGCCTGAAGCACTACGCACGCGCATTAAGTTAGAGCGCGCTTCTGATTCAGAGCCAAAAGGCACACGGACTTTGTATAAGCCATCGACTGAATCAACCACTGCGTTTAAGCATCGGCTCGCCATAGACTACGCA